>Ga0310696_10007145_pt1 | contig 13163 bp, 10 predicted proteins | sample AusTroGonzalo_MG_4_FD_203885 | JGI IMG/M metagenome (GOLD analysis project Ga0310696, IMG submission 203885) | Bovine rumen microbial communities from tropical cattle in Woodstock, Queensland, Australia - Gonzalo_02 (v2) (version 2) | ecosystem: Host-associated > Mammals > Digestive system >... | reverse complement strand
CTTCCCATTCCGAACAGAGAAGTTAAGCTCACCATCGCCGATGGTACTGCCACACCAGGTGGGAGAGTAGGTAGCTGCGGTTCTTCGAAAGGCCGGACGTCGTTGACGCCCGGCCTTTTTCGTTCTATTTAGAATTATAAGATTCTAATGCCTTTCTTAGAATGAAAAGGGCTTTGGCCAGGTCGTCTTCTTTGAGGACGTAGGCCATGCGTACCTGGTTGCGGCCCAGGCCGGGAGTGTTGTAGAAGCCGGCGGCGGGGGCCATCATCACGGTTTCGTTGTCCAGGCGGAAGTCCGTGAGGAGCCATCGGCAAAAATCTTCGGCATCGGGCACGGGAAGGCTGGCTACGGTGTAGAAGGCGCCTTCGGGCATGGGGGAATATACGCCAGGAATCTCATTTAAGCCCTTGATAAAGAAGTCCCTGCGGGCCTTGTACTCATCAAAGCACGCCTTGGAATACTCCTCGGTTCCCTCGATGGATGCTTCGGCCACAATCTGGCCCAGGAGCGGCGGCGACAGGCGGGCCTGGCAGTACTTCATCACGGTGTCGTGCACCTGCTTATTGCGGGTGACCAGCATCCCCACGCGTACACCGCATTCGCTGTACCGCTTGCTCACGGAGTCTATCATCACCACATTCTCCGGAATCCCCAGCGAGAGCGCGCTCAGATAGGGTTTTCCGTTGTAGATGAATTCCCGGTATACTTCGTCGGAGAAGAGGAAAAGGTCGTGTTTTACAACGATATCCCTGATGCACTGCAGTTCCTCGGGGGTGTATACGTAACCCGTGGGATTGGAAGGATTGCACAGCAGGATAGCTTTGGTCCGGGGCGTGATGGCTTTTTCGAAAGCCTCTACCGGGGGCAGCTTGAAGCCGTCCTCGATGCGGGCGGTGACGGTTTTTACCACTATGCCGCTGGTCTTGGAGAAAGAGATGTAATTGGCATAGCCGGGCTCTACCATAATGACCTCGTCTCCGGCGTCCAGGCAGGCGAAAAAGCCCAGGAGGATGGCCTCGGAGCCGCCGGTAGTGACGATAATATCTTCCGGAGTGAGTTCCACGCCAAACCTCTTATAGTAGTGAACAAACTTCTCCCGCAGGGACAGATAGCCGTCAGAGGGGCTGTATTCCAGCGTTTTACGCGTGATGTTCTTGAGGGCATCCAGGCCCTTCTGCGGGGTGGGAAGGTCCGGCTGGCCGATGTTCAGATGATACACTTTCACGCCCTGACGCTTGGCCTCGTTGGCCAGGGGGGCGAGCTTGCGGATGGGGGATGACGGCATTACGGAGCCGCGCTGCGAAATCTGGGGCATAGGCTACAGCATTCCAAGCATGCGGCTGCGCACCAGGAGCGAAGCGCCGTAAGGGGCAGCCTGTTGTTTCAATTGGGTGAGTTTGATGGAGGTATCCCGGTTGGCGATGTTCAGCACATGGCGCTTGATGGCGGTGCGGATGGGCAGCATCAGGTAATCTCCTGCAGCCACGGCCACCTTTCCGCCGATAACCACCAGTTCCGGATTGAAGATATTGATGAGACCCGCCAGGCCCTTGCCCAGGTTGGTGCCCAGTTTCTCCACCATTTCGATAGCCAGGATATCCTCGCTGCGGATGGCGGTGAAGACCTCGTTCAGGTTCACCCGGCCTTCCTGCTTGAAGATGGGTGCCAGGGAAGAGGCGCGTCCGCCGGCCAGTTTTTCGCTGATCATGCGCACCAGGGCGCTGCCGGAGGCTCCCGTTTCCAGGCAGCCGATTTTTCCGCATCGGCACATCTGGCCATTGTCCAGCAGGGGGAAATGGCCGAATTCTCCGGAATAGCCGGAAGTCCCGTAGTACAGGTGGCCGTCCAGGATCATGCCCATGCCCAAACCCCAGCTCACGTTCACGAAGAGCATGTTTTTCTCCTTGAGACCGTCTCCCAGGTATTCTCCGTAGGTCATGGCGCGGGAGTCGTTCTCCAATACCACGTGGGCGTTCAGGTCTTCTTCCAGGATGGAGGCGATGGAGCGGTGCTCATCGAAGGAATAGCTGTTGCTGTAACCGGTGACGGGGTTGACACGGCCGGGGATGCTCAGACCCACGCCCATGATTTTGTTCCAGTCCATGTTCTGCATGTTCACGTAATCCCGGATGGCGGCGGCCACGCGGTGCACGGCGTCCTCGTTGGCTTCCATGCGGAACGGGATGCCGTCCTGGAACTTCAGGAGGCCGCCTTTGAAGTCCGTAATGGCCACGGAGGCGTGTGAATTGCGGATATCCACGCCGATGAAATAGCCGGCTTCTGGGTTAAGGCCGTAGATGGAGGGCCGCCTTCCGCCGGACGTGCCGGACTTGCCCATGTCAATCATGAAGCCTTCTTCCATCAGTTCCCCGATGAGCTTGGTAGCCGTGGGAACAGATGCGCCGATGGCCTCGCTGAGGGCGGCGATGCTATGCTCTCCGCGCTCGATGCAAAGATACAGGATGGTCTTTTTGAGCAGGGAGTTTTTATTATCTTTTTTGTCTAAGAAGGTGGCTCTCATAAAGCATTGGTGTTAGTCGGTACAAATATATAAAAAATTTTTTAAACTTTTGGGGATTTTATGGAAAAACTTTAAAAAAATACAATCGCGGAAAATTTGTATCTTTGTAGTTGCTTATGTTTGCGAAAGTTAAAAACTGGTTGCGGGAATTCCGCCTGTCGCTGCGGATGAAAATCACGCTGGCATTCAGTGCCATAGCGGTGGTCCTGCTCATGTCCAGCATCATCTCGGTGCTGGAGTATCGGCACATGTCCAATTACGTCTCCGACCTCATCGCCGGCAACGTGAACAACATCCACCGTACGCAGGAGCTGGTGGCCGCCGTGGACGGTTACAACCTGGAGCTTCTGGCGGTAATCGGCGACGAGACAACCGCCGCCCTGCCGGACTTCGACAGGGATGCCTTCCTCTCCCGCTGCGAGGCCCTCAAGGAGGGACTGGGCGTGAACCGTGCCGTGGAAATGGCGGATTCCTTCCTGTATGCCTATTCGGCCTATATGCTGGCCTCCCTGGAACTGGAAGACGTGCTGGAATCCAGCTTCATCAACACGCGAGACTGGTATTTCGAACGTCTGCAGCCGCTCTTCGGCCGCATGAGGGGCTATCTGGACCGCCTGAGCGGCTCCATGTACAAGGAACTGGAGCAGAACTCGCAGGACTTCGACCGCGGCTTCTTCCGCAGTATCGGCACCGGTATCGTGGCCGTGGCGGTGGGCATCCTGCTGGTGTTCCTGCTGCTGTCCTATATCCTGTCGTACTACGTGAAACCCATCTACCGCATGCTGGAGTCCCTGCGGGATTACCTGAGTTACCGCCGGCGTTACACTTATACCTTCGACGGTAACGACCAGCTGAACGAGCTAAACAGCGCCGTCACAGACCTGGCCGAGGAAAACCGCGCCCTCCGCAAACGCATCTCTGACTTAAAGGACAAGCAATGAACCTGAAGGTGATATCCAGGAATGTGGGCATCGCGCTACTAGTGAGTGCGTTGTTCATGTTGCTGTCTGTCTTCGTCTCGCTATCGGACGGAGGAGACAGTGCGTTGGCCCCGCTCCTGATCAGTTTCGTCATCACCTTTGTGACGGGCGCCTTCCCCTTCATTTTCGTGAGGAAGACGGCCCAGATTTCCCTGAAGGACGGTTACATGATCATCTTCCTTTCCTGGTTGCTGTCCTTCATCTTCGGCGCCATGCCCTATGCGCTTTGGGGCGGGCCCTTTACCGTTGTAAACGCCTGGTTTGAAAGCGTTTCCGGTTTCACCACCACCGGCGCCACCATCCTGTCCGACGTGGAATCCCTGCCGCGCAGTCTGGTTTTCTGGCGTGCGGCTACGCATTTTATCGGCGGCTTGGGTGTCGTGGTGTTCCTGCTGCTGATTATTCCCACCTCGTCCCCGGTTCGGCTCCGGCTCACCAATATGGAGCTGTCCTCCCTGTCGCGCGAAGACTATAAGAGCCGTGCCAACAAAACCGTGTTCATCTTTGCATGGGTGTACCTGGGGCTGGGTGCCGCATCGTTCCTGTGCTATTGGGTGGCCGGCATGAGCGCCTTCGACGCCATCTGCCATGCATTCTCCGTGTGTGCCGCGGGCGGTTTCTCTTCCCGCAACCTGAGCATCGCCTCCTTCGGCTCCACGCCCATCGCCATTATCAGTATCGTATTTATGTTCCTGGCGTCGGTCCACTTCGGCCTCATCTTCGTAACCCTGGTGGGACGTACGCTCAAACCGTTGCACAACCCCGTCCTGCGCTTCTATGTGGGCTCGCTGGTGATCATTTCCATCATTACCTCGCTGTCGCTCAAACTGCAGGGGATTGAGACTTCCTGGGACAAGGCTTTCCTGGACGGTACCTTCCATGTGGTGAGCTATGCTTCCACCACCGGTTTCGGCCTTACAGACAATGCCGACTGGCCCATGCTTCCCTGCTTCATGCTGGTGCTGGTGAGCCTGGTGTGCGGCTGCGCGGGATCCACCACCGGCGGTATGAAGGTGGACCGTGTGATGGTGCTGTTCAAGGCCATCCACATGCAAATCCAGAAGACGCTGTATCCTTCTTCCGTGTTTGAGATACGCATGGGCCGACGGGTGCTGCACGACGAAGAAATCTATCCCCAGATCCTGTATCTGGCCCTGTTCATCCTGCTCATCGGCCTGTCCACCATCCTGTGCCTGATGTTCGGAGACCCCAACGGGCATGCGCTCACGGGCTCTGTGGCCACGCTCACCAACGTGGGGCCTTCGCTGGGAAGTATCGGCTCCATGGGTAATTACGGGGCCGAACCTCCGGCTCTCAAGATTATTTTCAGCGCCAACATGTTCCTGGGCCGCGTGGAAATTTATCCCGTGTTCGCCGTGCTGTCCTCCTTCATCAACCGGAAGTATCAGGGACGTGCGTAATGGACCGTTCTGCGTATCTGTACCAGGCTTTTTGCCGACATTTTCCGTATGAAGCCACGCCCTGTCAGGACCGTCTCCTGCGGGCAGTTTCGGGTTTCCTGACCTCCGACGACGGGGATATCCTGGTGGTGAACGGGTATGCCGGAACGGGGAAGACATCGGCTATGGCGTCTGTGGTTTCTGCGCTTTCGGAGCTGTCTGTTCCGTCCGTGCTGCTGGCGCCCACGGGCCGGGCCGCCAAGGTGCTTTCGCTGTATGCAGGGCACGCCGCCTCCACCATCCACAAGCATATTTACCGGCAAAAATCCTTCGGCTCGGACGGTTTTGGCGCGTTTTCGCTCTCTCCCAACAAGGCCCGGAATACACTGTTCATCGTGGACGAGGTCTCTTTGATCGGGATCAGCCCCTCTGAGGGCGCGGCGTTTGGTTCCGGGGATTTGCTCTCCGACCTGGTGTCGTTTGTGCGTTCCGGGGTGGATTGCCGTTTGATTTTGATGGGAGACGCCGCCCAGTTGCCGCCGGTGGGCCTGGACGCTTCTCCGGCGCTTTCGCAGGACTATATGTCCCAGTTTGGCGGGGTGTCTTATGTGGAGCTGACGTCGGTGGTGCGACAGGCGGCCGATTCGGGTATTCTGGTGAATGCCACGCATTTACGCGGGTTGCTGCCGTGCCAGGAACTGTCTTCCCTGGGGCTTCACTGCGGCGATTTCCCGGACATCCGCCGCCTGGGCGGGGGAGAGTTGCTGGAGACTCTTTCCGACGCTTACGGCAAGTATGGGGAGGACGAGGTAGTGGTGCTGTGCCGCTCCAACAAGCGGGCGGGGCGCTACAACCTGGGCATCCGCGGGCAAGTGCTGTACCGGGAGGAGCAACTCTCGCGCGGGGAGAAGTTGATGGTGGTGCGCAATCACTACCTGGAGGGGCTGGAAGGCACCGATTACATTGCCAACGGCGATATCGGCACGCTTGTTTGGATCAAACACTTCGAGGAACGCTACGGCCTGCACTTTGCCGACGCCTGCCTGGCTTTCCCGGACTACGGCAACCAGGAAGTGGAGATGAAAGTGCTGCTGGACACTTTGGTATCCGACGCCCCATCCTTGGACTATGCCTCTTCCCAGGCCCTGTGGCAGGGCGTCTGGGCCGATTACGACCACATCACCGTGAAGCGCAAGCGTTACGAGGCCGTCCGCTCCGACCCTTTCTATAGCGCCTTGCAGATCAAATATGCTCATGCCATCACTACCCACAAAGCCCAGGGCGGCCAGTGGCAGTGCGTGTTCATCGACAACCCCTTCTGGCAGGACATTCTGGCAGAAGACGACGTCAAATGGCTCTACACCGCCCTCACCCGCGCCGTCTCCCAGGTCTATCTGGTCAATTTCCCGGATTCTTTGTTTGAATAGCGGCTTGTTTGACTTCGGCCTGTCCCGCCCTCACTCCGTCGCGTCTAAAGCACACTGATCCGCTTCATTCCTACTTTCTGTGCTTTAACCGCCATTTTTCCCCTGCCTAAAGCACATAATCGGCCACACAACCCCACTATTGTGCTTTACCCCAACCATTTCCCCTGCCTAAAGCACATAATCGGCCACACAACTCCACTATTGTGCTTTACCCCAACCATTTCCCCTGTCTAAAGCACATAATCGGCCACACAACTCCACTATTGTGCTTTACCCCAACCATTTCCCCTGCCTAAAGCACATAATCGGCCACACAACTCCACTATTGTGCTTTACCCCAACCATTTCCCCTGTCTAAAGCACATAATCGGCCACACAACTCCACTATTGTGCTTTACCCCAACCATTTCCCCTGCCTAAAGCACACTAACTTGCCTAATTCCATTATTCTGTGCCTTAACACCACTTTTTATACCGTATAAAGCACACTGCTCCCCCTTATCTAATCATTTTGTGCTTTAGCCATCAGGGGGCTTTTTGCTTCCACCATTTTTTTACAATGCGCCATTCAAAGCGGTTTCTGGACATAAAAACGCACTTTGTTTTATTTCAAACATGCCATAGAAGCATACAGAATGGCTATTTTGTCGATTATCCGTTTCATTTTTGTTGAAACGGATATGTTTTCGCTACTTTGCAAAAAGAATAAAACTATGGAACCGTATGTACCAAAACCAGTTGAAAATTGCTTTCATGTTTTCTCTGACGGAACTCGGCTGGTTGTACTCTGTGACACAGAAACTGACTTCATCTTTATGATGAATCAACTGGCGGTTGCCGCATACTTCTGCAACTTGAAAATCCTTAGCATGGAGGTTATGAGGACTCATTTTCACGTAATAGTATGCGGGGATCCGGAAAAAGTTGAAAAGTTCCGAAGAGAGGTAAAGCGCTTGATAGTAAAGCGTTATAATCGGGACGGACTGGGAGAATTGGTAAAGAATTCTATTGATATCCGGGCCGATAACATTATGGATGACGAAGAGTTGCGCCGAAAAATCATCTATGTTTTTCGAAACTGCACCGAAGCCGGATACGAATTCCTTCCCGAAGACTACCCTTGGGGGCCCGGCCGTGTATACTGCCACGAAAGAAAAGAAGAAAACAAAAAGGTTGGAAGCTTGTGCTACCGTGACTGCTGCCGATTGTTTCGTACGCGCGTGAAACTACCGGCTGACTGGGAATATGACGTGAATGGCATGTTGGTTCCTGCCAGTTACATCGATACAGGATATCTAAAAGAAAGGGTATTCCGTTCTCCCCGACAGTTTATTGCCTTCTTGAGCGTAAAGAAAAAGGATTTGGCCGAAATGGAGGCGGCCGATGCCCGTCCTTTCCTGGAGAAGAAGGACGAAGGCCGATTGCTTAAAGAAGTTGAAGCACTTAGCAAGGAGTTGTACGCCACAACTGTAAAGCAATTATCACAGGCCGATAGACTAAAACTGGCAACGCGCCTGTGGAGTGAAGGGAAAACGACATCCATCAGACAGTTAGCGCGCCTGACCAGAAACAATGAGGACGTACTAAGGGCTGTCCTGCACGTCCCCCAAAAGGAATGATACTATTCCGAAAGCAGGTACTTCCGCCAGAAATCCTGGTTGGCCTTCTGGAAGTGGGTGCCCTGATAGCCGCGGTAGCCGTGCATGCCGTCGGGGTAGATCATGAACTCGAATTCGGCCCCCATCTGGTGCAGGACGTCGATGAGCTGCAGGGTGTTCTGGAAGTGCACGTTGTCGTCGCCGGTGCCGTGGGTGATTTTGAGCATCACGCTCTTGTCGCCGCTTCCTACGCGGGCCGGATAGCTCTTCACGCGGTTGATCACGGCCGATTCCCGATACCCGTCGGGATTGTCTTCGGGGGTGGACATGAAGCGCTCGGTGTAGTGGGTGTCGTAGAGCGCCCACTCGTACACACCGCCGCCGGCGATGCCGTAATGGAAGTAGTCGGAGGCCTCGGCTACCAGCAGCGTAGTCATGGTTCCGCCGAAGCTAAAGCCCTCTACGCCAATCTTTTCGGCCTTGACATAGGGCAGGCTCTGCAGCCACTTGGCCCATTCCACAAAGTCGGAAACCTCCACTGTGCCCAGGTGCTTGTAGATGGCATCCAGGCCTTCGCGGCCATTGTGTCCGGCGGCGCGGCAGTCGGCAATGAGCTCGATGATGCCGTTCTCCCGGTACCAGGCGTAGCGCGACGGCGCCACCCAGCGATCGTGCACCTGCGGGGTGTCGGGGCCGCCGTAGATGTCCACGTGCACGGGATACTTTTTGGCCGGATCAAAGTCCTTCGGATAGTAGATGACGCCCGGCAGTTCCAGGCCGTCCACGGTGATGGAGACCAGCTGGCCGATCCCTTCGGCGCTTCCAGACATGGCTTCTACCAGCGTAGAATGGCCTTTGAGGTCATTCAGACGCACCTCCCAGGGGGTGCGGAGGTTGGAGGCCAAAGACACGAAGTGCTTGCCGTCGGGGGCGAATTCTACATCGGCCACGTTCATAGAGAGGTCGGTGAGAGGCGTAATCACGCCCTTGGGCGATACCTTATATAATGCCCGGCGTACGTGCGAATCCCGCTCGGCGGTGAAGTACACGGTGCCGTCTTTTTCGGCCCGGACCAGGACGATGCGCCAGTTGGGGCCGTCGGTGAGGCGCTTCAAGGTGAGGCCGTCGTAGCTCAGGAAATAGATTTGCTGCCAGCCGGTCTCGAAGCTGCGGACCATGTATAATCCCTTGTCTGTGAACAACATATCTTCCATCCAGTCCAGCCAGGTGGGTACCTGCTCGTGGTAGATGGCGCGCTTGGTACCATCGGCCGGATTCACGGCGTACAGGTCCAGCGTATTCTGGATGCGGGGCTCGCGGGCCACGAAGAAGGTGCGGCTGTCGGCGCTCCAAAAAGGCGTGCCGAAGTACTGGTCCTCGGCGGGGTTGAAATCGGCCCAGGTGACGGCGCCGGTGCCGATATGGGCGAAGCCGATCCTGACCTCCGGATTGCACTCCCCAGCCTTGGGGTAATGGGTTTCCCGCAGCTTGCCGTCCTGGCCGAAGGGAGAGTAAATGGGGAACATCGGCACCTGCGTATCGTCGAAGCGGTAGAAGGCAAGTGTCTGACTGTCAGGGCTCCACCAGAAGGCGCGGTACTTGGACGGCCGGCCGAAAATTTCCTCATAATACACCCAGCTGGCGTAGCCGTTCATGATGGTTTCGGTGCCGTCTGTGGTGAGGCGCGTTTCCTTGCCGCTGGCAATATCCACTACCCATAAATCATTCGCGCGCGTGAAGGCCAGCTTGGTGGAGTCCGGGCTGTAGGTGAGATTCACGGCACCTTCCGGCTTCAACGGGAAGTCGGCGTACTTTTCCGGGGCGGTGATGCCGTCCGTGCGGAGGATTTTGATTTCCTTGATCCCCCTTTGAGCCCCTGGCTTTAGACCAATCAACGCCAGCTTGAAGCACGTGCTGTCTGTGTATGTGCCGTCATAACTGAATGCTACTTCCTTGTTATTCAACCATTTATAGGCAACAGGAATGAGGTCCTGCGCCTGTGCCGTGTAGGCCGCCGCCACCAGCAGCAGGCCCACTATCCACCATTTTTGTGTTTTCATGATTTAAAGATACGAAGAATTGTTGAAAGAATGGCATCCCCTGGACCTGGTCCAGGGCAAATATGGCCGCGGTCTTTGCTATGTTTGGACCAGGTCCAATTTCAAGTGCTGGACCAGGTCCACCTAGTGTGCCTTGGACGGGCCTGGAAGGCAGATGTGCTGGACCAGGTCCAGGGCCTAAAATCGGACCACGTCCAAAAAGGGGCTGGACCAGGTCCAGGGGCTGAAGGCTGTTTGGAGAAATGGGGGAAAAAGGGTAAATTTGAGGTCGAAAAGTGAGTGAACCATGGAAAGCGACTACATATGGGACCCATTGCGGCGCAAGAGCGTAAGGAATACGCCGGAGGAGGCCGTGCGGCAGTGGTTTATTTCCGTGCTGCATGAGGGGATGAAGGTGCCGGAGCACATGATGGGAAGTGAAGTGGCGCTGAGTCATGCCGGCAAACAGTACAGGGCCGATATTGTGGTGTATGACCGCAGCGCGCAGCCACTGATGATTGTGGAGTGCAAACGGCCCGAAGTAACCCTAGACCAGGAAGTGGTGGACCAAGCGCTCAGATACAATAACGAATTGAATGTGAAATATATAGTCATCACAAACGGCGTCAAAACCTTTATTTTTGAACGCACGGCCGATGGCTGGAATTTTATGCCGAAAGCCCCCTTGTGGGAAGAAATGATAGGGCAATGACCATAACAGAAGGTTACCTGAATAATCCGGTGTTTAAACTGGTGAGTGAAACGGCCAAGGAATTGGGCGTGAGGGCCTTCGTGATTGGCGGGTATGTGCGGGATTGCTTTCTGGGCAACCCGAACAAGGACATTGATATCGTTGTGGAGATGCCCGGTCAGGCCAGGCATGACGAGAGGCGAACCGGGCATGACGAGAAACGAGCCGGGCATGAGGGGAAGGAGGTGAGGCCGGGGATTCTGCTGGCCGAGGCTGTGGCGGCCAAGACTAAGGCGAAAGTCAGTGTATTCAAGAACTTTGGGACGGCCATGCTTAAGTATCACGGCATGGAGGTGGAGTTTGTGGGGGCGCGGAAGGAGAGTTATCACCGGGACTCCCGGAAGCCGATAGTAGAAGACGGTACGCTGGAGGAAGACCAGTTACGTAGAGACTTTACTATCAATGCCATGGCCTTCTCCCTCAATGAGGAAGACTACGGCGCGCTGGTGGATCCGTTTGGTGGCATCAAGGACTTGGCAAACGGCATCATAAGGACTCCGCTGGAGCCGGAACAGACTTACTCCGACGACCCTCTGAGAATGCTGCGGGCCATCAGATTTGCCACCAGGCTCAGCACTCCGGAACACCCTTTCACCATCGTTCCCGAAAGCTTAAAGGCCATGCGCAATATGGCCGACAGACTCCAGATTCTGAGCCGGGAACGCATCGTGGAGGAACTGAACAAAATGCTCATGACCGCCCGACCTTCCATGGCCTTCGAGCTCCTGGAAGACACCGGCCTTCTTCAACAGTTCCTGCCGGAACTCAGCCGCCTCAAAGGCGTGGAAACCGTTGACGGAAAGGGACATAAGGAGAACTTCACCCACACCCTCCAGGTGCTGGACAATGTGGTCCTCTTTGAAAAGGAAGCCGGGAAAGAACCCAACCTCTGGCTGCACTGGGCGGCGCTTTTGCACGACATCGGCAAGCCCGCCAGCAAGCGTTACATCCCCGGTCAGGGCTTCACTTTCCACGGCCACGAGGTGGTGGGTGCGCGTATGGTTCCGCAGATCTTCGAGAAGCTCAAAATGCCGCTCAACGAGAAGATGAAGTACGTCCAGAAGCTGGTGAACCTGCACCTGAGGCCCATCGCCCTGGTGGACGACGAAGTCACCGACAGCGCAGTGCGGCGCCTCCTTTTTGACGCCGGCGAGGACATCGACGACCTCATGCTCCTGTGCAATGCCGATATCACCTCCAAGAACCCCGCCAAGGTGGCCCGCCTGCGCCGCAACTTCGAGCTGGTGAAGGAGAAGATGGCCGAAGTTGAAGCGAAGGACGAGATCCGCAATTGGAAGAACCCCATCACCGGAGACTACATCATGCAAGTCTTCGGCCTGGAGCCGTGCAACACCATCGGCCAGCTCAAGGAGATGGTGAAAAACGCCGTCCTGGACGGGGAGATTCCGTATACCTTCGAGGCGGCCGATGCATTTATGAGGAAGAAGGCGGCGGAAATGGGACTGAAGGAGATCCCGGGTCAAGCCCGGGATGACGACCATGATTGACAAGTACATAGCCTATCTCCGTGATGTCCGACGGTATTCGCCCCGGACACAGACGCTGTATGCCGATGCTTTGAAGCGGTTTGCCGAATGGGCAGAGGGTAATATGGATCTCATTCCTTCCCGGATCCGACAATACGAGGGCCATCTCATTGAAGAGGGCCTGAAGCCACGGACGGTGCACTTGCAGATGAGCGCGCTCAGTGGTTACTGCAACTGGCTTATCAAGGAGGGCGTTATCAAGTCCAATCCCGTGCGGACGGTGAAGCGGCCCAAGATGGAAAAGCGGCTGCCGGAGTACTACACGGAAAATGCCATGGAGCAGTATCTGAAGGAAACGGAACACGCGGCGAGCCAAGAAGAGCTGGAAATCCTACTGAGCGCCGACCCCAAGTCCCAGCTGGCCAAGGAACTGTATGAGCGCCGCCTCAGACGCCTGATTATCAGTCTGCTATACGGCTGCGGGATAAGACGGGCCGAACTTATCGGCCTCCAAAGAAACAGCCTGGACACCGGCCGGCAAACCCTCCGCGTAAGGGGCAAGGGAGATAAAATGCGAGAAATTCCGCTGATTCCTTCGCTGGTTCAGGAAATTTCACTATATTTACATGCAGCTAGTTTCATGGCGGGGGAGTCAACCCCGGAAACCCCGCTGCTCAGGACGGAAAAAGGCAACAAACTGTATCCGGAATGGGTGGACAGGGCTGTGAAACAGGAACTGCAAGGCCGACAAGGCATCACAGGGAGGAAATCCCCCCACGTGCTCAGGCATTCGCTCGCTACCGCACTGCTGGAAGAAGGAACGGACCTGAACGCCATCAAGGAGATGCTGGGCCACAGTTCGCTGGCAGCAACGGAGGTTTACACCCACAACTCCGTGGAACGGCTGAAGGCACAATACATGAACGCCCATCCCAGGGCAAAAAACGAAGAAAGACATGA
>Ga0310696_10007144_pt1 | contig 13163 bp, 13 predicted proteins | sample AusTroGonzalo_MG_4_FD_203885 | JGI IMG/M metagenome (GOLD analysis project Ga0310696, IMG submission 203885) | Bovine rumen microbial communities from tropical cattle in Woodstock, Queensland, Australia - Gonzalo_02 (v2) (version 2) | ecosystem: Host-associated > Mammals > Digestive system >... | reverse complement strand
CTGGGGTCCCATCAGGTAGATCTCGGCTCCGCGGGCGATGGCTTTGATCTTGGGGTAATGGCTGGCGAGCTGGTCAAACAGGCGGTTGTTGACGCCGTAGATGTCAATCGGGTCGATCTCTTCGAGGAAAATGGTTTTCTCCATAAGCAATGTATCAGGTTTACAGGTTGAATTTCGTTTTCAAGGCCGTCCATTCGCGCAACATCTTGTCGTAGTCGCTCTTGTCGGACCATTCGTCGCGGCGGCCGATCCAGTCGAGAATGGGAATCACGGTATAGTTGGCTTCAAGCATCCGCCGTCGTGAGCACCAGGTGTAGGTGGGGATGGCTTCGGCGATGGCCAGGCCGCCCCGTCCGTCACCGGTGAGCACCAGTTCGTAGAGCATCCCGATCTGCGTGAAAGGGTCGCTCTGGTTTGACAGGAAATTGCCCAGCGAAAAGGCGGTGGCATAGGGCGGCGCAAAGACCGCAGGCTGCACCACGTGGGGATGCGAACCCACAATGGCGGCTACGCCGTTGCGGTGCAGGAAATCGGCCCATTCACGCTGGTTCTGCGAAGGTTCCAAATGGTACTCCAGCCCCCAGTGGGGCAGGGCGACGATCAATTCGGCCCCGCGCGCCCTGGCCCGGTCGATGACTTCACGCACATGGGTCGAGTCGAGCAGGTTTACCCGCCAAGGTGCGGGAACGGGAAGGCCGTTGGTGCCATACGTGAAATTGATGAAGGCGATATCGTGCCCCTTGATGCGGACGATCAACGGGTTTCTCAGGTATTCCTCTCCTTCCGAACGGTAGACGCCCGTAAAGGGGATGCCCATCCGGGAATACACCACGTAGGTGCTGTCGATCCCGGCGCGGCCTTTGTCGCAGATATGGTTGTTGGCCGTCAGGAAAAGGTCGACGCCCGCCCGCTTGGCCTCATAGGCCAGGCTCTGGGGCGCAGAGAACTGCGGATAGCCGGTATAGGGCGTCACCCCGCAGGGGAACTCCATGTTGGCCACCACGAAATCGGCCGCCGCAAAGCGGTCGGCCACATGGCTGAAACAGGCGCTGTAATCGTAGTCGGCGGGGTTGTTGCGGTCGCCGCCAAGCCGCAGGGCCGCAGTCACCTGCGGCCCGTGAGTCATGACGTCGCCGATGAAAACGATCCGCACCGTGTCGGGGCCGGCCCCCATAGCCGGCAGGCAGCCGGCCAGACAGAGCAGCAGACACTCTACTATGCGGAGCTTCTTCGGCATCAGAATCTGGCGCGGATACCGGCCTGGGCAATCCCCTGCATGCCGATACCCAGTTCCAAAAAGCCGCTGACGGCCTTGCCGACTTCCAGGCAGACAAAAGAACTCTGGAAGGTAGGAAGCACAATAGCGCCATTGAGCAGGCCCTGCAGGACGACGCCCTGCACGACCATCATGCCCAGGCCCAATTTGGAGTACATGCTGAAGACCTCGTTGCGGGTATGGAACCAGTCAAACTTGACAGTCCCCAGGAAAGTATAGATGTTGGCAGCGGCCAGGATCAGGTTCGCGTTGTAGATGAGCCCATTGACGCTGGCGCGGTTGAACCCGAAAGCGCCGCCGACGGAAATGCAGGGGTTCAGCTGCCGGGAATACCCGATATTCAGGGCGCCCCGGGTGCCGCCGCTCAGGAGGCCGGTCACCGCACCGTTTTTGGGATCGACATAGACCAGGTTGGCCTTGTCGAGCATGCACACGCCAAAGTTGAGCAGCGAGAATCCGTAACTCGTGGAAATCTCGTTGGGATGTGACAATCGATAGGGCTTCTGTGCCTTCGCCGGAATGATCACGGCTACAAGCGCCAGCAGGACGAGCAATCGTTTCTTCATAGGTTAAGAGAGGTTGTTAGAAACGGGCGCGGACACCGGCCTGGACGATGCCCTGCATGCCGACACCGAGTTCCATGAAACCGCTGAAGCCCTTGCCGACCTCCAGGCCGATAAGAGACAAATGACCAGTCGGAAGCCAGAGCGTCTTGTGGGCTTCTTCCATCAGCGAGGCGCCGATACCCATCACGCCCAGATTGACCTTCGAGTACATGCCAAAGACGTCGGACCGGGTGCGGAACCAATCAAACTTGGCGCTGGACATGAGCATCCAGATGTTGGCGCGCGCCGCATCGATCTTGCCGGTGTTATCTTCCAATCTAATTTTCATGCTGTTCAGGCCGATGGCGCCACCGATCGAAACCACCTTGTTGAGTTGATAGGTATAACCCAGGTTGATGACACCAAAGGTACCACCGCTCTTAACAACCAAACCGTCATCGATATCAAGCCATCTCCGCAGGTCGTCCAGCTTGTTGACGACCGTTCCGATGCCGGTGCCCAGCAGCGACACGCCGTAGCTGGCCGAGATCTCGTTGGGATGAATCTGTTTGTAGTACGTCTGGGTCTGTGCCTGCATGGTGGGAAGCGCCATGAGGCAGACCATCATAAGGGAGACAAAGATTTTTTTCATCGTTGAAGAATTATAGGTTTTGATACTTCTGTGTCTGTTCGGCGATGAGTTCCTCCAGGGCACCTTCTTCGAAATAATTGATCTTCATGGCCCGTTTGACCTCTGCCAGGGTTTCGGCGGCAGCGGCACGGGCTATTTCGGTGCCTTCGCGCAGCACTCCGTACACGTACGGGATGTCCTGCTCGAGTTCTTTGCGGCGACGCCGGATGGGATCCAGCGTGTCGTTGAGCACGGCGGTGAGGAAATTCTTGACCATCACGTCGCCCAGGCCGCCGGCCCGGTACTGCGCCTTCACCTCGTCGAGGTTCTTGAAATCAAAGCTCACCTTCTTGCCGTGGAAGCAGTCGCCGAAGCGTACGAAATGTTCCGGACGGCAGAAGGCGTCGAGGTAGGTGAACACCGTGTTGCCCTCCACCTTGCCGGGATCACTCACCTGGAGGTGGCCCGGGTCAGTATACATGCCACGTACCTTGGCCGCCACTTCCTCGGCGGAATCCGAAAGGTAAATGCAATTGCCCAGCGACTTGCTCATCTTGGCTTTCCCGTCGGTGCCGGGCAGGCGCAGGCAGGCCGCGTTGTCGGGCAGGAGAATCTCCGGCTCGACGAGCACGGGACCGTAGGTGGCGTTGAACTTGCGCACGATCTCACGGGTCTGCTCGATCATCGGTTCCTGGTCTTCCCCCACCGGTACGGTGGTCGCCTTGAAGGCCGTGATGTCGGCCGCCTGGCTGATGGGATAGCAGAAGAAACCGACCGGCGTTCCAGCCTTGTTGTCGGCGCCTTCGGCATCGTTGAAGCCACGCATCTGGATCTCGGCCTTGACGGTCGGATTGCGCTGCAGGCGCTGGACCGTGACGAGATTCATGTAGTAGAACGTCAGCTCCGTCAGCTCGGCGACCTGGCTCTGGATCAAGATATGGCTCTTCGCCGGATCAATGCCCGCCGAGAGATAGTCCAGGGCGACTTCGATGATGTTCTGCCGCACCTTCTCGGGGTTGTCGGCGTTGTCGGTCAAGGCCTGCGCGTCAGCGATCATGATGAAGATCTTCTCGAACGCACCGCTGTTCTGCAACTCGACGCGGCGCCGGAGCGAGCCCACGTAATGGCCGATGTGCAACCGGCCCGTAGGCCGGTCACCGGTCAATATAATCTTTCCCATTTCAGTCTTTGACAGTTTTCAGTTTCTCGCGGATCTTGGCTTCGATTTCGTCGGCCAGCTGCGGATTGTCCTTGAGCACGGCCTTGACGGCGTCGCGGCCCTGTGCCAGCTTGGCGTCTTCGTAGCTGAACCACGATCCGCTCTTCTTGATGATTTCGAGCTCCACGCCCAGGTCGACGATCTCGCCGATGTGGGAGATGCCTTCGCCGAAGACGATGTCGAACTCGGCTTTCTTGAAAGGCGGCGCCATCTTGTTCTTGACGATCTTCGCACGGGTGCGGTTGCCGGTGGCCTCGTCGCCGTCCTTGAGCTGGGTGACGCGGCGCACGTCGATGCGGACCGATGCGTAGAATTTCAGCGCGTTGCCGCCTGTCGTGGTTTCGGGATTGCCGAACAGGATGCCGATCTTCTCGCGGAGCTGGTTGATGAAAATGCAGCAGGTGTTGGTCTTGGAAATGTTGGCCGTGAGTTTGCGGAGGGCCTGGCTCATGAGGCGGGCCTGGAGACCCACTTTGTTGTCGCCCATCTCGCCTTCGATCTCGGCCTTCGGGGTGAGGGCAGCCACGGAGTCGATGACGATGATGTCGATGGCTCCGCTGCGGATGAGGTTGTCGGCGATTTCAAGGGCCTGCTCGCCATTGTCGGGCTGCGAGATGAGCAGGGTGTCGATGTTGACGCCCAGGTTCACGGCGTAGGAGCGGTCGAAGGCATGCTCCGCATCGATAATGGCGGCGATGCCGCCCTGTTTCTGTGCCTCGGCGATGGCGTGGATGGCCAGGGTCGTCTTGCCGCTCGACTCCGGTCCGTATATTTCGATGACACGGCCGCGCGGATAACCGCCGATGCCCAGTGCGTGATCGAGGGCGATGGAGCCCGTCGCGATCGTAGATACTTCCAAGGATGGCTGGTCTCCCATCTTCATGATCGTCCCTTTGCCGAAATCTTTCTCAATCTTGGCGATGGTTGCCTGCAAGGCTTTCAACTTCTCGGCGTTCTTTTCTTCAAATTCTTTTGCCATACTTCAATGTTTTTAATGGTTCATGATCGCTGACTCATTCCGTCTGTCTGCAAAGATACTATTTTTGTGGGAAAATCCTTCGTTTTGTCTTAAATTTGCAATTCAGTCGATTCTCTCATGAAAGAGCGCTTACTAGGCAAGACGCTGGCCGAATTGCAGCTGGTCGCTTCGCAGCTGGGACTCCCCTCCTTCGCTGCGAAACAGATGGCCCAATGGCTCTACCAGAAGCGGGTCACCGACATCGACGCGATGACCAATCTGTCGAAAGCAGCCCGCAGCGCCCTGGCCGAACGCTACGAAGTGGGGCGCACGCTCCCGGTGGAGTGCTTCACCTCTCGCGACGGCACCCGCAAGTATCTCTTCCCCACTGTCCAGCCCGACAAGTACATCGAGACGGTGATGATTCCCCAGTACGAAGACGGCGCAGAAGGCGGCATCGCCCGAGCCACGGTCTGCGTGTCATCGCAGATCGGCTGCAAGATGGGCTGCCGCTTCTGCATGACCGGGCGCGGCGGCTTCCACGGCCAGCTTTCCGCCGGCGAGATCATCTCCCAGTTCCTGGGACTCGAAGAAGCCGACCAGTTGACCAACGCGGTTTTCATGGGGATGGGAGAGCCTCTCGACAACTGGGAGCAGGTATCCAGGGCCCTGGAGATCATCACGGCCGACTGGGGTTTCGGCTGGAGCCCGAAACGGGTGACCGTCTCGACCATCGGCGTGCTTCCCAACTTGAAACATTTTCTCGATGAAAGCCGCTGCCACCTGGCCGTAAGCCTGCACAATCCTTTCCCGCAGGAGCGGGAGAAACTGATGCCCGTGCAGAAAGCCTGGCCCCTGCACGACGTGCTCGCACTCATCCGCCAGTATGACTTCACGGGGCAGCGCCGCGTGAGCTTCGAATATACGATGTTCGCCGGCCTCAACGACACCCCCCGCTACGCCGACGCCCTGGCCCGCCTGCTGCAGGGACTGGAATGCCGGGTCAACCTCATCCGCTTCCACGCCATCCCCGACGCCCCCTTCCAAAGCTCCGACGCCGCCGCCATCGCCGCCTTCCAGCAACGGCTGGAACGGGCCGGCATCACCGCCACGCTGCGCGCCTCGCGCGGCGAAGACATCCTCGCCGCCTGCGGCCTGCTCGCAGGCAAAGGGCTGAAAAAGAATAATTAAAACTCTTACGATAATGAAACGCTTGCTGTCTGTCCTCGTACTCCTGGCCCTCCTGTCCCCCGTGCTTCGGGCCGAAGAACCCGAATCTGCCGCACCCCGCAAGGAGCGTCCGAAAGTCGGCCTCGTCCTTTCCGGCGGCGGCGCCAAAGGCCTGGCGCACATCGGTGCCCTCAAGATCATCGAAGAATCGGGTATCCCGATCGACATCGTCGTGGGCACCAGCATCGGTTCGATCGTGGGCGGCATCTATGCCCTCGGCTACTCGGCCGCCGACATGGATTCCCTGGTCCGGGCCCAGGACTGGAACCTCCTGATCCGTGACCAGATGGACCGGCGGGACATCTCCTACATGAGCAAGGAAGACCGGGACCGTTATCTGCTGTCCGTCCCTTTCATGAATGCCTTCAACCTCAACGACGAGACACAGGCCAACAAAGGCAGGAGCCGGAGCCTGCTGCGCAACATGCCGGGCGCGCTGGTGGAAGGGCAGAATCTCGACCAGCTTTTCACCAAGCTCTCGGTCGGCTATCAGGACGACATCGACTTCAACGACCTGCCCATCCCCTTTGCCTGCGTGGCGGTCGACCTCAACACGAAGGATGAGTATGTGTTCCATCATGGAAGCATCGTCACCGCCATCCGCTCCAGCATGTCGATCCCGGCTTATTTCACGCCGGTCAGGGTAGGCGACAAATTCCTGGTGGACGGCGGCATGGTCAACAACTTGCCGGTCGACGTGGCCAGGCAGATGGGTGCCGACTACATCATCACCATCGACCTTCACAATTTCAAGAAACCCCGCACCGAGACCGATCAGACCCTGCCTGAGCAGATCGGCACGATGCTCAGCATGATGAACGGAGAAAAATACCAGGCTGCCCGCCAGAATTCCGACATCATCATCGAGCCCAATACCAGCGAATACGGCGTCCTGGCCTTCGACAACAACAGCGTAGTAGCCCTCATCGACAGCGGTCAGGTGGCCGCCCGGCTGGTCGCCCCGAAGCTCAAGGCGCTGGCCGACCACCTGAAGGAATTCCCTGACACTAAGCGGGTGCGTCCGCACAAGGCCACCAATCTGGCCCAGGAACCCGTGCTCATCTCCCAGATTGAAATCAGCGGCGCCGATCCCAAGGAAATGAAGTGGCTGCTCTCCAAGACCGACATCGCCCCCGGTGAGATGGTATCGGGAGAGACCATGGACAAGATGATGAAATTCTTCTACAACACGCGGGCCTTCACCAAAGTGTTTTACCGCGTCTGCGGTACGGGTGAAGATGGCTACCAGCTCAGGATCTTCTTTGAGCCGCAGCGCTTGCACCAGGCTGCTGTCGGATTGCGTTTCGATACCGAGGAAATGGCTTCCATCCTGCTGGGTGTCAGCTTCAACAAACGCAAGCTCTTCGGTTCGAAGCTCGACATCGAAGCCGAACTCGGCGCCAACATCAACGGCACGCTCAACTATGGCTATACCTTCCGCAACCGGACCCAGCTGAACGTATCGGCCCACCTCCACCATTTGAGCATGGACGTCTACGACGACATCTCCGTCTATGAGGAAAATCCCCAAAAATACGAATATGGTCTGGACCACACCGAACGCTATAACTTCTTCCGCGGCGATGTCAATTACCAGATTATCGGCTGGCGAAGCTCCGACATCCGGATCGGTGCCCAGTATGACAACATGGAATACCGGACGCAGTCGGCCGTCAACAACCTGGATGAATATTTCCTGACGCAGACCGTCAAGGCTTTCGCCAGCTGGCGTTTCGACAGCCTGGATGACAACTACTTCCCTACCCGCGGCCTGAAGATGGGGCTGGAAGGTGGTTACTACAACATCTGGGACAAATATCTATACGCCCAAACCGGAAATGATGTCTATTTCAAACACCAGTCTTTTGAGGCCATGTTCGACCTGAAGGCCACCATCCCCCTCGGCAGCCGGGTGGCCCTGATTCCCCAGACCTGGAACCGTATCCTGTTCGGCTCTCCGGGCGGATTCTACCGAAACTTCGTCGGCGGAACGATGTACGGCCGCTATACGACGACGCAGCTGCCGTTCATCGGTCTCAACCATACTTACAGCACCTATGACAAAGTGGATATCGCCCGGGCCGACCTGCGTTTCAACCTGTTCAAGCAGCACTACGTGACCCTGCATGCCAACTATATGCTGGAATGGGATCTGGATCCGAGCGGATTCATGTGCAATCATCACTATGGCTTCGGCGCCAGCTACGCGGTCAACACCTTCATCGGCCCCGTCCAGCTCCTCGTCCAGTATTCTGACATATCCCGGCGCGTCGGCGTCTACTTCGCGCTGGGCTTTGACTTCTAGCCCGGAGCGTCATGCCTGCTGACAACGACGAGAAAACCCGCCTCCTCGGCCGGATGATGCGGCGCTGCGCCCTGCGCGAGTGCTGCCGCAGCGATATCCGCCGCAAGCTCGCCGCGCTGCCTCCCGCCGATGCGGACGACATCGTCGACACGCTCTGCCGGGAAGGCTATCTCGACGATGCGCGTTACGCCCGCGCCTTCGCCCGCGACAAAAGTGCACTCCAGGGTTGGGGAAGTCGCAGAATTCAATTAGCTTTGCAACAGAAACAGATCGATGCAGCCGACATCGCGGCGGCGCTATCGTCCATCGATGCTCCTGCCGCCGAAACCCGGATGGAGCAGGTGCTCAGCGCCAAGTGGAAAAGCCTCGCCCGTGAGGAAGACCCGGCCCGAAAGCAGGCCAAGTTCTTCCGCTACGGACTGGGACGCGGTTACGGCTACGACGAAATAAAACGGATGTATGATTACCTCAGAAGAGATTAAAACGGTTAAACAGCGGATAGAGACGTTGGGGAGGTTTCTTTGACATCGCTGCCAAACGTACGGATTTAGCCGAAAAACAAGCCAGGACCACCGCTGCAGACTTTTGGGACGACCCGAAGGCTGCCGAGGCCTTCATGAAAGAAGTCTCGGCCGTCAAGTATTGGGTAGATGGCTTCGACGCTCTGGAGGAAGGGCTTTCCGACCTGGAAACCCTGTTCGATTTCGGGGAAGACGCGGCCGATGACATCGACGCCGCTTACCAGGCGCTGGTCGGGAAACTCGAGGCGCTGGAGATGCGCAACATGCTGGGCGAGGAGGGCGACAACCTGGGTGCCGTGTTGACCATCAATTCCGGTGCGGGCGGTACCGAAGCGAACGACTGGTCGTCGATGCTCATGCGCATGTACACCCGCTGGGGCGAGCGCAACGGCTACAAGATGACGGTAACCGAGCTGCTGGAAGGCGACGAGGCCGGCATCAAGTCGTGCACCATCCAGTTCGAAGGTGACTATGCCTACGGCTACCTGAAGGCCGAAAACGGCGTGCACCGCCTCGTCCGCATCTCTCCCTACAACGCCCAGGGCAAGCGGCAGACCACTTTCTCGTCGGTCTTCGTCTATCCGCTGGTCGACGACAGCATCCAGATTGAAATCAACCCCGCCGACCTGGAATGGGACACCTTCCGCTCCTCCGGCGCAGGCGGCCAGAATGTCAACAAGGTGGAGACCGGCGTGCGCGTGCGGCACCTTCCCACGGGCATCACCGTCGAGAACACGGAGACCCGCTCACAGCTCGACAACCGGCAGAATGCCCTGCGCATCCTCAAGTCGCACCTCTACGACCTGGAGCTCAAGAAACGGCAGGAGAAGCAGGCAGAACTCGAAGGGCAGAAAAAACGCATCGAGTGGGGATCCCAGATCCGCTCCTACGTGCTCCATCCCTACAAAATGGTCAAAGACCTGCGTACCGGCTACGAGACCTCCGACACACAGGCTGTCCTCGACGGTGACCTGAACGCCTTCATGAAGGAGTTCCTGATGAGAAACGATCTTTAGAGCCGGATGGTGTCGTCGCAGAGGCTGGCGACGCCGGGACGGTGGGTGATGAAGATCATCGTCCGGTCCGGATAATTCTGGAAGAGGCGGGAGAAAAGTTCGCGCTCGGTCGCTTCGTCGAGCGAAGCGCTGATTTCGTCGAGCAGCAGGATGCTGCCGGGCCGCAGCAGGCCGCGGGCGATGGCGATGCGCTGGGCCTGTCCTTCGCTCAGGCCGATGCCGCGCTCGCCCAGTTCCGTGTCGAGTCCGGCCGGCAGGTCGAAGACGAAATCGGCGGCGGCGGTATGCAATACTTCACGCAATTCGTCGTCCGTGGCAGAAGGATGCGCCAACAGCAGGTTGAAACGGACGGAACCGCTCATCAGCGTATTGCCCTGCGGGACGAACACGAAGTCGGGGCGGGTGTCGGGAGACACCTCCCGGGCCATCGTTCCGTCGTAGAGCGTCAGCGTCCCGCTGTCGGGCCTGATCAGGGCCAGCATCAGGCGGAACAGCGTAGTTTTCCCAACACCGGTGGGACCCATCAGCGCCGTCTTGCTGCCCGGACGGAAATCGTGGGAGAACCCGCTGAAGACAGCCCGGTCTCCCGTAGCATACTGGAAGTGCATATCCTGAACCCGGACACCGGCCACTCCTTTCGACACGGGTTCAGCCGATTGTCCCCGCTCTTCCGGGTGGTCGGCCAGGACCTCTTCCAGCCGGTCGATGCTGGCCGTGGTGTGGATGAGCTGCGGAACCATGTTGAGCAGCGTGAGGATCGGATTCTGGATCTGGCTCACCAGCTGCAGGAAAGCCGTCATCACACCGAAGGTGATGGCACCGGTGCGTAGTTGGAGGCCGCCCCAGACAAAGGCCATCAGATAACCCAGACCGAAGCATGAGGCCATCAGGATGCGGGTCATCACGGTAAAGCGGGTACGGCGTTTTACCCGTCCCATCAAACCTTCCTGCGCCGCGTCGAGCCGCTGCGTCATCCACTCTTCGCTGCCCAGTGACCGGAGAGTGGCATTGTGCTCCATGCCCTCCTGCACCTGCATTTGAATGCGGCTCTCATCCTGCCGGATGTCGAGCGTCATCTGCCGGAGCGGACGGGAAATCAATTTGGCGAAGACAATGATCAGGGGCGTGAATACCAGCAGGGCCCAGGCCAGGTAGTTGTCCATCGAATGCAGCATCAGGAAAGCTCCCAGCAGCTGGACGGCCGTCACCACAGCCCGAGGAAGCAGCGAGGTCGACGCCTCGCCCACCACGTCGATGTCTTTCGACAGACGGGAAGCCACGTCGCCCGAGTGCATGTCGCGCTCCGCATAGAGCTGACGCGTGAAAAGCCGGCTGAATGCCTTGAGGCGGATGGAATTGGTCTGCCGGGTGTTAGCCAGGGTGGACATGTAGTAATAGAGCTGCCGTAGCACTACGCCACCCAGCATCAGTACCACCAGCAGGATGACCATCACCACGATGTCGCGGGTGGTGCCGGTGCGGATGGTCTGGTCGATGAAGCGGCGACTGAGCCACACCATCAACAGGCCCATTCCGGCCTGCGCGATGCCGATCAGGATGCGCCACAGGGTATTCCAGCGAATCCCCTGCATCGACTGCCATATCCACCGGAAGTATTTCATTCCTCTATGATGCCCAGTTCTTTCCACTGCTTGAGCAGCGTTTCCACATCGGCTTGCGCAATCTCATAATCCACGTCGTAGACTTCAGTCATGGCCTTTGCCAGCGCATCGGCATTGAAATCTCCCAATTCGCCGGCCTTTTCCCAGATCCAGGCGGCCGTGTCGTTGAGGCTCACCAGTTTGCCGAAATCGATGGCACCGAGGCCTTCGCCCACGATCACCTTCTCACCGCACACAGTGCGCAGTACAAAACCTTCTTTCCGTTTCATTGTATGTCGATATTACGTATCACAGTCCGTTTGTAAACCGCCAGGATCCAGCGCCGTACCGGCAGCAGCCGCCGCCACAGCCGGGCGCGCCTCCGTTGCTTCGGCGTGTCGAGCCGCCGGTGCTTCCCGTCCGGTCCCACGACCTCGTCGGCCCGGGCCAGCACATCTTCCGGACGGCAGATCTCCCGGCCTGATATATTGCCGTCACCCATCAACTCTACGCGGGTGTCTGACACCGACATCACGCGGTGCAGCACGTAGCGCTGCCCGCCGATCTGCGCCAGCACCACGTCGCCTTCCCGGATCTCGACGGGGCGGGTGAGAACCACACTGTCGCGGCCGCCGAGGATGAAAGGCAGCATGCTGCGTCCTTTCACCAGGAGCGTCACCGCCATTCCCTCGTTTACGAGCCGGACTGCTTCGCTGAGTATCAGTTCGTCGCTAATTTTATCCATGTCACGCCTGCGTGATGGTTTCGTAACAGAGACGGGCCGCCGCCGCGTCGGGCAGGCAGTCCAGGTGCCATACCGGGATGGTGGAGGCGAGTGCGTCTTCCGTGGCATGGAGGCCGTCGGCAATGGTGCGGTCCCAGCGTTTGCCCGAAATGCTCGGCACCAGCACTGCATAGGCGCCGATGCCCTTCAGCCGTCGGATGGCGTTGAACGGGGCCTGCGCGAGCTGCACGAAGGCGCCCAACGGCAGGCTCATGTTGCGGTAGCATGGCGTCTTGCCGCTCCATGGGGAACCATAGACGCGCGCCGTCCCGTCGGGGAAGACCCGGACCACGGGATTGTCGTCGTTGACCAGTTCGGACCCCGGTACATGCCTGAGCCAGAGGCGCGCATGCGTGCTTTTGCCCGTTCCGCTCTTGCCGAGGAAGAGATAGCCGCGTCCTTCACAACCGATTACCGCAGCGTGGAAGAGTGTGGTATTCAAGGGGGCCGTCGCCATGGCGTAGAGCACCATGAGCGCGTTGCTCAAAGCAAAGGAACTGGCGCTGTATATACAAAGCCGGGCTTCGGTGAAATCCGCAAGGGAAAGCATCGTGCCGGACAGGGTGCCCTGCAGGCCGAACTCAAACCAGGAGTCACCTTCCGCAGTGCGGCAGAGTCGGATCTGCGAGCCGTCGTCATCCTGCGTGAATTCTTCGGTAAGCTGGCGGGGCTGGGGAAAATCTTCCGGATGAACGACGAATAGCCGGAATACGCGATGTGGCGCCGTTTCCGGAGCGGTTGCGAACGGGGCATAAGACGCCAGGTCGTCCGCCAGGTCGATCCCGTCAGCGGCCAGCACAGAAAAACAATGCCCTGCAACCAGGTAGCAATACTCCTTCATAATAAAACACAAATATACAAAAAAAGGTACGGAACGGAATGCCTGTCTGAATTTTGAACGCAGATGAACAGTCGTGAACGGAGTTGGACAAGCTAATTGACGTAAATTGACGCAATTATGACACTGTAGAAGCGAAGAATGATTATTTTTGTGAATCTTTAGGAAATAACAAAACACCATACCATGAAAAGTGCATCTTTTTTTGCCAGGGCGCTATCGTTTATAGCCTTGGTTTG
>Ga0310696_10007142_pt1 | contig 13166 bp, 8 predicted proteins | sample AusTroGonzalo_MG_4_FD_203885 | JGI IMG/M metagenome (GOLD analysis project Ga0310696, IMG submission 203885) | Bovine rumen microbial communities from tropical cattle in Woodstock, Queensland, Australia - Gonzalo_02 (v2) (version 2) | ecosystem: Host-associated > Mammals > Digestive system >... | reverse complement strand
CACATTAGCTCAGAAATTTGTTCCTTTGTAAACTTCATTTTAAGTCTGTGTTTTAGAGTTTGGGCACCCTAAAGTTACAGACTTTCGGGATTGGTCGGCAACGGCCAATCCTTTTTTTACGCGTCAATGCACAGACACACTTTTTGGGACAGTATCGGAACAACACTGCAAAATTACAACTTTTCATGAACCCGCAAGGAGATGGAACAAAAAACCATCTGATCTACAAGAATTTGGCTTATGTTCCATTTTGAAACACTTGACCCAACTGTGCTCTTGCCCTTTCTCCTTGATTAGAGATTCCAGTAGACCCTCAGACGACGACTTAAAGTTTGCTTACGGCTCAATAAACACAGGAGTACCTTTCACATTATCCTGACTCATCTCCAACAGCTTCTCAATAAGATTATGGTTCACCAAGTAGCTTGTATCCATTTCAAGAGGGGTAATATAAAATCCCATGTGGCTCTTTCTGATTATGGGATTAGGATAGTCCAGACTAATCAATTCTTCTTTGGTTAATTCCTTGTGTCCCGTTATCTTATAAGCAGACAATTTGCCTGGTTTGTTAAGTTCATAAAGAACCATGAGGGAAACGCTCTCAAATAGAGTACGATAATCCTCCATCGTGCCTTTGGTCTTTCCTAATCTTATGGTGTAAGTGCCATGCGACAATATCCAATCAAGGTACTTCTTATTTTTATAACAGCCAACAAGTATCGTTTTGTCACCTCCGAAGAAGTCAACGATATCTTGGTCAAAGTGATTCCATTGATAGCACTCGAAGGACTCAGCTGCCATAGAAACATCATAACTTTCTTCAAAATTTGAATATTGAACTGGCATAGAAACGAAGGTTGCCATTTCTTCGTCGTCGGTCCATTCTTCGCATTGCTTCAGCACGATTTCAAGAGCGTTATCGGCTTCCTCAGGCGGGTACTTGTATTTCTTCAACAACCGCTTCACCATCTTGCGCATGCCTGCCCGGGCAGACTCTTTGTGCTGCCAGTCAATGGTGCGGTTCTTGCGTAGGGCTTCGGTCAGTTCTTTGGTCATTTCAACCAAGGTGTCGTTCTCGTAGAAGTCCTTTACGGCTTGCGGGCGCGACAAGGCATCGTAGAAAGCTTTTTCTTCATCGGTGAGGCCGAGGTCGTTGCCCAGCTGCTCGGTTTCCTTGATTTGCGAAGCGAGCTTCAGCAGTTCCTGAATGACTTCCTCGTTGGTAAGCATGCCTTTCAGGTAGTTGCTCAGCGCATTGTTCAACAGCTCGGAGAACTTCTCGCTTTGCACCAGGTTCTTGTGCTGGAAGGCTTTCACTTTCTCCTTCAGCAGGTTCTCCAAAATCTGGATGGAGATGTTCTTCTCTTTCATCTTGGCCAGCTCATCGAGGAAGGCTGGGTCGCTGAGCGAAAATTCCTTGCCTTCGTTCTGGAAGAGATTGATGACGCCCTCGCTCTTTACGCTCTGCTTCATCAACTCACGGACACGCTCGTCGATGTCCTTCTTGGTTATCTTGCCCTTGCCAGTCAAACGCATGAGCATCACACGGACGGTCTCGAAATAGGCACTCTCCCATCGCTGTGATTCGGTCAGAAGGCTGCGACACAAGGTGATGGACTGATGCAACAAGGTGGCGTGCTTCATGAAGTCGCTCTTCTTGTCTTGTCGCTCGACGGCCAGCAAAAAGTTGGTACCGCCCTTGATTAGCTCGGCGCGCTTCAAGTCGGAAGCATCCCTGAACTTCGAGTAGTCGAAGCCGTGCATCAAGTCGCGGCAGATTTCCAACTCTTCTTGGAACTTTTGCAGTGCGGTGGTCTTGATGTTGGGGTCACCGAATTTCTGGCGGTCGTTGCTGGTGTAGAACTTCATGGCCTGTTTGAGGGCTTGAGCGATGCCGATGTAATCGACGACCAGACCGCCTTCCTTGCCTTTGAAGACGCGGTTGACGCGAGCGATGGCCTGCATCAGGTTGTGGCCGCTCATCGGCTTGAAGACGTACATGGTGGCCAGGCTGGGCACATCGAAGCCTGTGAGCCACATATCAACGACGATGGCGATCTTCATCGGGTCGCTGTCGTCCTTGAACTTCTTGGCCAGCTCTTGCTTGTATTGCTTGTTGCCGATGATGTCGCGCCATTCCTCGGGGTCGTTGTTGCCGCTGGTCATGACGCACTTCACCTTCTCTGTCCACGAGGGACGCAGTTCAAGCAGCCGTTTGTAAATCTTGATGGCAATGGGACGGCTGTAGGCCACAATCATGGCCTTTCCTGTCAGCTCCTGCTGGCGGTAGTTTTCATAGTGGCTGAGGATGTCGTTCACCAATGAATCGATGGTGGAATCGGCACCCAGCAGCTCTTCGAGATGGGAAAGGTCGCGCTTGCTTTTCTCAATTTGGTTGGCATCGGCACCTTCCATCTCCAAAAGCTCGTATTCCTGGTCGATGAGTTTCAAGGTTTCCTCGTCGAGCTTCAGGTTGATGACACGGCTTTCGTAATAGACTGGCACTGTGGCATGGTCGAGGACGCTCTGCGTCATGTCATAGACATCGATGCAGTCGCCGAAGACTTCGATGGTGTTGCGGTCTTTCAGTGCCACCGGGGTACCCGTAAAGCCGATGAAAGAGGCGTTCGGCAGGGAGTCGTGTATCAGCCGGGCGGTACCGACGCTTACCTTACCCGTCACAGGATCCACTTTCTCCTCGAAGCCGTATTGTCCGCGGTGGGCCTCGTCGCTCATCACAATGATGTTGCGGCGGGTGGACAGGGGCGCATCGTATTCCTCGAACTTCTGCATCGTGGTGAAGATGATGCCATTGGCTGCGCGGCCTTCGAGCAGTTCGCGCAGATGCTCCCTTGTGGTGGCTTGCAGGGGTTTCTGACGCAGGAAGTCCTGGCATTTGGCGAACTGACCGTAGAGCTGGTTGTCGAGGTCGTTGCGGTCGGTGATGACCACGATAGTAGGCTGTGATACGGCCGACTGCAGCAGGTGGGAATAGAACACCATCGAGAGGCTTTTGCCGCTGCCCTGTGTATGCCAGAACACGCCAATCTTGCCGTCGCCAGTGACGGCATTGCGAGTGCGTTGGATGGCTTTGTTGACGGCGAAATACTGGTGGTAGCCTGCCAGGATTTTGTAGTCCTTGCCTTCGTCCTTGCAGTAGCAGACGAAGTTTTTGATGATATCGAGGAGGCGTTCCTTGCGGAACATGCCTTCGAAGAACACATCATAGTCGACGACCTCGGTGCTTTCGTACACGCCGTCTTTGGATTTCCATTGCATGTAGCGGTCTTCGCTCGACGTGATGGTACCAGCCTTGGACTCGGCCATGTCGCTCATCACGCAGAAGACGTTGTAGGTGAACATGGTGGGAATCTCCTTCATGTAGTTCTTCAGCTGGCGGTATGCTGCGCTGGCATCCGTCTCTTCGCGTGATGGCGATTTCAGTTCCATAAGCACGACGGGGAGGCCGTTCAGGAAGAGGATAAGGTCGGCGCGTTTTTTCGACTTCTCGACGTAGGTCCACTGATTGACCAGGAGGAAGTCGTTTTTGCTCACATCCATATAATCTGCCAGATATACGATGTCGTTCTTCAACTCATGACCATTGTGAAAAGTGACTTCCACGCCATGCTGAAGGTACTCCATGAAAAGCTCGTTGTTTTGCACCATGTTGCCAGCCTCAATGTGGAGCAGTTTGCGTTCTGCTTCGTCGATGGCGGACTTGGGGAGCTTGGGATTCAGCTCTTGCAGCTGGGAGCGCAGGCGTTCGAGATAAAGCGGGCAATAATAGTCTTTATCCTCGTAGTTGGCTTGTATCTCGTAGCCGTTAAGGTATTTGTACTCCAACCGCTCGGTGAACAACTCGATGAGCGTTTGCTCGTAATGATCTTCGTTGTAGTCTGACATAGTATTCTTTTATTGATTTTCTCACTACTAGAACGGGATGCCTTTTGTCTTGCAATAATCCTCTAATTCTTCATCTGTTTTAAAGACTTCATCACACCCATGGATAAAAGATTGCTTTGAAACAGCAGTATAATCTTTGGTGGCATTCAAAACTTTAGAAAGCTGTTTGATGAAATCACGGAAGTCTTCATTTAGATTATTCAGTTTCTCGATGGTGTTAAAATCAAGTCGTTTCTCTTTTGCAGGGAAAAGGATCTTCGAGTCATGAACCTGCATCAGGATTACGCCAATGCCAAAAGCATTGTTTAGACGTTCCATCTCTTCGAATAAATCCTCTTTGATTTCGAAAGCCACCAAATATCCATAGTTGGCCCAACTGCTGTTTGACAAAGCTTGGAAATAGCATTTCTTTAACTGGTCATCGGTATCTATTTTCTTTTTCAACTCATAAGAATAGATGTGTACCGTCTCTTTGGGTTCAGTGGCTTTCAGTAGCGATAGCGTAGCATCTTGCTTGAATTCCTCAAACTGAACACCAATGATGTCGGGATGCACCCACTTTTGAGTGCTGTCAGCCTTTTGTGATGATTTCTCATGAAAAATAGTCTTGGCAAAAATGTTTCTTGTACGCAAAAAACTGCAAAAGACCGGATGCAATGAACGTTCGTCAAAAGCTTTTGTTTGTGTCTTTTGGACTTGTGTATCTTGGGCAGGTGCCGTTTTGGTTGCTCCTTTCAACAAAGCTTCTATCTCGGTTGCATAATCTGATATATCACAACATGTCCCAATTGAACCTGATGAATGCTGTAGTTTATCCGACATGCTTTTTCTGTATATCACCTTATCACTCCAATCCACTTTTCTACGATGCGGCAAATCAGTTTTAGGCACATAATAATAATCACTTGTGATGGTGCCTACATAATAGAAACCTTGGCCTGAGGGTGAAAGGACACAGTCACCGACATTCAGGCCTTTCACTATAGTCCATAAAAATCCGCATGCCAAACCTGCTGCCGTCTTCGATTTCCCAGGTACGTTTTCCATCCAGACAGGGATGAATTTGGTGTTAAAATCACGCCAATTCTCATATAGAGAATCCGAAAGGTCTGTATTGATATCGAAGTTCGCACCAATATAACCTTCTTCACGGCATTGCTTGGAAAACATGCCGCCACGACCCAACATTATTCGATTATACTTTTTCATATTACTACAGTGTTTTTGCTCTTATTATTGATTTAACCTTTTGACACATTATTAAATTGTATAGCCGAAGAATCTCATCCCACAATGTGAATTCTTATTCATCAACGGATATCTATCGGGATAGTACCAACCTATCAGCTCATATATGCTCGACAGCCCAAAGAAATGCAGCCTATCCGTAATATACTTTATTTTAGACGAGTCTATCTTTCCAGTGTGTAGCAGTTGATACCAGCTATCTCTTATATCATTCAAATTGTTGTTTTGGGGATTAAGGAACTTTGTCCTAGTAATTGCGTAGCTTGATAAACAATGAAGACAATTGGCCACATCCTCAACTTCATTCCATTTCATTTTTTTGATAGCAGCAATGTCTAAGATCTTTTGGACTTTCCTTGTACTATCCAATCTCCAATGCTGCGGCTCTTTAGAATAATGAGCACACATGTCTTTGAAGTATTTTTTTACTTCTTTTTCCCTTTGTTTTTCAGATATCTTTCTGGTCACTTCCTGACCATGGGAAGGAGTTTGTGGATGGTCATGATAGAGATAGTTGAAAAGATAGTCAACTTCTTGCAGCAAGGTGAATCCATCTTTCACCATTTTGGGATTGCGCCCTGTAATCTTTTCATAAAGATTTGCAAATTGAATATATTTTTCGCAGAGCGCATCATACTTGTCCTGTTTGCCGCTGTTATACGGCTGTGCTTTGAACTTCTTTTTGAATGTATGGCCGTCTTGATAGTCCAAGAGTTCTTTTTGAGGTTTTTTCGGCAAAGCGAGAACGCTATCAGCTATTTCCCACCAACGCTCGTAAGTGGATACCACGTCTTTCGTATCATTAGAAGCGATTCCCATCTCATATCTGCAAAGGAAGGCTGTCCCTGTTAAATTGGCAGAAGTGACAAGACTCCAATCATCAACAATGTATATTTTTGCGTGTAGGCTATCCAGGCTTCTAATCTCGATTTGATTGTCAACAAACTCGTTAAACGTGTCTTGTCTTATGAAGCCATAATTGGCATCTGTAAGAATCCGACAATCAACTGAAGGAAGCAACCATTTGCCACCAATAATTTTCTGGACATCTTTTAATGCACCAATATATGGAGAAGCAATCCATATTCTTCTTTGTGCATTCTCACATTTTTCACGAAGAACGTCGATTTGCTGTTGTTCTGTTAGTAACTCTATCTTATTTAGTTTTTTCATTCTTTTTCTATTTTCTTAGACAATTTCACTCACTTTCAGCTCTCCGGACATGAGGCGAGGCAAGAGCGTGTCGCGGAGCTGGGCGAGGCGGCGGGATTCCTTACAGTTGAATAATATCTGCCTAATCAAAGGAAGCACATGTCTGCCAAACTGCTGAACTTTCTCGTTCTCTGGCGAGAAAACGAGAAGATTTTCCACATCCTGCCTGTTTATTCCAGGAATTGCAGCCTTACCTCCTTGGGCATTAAGATAATTCATCACATAATCCGTCCAAAAATAGAAGTAGCAAAATGCATTATAACCCTTGTCGCCAAAATCCAACTTAAATACATGTTCATTCAGATAGCATTCTTCAAATGGATAGCCTTCTCCAAAAATCGAATAGTTGGGAATGAAATAACCAGGCTTCCCACCATCCTTGTAAATCAACAACTCATAACCGTTAATTTTCCCTGTTTTCAAAGAAGCCGCATACTCTTCCGAAATATACTTTGTCTTTGAGAAATCATAGTTTCCCAATCCCTTCACATGCTCCGCTCCAACACTTGGAACTCCCGCAGTTATTTCTCCCACACCACCTTTGGGACGTCTTCCCGTTTCAATAGTATGAGGAATCTCTGATACTCTTTTGACTATTAAATCTTTCGGTATTGTTCCCAATTCGCTTTCCACAAACTCACCATCCTTAAATGGCTCAAAGTCCATAAACCACGACTTGAACAAAGCTTGCGCTTGTTGCTCTAAATTATCATTTTTGAGTTTCAGCAACAAAAGAATGAATGAAATAATAAGAAGTAAGAATAACAAATTATCATTTATTCGCTTGTTTACTTCAATTCTATCATCGAGAGAAGAAAGTATTTTTGAGATTTTCTTTTGGTCATTTATAGATGGCACTTCGATCTCATATGCAGAAAATGTAGCTTTATTAATTATGGGAACTGCCGTAGACGTTTTGCTGAGAATATTTAGATGCTTACCCACTACGGTCATCAAGTAATATATGAAACTAGCATCATTCTCATTATTAGGAATAATCGAGTTAAACTGCTGATTCGTTACAGTGGGCTCTTTCGTAATTACTACTTTCCCCAAATCAGAGCCAATGCAACTAACACAAACTGATTCCGCGGGAAGCAAGCTATTTTTAACTTCGCTCAATCCTAATTCTGTTAAACTCTTAATAGTTAATGGAACATATTTACTAGATAAATCATCTGATGGAGTCAAAAACGGAATCCGTCCACCATAGTTTTCTGAGATTGAGGTTCTTGGCGTTTTTCCAGTAACAACTCGTCCCAAGTCTGATATATGTTTCTTATATAGTTCCATAAATGAGAATTTATCTATCCTATTAACACAAAAAACGACGATGCGATAGTTTTACGTTATTCTGATTCACCATAGCGTAATGCATTGTGGTGTCAATCTTTACGTGGCCAAGGAGCCTTTGCACCTGCTCCACAGGCATACCCTTGTCAATGGCCATGGTGGCCAACGTGCGACGGAACTTGTGCGGATGCACTCTTGGCACTTTGGCATCCTTGCCAATCTTGCGCAAGCGCACCTCAACACCCGAAATCTGCAAACGACGGTGCGGCTTGGCCAATGAAACAAACAAGGCTTTGTTCTTGTCCTTACGACTGTTCAGATATTCTTGCAGGTGTATCTTGGCACGAGCGTTAAAGTAAACAATGCGCTGCTTGTTGCCCTTGCCGAATACGATGCATTCGCGTTCGTTGAAGTTGATATCCTCTCGGTTGAGTTTCACCAACTCGCCCACACGCATGCCCGTGGAAGCCAATAGGTCAATCATGGCCAAGTCGCGCGGATGACAGCATGTGTCGCGCAGGTTTTCCAACGACTCATCAGACAACACTTCCTTTACCTGTGCCCCTGTCTTCACCTTGTGAATCCTGCGCACAGGACTCTTGATGATATAATCTTCTTCTTCCAGCCATGCAAAGAAAGAAGAGAAGATACGGCGTACGTTGTCAACCGTCACGCGGCTGGCTTTGCGCTTCCGTTGAAACACGGCAAGATAGGCTCTGATGTCCTCGGTAGTGTATTCCATCACACGTTTGGGCATGGTTCGGTACAACTGCTGTATGGTGTTGCCATAATAGCGGACCGTGGGGGCACTGCATCCTTCTACCTGCTTGGCTGAAAGGAACGACCGCAACAGACCCTCGTTGGTCTCTTCGGTTACCTGCGCCTTCTCTTCGTCAAGCGAAATGTCGTACTTGCCGACTACTTTCAGCAGTACTCCATTCAGTTGCGCCATTTGTTCCACATTCAACATTTCAGCCATTGCGTTGCTAATTTCCAAAATCAGTTTTTCTTTCATGATTCTTCGTTTTTATGATTGAACCATAATAACGAAGATGCAGTACCTGTTTTATATTCTCACACTCTCATATCATGCGTATCTATAACTATTTAATCTTCGTTTTCATCAATATAATTATCAAAACGGGCTTTGGCGGCCTCCAATGATTTCTGAATCTGGTGCATCAACACATGGCGAGGCGGCAATTCGGTCAGATACTTCGCCACCTTTATGCCTGCTTTGTCAAGTTGCAGCAACTCTATCTGCTCCTCACTGCCTTCGGTGCAAAGCAGCAATCCAAGAGGGCTCTCCTCGCCTGGCTCCATCTCGTTTTGTTCCAACCAACGCAGATAGAGTTCCATTTGTCCTTTGTACTCTGCCTTAAAGCGGCCTTTCTTGAGGTCAATGGCAATTAGGCGGTGCAGACGACGGTGGTAAAACAGCAGGTCGAGATAAAAGTCCTCGCCGTCGATAATCATGCGCTTCTGTCGGGCAACGAAACTGAAGCCGTTACCCAACTCGATAATGAACTGCTCCAGATGGGTCACCAAGCAGTCTTCGAGACTCTTCTCGCTATACATGCCCTTCAAGCCTGTGAACTCCAAGAAATACGGGCTTTTGAAGACGAGGTCGGGAGTCATCACGTTGTCGTCGCGCAAAGTAGAGAGCTCTTTTTTGATCAGTTCGTCAGGCTTTGTGGCAATGGCAGTGCGCTCATAGAGCATACCGTCGATTTCCTTGCGGAGCTGGCGAATAGACCATCTTTCTGAAGCAGCAAGGGTGAGGTAGAACTCTCTCTGAAGATTGACTTTTAGAGGTATAACTTCCACAAAATGAGACCATGACAATTGTCGTGACAGTGTCGCGACAATTTGGAAGTCGGGAAAAAGAGTTGCGAATTTCATCATTCTCGTGATAGAACTCTTTTCAAATCCTTTTTCTCCATATTCTGCTTGTAATTGTTGCGACAGCGTCGCAACAATTTGCCGTCCATACTCAGCGCGCTCATTTCCAAGTACTTCGCGATTGATACGCTCGCCAATATGCCAGTACATCGTAGTCAGCGCATAGTTGGCTGTCGCAGCCACATGACCACGAGCCTGCTCAATGATTTGACGCAGGTCCTGCATCAAAGATTGTGTCGGTAATGTCGACACAATTTGGTTATTCTTTTCCATCTCGTTCATAGCCTTATTCAATATTAAAGCCAATACTCCCCAATTGTTTCCTAATCTCCTCTTCCAAACGATGGCTCTCCGCAAAAAGGCCGCTGAGTTCAGTGGTCAGACGAGTTATTTTCTCCTCGAAAGGCTCACCGTCGTCCTCTTGCTCGGGGATGCCTACATAGCGGCCAGGCGTGAGGATGAAGTCTTGTGCGCCCACCTCTTCGAGGGTCTTCACGGCGCAGAAGCCTTTCTCGTCTTTGAGGGTGCCTTTGCGGTAGTCGGTGAAGGTCTGGGCAATGCGGTTGATGTCGTCGTTGGTCAACTCACGGAGCTTGCGGGTCACCATGGTGCCCATGTTGCGGGCATCGATGAAGACGACCTTGCCCGGCTGGGCTTTCTGACGGCTGAGGAACCATAGACACACGGGAATGCCAGTGCTGTAGAACAACTGGCTTGGCAGGGCCACGATGCCTTCGACGAGGTCGGCCTGCAAGATGTTCTTACGGATTTCGCCCTCGCCCCCCGTCTGGCTGCTCAACGAACCGTTGGCCAACACCATGCCGATACGACCCGTGGGCGACAAGTGACTAATCATGTGCTCAAGCCAAGCGAAGTTAGCGTTGCCCGCAGGCGGAATGCCGTATTTCCAACGTACATCATCCTGAAGTTTGTCAGCGCCCCAGTCGCTCATGTTGAACGGAGGATTGGCCATCACGAAGTCGGCTTTCAGCGTGGGATGACGGTCGTCGAAGAAAGTGTCGGCGTTACGGTCGCCCAAGTCGGCTTCGATGCCTCGGATGGCGAGGTTCATCATGGCCATCTTGCGCGTTTCGGCGACAAATTCCTGACCAAAAATGGAAAGATTCTTTATGTCACCCTGATGATGCCGTACAAATTCGGCACTCTGCACGAACATGCCACCACTACCCATGGCAGGGTCGTAGCATCGACCCTTAAAAGGTTGGAGTACCGCCACAATGGTCCGTACGATACAACTAGGCGTGTAAAATTCGCCTGCATTCTTACCTTCGAGCGATGCAAACTTGGCTAGACAATATTCGTAGGTGCGTCCCAAAAGATCTTTATTCTCTTCTTGTTTACCAAGCTCTATGGTGTTGGTGAAGAGATCGACCACATCGCCCAAGCGGCGCTTGTCAAGTTCGGGACGGGCGAAGTTCTTGGGCAAGATGCCTTTAAGACGGTCGTTTTCCTTCTCAATCTCCATCATGGCGTTATCAATGACCTTACCAATCTCTGGGGTGTGAGCGGCTTTAGCGATGACACTCCAGCGGGCATCGGCAGGCACATAGAAGATGTTTTCGGACACGTATTCGTCCTTGTCTTCTTCGAAACCGTCGCCTTCATCCACGAGTTGCTGATGTTTCACATCAAAGCAATCAGAGATATATTTCAGGAAGATGAGGCCAAGCACAACGTTCTTATACTGTGCTGCCTCAATGTTGCCACGAAGTATGTTGGCGGCCTTCCATATCTTGTCTTCAAAGCCTAAATCGGCTGTATTTGTTTTTGCCATAATTATAAAATACGGGCAAAGATACAAAATAATTGATATGGAAGATTTTTTATTATGACATAAATCTCCCGCCTTTCAGCTCATGGGGAGACTTGCAAGATTTTAATACAGTACAATTGAACCTACCCCCTCTCCATCGCCTCAATCAACCGGTAAACCAACAATTAATAACAACGGTGCCATATAAAGCAGCAAAAAGGCCCATTCAGCCTTGGTTTCCAAGTCTTTGGCATACACTTTTCCTATCTTTTTGAAACGGCAGTTTATACACCTTTCCACGGTTTTTGGGAACAGGAATCCCATCTCGGGCTCGCCTACCCTTCACTGGGTCAGACGCGCGGGCCACGGCCAAAACGCGGCCGCTATCTCACATAGCCTTCCTCACCACCAAAACAGCGTTTGAAACCGCTCGCTCGCCTTCATGGTTGAATCGGCCATTGTCGAAGGGGCAGTTGACCACGCCGTGATTGCTGGCACCATCCAAATAAACGATTACCCTTCAATACATCAACCCAAAAGCCCAAAGCGGAACTACACCTTTCGAGCCATACTCAATACCATCCTTCACGACAATGCCGTTTTTCACCTCCTCAATCTGTTTGCGGCCTTTCTTTTTACCTCCCACTTCAAAAGTGTAATCGCCTATCTGAAAATCACTCACGGACGAAGTCGTTACAGGTTCCGTCACGCGAGTCAAGGTATAAAACACCGTTTCGCGTTCATTGTCAATGTCGGTATTGCTACCCGCAATGGCATACATGAGATTGGTGTTGTTGAGATACACCTTGTCCACCTTACCAAGCAAGCGTATGCCCGTAATGTCGCTGCGCAACTGATTGATCAGCCCCGCTTTCTCCAAATAGAACAACAAATCACCCACATCATTGCGACTGACACCCAAATCAGCGGCTATCGCACTCATATTAGGCTTGAATGGAACACTTTGCGCGATAATATAAAGCAAGGTTTTGAGTTTTCGTGCCACACCCATACTCAAGCCAGCAAACATGGGTATGTCGTTTTCCACGGTTTGCAGAATCACACCATTAAGCAGTTGCAAGTAATTGTCTTTCAAGAAGAAAGGATAATAACCTGTTTGAACATAATCCTTCCAAGCCGGAAGTGGCTGCAAATCCGAATGTGGGAAAGAAATACGATTTTCCACAAGGTCATTCAATGAATGTATAGGTGCATGCACTTGATAACGCAATTGCAGATATTCGCGAAACGACAACCCATACATATAGTATTGCAGTTTCCTCCTCGAGAGGTCCGCCCCACCCTGCTCCAAATCCAAAATGCTGGAACCTGTATATATCACCTGCAATTGGGGAATCGAGTCGTATATATTCTTTATCTCTTGCGACCAATTCCTATACTTGTGTATCTCATCAATATAAAGATGCCGCCCACCATTCTTATAAAAATCAAAGGCAAGGCCGAAAAGCGTGTGTTTGGTGAAATAGATATTGTCAGCATACACAAACAATGTGTCTTTCAATGTATTATAACGTTTGATATGCTGCAAAAGCATGGTGGTCTTGCCAACCCCTCGCGCACCAAGGATAGCTATCAATTGGGCTTGCCAATCGATTTCATCATGCAAATAGCGGACAAAGCCATCATTGACCAACTCCAATTGGACATTCATCTGTTCTTTAAGCATTTCCATAGTATAAAACCTTAATTTTTCGTTCGATGCCGCAAAAATACTAAAAACGCACCAAATTTGGTGCACTTTTTATCAAAAATTACACCTTTTTTGGTGCATTTTCCGATTTAATCGGATAAGAAACTAAAAATCAATCCT
>Ga0310696_10007140_pt1 | contig 13167 bp, 10 predicted proteins | sample AusTroGonzalo_MG_4_FD_203885 | JGI IMG/M metagenome (GOLD analysis project Ga0310696, IMG submission 203885) | Bovine rumen microbial communities from tropical cattle in Woodstock, Queensland, Australia - Gonzalo_02 (v2) (version 2) | ecosystem: Host-associated > Mammals > Digestive system >... | reverse complement strand
ACGCGCCAATAACTTTGTGTCTTTGCCCAGGTGTAGTGGGTTTGAATTTACGAACAGCCATTGTTAAATATTGCTATAAAAATCGATTGTTTCACCTTCGTGCAATGTAACGACTGCCTTCTTGTAAGCCTGCTTCTCACCGCGGATCAAGCCGGTCTTGGTATAACGCTGCTTGGCCTTCGGGGCTACTATCATTGTGTTTACATCAAGCACTTGTACATTGTACATTTCCTCTACTGCCTTCTTGATCTCCACCTTGTTGGCAGTACGTTCTACCATGAAGCCGTAGCGGTTGAACTTTTCGCCTGCGGCGGTCATCTTCTCTGTGACGATTGGTTTGATAATAATTGCCATAGTATGATCCTCCTTATGCTAAAGTTTGTTCAACAGCTGCCAATGCACCTTCCGTGAAGATAACGGTGTTGGCGTTCATGATTGCATATGTGTTCAACTCACCGGCGGTGATAACGTTAGCCTTCTTGAGGTTCGTCGACGAACGGAAGACGTTGTTGTCGTTCTGAGCCAGAACGATCAGAGCCTTCTTGTCAGCAACCTTCAGGTTGTTGAGTACCTCGATCAGAGCCTTGGTCTTCGGAGCCTCAAAGGTGAGGTTGTCCAGAACGAGGATCTCGTTCTGCGAAGCGCGGAGGCTGAGAGCCGAGCGGCGAGCCAGACGTTTCACTTTCTTGTTGAGCTTGAAGTCGTAGTCGCGGGGAACGGGGCCAAAGATTGTACCGCCACCTACGCGTACCGGTGACTTCAGATCACCCGGACGTGCGCCACCGCCGCCCTTCTGGCGACCGAGCTTGCGAGTCGAGTGAGCGTTTTCACTACGTTGTTTAGCCTTGGCTGTACCTTGACGGTTGTTAGCCAGGAATTGCTTAACGTCCAAGTAGATAGCATGGTCGTTAGGCTCGATAGCGAAGATTGCGTCGCTGAGAGCGATCTTCTTGCCGGTTTCCTTACCGGCTTGATTCAAAATACTAAGTTCCATACTTCTTACTTGTTAATGATTACGATTGAGTTCTTAGCGCCCGGTACACTACCCTTCACCATGATCAGGTTGTACTCGGGGATAACTTTCAAAATAACGAGGTTCTGTACCGTAACGCGGTCCTGACCCATATGACCTGCCATGCGGGTGCCCGGGAAGATACGTGAAGGATAAGCACATGCGCCTACCGAACCCGGAGCGCGCAGACGGTCGTCCTGGCCGTGGGTAGACTGACCTACACCACCGAATCCGTGACGTTTAACAACGCCTTGGAAACCTTTACCTTTGCTCGTACCGATTACGTCTACGAACGAATTCTCTTCAAATACGTCAGCTACGGTGATGGTATCACCAAGTTTCAACTCCTTGTCGAAGCCATCGAACTCCATGAGGTGACGCATGGGCTGTACGCCTGCTGCCTTGAAGTGACCGAGCTCAGCCTTGTTAGCGTGCTTCTCGCTCTTGGCCATGAAGCCTACTTGTACTGCTTCATAACCGTCCTTCTCAACAGTCTTCAACTGTGTCACTACACAGGGGCCGGCCTCAATAACGGTGCACGGGATGTTTTTGCCGTCGGCACCAAAGACGGAAGTCATTCCGATCTTTTTTCCTAATAATCCTGCCATTTTTTGACTGATTAAATACTTTTGTTTAACTTAATTTTGTTTGCCTGCGCTCTCGCCCACGGGTTAACGTTTTCGGGTTCCCGCTGTTTGCTCATCCCTGTTAGGTAGATTCGAGTTACGATCTTCCGGTATCACTCTCCGTGGGAAGCGCTCTGGCTGGTTATCAAACCTTGATCTCTACCTCAACACCACTGGCCAGTTCCAGTTTCATCAGAGCTTCAACGGTCTTCGCGTTCGAGTTGTAGATATCGATCAGACGCTTGTACGTCGAGAGCTCGAACTGCTCGCGCGCTTTCTTGTTAACGAAAGTCGAGCGGTTAACGGTGAAGATACGTTTGTGGGTCGGCAATGCGATAGGACCGCTGATTACGGCACCCGTTGCCTTTACGCTCTTGACAATCTTCTCTGCGGACTTGTCCACCAGATTGTGGTCGAACGATTTGAGTTTGATACGAATTTTTTGACTCATTTTGTTTGTTTTGTTATTGTGTAGAGCGCGCGTAATCCAAAGAGTCATTTACTCGGATGACTCACGCCCCACAGGGTTAATTGTTCATGCAGGTCTCTACCTGCTGTTTGTTCTTTTTTTGCGCCGCACTCCACAAACACACGTGTGTACGTGTGTGCATGTACATGCGTTTTTTTATTTAGGTACGTGTGTGCGCACGCTTGCGCTCACACGTGCCTAAGGGTTGTTTAAACCAGGTCAACTCGACCGCCTACCTCAGTCAGGACTGCCTTAGCAATTGAGGAAGAAACCGGTGCGTAGTGGCTGAACTCCATCGAGCTCGTTGCACGGCCGCTGGTGATGGTACGCAGAGCGGTTACGTAACCGAACATCTCGCTCAATGGTACCTTGGCCTTTACGACACGTGCGCCGTTATGAGCGGTATCCATACCTTCTACCTGGCCACGACGCTTGTTCAGGTCACCGATCACGTCGCCCATACCTTCCTCGGGTGTTACCACCTCAAGTTTCATGATAGGCTCCATGAGTACCGGCTTAGCCTTGGCGCAAGCGTTCTTGAATGCCATCTGGGCACAGATCTCGAACGAGAGCTGATCGGAGTCAACCGGGTGGAAGCTACCGTCAATAACCGTAACCTTCAGCTGGTCAACCGGGTAACCTGCGAGCACACCATTCTTCATGGCAGCCAGGAAGCCCTTCTCGATCGACGGGATATACTCCTTAGGAATATTACCGCCCTTAACCTCGTTGATAAACTGCAGAGCGCCCTCGAAGCCTTCGTCGGCGGGTTCTACGCGGACAATCATGTCAGCGAACTTACCACGACCACCCGACTGCTTCTTGTAGGTCTCGCGCAGCTCAACCGGAGCGCTGATAGCCTCACGGTAAGCAACCTGCGGACGACCTTGGTTGCACTCTACCTTGAACTCACGTTTCAGACGGTCGATGATGATCTCCAGGTGGAGCTCACCCATACCGCTGATGACCGTTTGACCGGTCTGCTCGTCAGTCTTAACGGTGAACGTCGGATCCTCCTCAGCCAGCTTGGCGAGACCTACACCGAGCTTGTCGAGATCGGCTTGCGACTTCGGCTCTACAGAGATGCCGATAACCGGTGCCGGGAACTCGATCGACTCGAGTACGATAGGCTTCTCCTCAGCGCAGAGGGTGTCACCCGTACGGATATCCTTGAAACCTACACCCGCACCGATATCGCCCGCGCCGATGAAATCAACGGGGTTCTGGTGGTTGGAGTGCATCTGGAAGATACGGGAAATACGCTCTTTCTTGCCTGAGCGGGGATTGTAGATATACGAACCGGCGTCAAGTTTGCCGGAGTAAACTCTGAAGTAGCACAAACGTCCTACATAGGGATCGGTAGCGATCTTGAATGCGAGTGCGGTCAACGGCTCTGCGTCGTCGGGCTTGCGGGTAGCAGGCTCGTCGTTGCGCGGGTCAACACCTTCGATAACCGGTGTATCCATCGGCGAAGGCAGATATGCGCACACTGCATCGAGCATGGTTTGAACACCTTTGTTCTTGAACGATGAACCGCATACAACGGGGAAGATATGCATGCCTACGCAACCTTTGCGGATAGCAGCGCGGATCTCCTCCTCGGTGATCGTTGACGGATCGGTGAAATACTTGTCCATGAGCACGTCGTCGAACTCGGCACAAGCCTCAAGCATCTTGTCGCGCCACTCTTCGGCCTCAGCTACGAGGTTGGCAGGAATCTCCTCAACGGAGTACTCTGCACCCATCGTCTCGTCGTGCCAAAGGATAGCTTTCATGCGGATCAGGTCAACCACGCCCTTGAACGTCTCTTCAGCTCCGATAGGGATCTGGATCGGGCAAGGTTGTGCACCAAGCACTTCCTTGATCTGGCGAACAACGTCGTAGAAGTTCGCACCCGAACGGTCCATCTTGTTCACGTAGCAGATACGCGGCACTTTGTACTTGTCAGCCTGACGCCATACGGTCTCCGACTGAGGTTGTACACCGCCCACTGCGCAGAACGTAGCTACGGCTCCGTCAAGGATACGCAGCGAACGCTCTACCTCTACCGTGAAGTCCACGTGCCCCGGAGTGTCAATGAGGTTGATCTTATATTTCTGACCGTCATAGTTCCAATAGGTGGTGGTAGCGGCAGAGGTGATGGTTATACCACGCTCCTGCTCCTGCTCCATCCAGTCCATGGTAGCAGCGCCGTCGTGTACCTCACCGATCTTGTGAGTAAGACCGGTGTAGAAGAGGATACGCTCCGATGTTGTTGTTTTACCGGCATCGATGTGAGCCATGATGCCGATGTTGCGGTTCAAATGTAAATCGTGTTTTGCCATTTACTTGTTGTTGTTTAATTGTTTTACACGTGTGTTTTTTCGTGGTGTTACTTGTGATTCGTGTACCTTATTATTATGCACACGTGTACGCGCGCTTAGAAGCGGAAGTGTGCAAATGCGCGGTTAGCCTCAGCCATACGGTGCATATCCTCCTTACGCTTGAAGGCACCACCCTGGTTGTTGTAGGCATCAATGATCTCGCCGGCGAGCTTCTCGGCCATCGAGTGACCGCCACGCTTGCGGGCGAAGCTGATCATGTTCTTCATCGCGATCGACTCCTTGCGGTCAGCACGGATCTCGGTCGGAACCTGGAAGGTTGCGCCACCGATACGCTTCGACTTAACCTCTACGAGCGGCGTGATGTTATCCAACGCTTGCTTCCAGATGTCGAGAGCAGGTTTCTCCTCCTTCTCCATCTTCTTGCCAACGATGTCTAACGCAGTGTAAAAGACACTGTAAGAGATGCTTTTCTTGCCGTCGAGCATGAGGTGGTTCACGAACTTGGCGCACATAACCTCACCATATACGGGATCCGGCAAGATCACACGTTTCTTTGGTTTTGCTTTTCTCATTGTTTCATTTTGTTTTTTTACGGAGCCAAGCTTGGCTCCTTGGTTGTTTGATCTCTTCAGCCTCAACCCGTGAAGCTTACTCAACCTTCAACCCCTGTTTGTAATCGTCCCAACGTATGGAACATTTAGTTAGTTTGTTTGGAAGTTTTTGCTTACTTGCTTGTCTTTCAGCGAAGCGGTCTTTGAGCGCAGCGGTCTTTTGTCTTTGAGCGCAGCGGTCTAAGATTTACTTTTTAGCCTTCGGACGCTTGGCACCATATTTCGAACGGCGCTGCAGGCGGTTAGCCACACCGGCGGTATCCAGTGTACCACGAACAATGTGGTAACGAACACCCGGCAGGTCCTTAACACGACCGCCACGTACCATTACGATACTGTGCTCTTGCAAGTTATGTCCCTCACCGGGGATGTAGGCGTTTACCTCCTTGGTGTTCGTCAGACGAACACGAGCCACCTTACGCATTGCGGAGTTAGGCTTCTTGGGAGTCGTTGTGTAAACACGTACGCAAACGCCACGACGCTGCGGACAACTGTCCAGAGCGGGGCTCTTGCTCTTTTCGGTAAGTTCTGCTCTTCCTTTTCTAACTAATTGTTGAATTGTAGGCATTTTAACTTGTTTTGTTAATTGTTTTTATTGTTGTTTTATCATTTCAGCTCTTTCCGTTTCGGCGTTGCGGTTGCAGGCACTTTTCAGTTATTTTTGCGCGCCCACGAGCGCATGCCGCGAAAAAGCGTACAAAGGTACAAAAAAGTTTTCATCTTTGCAAATTTTCCTATCTCTTTACGCGTATATGTACGCGCATAAAATAAAAAATGAAACACGAAGTTTGCAAACACGCTGACTAACAAGCAATAGTAACCCTACCAAACACACCTGTCAACCTTTTCAGGTATCGAGTCAAAAGTTTACGATTTTTAAGATTCTCTCTCAGTAAACGAGTCAACCTCTTTCAGGTTTAGTCAAGGTTTATCCATAGTCAATTTGATCACTACATCATAGTAGATGATTAGTAGGTTATTAGTAGGTTATTAGTAGGTGATTAGTAGGTAATATGTACTATCAAAGCCTCCGAAATGTACAATTGTAAAAAAATCAGGTTACTTTAGGGGAATTTTTGCCAAAACTGCTTCATTATTGAACATTTTTTTCACTTTATTGCTCAAAAATTTGCAAATGTCAAAAATTTTTATTATCTTTGCAGCCTGTTTTGAAAAGCGGAGGTTATTGGATAAATGCCATCCCTACTAACAATTAACAAAGAGAAACACTACTATAATTTTTTAGGAAAAAGCCGACGCGCCTGAAAGGCTGTAGGCAACAAGTAATCAAACAATCTTTATAAAAATGAAAAAACTCTTTCTTCTCGCAGCGGCGGCTACGTTCGCTTTCGCTGCCAACGCCAAGGTTTGGCGTATCAACTATGACGAAAACGCTAATGCAGACTTCAAAACCATTACTGCAGCATGTGCGAGTGGCAGGGTAGCCGACACCGACACCCTCTACTGCGAAGCAGGCAATCACTATGGCAGTGAAGACGACAACGTTATTTCCCGTAAAGGCATGAAAGTCTTTGGTCCCGGTTGGGGATTTGAGCCCAACTATGGAAACACTGCCACTTTTGCTGACGCATGTTTCAGCAGTAACGTACGTATTTCTGCCAACAACGTACTCATTTCAGGTGTTTCGTGCAACGCAGGCTTCACAACCGGTGGATCAATCTTAAGAAATCTCACCATAGACAGATGTAAAGCTCTTAACGTATGGATCTATGCCAAAGATACATTGAACGGAGTAACAGTAAAGAATTGTTATTTAGAAAAGATTTATATGTACAGCATTAGTCGGGAGTTTAAGAATATCTACATTTTGAACAATATTATAGTGTCACGTAGCAGGTATGATTACAATCAAGCCGTATATTTTGACACAAATAAGGATATTGCTTCCAATATAAATATCACACATAACACAATTGTATATAGCCCATACAATAGTGGTGATTGGTATCCAGCCCCAGTAACTGTATATAATGCGTTAATTCAAGACAATATCATCATCAGTCCGAGCAACCCTACAAAAATAATTGATTTCGGAACAGGTCGTGGAAATATCATCCGCAAAAATGTATTGTCAATGGACGGCACTGAAATAGGTAATGCAGATGTTGTAGCTAACTTCCCAGACAACCACTTCGTAGGAGCTACCGAAGCCGGTACATTCACTTGCACCCAGAGCACTTATCGCTTCGAACAGTACTTCCAACTCAAGGACAATTCGCCGGCTAAGAACGCTGCTTATGACGGCGGTGACTGCGGCGCATTCGGCGGTAGCAATCCGTATATCATTTGCGGTCGTCCGCAGGGCATTCCGTACATCACCGATGTAGAGGTTCCCGCACAACCGACAAACAACCAACTGACTGTTACATTCAAAGTAGCCAACCAAAATGAATAAGACAAGAATATATTGTCTGCTCTTGTGTTCTGTCTTGTCGGTTGCTACACTCGTTGCCCAAAACAAAGCGGAATACTTCATCGACCAAGACCCCGGCTGCGGACGCGCCACACTGGTCAGCATCACTGCGGATGCTGCCCAAGTGAACGTACCGACCTCCGGGCTTGCGGCAGGATGGCATATTCTCGGTTTGCGGGCGTTAGGCAGCAGAGCAAGTCAGACATACACCCATCGCTTTTTCATTCCCGAGCAGACACAGGTAACTGCGCTGAGCGATGTGGAATACTTTGTTGATACCGACCCCGGACGGGATAACGCAATCAAGCTTCCCTTTACTCCGGGGCAGATGGCATTCTCGTTCGATTTGACGAATACCGACACCTTATCTGACGGCATACACCTATTAGGTGTACGCGCCAAGTACGGCAATCGTTGGAGTCAGACCTACACTCACCTGTTCCTGGTGACAAGCGCTTCGGCTGCCACCGAGCTGACAGGTGTCGAATACTGGCTGGATACCGATCCCGGATTAGGCGCAGCTACAGCATACGCCTTTACCCCGGAACAGACAGAGTTCGCATTGGATGCCGTTATGCCCGACGACCTGTCGGAAGGTACTCACCTGCTGGGCGTGCGTGCACGCTACGGCGAGCGCTGGTCGCAGACCTATACGCACCTGTTCCTGCACACCGCAGCACATGATGTTCCTGTTGTGGCAGAAGCAGTAGAGGCATACTGGGATGCAGATATGGACAATCCGATACAAGTGCCCTTCGAGCAGATCGGTGACACCGCTTACATCCGGAACTTCAACTTCGACACACAAGCTCTTTCGTTCGGCGTGCACTATCTGTCCATCCGCGGCAAGATCAACGGCGTATGGAGCATCCTCTCGCGTCACGAGATCTGCAAGAACGCCGTTCCCGCCTTCGAGATCCTGAACGAATCGATATGCGTCGGCGACGAAGTGCTCATCCTGGATATGACAGAGGACGCACAGCCCGAAACCACCTACAAGTGGGATATGGACAGCAACGGTACTGCCGAATATACCGACAAGGGTGATATCCTTCACACCTACACCCAAGCCGGCAAATATACGATCACACTGACCGTACAAACAGCCGAAGGCTGCGAATCGTCGTACTCGCAGGAGATCTACGTTCATGCAAAGACAGCTCCGTCAGTAAGCATCGACCGCTCGAAAAGCAGTATCTGTGCCGGTGAGAGTGTAACGTTTACAGCCAATGCTGCCAACGCAGGCGAGCATCCTGTATTCACATGGCTGCGCAACAATACCGTTATAGCAGGCGTGACAGGCGCAACGCTCGAACTGAGCGACCTTGTGGACAACGACCAGATACAGGTACAAGTGACCGGCGACAACCCGTGTGCCGATATTAACACGGCTTCCTCGTCTGTTCTTACGCAGCGCGTATATGCCCTGCCGGAAGTAGCTATCACGCTTGCCAGTGTTTACTACACCGACCAGAATGCCTTCTCGCTCAGTTCGTACGGCACACCGTCCGGCGGCACGTTCTACATCAACGGCGAGTCAGCCCGACTCTTCAATCCGAAGAGCAACGCTGTCGGCACGTACAACGTTCGCTACGTCGTTACGAACAGCAACCAATGTACGGCAGAGGCAGAGATGACCTTCGAGCTTAAGGTGCGTCAGAATGCCACGATCACCGTCCTCTCGTCCGATGAGACGATGGGTAGCGTAAGCGGCGGTGGCAGTTATGCCGACGGCACGAAAGTCACACTGACCGCTACGGCTAACGACGGCTACCACTTCGTTGAGTGGCAGGATGGCGTAACCACCGAAACACGCGAGATAACCGTCAGCGGCGATGCTACGTACACCGCTACGTTCGCCGAAGATGCTCCTGCCACACCGGAGTACATCATTACGCGTGAGATGCTTGACTTGTCTGTCGATGGCATCACCATTGACGATTGGACGATCAATGACGCCACAATCAATGCCGGCGCCACAGACGAGTCCAAGGGTATGTATGCTTTCGACGTGCAGGCAGGAGTACCGGGTATCTCATATGTAACAGCCAAGCCACGTTTCCAATTTGAGTATAGCAATTCATCGGATAAGGTAAAAGCTTTCTACGTATATCCCGGCAGGTTCTTTGAATACGGAGGCAAGAATGGTATTATCAACATCTTGAATACTCACGATGGCGATACGATCAAAATAGAAGTTGCTGCAAAGGGTTCAACTGCAGGTAACTTCTACGATTCCAGAGCCGTCTATCCGATCCATGCAACAGCGCTGACTGAAGACTTGACATTACCCGCAAAAGGTAGTCCGGGAGCTGACGCCAACGGTTATGTATGGAGAACATTGGAGTATCTGTCGCAAGGCGGAGATGTCGCATTGAAAGAATTTGGAGGTGGATTCCGTATCAGAATAATAGAGGTAATCCATATAGCGCCCAATCCTACAACAGACATTGACAACGTCAATTCCTCTTCACTTCAGAGTGGAGAGAAGGCAAGGGTCATTCTCCGTGACGGCCAAATATTCATCCTCCGCGGCGATAATATTTACACCATCCAAGGCATCGTGGTGAAATAACCCGCCCCGTTTGCCAAGGGTATTCTACCCTATTACGTTAGCAGGAGACTTTCGCGAGTCTCCTGCTTCGTATTATCATTTAGCCGAAATATTTCCGTATCCACAATGTGAGGAACGGATTATGCAAGCAGCATTATGCTGATAGAATAATTTTGTTAGCATAATTTTGTATTTTGCCATATTGCCCTGCTATTATGCGCCGGTTAATACGGTCAAAAAACAAAGTACACAAGTTTGTGGACCACAACATTGTGAACTAATACTTACAGATCAAGAAACGCTCGTTAATCAGCCAATTAAAATTGCACTATCGTTATCTCAAATCGCTCAGAATTAGCAAGCAAAGTTAGCAAGAAAAAATTTAGTAAGAATTTTCTTAGTAAGAATCTTCTTATATACTTGCAAATATCAAAAAAAAATTGTAACTTTGCAGCGTTTTCACTTAGGCGCTATAACAAAGCGCACAAAAAACGCAGTAGTATGGCAACAATAAGCAAGACAAGTCCATTTATATACGGGACGGCAACAGACGCGCTGCATTTCACCGACCGAGAAGCAGAAACAAAGCGTTTGCAGATGAATTTTTCGAACGGTATCAACACCGTTATCATCTCTCCGCGTAGATGGGGAAAGACTTCGCTGGTGAACAAAGTGGCAGAAAGCATGGCTGATGAGCAGTCGTGCAAGATTGTACGAATGGATGCTTTTGGGGTTCGTACAGCTGAGGATTTCTATCAGTTGTTTGCCACAGAGATCATCAAGCAGACGAGCAGCCGTGTGGAAGAGTGGATGGATTATGCCAAGCGATTCTTGGGTTCGCTGATGCCGGTAGTAACGCCTTCGGCTGATCCTATGAGTCCCGTTTCTTTGAGTCTAAAAAGTGTTGGGGTGCATTATGACGAGGATGTTTTGAATCTGCCGGAGCGAATTGCGCAAGAGAAACGGATTCATCTGGTTGTTTGTATCGACGAGTTTCAGCAGATAGGTGAGATGAGTGACTCACTTACTTTTCAGAAAAAGTTGCGCTCCGTTTGGCAACACCAGCAAGCTGTAACTTACTGCCTGTACGGAAGTAAACGACACCTGCTTATGAACATGTTCGGCAAACGCAGTTACCCGTTTTACAAGTTCGGCGACATGTTGTTCCTGGAGCGCATACCGATAGATTACTGGCAAGAGTATATCAGTGGGAAGTTCGCGCAAACGGGCAAAGAGATAGACAGCAAGACTGTCGAAGATATTTATTCCTACGTGGATGGTAACTCGTCGTATGTTCAGCAGCTAAGTTGGCTCGTTTGGGCACGAACAGCCGACAAAGTGAGCAGCGAAATTGTGGAAACAGCCAAACAAGACCTGTTGAGGCAAAACCACGCCTTGTTCATTGAGCAGATTAATTCGCTCACGGCTTATCAGTTGCGTTTTATCGGAGCGATATATGCCGGAAAAGGCCTGGAGTTAGGGCACAAATCCACGATTGACGAGTTTCGCCTGGGAAGTTCCGCCAATATAACAGCCGTGAAGCAAGCCTTACAGAAAAGAGAGCTGATAGATGTAGAGGGAAAAGATGTGTATTTTTCCGATCCGATTTTCGTTCATTGGTTGCGGCAAAACAGCAAACTACTTATCATCTGATTTTTCATTTTTGGGGTGCATATTGAGGGACAATATGCCAAAAATGGAAGAAAAATGCAGAATTTTAAGAAAAAAGTGCACAAAAATTTGCAATTGTGCATTTTTTTTTGTATCTTTGCGGGCTTTTTGAACCTTTGCGTGGGTGAGTGCGCATACGCGAGAGGACAACGACAAACAGAAAATTTTTAACAAGACAAGACATATGAATTTGAATGACCGAGTAATTGCCGTGGTAGGTTTGGGTTATGTAGGCCTGCCATTGGCGATTGAGTATGGAAAGAAGTACCGAGTTATCGGTTTTGACATTTATGAGCCACGTGTGGCAGAGTTGCAGGCAGGCAAGGATCATACTCTGGAAGCTGATCTGGTAGGCATGAAACAGGCACGTGACCTGTATGAAGCAACAAAGAACGTAGGTCTGACACTCACGTCGGATGTTGAGGAGCTGAAGAAAGTGAACACGTATATCGTGACTGTTCCGACACCTATTGACCGCTTCAACAACCCGGACTTAACACCGCTGCTGAGTGCAAGCGAACTGATAGGCAAGACCCTGAACAGAGGGGACATCGTAATTTATGAGTCCACCGTTTATCCGGGCTGCACAGAGGAAGATTGTGTACCTGTACTGGAGAAGTTCTCGGGGCTGAAGTTCAACGTGGACTTCTACTGCGGTTACTCGCCGGAGCGTATCAATCCGGGTGACAAAGTGAATACGTTGACAAAGATCAAGAAGATCACTTCGGGTTCGACACCCGAGGTGGCTGATTTGGTGGATGCCATGTACAACAGCATCCTGGAGAACGGCACGCATAAAGCACCGAACATGAAAGTTGCCGAGGCTGCCAAGGCTGTGGAGAACAGTCAGCGCGACGTAAACATCTCGTTCATGAACGAGTTGGCTTTGATTTGCGACCGCGTGGGCATTGACACGAACGATGTGATTGAGGCTGCCGGCACGAAATGGAACTTCCTGAAATATCGTCCGGGCTTGGTAGGCGGTCACTGCATCTCCGTTGACCCGTATTATCTGGCACACAAAGCAAAATCGCTGGGTTATGACCCGAAGGTTATTTTGTCCGGTCGTGCCGTGAACAACTCGATTGCCAAGTTCATCGCCGACAAGACGCTGAAGCTGATGATCCAGAAAGACCACAAGATCAAGGATTCGAATGTACTGATCCTGGGTGTGACGTTCAAAGAAAACTGCCCTGACTGCCGCAACACGAAGGTGGTAGATATCGCCGAGGAGCTGGAAGAGTTCGGCTGCAAGGTGGATATCTATGATCCCTGGGCATCGCCGGAGGTTGTGCGCCATGAGTATGGCAAAGAGCTGATCGCAGCCGTTGACCCGAGCAAAAAGTACGAGGCAGTAGTGGCATGCGTAAGTCATAACCAGTTCAAGACGTTCGACTTTGCGAAATACCGCAATGAAGGAGCTGTCATCTTTGATGTCAAAGGGTTTGTTGATCGCAGCTTAGTGG
>Ga0310696_10007138_pt1 | contig 13168 bp, 9 predicted proteins | sample AusTroGonzalo_MG_4_FD_203885 | JGI IMG/M metagenome (GOLD analysis project Ga0310696, IMG submission 203885) | Bovine rumen microbial communities from tropical cattle in Woodstock, Queensland, Australia - Gonzalo_02 (v2) (version 2) | ecosystem: Host-associated > Mammals > Digestive system >... | reverse complement strand
CGCCGTCGGATGCGCGTTCGGAATAAGGGCGCGGAGCGCCTTGCGCCATTCGTCCTCGACGTCGATTCCGGTGGCGTTGAATATGCGCATCAGCCTCGCGCACTCGGCGTTCCGCGCAACTATCTCCGGATCGGTGTACCGGCTCAGTTCCCCGGCCTGCATCTTTTCGTAGTTTGTCATTGCACCGCGTATTATACCAACACTATCCGGTCAAGTCAACTCCGCTCTGCCGTTTTTCGGGCGACAGACGCAATTGACGCTGGAAGTCGGGATTTGGTATAATATGCGCGTGACTGAGACAATGAAACCAGAATACACTATAGGGCGCGTGGTCTTCGGCGACCCGTCCGCGGTCGCGTCGGCGTACGCGAGGTTCCGCGAACAGGCGATCGACGAGATCCGGCTCGCGCCGTCCAGGGCGTGCCCCTTCTCCGCGAAACGGCGCGGACTCGCGGGCGAGGCGCCCGTCGCCGGCGTCGGCACCTTCAAGGGCAGCACCAAGCAGACGATAACGTTTGCCCCGAGCGAAAAGCCAGGATGGTGGATACGCCGCACGGACCAGCCGGAGCAGCTTGACACGAAGGTAGACATAGCGAACCTCTGGACGAGCGCGCAGAACCTAGTGCTCCGCTCCGGCTCGCCGCACAACTACCTGCGCATGGTCGAGCACATAATCGCGCTCAAGCCCGGGCTCGGCGTCGACGACGTGCTCATCAAGGTCGCGAGCGGCGATCCGCCGCTCTTCGACAGTTCGTCGCTCCCGCTCGTCAAGGCGATGGAGCACGCGAAGATCGTGGAGACGGAAGCGGACGCGACGTTCGTCACCGTCAAGGAGCCGCTCGCCTTCGGCGGCAGGCGCGGAGACTTTCTGCTCTTCCTGCCGGCGGAGAACGGCGAGAGGAACCTGCGCATCGACTGCGCGATATCGTGGGACACCGTGATCGGCGAGCAGCGGGTCCTCTTCGACGCCACGCCCGAGACCTTCACCTACGCGAGCGAAGCGCGGACTAACGCGACCCACCGCCAGTATCTGCTCGCGAAGACGGTCGGCAAGCTCTTCGCCGCGACGAGGAACTGGGGCTACAACAAGAACAACATCCTCATCCACGGCCCGAAGCGCTTCTACACCGAGCCGCGCTTCCCCCTCGGCGAAGGCGAGAACAAGAAGTACCTGGAGCCCGTCTGGCACCGCGCCACCCTGGACCTCATGGCCGCGCTCGCCCTCACCGGATCCCACCGCTTCGCAGGCACGGTCGTCAGCTACCGCGCCGGACACACGCTCGACTGCGACGCAGTTCGCGCACTGTACAGGAACGACCTGATATGCTCAATCTGAAACTCGACCGCCCGCTCGTCGTCTTCGACATCGAATCCACCGGCACCTCGCCGCGCCACGACCGGATAATAGAACTCGCCGCCGTCAAGGTCGCGCCGGACGGGACCGAAACGGAAAAATGCTGGCTCATGAACCCGACGGTCCCCATACCGCCGGAGACGACCGCCATACACGGAATCACCGACGCGATCGTAAAGGACTGCCCCACTTTCGCCGACAACGCCGACGAGATATTCGCCTTCTTCGACGGATGCGACCTGTCCGGATTCAACGCCGACCGGTTCGACATACCTTGCCTCGAAGAGGAGTTCGCGCGCGTTGGCAGGAACTTCGCGCAGTCCGCGAGAAGGCACGTCGACGTCCAGCGCATCTTCCACAAGAAGGAACCCCGCGACCTCACCGCCGCCGTCAGGTTCTACCTCGACAGGGACCACGAGGGCGCGCACGGCGCGGCCGCGGACGCGAAAGCGACGCTCGAGGTGCTCAAGGCCCAGATGGAGCGCTACTCGGACCTGCCCAAGGACGTCGATTCGATGGACGGGTATCTCGTCCCCCGAGACCCGCTCAACGCCGACCGCTACGGGATGCTGCGCTGGAAGAACGGCGAACTGACCCTCAACTTCGGCAAGAAAAAGGGAACGCCGCTCAAGAAGCTGCTCCTCGACGAACCAGGCTACCTGCGCTGGATAGTCAAGGGCGACTTCGACACCGAAGTGCGCATGATAGTCAGAGACCTCGTGGAGAACGGGCGGCTGCCGCCGCGTCCCGCATCGCCGGACAAGGACGGCGGACAATCTTCAAAATGAAAGGAACGACAATGAAGAACACGACAAGAATCGCCGTCGCCGCGCTCGCCGCGCTCGCTTCAGGCGCCGCCGCGGCCGAGCGCTGCGCCGCACTCGACCAGTCGTACTGGGCCAAGTCCCAATGGCTCTCTGTCCCGGACGCCCCCGTCTTCGACGGCGTCGCGGAGAACGGAACGCTTTCCGCCCCGGGCGAGAGCTGGTTCGCGGCGGAAATCGAGAACGTAAAGGAGGTCAAGTCCGTAAAATGGATGACCGCCGGCCTCGGCGTCTACGAAATCTACGCCAACGCCGAGCGGATCGAAGACGACTTCCTCAAGCCCGGCTTCACCCACAACAAGAAGACGAAATACGCCTTCACCTACGACATCACCGACTGCGTCAGAAAGGCCCCGGGAGAGAGGAACGTCTTCTCCGCCGAGGTCTCCGCAGGCTGGTGGCGCGAGAAGATATGCACTCCGCACCACACCAAGGGATACGCCGGCACGAAGAGCGCCTTCAGGGGCGTGCTGGAATACGTCTATGCGGACGGCACGGTGCAGGTGTTCGGCACCAACGTCGACGACTGGCGCGCTGGAGTGCTCGGGCCGGTGAAGCGCGCATCGATCTTCGACGGCGAATTCTACGACGCGCGCGAAGCCCCGGGCTATGCGAGGCTCTCCGAGCTGAAGGCCCCGGAACGCAACTTCGAGTTCACCGGGCGCATACTCCCGACCGCTGGCGCGGAGGTGTGTCTCCGCGGCGACCTCGCGCTCGCGCCCGTCTCGGCGTATGCGTGGGAAGGCGTCGACGGGGCTTCCGAGGAAGCCTTCGGAACCGTCAGGAAAGTCCGCGACTTCGACCCCGCCGGCGAAATCGAGGTGCTCCCGGGCCAGACCGTCATCGTCGATTTCGGGCAGAACTCCGCCGCGGTGCCGTCGTTCCTCTTCACTGCGGACAAGGGCGTCACGCTCACGGCGAAGCCGGCCGAAATGCTCAACGACGGCAATGGCGCGAAATCCCGCCGCTGCGACGGGCCTGAAGGCTCCGTGTACCGCGAGAGCCTCCGCGCCGGCAGCCTCTATTCGCGCTGGCTCGAGTACACCTTCGCCGGCGCGGGCGGCATTGAAGAGTACATGCCGCGCTTCACGTTCTTCGGCTACCGCTACCTCTCGATAACCGCGACGGGGCCCGTAAAGATCGTGAAGCTCGCGAGCATACCGGTCACGTCGCTCACCGAGGCGATGGAGCGCGGATCCATCAAGACCGGCGACGAGGACGTCAACCGCCTCTTCTCCAACGTCCTGTGGGGCGAGCGCTCCAACTACCTCTCCGTTCCGACAGACTGTCCGCAGCGCAACGAGCGTCTCGGCTGGACCGCCGACACGCAGGTCTTCGCCGAGACCGCGCTCTTCAACGCCGACGTCTCCGCGTTCCTGCGCAAGTGGATGCGCGACATGCGCGACAGCCAGCACGACGACGGCTCGTTCCCCTCCGTCGCGCCCTTCGCGCAGTACGGCAACGAGGGGCACCGCTTCGGCTGGGCGGACGCCGGCGTGATAGTCCCCTACACCGTCTGGAAGTTCACCGGCGACACCGCCGTCATCCGCGAGAACTTCGAGGCGATGGACAGGTTCATGGACATGGTCGAATCGACGGAGTACCGCAACGGCACCGACGCCAGGGGCTGGCCTCTTGGCCAGTACGCCGACTGGCTCAGCTTCGAGGACTTCGAGCCGCGCGGCGACACCGCGTACGTAGGCAACAGGAAGACTCTCCCCAACGGCACCCGCAACAGGGTCAAGGACGACGCCGTCGTCTACTGGAACTTCCTCTCCGGCTGCTACTGGCACTGGGACGCGCTCATGATGTCCGAAATGGCCGCGGCTCTCGGCTGCGAGAAGTCCGCCGCTCGCTACGCGGCGATGGCGAAAAAGGCGATGGAATACCTCCGCCGCGAATACGTCGATCCCGAAGACGGCCTGCTGCACAGGAAGTTCCGCGACCTCCAGGGCGCGGCGCTCTTCGCGCTCAAGTTCGGCATTCTCGAAAAGCCGGAGGCCGTCGCCGCGACGAAAGAGGCGTACCTCAAGAGCGTCGCCGAACACGACGGATGCAACATGACCGGGTTCCTCGGAACCTCCATCATCATGGACACGCTCACCGAGAACGGAATGGCGGAGACGGCATACTCCCTGCTCCTCAACCACAAGTGCCCGTCGTGGCTCTACTCCGTCGACCAGGGCGCGACCACGTGCTGGGAGCGCTGGAACAGCTACACCAAGGCCGACGGATTCGGCGAGGTCAGCATGAACAGCTTCAACCACTACGCGTACGGCGCGGTCATGGGCTGGGTCTACAAGACCGTCTGCGGCATCGCCGCAGATCCCAAGTCCCCGGGCTTCAGGAACATTATAATGAAGCCCGTGCCCGACAGGCGCCTCGGCTCCGTCGAAGCCGAATTCCGCGCCCCGACCGGCCTCGTCAAGAGCGCGTGGAAGTACGAAGGCGCTAACTGGGCCTGGACCTTCACCGTCCCCGAAGGCGCGACGGCCGACGTCACGCTCCCCGGCGAGACGGAATCCAAGCGCTACACCGCCGGGACGTACACGGTCGCCAAGACCCTGGACTGACAGGGCCACAGGGAGTGCGGAGCGATGATGCTTGCCACGGGAATCATCAGGGACGTCAATCCCTTCGAGATCGTCAGGCACCCCTGGTTCGTCTCCGCATTTCTCGCCGGCGCGCTCGCGCAGACGATAAAGTTCATTGGCGCCTGGGTCAGGACCAGGCGCTTCAGCCTTGACAGCCTGCGCGGCGCCGGCGGCATGCCGAGCGCCCATTCCTCGCTCGTCTCGGCCCTCACGGCGGCGGTCGGGTTCACCGACGGCTTCGACGCACCGTACGCGATGGTCGCGCTTGGCTTCGCCGTAATCGTGTTCGCAGACGCCGCGACGCTCAGGCGCGAGGCGGGCGAACACGCCAAACTCCTCAACCGGATCGTCGCGAAGCTCAACGACCGCCTCGACGACGAGGACCGCATAGAGGCCGCCAGCCTGCGCGAACGCCTCGGACACAAAAGGCGCGAAGTCCTCGCCGGCATAATCTTCGGCGCCGCGGTCGCGTTCTTCGTGTGCGCGGTCTGGGATTTCTGGAAGGCCCCTCCGTTCGTGTGACGAAATGTTCCGCGCGCTTTCCATAAAAAGCTGGAAGTTCTTCCTGGGCGGCAGGGGCATATCGCTGAACACCGGCAAGTACTTCGGCGAATCGATCATCGTCGGCCTCGTGACCGGCTTTGTCGTCGTCGGCTTCAAGTGGATGATCGACTTCGGGCGCGTCTGGATAACCGAAGGGATCGGACACCACAAATTCCTGTCGAAACTCGGCGACGGCGCGGCCGTTGCGGAAATCTTCTCGCGGGACGCCCTTCTCGACCCGCACCGCTGGCTTATGGTCGTGCTGCCAGCCGCCGGCGCCGTGCTCGGTCATATACTGATACGCCGCTTCGCAAGGCTGGAGCACGCTCGCGGCACCGACAGCGCCGTGAAGGCGTACCACCAGAAAAACGGCTACGTCACGAGCGCCGTCATTCCGATAAAGTCCGCGGCGTCGGTCCTGACAGTCGCTTCTGGCGGCTCCGCCGGATACGAAGGCCCCGTCACGCTCGTCGGCGCGGCATGCGGCTCGCTCGTCGCGCGGCTGCTCAACCTGTCCGTCCGCTCGCGGCGCATCCTCATGGCGTCCGGTCTCGCCGCTGGCATAGGCGCGCTCTTCCAGGCGCCGCTAGCCGGCGCGCTCTTCGGCATCGAGATATTCTACTCGTCCGGCGACGTCGAATACGAGACGCTTCTTCCGAGCTTCTCGGCGTCCGCCGTCAGCTATACCGTATTCGCCCACTTCTACGGCTGGGGATCGCTCTTCTCGATGCCGAACGAGCATGCGTTCGAGAACGGACTAAGGCTCTTCCCCTATTTCGTGCTGGCGATCGTCGTCACCTTCGGCGTGAGGTTCTACATCTCGTTCTTCCGCGGCGCGGAGGAAAGGTTCGCGGAGATGCGCCTTCCCGCCTGGGCGAAGGTCGCGATCGGCGGGTTCGCGACCGGCGCGATCGGCTTTTTCGTCCCGGACATACTGGGAACCAGCTACTCCATAATCCAGGCCTGCTTCACGGCAGGCGAAAGCGAGGTGTTCGCCGACTACGGTCCTCTCACGATTGCCGGGTTCGTGTGCTTCTTTTTCATGAAGGCCGTGGCGACCGCCTTCACCGTCGGCTCGGGCGGCTCGGGCGGCGTCTTCGCGCCGGCGATCGTCTGCGGCGGCGCGCTCGGCGCGGCCGTAGGGCTCTTCTTCGCCCGCATCCTGCCGGGGCAGATCGGCATTCATCCGGCGTCTTTCGCGCTTGTCGGCATGGCGGGCTTTCTCGCAAGTTCCATACGCGTCCCGCTGACAGCGATCGTGATGGTTTCCGAAATATCCGGCAACCACGCCCTTCTGCTGCCGGCCATGTGGGTCTGCGGAATCAGCTTCTGGCTCAACAGCGGCTGGTCCCTCTACCGCAGCCAGCCCCACAACCGCGAATCGTCGCCCGTGCATTCGTCGTACGGCGGCGGAAGGTCCCGCAAATGAAGTTGCGGGAAATCCTGGAGAAGTCGGCCGCAGACTTCGAAACGCCGCTTCTCGCCTTCCCGGTAACCGTGACTTGCGCCGTGGCGCTGGCGATGCTCTTCCCCGGCGGACGCTGCGCCGCGTGGCAGTGGTGGATGCCTGCGGCGGCCGCGGCCGCGTTCGCCTTCGCGCGAGCCCCCTCCCGCCGCCGCGGAATCGCCGCCGCGACGTCCTTCTCCGCGTTCCTCGCCCTCGTCTGGCTCGCAACAAACGCCACCGCCGCACGCCAGTGGTGGGACGCCATGCGGTACCACTGCCCGGCGATAATGATGCTCGCTGACGGATGGAATCCCGTCCGCCAGGGAACGTTCGGCGGAATCTTCGCTGCGACCGGCATGAGGGCGGAGTGGATGAACGCGTACCACGTCATCGCGATGCCGAAAGGTCCGTGGTATTTTCTCGCGGCGGCCGACTTGTTCGCCGGCAATCCATTCAATCTCTTTCTGCCGCTCTATCCGTTCCTCGCGCTCGCGTGCGTCTACGCCGTGGCGGACGCGTTCAAACACGAAGCTCCCTGGGTCCGCGCCGCCGCCGCGATGTTCGTCATCGGCTACACCCCAGGCTTCGGATGCATCGTGGACGCCGTCGTCGGACTCGCAGGCGCGGGACTGGTCGCGACCCTGTATTCGCAGATGCGCACCGGGCGGTGGCATTGGCCGCGCCTCGTCGCATTCACCTTCTGGATGGCGGTCTCGAAGCAGACCGCCCTTCTCCACTGCTGCGCGTTCTGGATTGTTTTCCTCGCCGTCAAATCGGCGCTGAAATGCCGCGACGGATATTTGCGAAAGACCTTCACGACCGGCGCGATCTGCGCCGCGCTCGCGATTCCGGTCTCCGTGTCGCCTTACGTTTCGTCGTTCCTTGACTTCGGACACCCGCTCTACCCACGCTGCACCGGTAACGAGGCGAAACATCCGGCGGTCAACATCACGGCGGATTTCCTCGACCGGAATGCGGACGCGGCCGCGATGGGGCATCTGGGGGCATACGTCAACGCGTACGTCTCGGACCGGATCGCGAAAACGTACTACGCCAATAAGCTGGGCCGTCCAGGATTCATGCCGGAATGCCGCGTCTGGGACACGCCCGGACTGCCGCCGCACACGCCCGGCTCGCCCACAAGCGCCGGCGCGAGAATCGTGTTCTCGGCGGCGGTTCTCGCACTCCTCGCGTTCGGCGGCGCTGCGGAACGGTTCGTAGCGGCCTGCGCATTGGCCGGAACGGCGCTTCTGCCGACGGAGATGCTGGGCTACATGAGGTATACGCCGTGGCTGCTGTCGCTGTACGTATTCATCGTCCCGGTAGTGTCGCGCGGACTCGAGCGGCGCGGACGCGTGCGCCTCCGCTTCGCCGCAGGCGCCGTCTTCGCGCTCTGCGTCGCGCTGCGCTTCACAGGCGAAATGTCGCGCAACTTCGCGGACGCGGTAAAACTGAAACGCGACGCTACGCAGCCGCAGACCGGCACTGTCGACGGTTGCGGCGACAAGACCGTCCGCGCATACGCGGAGCTTCTCCGCCGCCGCACGTCCCGGTAGGGCGACATCTCCCGACACACCGCTAGCGCATCGCGTTGCGCAGCATCTGGACTGTGTTGCCCTCGGGATCGATGATGCCGGCGTATTCGACGCTTGACGTGTGGGAGCGCGCGTCGCCGGAGCGCTTGAGCCGCAGCAGTACGATGTACCTGCGATACTGGTCCTTCTTCATGACCGGCGATACGGGCGCGGCGTCAAGCCCCGCGAGACCGCCGCCGACCATCTCGCACTTGTCGCCGACGCCGAACGCCAGCAGCACGCCGCGTCCGTACAGCAGCTTCTCGAACGCGGCCTGGTTGTCGGCCTGGTCCTCGCCGTCGACCATGACGCGGAAAGTCCTGCCGCTGTAGGCGACGTCCTGTCCGCAGCTGCGGTAGATGTCGCACCCTACGGGTTCGCGTCCTACCGTCGCTCCGGGATTGACCGCCGCGACGGCCATGCCGGGATAGTTGGTTCTCGCCAGGCACGAGCAGGTGTCGGGGTTGTTCGCGTCGCCCTGCGCGTAGACGCCGTCGTCGCCGTACGAAGCGTACGTTCCGCCGGGGGCGGCCGAGTTCTCGGGATAGCCGCGCATGACGTATTTGAGGCCGAAGTCGGTGAGCGCCTGCGCGTCGGCTGCATCGAGGTAGAACGTGCCCAGAACCGTGCCGACGCCGCCCTGGCTGTACTGGTTCGCGGCGGCCGTGCTCGCGATCGCGGCGGAGAGGCCTAGGTTCTCTGTCTGGTTCGTGTAGACCAGCAGGCTGTCGCGTACGACGCCGAGCTTCGAGGTGTCGCCGGGATCGCCATCGGGCGCGTCCCAGACGGTAAGCGAATCGAGGCGGTTGAATATTTTGGATGAGCGCTCGTTCTCCATCGCGTTGGCGGCGTAGTACGTCTCGATGGCCGCACCGATGCGCTTCAGGTTGGCGAGGTTCACTTTCTTCTGCGAGTCCTCCTTGATGCCGGAGAGCTTCTGGATCGCCAGAGTCGATATGATGCCGAGAATGGCGATAACGATCACCAGTTCGATTAGAGTGAATGCCTTTTTCATTGTCTTCGAGTTCTTTTTTTGTTTTCGGATCCTGAAATCCAGGGGTGTGCACTACAGGTCGGCGAGGCTCTTTCGCGCGGCGCGTATCGTTTTGCCGTACGGGTCGAGAACGCCGGCGAATTCAGGTATCGGCGACTTGGCGGCGTTCAGTCTGAACAGCAGCACGTAATGCCTGTAGTAGCGGGGCAGGGGAAACTCCGAGTAAGGCGCCGACTCGAGCCCCGCCCGGCCCTTCCCGATCGCCGAGCAGTTCTCGCCGAGCCCGAACGCGAAGAGGATGCCGCCCGTCGCGTTCGCTTCGCGCACGCAGGCGTCCCTGTCGTACGCGACGTCGTCCTGCTCGGTGTCCATGAGATCCTGTCCGCAGTCGCGGTATACGGCGCGGCCCGCTGCGGACGCGGGGTTGACCGCCGCGACGTAGAGCCCGTTCGTAACGGCCTGCGCCACGCACGACGAGCCTTCCGGACTCCAGCCCAGATCCGGATCGCCGGAAAGGTACGTCCCGTCGCCTTCCGCCGCCCTGTCGCCGTACTGGCCCTTCGCGGACCTCGTGGCGTCGGCCATGTGGCACATCACGTACTTCATGCCCAGATGGACGGCGAAGCCGTACGCCTCGGATTTTGAAATCGCGTATGGGACTAGAATGCCGCGCAGCTCCGGGGACATCCCGGCGTTGCGGCTCTCTTCGGCATCTGTGAACTCGGCCGGAATGGCCGGGCCCTGGTACAGGTACGCGCCCGCAGTGCGCGGCGTGTTCGTCGCACCCCAGTCGAAGCCGCCGCCGTCCGCGCCTGTGACGCCGTCCTTGTACATGAGCGAATCCAGCCTGTTGACAAGGCCGCCGTTCATGGCGAGGTACGACTCGAAGGCGCGCTCGACCGCGGCCTGGTTCGCGACGGACACCCTCATCGCCGACACGCGGCGCGTGTTGCCGATTTTCGTGACGGCGAGAGTGGCGATTATCCCTATAATCGCTATCACCATCAGAAGCTCTATGAGCGTGAAAGCCCTTTTCATCGTCAAGACTGTCCTTTCACGCGATTAAACGCCGCCGCCCGCCGCCGGGTTCACCCGGCTCAGGAGCGACGGCGCGCATCAGGCGGCTACAGTCTTTCGCGCACCGGGGCCTTGGCGGGCTTCTCCTTCGGGAGACCAAAGCCGAAGTATTCGTTCGCGTTATTGTAGCAGATGTCCTCGATTATCTTGCCGAGCGTGTCGAAGTCGGGGACGATTTCGCCGTTCTCGACCCAGCCGCCGATGATGTTGCAGAGGATGCGGCGGAAATACTCGTGCCTCGTGTAAGAAAGGAACGAACGCGAATCGGTGAGCATTCCGACGAATCCCGCGAGCGCGCTCAGGTTGGCGAAGTCGCGGAGCTGCTTCTCCATGCCGTACTTGTTGTCGTTGAACCACCAGGCAGAACCGACCTGCACGCGTTGCGGGAATGTGCCGTCCGTCTGGAAGCACCCCGCGACCGAGCACATCACCTCGTTGTCGTTCTGGTTGAGGGAGTAGAGTACGACCTTCGGCATCGCGCCGGACTGCTCGAAGGAGTTGAGCAGATTCGCGAGCGCCTTTGCGCCGTGCGCGTCGCCGACAGCGTCGAAACCGGTGTCGGGCCCGAGCGCCGCCATCATCTTGTCGGAATTGTCGCGGATACATCCGTAGTGGAGCTGCATGACCCAGCCGCGCTTCGCGTACTCGCCGGCGAGGTGCTTGAGGACGGCCGTGCGGAACTTGTCGCCGTCCGCGAGGCCCACGGGCTTGCCCGCCCGCCCGGCCGCCAGAATCCTGTCCAGCTCGGCCGGCGTCGCATCGGCGTACACGGCGCAGTCGAGGCCGTGGTCGGAAACCTTGCAGCCCTTGGACGCGAAAAATTCGATGCGCTTGTCGAGAGCCTTCATGAGGTCCTTGAACTTGGATATCTTTACGCCGGAAACTTCCTCCAGCTTCGCGACATACCCGGAAAACGGCTTCTTGTCGACGTTGAACGCCTTGTCCGGACGGAAGGCCGGGAGGACTTTCACCTCGCAGGTCTTGTCTGCGGCGATCTTGTCGTGCCATTCGAGGGAATCGACCGGATCGTCGGTCGTGCAGATCAGACGGACGTTCGACTGCTTGATTATGCCCCGCACTGACATCGACTTCTGCTCGAGCTTGCGGTTGCACTTGCCGTATATGCGCCTTGCCGATCCGCCGTCAAGCTGTTCGGAGACGCCGAAATAGCGCTTTAGTTCAAGATAAGTCCAATGGTAGAGCGGATTGCCGATAAGCCGCGGTAGCGTTTTCGCCCATGCCTCGAAAGTGCGGTAGGGGTCTGTGTCCTTGCATCCCGTTATGTCGGATTCCGGAACTCCGCACGTACGCATCTGGCGCCATTTGTAGTGGTCGCCGCCGAGCCAAACCTCGGTAACGGTGGAGTAGCGCTTGTCCTCGGCAATGTCGCGCGGATTGATATGGCAGTGGTAGTCGATGATCGGCATCGTCTCCGCATGCTCGTGGTAGAGCTTGCGTGCGGCTGCGGTGTCAAGCAGAAATTCCTTGTCGAGAAACCTCTTCATTTTCTTTTTCCTTTTTTCGCCTTTGCGGAATTTTAGCGTATTATACCAAAACTGGACTTCCCGCGTCAAGCGAAACGCGCGCTCTCCGCCGCAAATTTGACAATCTTTTTCCGGGTTTTGCTATTGCGCCGTCAAGGCGTTTTTGGTATAATACGCGGCTGTTCGCCCGAAACAGGCGGACGTCGATCTTTGACAGCCGACGCTAGAGAGAACAGTGGAAGTTTGTGCGAGAGCTATCAAAAACTCAAAATCTTTTTCTGAGAGTTTGATTCTGGCTCAGAACGAACGCTGGCAGCGTGGATTAGGCATGCAAGTCGAACGGGATCCGGGGGATAGCAATATTCCCTGGTGAGAGTGGCGGATTGGCGAGGAACACGTGAGCAACCTGTCCCTGGGACGGGGAAAACCTCGGGAAACTGAGGCTAATACCGGATGTGGCGCCGGGAGGCATCTTCCGAGCGCCAAAGGGGGCCGCAAGGCTCCCGCCCTGTGGAGGGGCTCGCGCACCATCAGCTTGTTGGCGGGGTAACGGCCCACCAAGGCTCACGGTTAGCTGGTCTGAGAGGATGACCAGCCGCACTGGGACTGAGATACTGCCCAGACTCCTACGGGAGGCTGCAGTCGAGGATCATTCGCAATGGGCGAAAGCCTGACGATGCGACGCTGCGTGGAGGATGGAGGCCTTCGGGTCGTAAACTCCTGTCATGGGGGAAAAGGCGAGGGGAGCGAACACCTCCCTTAGTTGATGGTACCCCAAGAGGAAGCGACGGCTAACTCTGTGCCAGCAGCCGCGGTAATACAGAGGTCGCAAGCGTTGTTCGGATTTACTGGGCGTAAAGGGTACGTAGGCGGCGTGGCGTGTCGGATGTGAAATCTCCGGGCTCAACCCGGAAAGTGCGTCCGAAACTACCGCGCTTCGAGAGCGGGAGAGGGGACCGGAATGCAGGGTGTAGCGGTGAAATGCGTTGATATCCTGCAGAACACCGGAGGCGAAGGCGGGTCCCTGGAACGCTTCTGACGCTAAGGTACGAAAGTCGGGGGAGCAAACAGGATTAGATACCCTGGTAGTCCCGACCTTAAACGGTGCACACTCGCGGTCGGGGGATTTCACCCCCCCGGTCGCCAAGCCAACGCGTTAAGTGTGCCGCCTGGGGAGTACGGCCGCAAGGCTAAAACTCAAAGAAATTGACGGGGGCCCGCACAAGCAGAGGAGCATGTGGCTTAATTCGATGCAACGCGAAGAACCTTACCTGGGC
>Ga0310696_10007137_pt1 | contig 13169 bp, 21 predicted proteins | sample AusTroGonzalo_MG_4_FD_203885 | JGI IMG/M metagenome (GOLD analysis project Ga0310696, IMG submission 203885) | Bovine rumen microbial communities from tropical cattle in Woodstock, Queensland, Australia - Gonzalo_02 (v2) (version 2) | ecosystem: Host-associated > Mammals > Digestive system >... | reverse complement strand
TTCCACTCGTTCAGCACGAAAGCACTCCATGTCAGCACCTGCAAGTGGAAATTGGCCTCCTTGTGTGGTGCCTCGCAAAGCCGCGCCGTGTAGCCGATGGAATATTTCTGATGTTTGCGCTGTCGCGTCAGCGGTCGGCCTTGAATCATCTGCTGTCCGTAGAGGTCGCCCACGTAGCTGATGTAGTACGTGATGTTGCCGACGGTCGGGTACGGCAGGTGCTTCACCTCGCACTTGCTTCTCTCCGTCATTTCGGCCAATGCCGCCTCGCGGTTCTCGCTGAAAAAGCCGTTACCTATAACCATTATTTCTTCTGCATTAAGTCGGTTTCCTGCACTATCATGCTGGCAAACAGCTCTGCCTGCTGATAGTTCTTGATGCTTATCACCTCGCCGCCCTTGTTGAATATCAGTTTCAGCCGTCCGTCCTGTGCGTCTTGCAGTCGGAACATTCCCGTCTGTCGGGTCTGCACCTGCTCATAGAGTTGTATAGCGAAGGAGTTCAGCGCCTTTGCCGTGCGGAACGTCTTGCTGATGTCGGCAACACGCAGGGTCAGCGTGCCGTCCACGTTCTCTATTATTTCATACGGCTTCTTCATCGGTCTCGCTGTTTATCTCGTCAATCACCTGTCGGCAATCGTCGATAACCGCCACCACTTCCTGAGCCTGTTCCCACTGCTTGCGGCATTTAGCCACCGTGCGGTCGAAGGCTTCCTTGGCCGCTTCGGGCTGTTCGCCCAACCACTTTGCCGCCGCCGTCATCACGATGTTTCGCAGGTCGCAAGGCAGTTGGTCGTAGCACCGCATACACTCGTAGAGCTTGTGGGCTATTTGCGTATCGTCGCCCTTCGTCAGCATCTGCACCTGCATTTGCCCTCGCTCTCCGTGCGGCGCAACAATCGTCAGCACCGACAGCTTCGGCACGTCGTGCGTTGCCTCATGCAGCCCATGCAGGGCTTCCGTAATCTTGTCGTAAGTTTCTTGTTTCATATCGCCAATAATTCGTTTAATTCGTGAAATTCGTGTTCGTTAAAACTACAATACAATCATTTCCTCCTCGCCCCGTCGGCTGACGTAGGCGAACACCTGGTCGCGGCTCACCTGCATCTGCTTCACGCGGCGGCCTTTCGAGCGGGCATAGCCGCGACACCACTGCTCGTCGAGCGTCCACGAGATGCCGGGGTCGGGGTCGCCGTCGTAGGCCCGCCAGACGGTCAGCGGGAACGGCATCGCCTCCAGCGCGGCGGCATCCTCGGGCGTCATAAACCACCCTCGGCAGGGGCGGCCCGACTGCATCAGCGTGCGGAACAGCGGGGCGGTCTCGGTGCTGCCGACCGCCACCCACACCGTGCGCATCACCTCCCAGTAGCGGGGGTTCGACAGCAGACGGGCCTTGCGCCTGAAGATGTCCATCACCTCCTGCCCCCTGCCCTGCTCGTAGGCACGGATTATCTGCCCCACAATCTTCGCGTCCCTCGCCAGCTGCTTCTCCGGCAGTGCGGGGATGCGCCGCGTGAAGTCCGTCCGCTCGTTCTCCGCCAGCCCCCGAGGGTCATACGTCGGGACGCTGTACTTTGGTAGTTCAATCATATTGCTTGTTTTCTTTTTTAACACGAATTAGTCACGAATTAGACACAACTATTACCACCAAGCGGCATATCCTTGCTTTCGAGGTGGAACAGCCGTTCTTCGAGTGTCTTGACTCGCACTTCCAGCTCGTTCATATCCTGCTGCATCTGTGCATACTCAGACTGCGGGAACGACACGCGGATGGTGTCTTTCGGTTTTTTCTCCAACTCCATGCGGTCGAGGTTCCAGTGCAGGCCGTGACACTCTATCTGTTCTTTCAGCATCAGTTTCTCGTCGTCCTTGGCCGGTCGGATGAACTCCTTCTTCGCCAGGCAGCACGTCTCGTCGGTGAAGAACATTCCCTCGCCTTTGTTCGTCGCGTAGCCAACGTAGGCCAGATACAGGTTTTCGTCGCATCCGTGGCTGATGAAGACGACTTTCGACTCCGTGCCGTCATCGCAGCACAGGAAGTCGCCCTTCTTGGCGTCCGCCAGCGTCCACTTGTGAACGTCGGCAGCGTCATACAGCGTCTTCACGCCGCCGAATATCGACGGAGCGATGACCACCAGCTGTTTGTCCATCACCTCACTCACGCAGCACGTTGACTTGCCATGCACCACCCAGTCGCCAACCTCGAACTGCGGCGCGTAGTCCACTATCTCGCCGTCCTTCTCCATCAGCCCCTGCTCTCGCAGTGCGCCGCGAATCAGGATGCCCGTCACCATACCGAACGGAAAGTTCCTGCCGTTCCTCAGAGCCTTGCCTATACGCTCCTTCTCTTCCGTCGTAGGCTCGTAGTTCAGCATCGAAGCCCACATCTTCTCGTTGTCAATATTTGCCATATCGCCTTAGTTCTTTTTATGTTTCTTACTTTTCGGTTTGATAGTCTTCTCATTCACTCCGAAGGCGGCAACGGCCTTGCCCAGTTCTGCAAAGGCTTCGGCGGTCTTGCTGACGGTCGATGGCTTACGCTTTTGCTCATACAGGGCGGTCAGACCAAAGATGCGCGAGATGGCACGCTCTGCCCTTGCGCCGTCGGACGTATGCCACCCGTCCAGCAAATAGATGCACTGACACGTCATGCAAATCCAAATTAGCTGAAGGACTACGCAAGCGCGATACCCCCAGTTCCCGCATCGAGCAGCAAGGAACACGCATAACGACATTTTTATTGGATTCGACGTGCGATACCCAAGTTTTTGCAGATGCTTCTCCGCTTCTTCAAAGCGTCGGCAGGCTTCGTCAAAGTCCAGTCCGCTGATCTTTCCTGAGATATATACCTTGTCTCGTTTCATTGCTTTTCTTTATTGTTTTTGTATTTCCATTTATATCCACCAGCATGGTTAGTCTTCCCTTGCAAACAATGCCATAGTGAAGCTATACTTACTCCCAAATGCTCTGCTGCGCGGGTTATGCTGACGAACTCGTTTACAATTCGCCCTTGCTCGTCAATCTGCAAGACTGCCTTGCATTTCGACGGACTTGTTGCTATACGCTCTGATCCTCCACCCTTATGAAGAATATCTCCAAACGTTGACCACTCCAAATTGCAAGCACGATGATCGGTAATGTCGCCATTGATGTGCCTTAGTTTCATACCGTCTTTGGCATTCCCGATAAAGGTTAGGGCGACCAAGCGTGGTAAATACAAGGAAACCCTATATCCTTTAGTACCCGTTAAAGTCACCGAATGTTTGCATCCTATCTTTAGGAATCTACTTGTCTTGACCGAATACACTCTACCAAGGTTGCTCACCTTGTAATCGCCTTCAAATCCTGCAATGTCTTTCCATTCTTCACCTTCAAGTGATACCAATGGATATCCACCCTTAATCTGAAAGCCTGGCTTGCGCTTCTCTTTTGCAACACTTTCCGGCATTGGCGCAAACCGCCACCTGTAACCAGCGCAACTTTTACGTTTCCCCTTGCAACAAGCACTGATATTCTGAAAGCTAACTCCCATTTCTTCCGCAGCAATTTCAACACCATCGAATGTACGGATAAGGTTGCCGTCAGCATCAAGCATCTGCACAGGCTTTTTTAATTTCGCTGAAACAGACGCTCCCATTCTTGCATTTCGTGTTCCATAGTTCGAGTTGTACTGAGGCGAACACCAATCAAGATTAGATGCTTTGTTGTTTGACGGGTTTTCGTCTTTATGATTAACGTATAGCCCAGGTTTGTAACCTTTGCAAAAAGCCATCGCCACAAGCCGATGTACTGCGAATGTTTTCACTTGCTGATTTTTAGACAAGTTTATACGTTTATAACCCAACTTGTCGGTAGTCTGACTCATTGCCGACCATCCGTAGCCTTTTGCGTTAGACCTAATGTTTCCGAGGTTGCTGACCTGATAGCGGCCATCATACCCCTCAATGTCTTTCCAAATCTCTTCCTGCTGCATAGTAGCCTTTTTTACCAGCCGATTTGACAAAGGAACGGCTGCACATCCAGTTGTCCTAAAGATGGCAGTACCCCGAAGAGCACCAAAATCTTTCTGGATGGCAGCCGTTATGACGGGAGCCGACGGCATACAACGATGCGCGTCAGGCTGGCCATAAAAAAGGCTCACCTTTGCATTCTTGCCGAGTGAGCGATTGCCGTTCGCTCTTACGGAGTGGATTACCACCATCTTTAGGACAGGGGCAAAGGTACGAACTTTCTGTGACATGACCAAACTTTCGCGCATCTTTTTCACATTTTATAAGATTTATCCCTCGTTCACCAGCATCGGCATCTGAAGCAAGGTCTTGTTTTGCATCTTTGGCGATTCGTTCTTCAAGAGGAACGCCCTCGACGGGTCGCTGAAATAGAAGCAGATGGAGTCTTCGTCCAAGAGGTCTATCAGTTCGAGCGTGTGGGAAATCTTCATGCCGATGACGAATCCTGCGGGGAGGAACACGTCGGTCTGCTGGATGGGCACACGCTCAGAGCCCACACGGCTGAAGTCGAAGTCGTTGGCCTCGATGATAAACGCAGTGCCGTCCGAGGTCATCGTGGCCATGTTCGACGAGTCGTTGGCCGACAGCTGCACGCGGCGCAGGGCCATGCGAAGATTCTCACGCGACATCTGCACCTTGTAGGGGTTGTCCTTCGGGATGACGCTCTCGTAATTGGGGAACCTTCCCTCAATGGCCCGAGTAGTGAACAGCACTCCCTCCGTTTCGAGCACCAGCACCTGCGAGTCGGCGGTGATAGTTATCTTCCCGGCACCTGCGAAGGCGGCGTTGATGCTCGACACGGCCTGCTTCGGCAGCAGCAGCGTGGCGCTCTGGTCGGCGGCGAAGGTCTTGTATTCGAGGAAGCCCATGCCGATGTCCTGTGTCACTTTGTAGAGCTTGTGACCATCCGAGGCCACGATGACGAGGTGGTCGATGTAGGTGTCGATGGCGACGGCACCCATCGTCGGGCGCAGCTCATCGTCGGCGGTGCAGGTCTTGGCCTGGCGCAAACAGTCGAGCAGCGACTTGCCATCGACGGTGAACCGGCAGACGGGGGCAGGGATGCCGCCCAGCTCGGTGCGCAGCGAGGCGAGACCGGAGGCTTCCTCGCCCTGCTCGGCTGTCAGTCGCTCGATCTCCTGCATCAGCTGCTTGCGGCGCTCGCCACGGGGGCAGTCGTTGGTCACTACGGCCACGGGCTCGGGATATTCCATTGCGCCTTCGTAGGGCAACACGATCTTTCCCTCCTGGTAGTCAATCTCCATCGTGCGGTTCTCGCCCTCCTCGGTGAGCGTGACCGTGCAGCGGCGGGCGGCGGGCAGCACGGCGAAGATCTCGCGCAGCCGCTGGTAGTCGATGCACACGGGCTGCCAGCCCTCGCGGGCCTCGGTGAGGATGCGGACGCACGGCTCGGTCTGCGTCTCGCCGTCCTCGTCGGTCTTCCGCTCGGCGCAGACAACGGTAAGCCGCGCGTCGCCGTTCGAGCCCGTCAGCGTGAAGTCGCCCCGCTCCTTGCGGTAGTCCAGCTTCACGTCGCCCAAGATAGGCAGCGAGTTCTTCGTACTGATGATTCCCTTCATCGTGTCGAGGGTCTTCTTAAAGCCCTGCACGTCAATCGTAATTACGTTTGTCATGTTTTTAAATGTTTAAAATGTGAATAAAAAAAGTTTATTTGAATAACTGTCGTTTTCTGTTCGGACGTGTCCGATTTGCGGATTGAACGTGTCCGATTCCGGGATTGGACGTGTCCGATGCCTTTTTCATGCCTGACAGCCTTCGCCTCGTAAGAGGTTCATGCTTTATCCTCGATGAAGCCAGTGGCTTTTACCTCGTAGAAGTTTTTGACCCCGTTTTCGGTGGGGTGGACTTTTGCCGGAGCTAAAGTGGACTTTTACCACCAACGAAAGTGGACTTTCGCCGAAATCGCCGTCTTTCGCGACCATCTGTGACTTAACATGAATTGCCATGAATTGAACACGAATTAGTCGTTAATTCTTTCGACCACGGATTACACGGATTTCACGGATTGTAACTCTGAAACCATTCTTTTCTTATACAAGTTCGTCAACCGTCTGCCAATGTACTTCATCTGCTTAGGGAACAACTCGCAGGCTTCATCCTCGCTGGTGAGCACCTGGTCAATCTTCCATGCAAGGTCGCCCTTGATGTCGTCGAAAGTCTTCACTTGTTTCAAATCATCAACGATACAGTCGAAGTCGTCGCTGTTCCAACTGCTGACAATCAATGCGGCATCGAGCAGACAACCGCACTCCTCGCAATATCGGAAGCTGTCATCTTCCGGCGATGTCTCTTCGTACACCTGATGATAATACTTGCCGCCCGCATCTTTGTCGAGTTGCTTGGCTTTCTGTGTGGCACATAAATGGCAGTAGTCACCGTCGATTTCCTCAACCTTGAAGCCCTCGCCGTCGTGCTTCTCGATGTAACACACGCTCTCAGGATCGTCGGCCAAACACCAAATCTCCTTTCTGATAGTTTCTGATAAATTCATACGTCAGTCCTCCTTTGTTTTAATAAGATTATTCCTGTCAATCGTTATCGGCTCGTCGCAGACTGGGCAATGACCGAGGTAGAGTTCGTTGTTCTCTGCGAAACTCCACGTCGCCACCTCCCGCTCTTCCTCATCGGTCATCGGAAGAAAGTCGCCGTCAATCTTCACCTCGCCGTTGATGTCAAAGTAGCAATCGCCAATCTTCGTAATCACATGAGCCATGTGAACGCCGAGGTACGGCTGAGCTGACGGCCATAGCGACTTCAACACCTTGTAGAGTTGGTAGCAGCCACCACGGGTGTAGATGTACTCGATGAAGAAGTCCGACTCCTTCAGCACCTTCAGGAACGAGAGTATCTTGTCCCTGTCGTGGTCGTCGGCGCGGTTCGTCCATTCCACATCGAGGCGATGGTTCTCCTGCGAGATAATCACGCTCTCGGTGTACTGCTCGTCGGTCACGATGTCGATATGCCCCTCCACATTGAAAGCCAAGCCCGTCGAGCCAACGATGCGCTTTGCGTCATAAAGCCGTACTATCATACGCAGTCCTTTCCGTGTCGTTTGATGTAGTTCTCGCGGCGGCGGTTCCACTCTTTGTCGAAGTCCTTGACGAACTGCTCCAGCGTCTTCTTGAAATCGGAGAAAAGCTCATCGTTCTTGTTCGCAGGATAGAACTGATACAAGTCCCAACTATTCTGATAGTCCTCCTGCCCGAAAACATCCATGATTGTGGCACAGATGCTTATCTGAGCCTCTCGCACGACACCGCCAAATATTGCGCCGCTGTCATGTAACAGATACACGTCCACCGTCATCTTTCCTGCGGCCTTCCTCTGAAGGTTCTGAATCTTCGTCAGATACTCCAGCATTTGTTCGCGAGTACAATCGCCGTACTCATTCTCAATTTCCTTTTTCTTCATAATCATTATTTTCTTTACTTAGTCATGCCTGTCAGCTTTTACCTCGGTGAAGCCGCGAGCTTTATCCTCGTAGAAGGTTTTGCGCCCCACGGAGCGTCACTCCTGCATCGGCCTGCCCTTGGGCGTGGCCTCGATGCGGAGCGAGAAGCCAGTGATTATCAGCTCGTGCTCGCTCTCGGGGATGACCACATCCATCAGCCAGTCGTACACCTTGCGCCCGATGGCCGTGTTCGCGTCGGTGATATCGAGCCCGATGTTGCCATAGCCCGTGCGGTCGTCCGCTTTCGGCGTCGCGGCCAGCGTCACCTCGTCCTCGCAGTCGGGGTTGCGCAGTATCACGCCGTTGTCGGCCAGTTCCACCTCCATGCGCAGCCGTTCCGTCCGTCCCGTCCCCGCGCCCGTCTTCTTTGTTGATGCCATAGTCAATCCTCCTTTTCTTTCATGCGACGTTCCAACTCCTGACGGGCACCGCGTTCGATGTCAACAGAGTCGTCGAGCGTGATTTTGCCGAGCCCGACCTCCTTGGCCTTGTCGAGCAGACGCATAAAGCGAAGCACATACTCATCGGGCAACTGAATCCCGATACATCTGAGAGCGACGTCCCATAGGGCTTCGTCGTCTCGCAATAACAATCCTTTTCCTTCCATAATTCGTGAAATTCGTTTTAATTGCTTTCAGCCATTATCGTCGCGACTCGGCATAGCCATCAAGCGAGCTTGTGTCTCTGCTCTCGCTGCTCCGATAATTCGTTGTCTTTACAAATCCTTGTCGCTCTCGTCGGTCGGGTCGTAGTCCTCAGCGCCGCGCACGATGATTTTCGCAATCTCCATGCTGTACTCCCCGGCCACCTTGTGCGGGTCCTCGCCGCCGGGCTGACCCAGCGCACGCAGCCTTGCCTCCCATTCGGGCTTCGCCTTCTTCAGCGCGTCCTCGGCCTTGAACACGGCGGGGATGATGTACTTCGCCCACCGCTCGATGGCCTCTCGGTTGGACATACGTCCTTCCTCCTTCGCACCTCGGCCATCCTGAGCGAGCTCCGATGGCTCTCGGTTTGTCGTCGTTTGCGAAATCTTTTCCTTTTCCATAATTCTTAATCTGTTTAATCCGTAAAATCTGTGTTCGTCTCAGCAGCCGCGAGGGTATGAACCCCGCATCTGCGGGTGGTCGAGAGCCTTGCGCTCGAAGTCCTTCTGGTCGATGCAGTGCGCGATGGTCTTGCCGCTGCGCCGCTCGGCGAGGGGAGCCGCCAGGTAGCGGGCGTTGTGCAGGCACTCGCTGCGGTTCGGGCAGTGGATGCCCTGACAGAGGATTGCCTTAGCCATGACGTACCTCCTTTCGCTTGATATCGTCGGGGTACTTCGATTCGAGGTGCTCCTTCACCTGATAGAACCAGCGGCGGGGCAGTAGCGGCGAGGCAACAATCATCTGATAGAAGTCGGCTATCGCCTCGGCAGGCATCCGCATGATAAAATCGCCTTCCGGCGTGCGGTCGATAAAAATCTTGTCCTGTGCCATAGACCGCTAATCCGTTAAGTCGTTCACACTCTGCCTTAGTCCGGCCTCGCCGTCCTTCAGCGTGATACCCTTCGACCGCAGCGCCTGGCGCACGGCCTCCTTGTTGCAGCGGCACACCGCCATGATGTTCCCCACCTGCCAGCCGTTGTTCCAACAGCGCAGGATCTGGTTCCTCAATTCCTTTGTGATTTTGTAGTCCATAATCTTGATGTTTTGAAATGTTATTGATGTGAATTATTGTTTCATTCTCATATCCTCGCCCTCAAACCAGACACGCACCGTGTTGCCGACGAGACGGCTGAAGATACGCTGGTCGTAGCGGGCGGGCAGTATCTGGTTGTATGTCGGCGACTCGGGGTCGTCGTCGCGTCCGCCGAAGAGCTGCACCTGCGTCAGGTTGGTCGAGCAGATGAGCAGTTTGTCGCGGTCGTTGCAAATGTCGACGAGTTCGGCAAAGTAGTTATGCGTCTCGCCATAGACCTTCGCCATCGGTTCGGTGCCGACGTCATCGACGCATATCACCTTGCAGCGCTCTATCTCCGACCAGCGGCTCTTCAGCTCCTTGGCGAGGAAGTAGTTGTAGACGGGGTGGCCTTTGTTGCCGTCGGAGAAGCGCACGGTGATGGTCTTGGCGAACAGCACGGGCAGGATGTCGCGGGTGATGACGGTCTTGCCGCGCCCGCAGTCGCCGATGCACATCAGTCCTTTGCCACGGTTGTCGCTAAGCCACGCCGCCACGTCCTCATATTCGGGCAGCCACTGCGCCGTAGGACCAATGGCATAGGCCAGTCCGCGCATCAGCAGGCCGTCAGCGTCAGGCAACGTCCAGCGTATCTTCGTGTCGCCCTTGAAGCCGCCGCGCCTGCGCTGCTGTCTGATGACGTCGGCCATCATCGCCGTGCGGTCCTTCTTCTTCGACTGCTCGGCCTTGCGCTCGTTCTCCGCCGCCACCTGCTTCAACAGCTCCTCCTGTTCCCGTGTCAAGTCCATAGTGCTATCTTACTCCTAATTCTTTCAAATCTTCCTCCGAGGCATAGCGGCTCGCTACTTCGAGGTTCTGCTCGATGGCGTGCTTGCCGATGCGGTTGAGCACGTCGCTGTCGGAGAGTTTCCGCGCCAGCACGTCCGCCGCCAGCCGCAGGTTTGCGTCGTCATTGAGGTTGATATAGTCCTTCGGGTCGTCGGTCTGCACGTAGATGTCGCACACCCGCCGCCACGCCCACAGCGGACCGTCGTAGCGGCCACGGATGAACAGCGGCGAGTAGTCCACGCCGAACTTCTCCTTCAGGTCCTGCATCAGCGCGTCGAACTGCCCCACGGCGAGTTCGGCACAGATGCGTCCGCACTCGATGCGGGCCTTCAGTTCGGTGTTCGTCTGCCTGTGGCGGTCGAGTGCCATCTTCACGGCCATGTAGATATTGAAGATGTGGCGGCGGTACTCGTCCTCGGTGCCGTCGAGATAGTCGAGCCAGAGTTTCAGGCGGTCGCCGAAGTTCTGGTTGTGCTGCGCCTCGTACTCCTCCTGCCTGCGGAAGGTCTCGTTGCAGAGTTGCTTCGTCTTCTGACGGTACTTGCCCGCCCGCTTAATGGCGTCGATGCCGTCCGAAATGGCCAGCCGCGCCACCTCGTTGGCCACGCCGATCATCGTGTTCACCAGCGAGTTCGCCCTGTCCCAGCCCTCCATGTACCGCTCCTGCGTCATGTTCGGGCAGGCCGCCTGTATCTGGTTTGAGTGCCTGTGGGTATAATATAATGGATTTGCAGCCATCGTTTTATTCCTCCTCTTCCATTGCCCGCTTGAGCTCCAGTTCAGACTCCTTCAGTTCGTCCACCACTTCTACGGTACCGAAGCGGGGAGAATACTTGGCCACGCCGACCTCCTTGTACCATTCGTTCGTCTGAGCCTGATGCAGACGGCAGAGGTCATGCCGTGCCGATGTCTCGGGGTGCCGCCAGTCGTCGAAGCAGAACTCCTGCAGGTCGCAGTTTTCGCACGGTGTCCGCAGCGCACCGTTCTCCCTCTTGCGAATCTCGTCCGTCAGACTATATACCCTACCCCACGCCACAATCATATTCAGCGGGTCGTACTTCTCTGGTTCAGTCTCCCGGACGCACCCGGGCTTTGACACATAGTCCTCGCCGTCGACGGCCTGCCCGTTCATCACCGCCTTGGTGTTCTCAATCTCCTTGTCGAGCAAAGCCGCATTAATATCGAGAATGCGGTGCTGGATAAACCTTGTAGCGGAAACGAGACGCGCATTCCAATCTCTTGCCCTCGCCATAGCACCGTTGGTCAACAGACCGACGCACAGCAGGTGCTTCATCGCCTCTGACACGTTTTCTTCATAACCCTTTGTGATTTGGGCGATAGAGTGGCCTGTCACCTCTTTCACCATACGCTTGATATGGTCCACTTCCCACGCCGTGTTATTGAAGTTCTTAACGTAGTCCTCGATATACCACAGCGCCTTCTTCAAGTCCTCTATCTCCTTCTCGGCATCCTCTTTGCCCATTTCGGGTTTCAGACCCGCCCGCCACAAATACTTAATGGCGTTGGCGATGTCGCAGGTGTAATGTCTGATAATGTCTATGCACTCAATCCTATTGGGGTGCTGGTTGTAGTGCTTCGGATGATTTACTTGTTCCATAATTCCTTTGATTTTATATGTTAATACTTATATCTCTTATTCCTGTCGTCGGCCTTCTTGCGGTCCTCGTCGCTGATGTGCTCCAGAAACTCCTTGTCGTCGAAGTTGTAGTGATAGGCGGGGCGCTTCTTCGCGTTCGACAGCCAGCGGGTGTGCATCCTGCGCAGCGACTCGCGCTCCGTCGGCAGGATGGTCACGGGGAAATTGAACTGCGTGAAAAACATCTCAACGATGTCAATCGTCTTGGCCTTCACGCCCTGCTTGCGGGCAAACTCCTTGCGGTACTCGGTCCACTCCAGGTATTCGTAACAAAATTTGCGGGTGAGCATCGACGCGAGGTAGATGCCGACGTCGTAGGAGAGGCAGTAGCCGGGCGTGGTGCGGTAGACGTGCTTGTTGTAGTAGACCTCTCGCGGCGTCCTGATCAGCAGGTATTCCGACCCCGCCTGCTTGCCATGACAGGCCGCTCCGATAAGCGTCGACACCTCCTGAATCGTCGGCCACTCCTTCGGGTCGCGGCGACAGATGAGCTGACTGCCGTCGGGATTGCGTCCGTGCAGGATGTTCTGCCACGCCCGTTGCGAATAGCAGTTGCGCGACTGTATCTGCTCTGGCTGGTAGCGGAGGTTGTTTTCCAATACCATAAACTCGTGCGTATAGTCCGCAAACTCCACGGGGTCCCACTCGCTCAACTGTTTGTCCTCCTCGCGGCCACGGTAATATGCGGCCACATACCAGGGTACTCTTAATGCTATGTATGCCATATCTTCTTCGTTTTTTCTGTTGTCTTTTTGCGGTTTTGTCGCCTTTCCGTCGCTGGGTGCAGCCTCGCCGCCCGTCTGTCCCTCGTCGCCGTCACGCTTCTGCGCTTCGCTGCTTTCCGTTGAGTCTGTTGTCCTGTTACGGCGACTGCCGCGCTTCTTTTTCTTCTCTGGCAGGACCGCCGACGGGTGCGGTTTCGGGGTGAAAATCTTCTCCGGCTCGCGCTTTGACAGGTTCAGAAAATCATCGAGCTCATAACAATCCACGTTTCCACCGTTCACGTACCGCTCCAGCCTGCCCTTCACAATCATCAGCAGACTTTCCGGCAGCAGCATGTCCTTTTGCGCATCCTCCAGCACCACCGCCAACCGCTCGTTGACAAACCCGTTCCTCCACTTCGGCGGCTGCTGACTCTCGATTCTGAACCCCCGCGCCAGTCCTGCACTGGATTCGCACAGGCTTGTGAATATCTCCACCAGCCATTCCATGTCAGCCCCGGCAGTGACCACGGCAATCTCCCCGTCATCCACTCCCTGCCAGTCCACCGCCACCGCCACATTCCGTCGCGGCCTCGCGCACAAATCCAGTCTTGATACACCCTTCGGCTTCGGCATACTACACTATTGTTATCTTCAAATGGGTTATCAGATACACCGCCAATATCAGCACCACGCATATCACCAGCGAACAGCCGAGGCAGTTACTTCCTTCGTTTCTTGCCATTGTTAGTCCTCCTTTTTTTTCAACCTTTTCTCAATGTCATCTGCCATTTCGATAGCCGCGTCCACAATCTCGCGACGGGC
>Ga0310696_10007136_pt1 | contig 13169 bp, 8 predicted proteins | sample AusTroGonzalo_MG_4_FD_203885 | JGI IMG/M metagenome (GOLD analysis project Ga0310696, IMG submission 203885) | Bovine rumen microbial communities from tropical cattle in Woodstock, Queensland, Australia - Gonzalo_02 (v2) (version 2) | ecosystem: Host-associated > Mammals > Digestive system >... | reverse complement strand
GACGAGCAGTACGGCGAGGAAATCGTGGCATGCGTGATCCTGAAGGAAGGCGAGACCATGACCGAGGAGGAGATGAAGGACTTCGTGCGCTCCCACATGGCGAAGTACAAGGTCCCGCGCTACGTCGACTTCGTGAAGGAATTCCCCATGAACGCCGCCGGAAAGATTCTCAAGTACAAAATGCGCGAGGATGCCGTGAAGCGCCTGAAGATCAAGAAGGTCGACGGCATCGTCGCCGAGTGACCCTTCTCCCGTGCGGGACCGCGTTTCCCGCGGAGACTTTTCCGGTTTCCGCAGGGACGCCGTCTCCCGCACGGCATATTCGAACGTTTTATATCTGTCATTGATCCTGCTGGAACAAGGAGATTGAACCCGATGAGTTCTGCGAAACAGTTTGTCACGATGGACGGCAACGAAGCGTGCGCATACGCCGCCTACGCGTTTTCCGAAGTCGCCGCCATTTACCCGATCACCCCGTCCTCCCCGATGGCAGGAAAGACCGATGAATGGTCCGCGAAAGGCCGCAAAAACGTGTTCGGCCAGACCGTGACCCTCGTGGAAATGCAGTCCGAGGCGGGCGCGATCGGCGCCGTTCACGGCTCGCTTGAGGCCGGGGCGCTCTCCACGTCCTTCACCTCCTCGCAGGGGCTCATGCTCATGATCCCGGTCATGCACCGCATTTCCGGCGAACGCCTTCCCGGCGTCCTGCATGTGGCTTCCCGCACGGTCGGCACGCACGCGCTGTCGATCTTCGGCGACCATTCGGACGTGATGAACTGCCGTCAGACCGGATTTGCGATGCTTTCCAGCGCGAACGCCCAGGAAGTCATGGACCTGGCTCCCGTGGCGCATCTTGCCGCCATCGAAGGGCTTATCCCGTTTCTGCATTTCTTCGACGGTTTCCGCACCTCGCATGAGCTCTCCAAGGTCGAGCCCATCGACTACGCCGACCTGAAGCCCCTCATCGACATGAAGGCGCTCGAGGCGTTTCGCGCCCATGCGCTGAACCCCGAGCACCCGATGCTCCGCGCGACCGTCCAGAACCCGGACATCTTCTTCCAGGTCCGCGAGGCGAACAACCCGTTCTACGACGCGCTGCCCGGCATCGTGCAGTCCTGCATGGACAAGATCGCGTCCGTGACCGGCCGCCGGTATCATCTCTTCGACTACTACGGCGCACCCGATGCCGAACACGTCGTGATCGCAATGGGCTCCGTCTCCGGCACCGTCCGCGAGACCGTCGACTGGATGAACGCGCACGGAGCGAAGACCGGGTTCGTGCAGGTGCACCTGTACCGGCCGTTCTCCGCCGAACACTTCCTCGCCGCGCTCCCCGCCACGGTCAAACGCATCGCCGTGCTCGACCGCTGCAAGGAAATGGGCGCCGCGGGCGATCCGCTGTACCTGGATGTCCGTTCCGTGCTGGCGGAGGCGAACCATCCCGCCGCGTTCGCTGTGTACGGCGGCCGCTACGGCCTGTCCTCGAAGGACGTTGACCCTGCGCAGATCGAGGCAGTGTTCCGCAACCTCGCCGCCGAAAAGCCGATGAACAGCTTCACCATCGGCATCGTGGACGACGTGACGCACCGTTCGCTTCCGGTCGAAGCTCCGCTTTACCCCGACGACGAACACATCGTCTGCTGCAAATTCTGGGGCCTCGGCTCCGACGGCACGGTCGGCGCGAACAAGAACACCGTGAACATCATCAACGCCCACACCTCGAAGTACGCCCAGGCGTATTTCGAGTACGATGCCAAAAAGTCGTTCGGCGTGACCAAGTCCCACCTCAGATTCGGCGACAGCCCGATCCGTTCCTCCTACTACGTGAAGGCCGCCGACTTCATCGGCTGCCACAACGCCACTTACATTTCGAAGTACGACGTGGCAGGCGAACTCAAACCGAACGGCACGCTCCTGCTGAACTGCCCGTGGACTCCCGCCGAGCTCGACGAAAAGCTTCCCGCGCACGTGAAGCGCACGCTCGCCGAACGCCATGCGAAACTCTACCTCATCGACGCGGTCGCCATCGCGGAACGCCTCGGCCTCGGCAGCCACATCAACATGGTCCTGCAAGCCGCCTTCTTCCGCCTTGCGAACGTCATTCCCGTGGACGACGCGGTCGCGTTCATGAAGGCCGCCGCGAAGAAGACCTATTTCGCCAAGGGAGACGACGTGGTGAACCGCAATCTCGCCGCCATCGACGAGGGCGTGAAGAGCCTTGTGGAAGCGCCCGTGCCGGAATCCTGGCTGAACGCCGCCGATCCCGCGCCCGCCGCGCGTCCCGGCCTCCCCGCCGTCGTGACCGACCTGCTCGAGCCCATCAACGCCCAGAAGGGCGACGACCTCCCCGTGAGCGCGTTCAAGGGCTACGAGGACGGCGTGATCGACATGGGCCTGACCGCCTACGAGAAACGCGACATCGCGGTCCATGTGCCCGTTTGGGATCCCGCGAAGTGCATCCAGTGCAACCGCTGTGCGTTCGCGTGTCCGCACGCCGTGGTGCGTCCGTATCTGCTGACCCCCGAAGAGGCCGCCGCCGCGCCCGCTCCGCTCCGCACGGAACCCGCGAAGGGCGGCAAACCCGGCTATCTCTACACGCTTCAGATCAGCGCTGCCGACTGCACCGGTTGCGGCGTGTGCGCGTCCGTCTGCCCGGCGAAGGAAAAGGCGCTCGCCATGACCCCGAACGCCGAGACCGATCACGACCTCGCGAACTGGAACTATCTGCTGTCGCTTCCGGCCAAGCCCGACGTCTTCAACCCCTACACCCTGAAGGGAAGCCAGTTCCGCCGTCCGCTCCTCGAGTTCTCCGCCGCCTGCGCGGGCTGCGGCGAAACGCCGTACGCCAAGCTCCTGACCCAGCTTTTCGGCGACCGCGTGTACTGGGCGAACGCCACCGGGTGTTCGCAGGCGTGGGGTTCGCCCATGCCCGGCATCCCGTACACCGTGAACCAGCGCGGATTCGGCCCGGCGTGGACCAATTCGCTGTTCGAAAACAACGCCGAATTCGCGCTCGGCATGCTGCTTTCCTCGAAGAAACAGCGCGAAATGCAGCTCATCCGCGCGAAGTCCCTGCTCGAAAAGGATGTGCCCGATGCCGTGAAGACCGCGCTTCAAGCGTGGATCGACGCCTTCGACGATTTCGACGCCTCCCGCACGGCGTCCGACACCCTCTGCGACGTCCTGTCCGCCAACCGCGCCGTCCTCGACGATCAGGAAGCCTCCGACCTCGCAGATGCCATCCTGCTGCACCGCGACCAGCTCGCGAAGAAGACGTTCTGGATGTTCGGCGGCGATGGCTGGGCGTACGATATCGGATTCGGCGGGCTCGACCACGTGATTGCCAGCGGCGAGAACATCAACGCGCTCATCGTAGATACCGAAGTCTACTCGAACACCGGCGGCCAGTCCTCCAAGGCCACGCAGATCGGCGCGGTCGCGCAATTCGCCAGCTCCGGCAAGCGCAGCCCGAAGAAGGACCTCGGACGCATCTTCATGACCTATGGCAACGTCTATGTCGCGTCCGTCGCGATGGGCGCGGACCCGAACCAGCTCATGAAGGCGCTCCAGGAGGCCGAGGCGTTCCCCGGCCCGTCCGTCGTGATCGCCTACGCCCCCTGCATGACCCACGGCCTGAAGTGCGGCATGTGCAATGTCCAGCAGGAGATGAAGGCAGCCGTCGACGCCGGTTACTGGTTCCTCTACCGCTACAATCCGGCGAAGGAGAAGCCCTTCACGCTCGATTCGCCCGCCCCCACGAAGGATTATCGCGACTTCCTGAAGGGCGAAGTCCGCTTCGCCGCGCTCGAACGCACCTTCCCGGAGAACGCCGCCTCGCTCTTCGAGACCGGCAGCCGGCTCGCCGCGATGAAGTACGCCGAGTACAAGAAGCTCGAGGACAACCAGTGACGGAGCGCTGTCTGTCCCCGTGTTTTTTCCCGCACGCGGGGACGGATGGAGCATGACGGCGGAATGATCATCAACACCGGCGGCAGGACCGACACGGTCCAGTATTTCACGGACTGGCTGCTGAAGAGGTTCGCCGAGGGGTATGCGCTGTCGCGCAATCCGCTCTTCCCGAACAAGGTCACGCGCTGGGAGCTGACCCCGGAAACGGTCGACTGCGTGGTGTTCTGCTCGAAGAACTACCGCCCGATCCTGCCGCGCATCCGCGAAATCTCGAGCCGTTTCCATACATATTTCCACTACACCATCACGGCATACGGACGCAACGTGGAGCCGGGCGTGCCCGGCATCGACGAGAGCATGGAGACGCTGGCGGAACTCGCTTCGATCGTCGGGCCGTGCCGCGTCGCGTGGCGTTACGACCCCGTCCTGCTCACGAAGACGTACACCATCGAACGCCACAAGGAGACGTTCGCACGCATGGCGGCCCGCCTCGCGCCGCACATCGACCGCTGCATCTTCAGTTTCGTCGAGATGTATAAGAAAGTCGAACTCAACATGCCGGAGATCGTCCCGCTGAACGACGATTACAGAAACGAGCTGGCGGAATTCCTCGGCGCGACCGCCGCGCGGCACGGCATCACGATCCAGACCTGCGGCACGGACGGCGATTACTCGCGCTTCGGCATCCGTTCCTCCGGGTGCATGACGCTCGACATCCTCGGCCGCGCCAACGGCGTACAGTTCCGCAAGCTCAAGCACAACGGCATCCGCGCAGGCTGCCACTGCATCGAAACGCATGACATCGGCGCGTACGACACCTGCCTCAACGGCTGCAAATACTGCTACGCCAACCGGAACCCGCGCAAGGCGTTCGAGAACCTCAAATACCACGACCCGAACTCCCCGCTCCTCCTAGGCCATCTCCGCCCCGAAGACACCGTCACCCCCGGCGCGCAGAAATCCTTCCTCGCGAAATCTTCCGCCGGCCGCGATTCGTCCACCCAGCCCGACCTGTTCTGAACCGGACTGCCGGGGGCTCTGTCCCTCAAACGGGCGTTTTCGCATTCATCCCATCGAATTCCGTGTAAGGAATTTTGCCTGAGATGATAAGATGATTTTTGCAACTAGTGTTTGACTTTTCCTGAAATAGCGGTATAATAACTGCATGAATGCTTTCAGAATAACAGGAAAGAATCCCGAAATGACACCCCCTCGCTCCAAAACACAAGCTCTCGCAATTGTTATGTTTCAGCGCACTTTCCTCATTCTGGTGCTTTTCCTCGCATCGGCAGTCTTCCTCTTCACCTCCTGCGGAGAGAAGGAAGAATACGACGATGAGGAAGAATATCATAAGAAGGAAAGATATGTCGACAAGGAGGATGACGACGAGGAATACGACGACGAGGAATACGACGACGAGGAGGAATACCGTAAGAAAACCGGAAAGAAAAAGGCCGCATCCGTAAAAGCGCCATTAAAAGGACAGGAGGACTTTGAAAAGGGGAAGGCTTATTTGGTCGCTCAGGATTATAAAACGGCCGTGATGCAGTTCGCATTGGCTGCCAATCAGGGCCATCCCGAAGCACAGTATTATGTCGGGCTGTCCTATGCGGAAGGCAAAGGCGTGGAGAAGGATATGACCGAGGCGGTCAAGTGGTTCAAACAGGCCGCGGAACAGGATAATGCGGATGCGATGTTCAAACTTGGTCTTGCCTGTTATGAAGGGGATGGCATGCCTCTTGATCTGGACGAAGCAGCCAAATGGCTCAAGAAAGCCGCGAAACAGGGAAATGCAGATGCTCGGAAGAAACTTGATTCCCTGAAGAAGGTCCTTGATCTGTTCGAATCTGCGAAAAAAGGCGATGTCGCAGCGATGAATTCACTTGGATATAACTATTTCTACGGAATAGATGTCGGTAAAAATGAAGTCGAAGCTGTGAAATGGTACCGCAAAGCTGCAGAACAAGGCTATGCCATGGCACAATACAATCTCGGTAACAAATATGACCTCGGACAGGGGGTTGAGCAGGACTATACTGAGGCTGTGAAATGGTTCCGCAAAGCTGCAGAACAAGGCATTGCCAATGCACAATGCAATCTCGGAGTCTGCTATGGCAATGGACAGGGCGTCAGCAAAGATCAGGCCGAGGCTGTGAAATGGTACCGCAAAGCTGCAGAACAAGGCTATGCCGAGGCACAACGCTATCTCGGTATCAATTATTACTACGGACAGGGGGTTGAGCAGGACTATACTGAGGCTGTGAAATGGTTCCGCAAAGCCGCAGAACAGGGGCATGCCAAAGCTCAGTATAATCTCGCCCATAGCTATTACAACGGAAACGGCGTTAGCAAGGATGTAACTGAAGCTGCAAAATGGTGTTCCAAGGCTGCAGAGCAGGGGCTTGCCGAAGCTCAGTATACTCTCGCACGCATGTATGACCGGGGGGAAGGCGTGGAACAGAATTATGCAAGAGCTGTTGAATGGGCGGTAAAAGCCATGGATCAGGGCCATGCCGATGCTAAAAGTTTTCTCAAGAACTCGTACGGACAAAGTAAAGACCCAGATAAAAGAGCGCTTTACTTAGGTACTGGTTTGTGGATCGAGGATTTGTAATGAGGAAATCCTGTTCCGCAGCATAGCTGATTCTCCCGCTCGCTATGGTCATGGAATATTGATTAAAAAGTATATGCTTTTTCATGAAATAGGAATAGCATAATTCAGGATTTATAGTATATTAAATCTTGAACGGGAAAGATGTCAGCTGCTTGAAGTGAGCGGCGGTGCCTCGGTCCCGGAGCACGTTTTTGAGTGTAAACACAACCGTATTCGACATATCAACCATCCCCATGAACGAACAGGAGACCCAAGACATGAAATCTGCCGCCCTCTTCGCCGCAGCCGCCCTCTGCGCGGCCGCCGCAAGCTGCAACTCCGCCGGGATCGAACCGAATCCGCCCGCCGGGAAATGGACTTTCTACCCCTCCAGCGCCACGAAACTGGACGGCGGCCCGCTCGAGGACCGCATGCTGGTGAACGAGAAGTTCCTGCTGGAAACGGTGAACCCGGACGCCCTGCTGTCGAAATTCCTGACCGTGGCCGGGCTCGAGCCGAAGGCGCGCCCGTACGGCGGCTGGGAAGGCCGCGACATCGCGGGCCATTCGCTGGGGCACTACCTCTCCGCGCTGGCGATGTCCTACGCCCACACCGGCAACGCCAAGGCGAAGGAACGCGCCGATTACATCGTGGACGAACTCGCGAGATGCCAGGACAAGCTCGGCACCGGATACGTTCACGCCGAGGACGAAGGCTGGCTGAACCAGCTCGAACGCGGCCAGGTGCGTCCGCAGCCGTTCAACCTGAACGGCGTCTGGGTGCCGTTCTACTCCATCCACAAAGTTTTCGCCGGGCTCCGCGACGCGTATCGCCTGACCGGAAACAAGAAGGCGCTCGATGTTGAAAAGAAGCTCGCGGACCGCGTCTGCGCCGCTCTGAACAACCTCAACGACAATCAGGTCCAGAACATGCTCCGCGCCGAGCACGGCGGCATGCTGGAAGTCATGGTCGACCTCGCCGAAGACACCGGCGACAGGAAGTACGCCGAAGCCGGACGCCGCTTCTTCTTCGATACCCGCATCCTCGGCGCGATGGAGGAACAGCGCGACATCTTCAACGGCATCCACGCGAACACGCAGATCCCGAAGATCGCCGGCCTCGCCCGCCTGTACGAGTTCGAGGGCGACGAAAAGGCGAAGACCGGCGCGGAATACTTCTTCACCGAAGTCTCCACGAAGCGTTCCTACGCGAACGGCGGCCACAGCGAAAGCGAACATTTCTACGACATGAACGACGTGGCGCGCACGCTGAAGCCGAACACGGCCGAGACCTGCAATTCCTACAACATGGTCAAACTCGCCATGCACATGTTCGAGTGGAACCAGAACAGCACGCCGATGGACTTCGCCGAGAAAGTGACGCTGAACCACATCGCGTCCAACATCGGCCACGAGCCGGGCGAATACGGCTACTTCCTCTCTCTCGGCTCGCCGCACTACAAAGTCTTCTCGACCGAGTTCAACTCCTGGTGGTGCTGCGTCGGCTCCGGCATGGAGAACCCGGAACGCTACACCGAGATCAGCTTCGCCACGGCCGAAAACGCCGTGGTCGTGAACCAGTACTGGAGCGCCGAGCTGAAGGACGAAGCGCTCGGACTTGAGCTGACGGTCGGCGCCCCCGAAGACGCCGGGCTGGAATTCCCGCTGTCGAACAAGGTCGAGATCGACATCGACGTGGAAAATGGCCCGAAGAAGTTCACGCTGTACCTCCGCAAGCCCGCCTGGGCGAAGAATATGTTCGTGAAAGTCAATGGGACCAGGATCGAAACCGAGGTCAACGAGCGCGGCTACATCGGCATCACCCGGAAATGGGACGAGGACGACAAGGTGGAGATCGGGTTCGAGTTCCCGCTGTATGCCGAGACGCTCCCCGACGGCAAGCATGTGGCGTTCTTCTACGGTCCGCTGCTCCTCGCCGCCGTGATCCCGCCCGCCGAGGGCAAGGAAGACCCCGCCGTCCGCCGCTACAGAGACCAGTGGGGCCCGGAAACGCATGAACCGATCCCGACCGTGGCCGCGGCCGATCCCGAGACCGCGATCAAGGCGTTCAAGCCCGGCAAAAACTTCGGCGAATTCATCGCGCAGGGCAAGGACGGCGAGTTCACGCTCATGCCGCTCTTCAACATCTACCACGAACACTACTCCGCCTATATCCCGCTGGACAAGTAAGGGGAGGCTAAGCCTCCACTGAAGTAGTGCCCTGCTATGCAACGGCACGTGCTCTCGCGAAGCAGAGCACAGTATCAGCATACTTCGTGTGGCTTCGCTCAGGCACAAAGCGGTTTTTGAAGAATCCGCAAAAACAGAACCCCCGTGCAGGAAACTGCATGGGGGTTTTCATAATCTGAAAATGAGGCGAGGAGGGGAAGCGGATTACGATTCGATGATCTTCCTGCCGAGACGCTGCACGAGGACTTCGTTGTGTTCGCCGAGGACGACGATTTTCGGCGCGTGGTTTGCGGCCTCTTCCGGCGTGTAGTAGCCGAAGCACATGATGGTCACGACATCCCCGACGCGTCCGAGGTGAGCCGCCGCGCCGTTGAGGCAGAAAACGCCGCTGCCGCGTTCGCCGGGGATAGCGTACGTTTCAAGGCGGTTTCCGTTCGAGGCGTTCACGACGAGGATGCGTTCGTAGGGCAGGATGTTCGCCAGATCCAGATAATCCGGGTCGATGGCGAGGCTGCCCTCGTAGTTGAGGTCGCATGCGGTCAGGCGCGCACGATGTATTTTTCCTTTGAGAAGTTCCAGCGTCATGATTTTCGGTCGGCTCCGTGAAAAGAGGTGATGTATATTAATATACACCGCTTTTCCGGAAAATCAATGAAATCCGTTTTTCGGCGATAACGCCCCGCGTGCGCAAAAAACGGGACGGTGCAGACCGTCCCGTGGTTTTGAACTTGATTAAGATCCGGCGGGGAATCGCTTATTCGACTTCGATGGTGACGGAGTATTTCGTGTTGAACTTGGAATCGGGTTCCCACGGCTGCATGTAGGTGAGGTCGATCTTCGCCTTGCCGGGCTTCAGGGCGCGGTAGACGATGACGGTCCTGCCGCCGACGCCGACCATGCCGTTCGGGTTCGGATACTGCGTGTAGTCGTTCCGTTCGAGCTTGAGGATGTCCTTGTCGACCTTGTCGGCGTTGCACCAGCTGAATCCTGTGGTGGCGTTGGACTCGAGCACGAGGACGACGGCGCCCCCATCGGCGACTTTGAAGGTCTTGCCGTTATCTCCGTCGTTGAGCCGGATTTCTTTTTTCGCGTCGGCAGGGGCGGCCTTGGAATCCGTCGCGGGTGCCGAGGCGGCTTCGACCTCGACGGTCAGCTTGAAGGCCTGCGCGGGCTCCTTGTCCTTTTCCCAGGGGCGTGCATAGCCGAGCACGATCTCGGCCTTGCCCGGCGCGAGCGCGGAGAAGGTCCAGGCATCAACGCCGCCGACGCCGACCATGCCTTCCGGATGATCGTTCACTTTGTACTCGTTCCCGTCGGATTTCAGGACTTTTTCGTCAGGCTTGCCGGTGAGCGCCCAGGAATACCCCGTGGTCCGGTTTGCCTTGAGGTTGATCCTGACTGTTGCGCCGGGGACGACATGGATCGTGCCGCCGTTGTCTTTTTCGGTCAGTTCGACGAGCTTTGCGGCATCGTCTTTCGCGGCCTCGGCTTTGATCTTCACGTTGAAGAGACGGGCGGGCGGATTCTCTTTTTCCCAGGGCCGCGCATAGCCGAGCTTGATCTCGGTGGTTCCGGCTTCCTTCACGAGGTACCGGAAGTAGGTCTTGCCGCCTCCTCCGACCATTCCGGGACGCTGGTTTACGACGTAATCATTTCCCTTCGATTCCAGCACGGGATCGGTGCGTCCGGGGAGTTCGGACCAGCTGTAGCCGGTTGTGGCGTTGCCGTCGAGCTCGATCACGATGATTTCGCCGACTTTCGCCGCGATCTCCTTGTTTGCGTCGCCGGAGGACACGCGAATCTCGACGGGGGCGTCCGGGTCCGGCAGGTTCGGCCCGAGGTCTTTGGAATCGGCTGCGGCGAGGCCGAACGCCGTGAACATTGCGGCCGCGGTCAAAAGCATAGTGTGTTTCATGATGAAAGCCTTTCCGATAGCGGTTATCTTTTACGCATTCGACAATTAGACGCGATATCACCCTGAAATATTAGCGCACAATCGTGAAAAATCAAGTGCGGCCTGAGATTTCCCGCCTTTTTTTATGTTTTCCGTCTCCCCCCATTTGGAAAACACCTGAAAAAACGCCGAAAAAAGAGCAAAGAAAATCCCCGGGGGCCGAAGCCCGCCGGGGGAATCAAGAGGCTGAAGATAAAGCCGCGGATCAGGCGTTCAACGCGTTCTGGATGAGCGCGGTGAAGGAGTCGGCCTTGAGGGCCGCGCCGCCGATGAGGCCGCCGTCGATGTCCTGCTTGGAGACGAGGGCGCCGGAGTTTTCGGGCTTCATGCTGCCGCCGTACTGGACGACGATGTCCTGCGCCTTGTTGCCGTAGAGGGCGGTCAGGACGGAACGGATGAAGGCGTGCGTTTCCTGCGCGACTTCGGGCGTGGCGGTCTTGCCGGTTCCGATGGCCCAGACGGGCTCGTAGGCGATGGTGATGGCGTCCATGTCGGCCGCGGAGATGTCGGCGAAAGCGCCGCGGATCTGCTTTTCGAGGACGGTGTTGGTGACGCCGCCTTCGCGTTCGGCGAGGGTCTCGCCGATGCAGACGATGGGCTTCAGGCCGTACTTGAGGGCGGCCTTGATCCGCTGGTTGACGGTCTCGTCGGTCTCGCCGAAATACTGGCGGCGTTCGCTGTGGCCGATGATGACGTATTCGACGCCGATCTCCTTCAGCATGGCGCCGGAGATTTCGCCGGTGTAAGCGCCGTTGTCGGCCCAGTGGATGTTCTGGGCGCCGACCTTGACGTTGGATCCCTTGAGGATCTCAACGGCGGTGGCGAGGCTGGTGAAGGTGGGGCAGACGGCGATTTCGCACTTGCCTGCGAACGGGGCGAGGGAGGCTTTCAGGGCGGAAGCGAGTTCGGCCGTCTCTGCGGCGGTCTTGTTCATCTTCCAGTTGCCCGCGATGAAGATTTTGCGTGCCATAGTGGTATGGTTTCCTGTGGTGGCGCGGGGCGTCCGGCGAAATAACGGGGAGAGCCGCCGGACGCGTCCGCTTGGATGATTACTTGTCGGAGAGCGCGACCACGCCGGGGAGGTCCTTGCCTTCGAGGAACTCGAGGGAAGCGCCGCCGCCGGTGGAGATGTGGGTCATCTTGGAGGCGAGACCGCTCTTGTTGACAGCCGCGACGGAGTCGCCGCCGCCGATGATGGTGGTGGCGCCGGAGTCGGCGACGGCCTGGCAGACGCCCATGGTGCCGTTCGCGAAGTTGGACATTTCAAAGCAGCCCATCGGGCCGTTCCAGACGACGGTCTTCGCGCCCTTGATGGCGTTGGAGTAGAGCTCGATGGTCTTGGGGCCGATGTCGAGCGCCATCCAGCCTTCCGGGATGTCGTCGGAGACGGTCTGGATGTTTGCGTCGTTGGAGAAAGCGTCCGCGGCGAGGTTGTCGACGGGGAGGAGGAACTGGACGTTGAGCTCTTTCGCCTTGGCGATCATGTCGCGGGCGTACTGGAGCTGGTCGTCCTCGCAGAGGGACTTGCCGATGTTGTGGCCCTGGGCCTTCAGGAACGTGTAGGCCATGCCGCCGCCGATGATGAGGGTGTTGACCTTGGTGAGGAGGTTGTTCACGACCGCGAGCTTGTCGGAGACCTTCGCGCCGCCGAGGATGGCGACGAACGGGCGGACCGGGTTGTTCACGGCGTTGCCGAGGAACGCGATTTCCTTTTCCATGAGGAAGCCGGCGACGGAGGTGCCGATGTACTTGGTGATGACGGCGGTGGAGGCGTGTGCGCGGTGGGCGGTGCCGAAGGCGTCGTTGCAGTAGATGTCGCCGTAGGAGGCGAGCTTCTGGGCGAGGACTTTCTGCTTTTCCTTGAGTTCGGCCTTTTTCGCCTTGAACTCTTCGTCGCTCTGGCCTTCCTTCTGTTTGAGCTTGCCCTGTTCTTCCTTGTAGAAGCGGGTGTTCTCAAGCATCACGACGTCGCCGGGCTTCATGGCCTTGACGATGTCGTCGGCGTTGGCGCAGTCGGGCGCGAAGGTGACGGGCTTGCCGAGCATCTTGGAGAGGTATTCGGCGACGGGCTTCAGGCTGAAGTCGGCCTCGTAGCCCTTTTCGGCGGGACGGCCGAGGTGACTCATGAGGACGAGGCTGCCGCCCTGTTCGAGGACGTACTGGATGGAGGGCAGGGCGCCCTTGATGCGGGTGTCGTCTTTGATGACGCCTTCCTTGATGGGCACGTTGAAGTCGACGCGCATCACGACGCGTTTGCCTTTGAGATCGACGTCACGCAAGGTCTTCTTGTTCATGAAAAACTCCGTTTGTGTGAAAATGAAGAGAAATGATGATTTGGAAAAAAAGCGGGACGGGCGGAATGCCGCCCGCCCCGCGGGAATTCAGACAAAGCAGTCCGGAAACAGCTTACTTCGCGATGACGCGGGCCATTTCGAGGACCTTGTTGGAATAGCCCCACTCGTTGTCGTACCAGGAGAGCAGCTTCACGAAGGTCGGATCGAGGACCATGGACTTGTCCGCATCG
>Ga0310696_10007135_pt1 | contig 13170 bp, 29 predicted proteins | sample AusTroGonzalo_MG_4_FD_203885 | JGI IMG/M metagenome (GOLD analysis project Ga0310696, IMG submission 203885) | Bovine rumen microbial communities from tropical cattle in Woodstock, Queensland, Australia - Gonzalo_02 (v2) (version 2) | ecosystem: Host-associated > Mammals > Digestive system >... | reverse complement strand
AGATGATACTTCTGAGTATATACATAACGAGCAAAATGATGATTGGGCATTTTCTTTTTTAATTCAAGATACCAAAGAATTAACTATTACGAATTTAACTTCTTTAATCACAGATTATTCAAGAGGAAGAATAAGTAGAGAAAGCTATTTAAAGATTTGCGGATTAAAAAAATATGAACCAGTCGATGACAAGCTTAAAAAAATATTGAATATAAAAGATGACTGATAAAGAGATGATTCAAAGTAGAATCGATGAGTTGGAAGATAATATAAAGAAAGGAAGATCAACAGGTAAAACATACAGGGCAATAAATGCAGCAATTGAAGAATTATTTACTAAACCGATGGGAAGTCAGATTCATTTAATTGATGATGAATATACAACAAAGAATCCTGCTTTATTAAAACAATTTGCCAATAAGTTTGCTCAAAGAATGCAAAGAGATTTCCCGGAAACATATTTTAAAATTACATATCCTGCTCCAGGAGTTGCAATAGCTGTAAGGACATCAGAAACTTATCAAGAAGTTGCAAAGAAACGATTGGAACAATGGAAGCAGAAACTTGAAGAGATGAATTAATGAGTTCATCTCTTTTTTATTTGAATTTATTGATTTTTATACTATATTAAGTATGTAAAAACTAAATGAAATGTATATACTTGTTAACAAATCTCGAATGATTTTGGGTCTTTTCACTGATAAGACTTGGTTGAATAGTGCAATCCAGGCAGTCAGGGAAAGTGATTCTAATGGTGTTCTTTATTATCAGAAGGTAGAAGTAAATACTATCGACAGTACTTTGATTAACTTCTGGACTATCCATCCTGAGAAACTTATTGAAATTGATAAGAAGGTAAATCATGTGTAAAGTATCTAAAAGTTGGCTCAAAAATAATGGGTTTATAGAAACTGTATATAAAAATGTACATGAGTATCATAATTATATGCAGGAAGTTACTAATCAGAAACAAACTGTTTATGGAATTTATTTCAAGGACAGATGGGCTAGATTTGATTGTTATTACTATGTAACGACCAATAAATATGGCGATAAGAGAATCAGCAGATATTATATGTTTACTGCATATAATCAGAAAACTCACTTTAAGGTAGAAAACTCTATTACTTATAGTCTTCCTACCAGAGAGCAAATGAGAGCCGCTTGTTTAGTTTGTGGAATTAGTTTACCGTATTAAAATATGAGAAAGAGTAAAGATGGATTTTTAACCGGTGTATGTGCAGGTATTGGTGAAGCAATCGGTGTACCCGGATGTATTACAGAAATTATCGGTCTGTTTCTGTTCTTTGGAACCAGTTGGTTCTGGTTTGTATATTTTCTGTTATGGTGTTTTATGGATGATCCTAGATAGTTATGTATAAAGTTGTAAAATATTTTGACGATTATTATGACGGTGTAGTAAAAGAAAACCTTACTAAAGAAGAAGCAGATGAACTTATTCTTTGGTGGAGAAAGAATTGTAAATCTATGCCATATACTTCATATGAAATTAGGCCGATGTAATTATGAATATGGAATTATTTGATAAAGCTTGTGAGTGGTATCAAAAAGGTGGCGATTTTAGAACCGCTGCTTGTGAATTATTTTCTAAAACTAAATTAGAAAAAACCATTGATGCATATAATGAGAAAAAGAAAAAGGAACGTCTTGCCAAGCGTGAAGAAGATTTAAAGAAAGTTCTTGAAAGATGTAAGAAAAAGTTCCCAATCGGTACGCTTGTATGGAGTGATGAAGGTTCAGATAGGCTTCCTAACCTTATTATAAGTGAGCCATATATTGCTGAAACAGATTATAGGGCACCATATAGTGCATATGAGTGTGGTGAAAAGAACAGGAAGTCTGTTTTTGTAAAAACAATGCGTTTAAGTAAATGTAAACCTCTTCATAAGGATACTGTATGCCTTGAAATCTGTTTGGAACATATGGATTCAAAATCAGACTATTGTCGAAGGGATCATATCATTCACTTTAAAGATTTTTATGAGACTGAAACTGAAGAAAAGAACAGTAAGCTTAAATGGTTAAAAGATAACCAAAAGAGAGTACAGAATCAATTAGATGATATTAATAAGGAAATCAATTGGTGGGAATCATACAATCCTACTGATTTGAATAAAGAATCTGTTAAAGAAATACTTAAAGAATGTCTAGGTTAATCGATATACTTCCTAAGTTTCCGCAGTATGAGGATTTTCCTTATACACCGGATTTTGAATGCCCGGAATGTGGTAAGTCTGGGTTTCTTGATTATAACTGGTCAAGTGAAAAACATGTGAAACCTCTTCTTATCGGTTGGTGCGAAACTAATATCGGTAAGATGGGTGTATTTGAATGTCCTTGTTGTGGACAGAAATTCCGTTTTCACTGTACTATAGGTACATGGATTGCTGATGAAGATGAATTTGATATGTATCTATATTATAAAGCAAGAAACTGTGCAAACTGGGAAGAAATTAAAAAAGAATTAAAAGACGAAGATTAATATGGAAAGAATTATTGCCGCTGCATATAAAGTAAAACCAGAATTTATTTGTAATAGAGGAGGAGTATATAAAATCGGTACAAAAGAACGTGATGATATTTATCAATGTAGAATTGGTAGACATCATGCTGAGATACTTCATATTTTTTGTGATGAAGTAGATCATGAGACTGATGGATTTTATACTTCATATGGTAGATGGGTAGACAGAGCAGAAGCAGCAAAAATTGCTCTTGCTTGCGGACAGATTACAAAACTTCATTACTTTAAAGATGAACTTGATAGTAGTGATATATTTGATTTAGATGAAAACAGTAAACTTTTATAAGATATGAGTGAACTTTGGGATAGAATGTTCAAAAGAACTAAAAAGGAAGATGAAATCTGGGAGAAAATTAATAAAGAGAATGAAAGATTTGAATCTACTCCTGAATGTCTAGAACATAGAAAAAAAATTGATGAATTAATTAAAGAAGCATCAGATGCTCAGAAAGAGAGAATTGATGATGCTAAGGAATATCGTAGGAAAAGATTTCCCCGAAAAGTAAAGGATTATACTGAAACTGAGGAAGAAAAAGAGAAGAGGATTGCTGAGAATAAGAGAAGACATGAAGAGAAAGTAAATTCTTATCCTGCAAATCTTAGGGATGCTATTAAGCTATATGAATCTCTTTCTGATGAAGAAAAAAAGATTTTTGGATATAGTACTTGGGCTTATCATGATGGTGAATTAGATGAGATGAAGAACAGGCAGATTACTCATGAACAAACAAGAGAACTTCATGACATTCTTGTTCAGACTTGTATTGATTTTATTAATGATAATAATCTTAAAGATGTAGATGTTGTTGCATTTAGTGCAGACAGTCTTCAAGAATCTGCAAGATTTAATGAATGGACTCCATCAACTGATTCATTCCTTACTCTTGAAGGTATTGAAAAATCTGAGAAAGATGGTGGATATGCAGTAAGAAAATTTATCGATAAAAGTTTCTAATATGGATGAAATACAAATTATTAATGTTCCTGCAAAAGACATTAATAAAGGAGGAATGAATGATTTTCAAAAATTTACCAGATGGTCTAGTTTATTTGCAACAAATTTTGAAGAAGTTAAGAAAAAATGGGGTAATAACCATTGGTATATTAATGAAATTTTAAATATTATAGAGACAAAATCGGAATATAATTTATTAACTACATATCCAACTACAAGTGATTGGGGTAATTATCCTGTTACAGGTATCAGTTTTGTATTTAAAAAGAAAAAAGTTCTATATTAATATATATAAAAAAAATTAAAGTTATGACTAAAATTCTTGTTGTAGTAGATGTACAGAATGATTTCGTGGACGGAAGCCTTCGAAATGAAGAAGCTATTAAGAAGATTCCTAATATTGTAAAGAAAATTGAGGAATTTAATGGTGATTACATTTTTGTAACCAGAGATACCCATTTTCCTAATTATCTTGAATCTAATGAAGGTAAGCATCTTCCTGTAGTACATTGTGTTAATGGTACTGACGGTTGGTTTATTAATGCTGATGTAGCAAAGGCACTTCATGCCAAGGAACTTAGTGAAGCTACATGTATTATTTCTTATATTAATAAGCCTACATTCGGTTCTACTGATCTTGTTGAGAAGATTAAGTCTATTATGATTAATCTTAAAGAGAATGAGATTGAACTTGAATTTATTGGTTTCTGCACTGATATCTGTGTAGTTTCTAATGTTCTTCTTTGTAAGGCTACTTTTTATGAGACTGCAAATATTACTGTAGACAGTTCTTGCTGTGCAGGTGTTACTCCAGAATCCCATGAAGCGGCCCTTACTACCATGCGAATGTGTCAGGTAAATGTTATTTAATTTAAGGAGGAAATTTTTGAATTTCCTCTTTTTTATTCTATATTAATAATGCAATTAAGTTAAACATTTAAAACATTACAAACACAAAAAATTATGAGTAAGTTTAAGTTGAACAGTGAGGTTGAGAATTCCGAGAATCGTAAAAAGCAGCATACGGTAAAGAAGCACCGTGATCATGAGGATTTTACGGATTTTGCTTATATGAGCAGAGGAGCGGCCAAGGAAGAACTTAGATATCTTAGAGAGACATACGGCATTTAATATATGGGGTTAACAAAAGACCAGTGGAAAGAAAAACGTCTTAATGAGCTCTATGACTATGTGAAAGAACATGGTCATAGAGTTAAAGATGTTATATATTGGGATACATATCCTATTTGTGTAAGGGATATATGTGTTCTTGGTGTTGCTATATTCAATGATGAACTTGTATTTGCTGATTATGATAAGGATAAAAAGCAATTTAGGATTCGTCGGGAATGCAAAGTAGAAGATAGAAAATATCTTGAAGATGTACTTCATGATATGAAACAACTTGATAAGAATAAAAAGTAATGAATAATTTGATTTATCCGATAGGTACAAAGGTTTATAAAAAGTCTGGTAAACCATTTTTATCTGGTGTAAAAGTAAACACTATTAGTGGAGTTGTTGATCATCCGTATAAGATTAAGGATGGAGTACCGGTAAAAGCTTATACTTTTGTGGAAGATACTTCAATTGTTGAATGTTCAATTTGTTATAAATATGAGTAAATCTTATGACAGATATCTTCAGCAAGAAGCTGAGGAATATCGTGAAGCTGAAGACAGTGCTACCACTGATGGATATTTAATGGATCTTACTGGAGAACCATTAGAAGATGAAAATAATGATGATTTTATTTATAAAACTACAGGTATATTTTAATTATGATTTTTATTAACGGTTATCAAATTGATGTAAAACATTTTCCGGATGGCACTCAGTGTTTGATGGATTGTGATTCTGTTGTTTATACAAGTATTCCTTCTGTTTGGAAATATATCCAGGTAGGTTGGAGATATGAATCTGATGAGGAACTTGTTACACTTATTTATCTTGTAAATCATATAAGGCAATATCGTAAGGATGTAGAACTTTGCCTTTTTATGCCTTATATTCCTAATGCAAGAATGGATAGGGTAAAAAGTAATACCGAAGTATTTACACTTAAATATTTCTGTAATATTATCAATAGCCTTAATTTTGATAAGGTTTTTGTTCTTGACCCTCATTCAGATGTATCTGTTGCTCTTCTCAACAATGTAGAAATTTTTACTCCTGATGATTATATTGCAAAGGTGATTCAGACCATTAAGGATAATAATCATATTGAGGGAGATGAAGAACTTATGATTTATTTCCCTGATGCCGGTGCATATAAGAGATATAAAGATATGGAATGTCTTAATCCTTATGAAAAGATTTATGGACAGAAAGTTCGTGACTGGAAAACAGGAAAAATCAAAGGACTTGAAATTGTAGATAAGGATGGTAATAAGATTGAACAGTCATTTGAAGATGTGTGCATTCTTATGATTGATGATATTATCTCTTTTGGCGGTACAATGTATTATTCTGCTCTTAAACTTTATGAGTTTAAGCCTTATAGAATTTATGCATATGCAACTCATGTGGAACCTAAATCTCTTTGGAATGAAGAGAAAGGTACTTTTAAGGCAGCTTTGCAGGATGGAATCGTAAAAACTCTTTATACTACAGATTCTATTTATAATCTTGAAAGTAATGATTTTGTTAATGTAATGGAATTTAGAAAAGCTATATGAAAGTAAAAGAATTTAAGGATCTTATCAATAATTATTTTGATGATAAAGATGATGACTGTGAGATTGTTATTCCAGTAAATGGAGTAAATATGGATATTCTCAATATAGCCAATCATGGTTATTATACCAAACCTGGTGGGCTTCCTTATGAAATTGTAATTGGATAATTTAAAATAATAGAGATATGAAAATTAATGCAATGCTTCTTAAAGATTTCTATAAAATGTGCCATCTTGTCCAGATTCCTGATGGTATGACGAAATCTGTTTCTTATTTTACTCCTCGTAAAAGCAGGGTTGAAATGTGGCCCTATGTAGTTAACTTCGGCCTGCAGGCTTTTATTAAGGAGTGGCTTATTGAGAATTTCAACGAAACTTTCTTCAATCGTCCGGAGGAAGAAGTTGTAAATGAATACCGTAGAATTTGTGAGAATACTATGGTTAAGGATAATTATGGACTTGACCGTATTATTGAGCTTCACCGTCTTGGTTATCTTCCTATTGAAATCTGGTCTCTTCCAGAAGGATTTGAAGTTCCTATGCATGTTCCTATTTTTGGTGTAACTAATACTCATCCAGATTTTGCTTGGCTTGGACAGGCTCTTGAAAGTCTTATTTCTGCTGAAATGTGGTATCCTATGATTACTGCTACCGTTGGACATACTTACCGTAAGATTGTCAATAAGTGGTATAATAAGACCGTTGATAATACTGTTCCTAAGCGTCGTGCACTTGGTAACTTTGATTTCAGGGGTGATCAGGGTGTAGATGCAAGTCTCAAGGCGGCCGGTGGTTGGCTTCTTTCCTTTGTAAATACTGCTACTGTCGGTGCTATTCCTTGGATGGAGAAGATGTATAATTGTAACTGTGAAAAGGAAGAAGTTGGTTTCGGCGCAGTTTCTACTGAGCACTTTGTTATGTGTTCTAATTCTGCATTTGATACTCTTAATAATCCTGATTATGAGTATGCAGATATTGATCCTCATCGTGAAAGGATTTTCATTAAGAAGATGCTTACTGAGCTGTATCCTAATACTTCCTTCAGCTGTGTTTCTGACAGTTACGATTATTGGAATGTAGTTGAGAATATTCTTCCTACTTTGAAGAAGGAAATTCTTGCACATAATGGATGTATGCTTGTACGTGGTGATTCTGGTGACTGTGTTGAGGTTGTTACTAAGACTGTATTTAAGCTTTGGGATATCTTTGGCGGTACTGTAAACTCTAAGGGTTATAAGGTTTTGGATCCTCATGTAAAGGCCCTTTATGGAGATTCTATTACTGTTGAACGTGCTGAGAAAATTTTCTCTATCCTTGAGGAAAACGGTTTTGCTGCTAATAATGTATCACTCGGTGTCGGTTCCTTTAGCATGCACTGTATTGAGGAGAATGGTATTTTGAAGCCGTTTACACGTGATACTTTCTCTTCTGCAATTAAGGCTGTTTATGCTGAATTTACAGATAAGGATGGTAACATTATTCCTATTAATGTTTATAAGGATCCTAAGACTGACCGTGATACCGGTGCTGGTTTTAAGAAGAGCCAGAAGGGATGCTGCATTGTTTATGAAGATCAGGATGGTGAATATAACTATACTGATGGACATGATTGGCTTACTGCTTCTCATTCATACCTTCAGAAACTTCGTCCTGTATTCCGAGATGGACAACTTCTTGTTGATGAGTCTCTTGAGACCATCAGAACAAGATTAAATAATTATGAATTTTAATTATGGAATATAAATTAACAAGACTTCCTGATCTAAGTGATGGAAATATTAATTTCCAATGGGGTCCGGTAGATAAAGAAAATTTCTTTCATAGATTTGTCTTAATAGATTGGGACTGGAATTGGATTAGGAAGGAAGCAGCTAAATTAAAAGTCGGAGAATCTAAAATATATGATGAAAACATTTAAACATCCATATTTTGATGAAGGCGCAATTGAAAGACTATATAGAGATTACCTGAAATATGGTTGTCTCTATATAGCTTTTGATTTTGATAATACTATATGGGATTATGATAAGTATAAAGGTAATTATGCCAATATAAAAGAAGCAGTACATTGGGATGTTATTAATTTACTTAAACGTGCTAAGAACTATGGAATGAAACTTATTCTTTGGACTTCATGTCCTACTGAATATGATGAAGCCGTTAAGAATGATTTATGTAAAACATGGGGTGTTTCTCCAGATTATTTAAATTGGTCTCCACTTTCACCAGGTGCTACTAAGCCACATTTTAATCTTTTGATTGATGACAGAGCCGGATTAGAAAGTAGTATTAATATCTTAAATGATTTATTTGATAAAATAGATAATAAATAAATTTCTATATTAATATATATGATTTATGAAATTAGTGATCCGGATGAGTTTAAGAAACTTGATAAACTAACTCAGGATATTTTGCTTAGTGAATTTGAAGAAGAACTTATTGATGAAGGGTTTACTGAAGAAGAAGCTAAGATGCAAAGAGAAATGATGGAATTTGAATTGTTTAATTAATATGAAACCGAAGAAACTTGAAATTGGTGATACTGTAAAATGGATTAAAGAAAAAAGACATATTATTGCTTTTCTTGAAGATGATAATGAACCATTAGTAGTATTTAAAGTATGGTCACCCGTTCGTGGTTGGAATTATAATTGTGAGCTATTAGAAATATTTCTTTTTAATATTTGCTTACAAGAAGATTATTCAGTTTCTAAAAGGAAAGAATTATTTAAATTAAATGGCCTTGAATATGAATAAAGTAGTATATCTTTATTTTGATTGTTTTAATAATATACTTGAAGAAGGTGATGATATTGTTATTTCAATCAGTAATAAATTACATTGCGGTATTGTTTTAGAATGTACTAATGATTATATTTTAATTAATTATCAATCATATAAAAATGGAAAAGAAATAAGTCGTTCTAAAAAGATTGCACCAGATGCATTGAATTGTTATTTATCAAATATATATAAAGTAAAATAATATGTTTACAAAAGCAGAAAGATCAAGTTTTCCTTATTGGTGGGCGCATTGGTGTGCTTTTCAAATGACAGCATTAAATTGTAGGTCATGGAAATTTAGATATCTGTTTCATGATTTTGAAAAACCATGGTTAAGGATATTTTTACCTTATCCCAAGGTCCAGACATTTCATAGGACATATCATAGGCATCATCCGGAATGGTTAGAGAATAAGTTATTTGCTTATGAATATGAATTGGATTATAAGCCAGATATTATAGAAAAATATCTTAATATGTTTGATTATGACGGAGCAATTATAGATTGGGAATGCTGCCATTTTACAAAGGTTGAGGAACCTCTTGATGCTCATGATGAATATAAAAGACTTCTTAACTTAGAAACATTTAAAAAGAAGTATCCTTTAATTACTAAATATTGTTATAATGAGTTTAGTAAACGATTAATGGATTCTATAAAAAAATTAGGATTGGAGAATGAATATTAATTTAGAACCAACAATAGAAACTTATGACGGGAACCTTAAATTAATTTTAAGCGAAGATTTTCAGAAGATATATGATGCTGAGATTGATTGGATAGAAAATATAATGAACTGTTATTATGAAGATCCCAATCATTGCAAAATATTTACATTTAATGATGTTTATCAATTTAATAAAGAATTACGTGATTTAACAGATACATATTTATTTGAACAATTAACAACAAGTTTAATTGAAGAAATTAAATATAGGATAATTGATTTATGCAATAGATTTATTAATGGTGAAATGAAAGCTAAATCTATTGATTATTATGGTATTTGGGATAATGAAAAATTTAAATAAATAAGTTATGAAATTTAATGTAGAAAAAGCAACTGAAGGACTTGTTAAGTGGATTCAGAATTGGTTTAAAGAAAACGGTAAGGGGTGCAATGCAGTAATCGGTATCTCTGGCGGTAAAGATTCAACAGTATGTGCTGGACTTCTTGTAAAAGCTCTTGGTAAAGACAGAGTAATTGGTGTACTTATGCCTAATGGTGAACAAGCTGATATCGCAGATTCACATAAAGTTGTAGATTTTCTTGATATTAAGTATTATACTGTTAATATTGAAGAAGCATATGAATCTATACTTAAATATATGAATTTCCATAATGGACTTACTGTTTCTCAGCAGACTAAGGAAAATCTTCCTCCTAGACTTAGAATGAGTACTCTTTATGCAATATCTCAGTCTGTAAACGGTCGTGTATGTAATACATGTAATCTTTCTGAAGATTGGGTAGGTTATTCTACTAGATATGGAGATAGCGTCGGTGATTTTAGCCCGCTTAGTAATTATACTGTTACTGAAGTAAAGGAAATTGGACATTATCTTGGATTGCCTGCCGAACTTGTCGATAAGACTCCTATTGACGGTCTTTGTGGTAAGTCTGATGAAGAGAATCTTGGATTTACATATGCTGAACTTGATCAGTATATTAGAAATGGTATTCTTCCTCGTCCTGATATTAAACAAATTATTGATGCAAGACATATAAAGAATGCATTTAAACTACAGTTAATGCAAATTGCTCCCCAATATGGTTATCCGGATAATTTAAAGTATGATTAATAAAGAAGAACTTTTAAAATATATAGATGAATCTCTTGCTGATTTGATTGATGAACAATGGTATAATGAATATTTATATAAAGCAGGAGATAATCCTAATTGGGTACCAAAAGATAAAGGACATCTACCGTTAGATAGTTGGTATGGATATGAATCAATGATTCTTCAATTAGAAACAATTAAAAAAAGAATAATTAATGAAGATTTTAATTATTCTTGGAAGAAAAGAGAATATGATAAAGGAGAAGATTAATTCTTCTCCTTTATTAATTTTATAATATTATTTATATCTTCTTTATTTAATTCTTTAAGTGATGCCTTAGTTGGGTTATAATGAACTTTTTGTATTGCTTCTTTATTATCACTTATAAATTCAGGATAATCTAAACCTAAATAGTTAAATAAATCTATTTTAAAATTATTTCTTTCGATTTCTTCTAATAATTTAATACATTCATTTTTCGGTAATATTATACCAAATGATTTTTCTTCTCCCCAAGGATTATCAGAATCATCAATAGCATATCTTCTATTTTTATTGATATTTTCCCATCGTCTATTAGTTGTTTCTGGTTCTCCGTCTAATCCTAAATTTTTAAATGTAATTTTAAAATTATCAGTAATAACATTAGTAATTTTAATTAAATTTAAACATAAAAAACATTCTTTACTGGTTTCATTTCTATTAAACCAAATAAGTAAACATCTGTCATTTTCTTTATATTTATCAATAACAGACGATTTAACACTATCTTTGTTTATTTTAAGTTTTTCTAATATATATAAATTTAATTCTTTCATAAAGAGTTTTCAATTAATTTAAGTGTTTTATCTGTTATATCTTTAAAATCACTTCTTTTAATTCCAGTTTCGCCATCTTTTAATTCCACAACAGGTAATAGATCAATAGTTATTCTACCAGATTTCCATAAAAGTTTATAGATATCAATTTTATTACCGTTATCTCTAATTTGTTCTATTACATTTAAAGAATCATCTGCTGTTATACATATTGCTGTAGTAGAACTATTAGATGATGAAATATAATTATCTGTTTTTCTGTCTTTAAATTTAATTGTTCCGCCGCTAGTATAATTTAATCTTGAAGTAGTTGTAATAAATTTATATTCAAGTATAGTCTTTGTTATTTTTGTTATTTCAATAACATCAATTTTAATACATGCTTGAGATTGTAATCCAGAATCTACCATATATAAACATTTATCACCTCTTTTATATTTTTCATATAATGGTATATTAGGATCAATTTTACTTATTGATGAATCTTTATTAATATGAAGCTTCTCAGTTATCTTTGCAGGATTATTTAATTTATTTTTTATTTCATTTATATCCTGTTGAGTGATTTCTGTTGTTTTATTATGTTTTCTGAATTTAATAGGTACATCAATATTTTCAAATGCTTTAAATTCTGATGGGCAATATCCGATTTTATCAAATAAATTAAAAGATTTCTTCTTTTCAATTCCTTTAATAATACCTAATGATTCATTAGCAGGAATTATCATTTCAATTATAATATTTGATATATTAGAACAATAATAACGAGAATGTTTTCTAATTTCGCCATCAATATTCATTATAGCCGTATTATCATCTGTATGGCAAAAAGTAGTTAAGTAATCATAATGTATTTGTTCATCTGTTATCTTCTTAAGTTTAATAACATCAATACCTATTGTTACTTCATTCTTATTTGGTTGTAAATTATTTGATTCCCAATTATAAAATGAAAAAATAAGACAGTGATCTCCAATGTTATATTTGGATAAATTACTCTCTTTATTAATTTTTAATTTTTCAATTATATATGTATTAAGATTTATCATATTTTTTTAATATATCTGTAGTAAACTTTTTAGTTTCTGAAGTAACAAATACTTCTTCATAATCATCTATAAATTCATCTTCTTTATCAAAATAATTATATAATAAGTTTCTTTTTTTCTTATCATTATAATCCATTATGATGTCTTTGATAAATTTAATACCATCAACTGTATCCATATAAACAGTAGTATAAGCTCTGTCGGAAGGACGATTTGAACCATGATGATAATGTTCATAAAAACCGTTACTATTAAATCCTATTTCAACATCAGGTATTATTTTTTTATTATCGTCATATGAAGTTCTTACTAAACAGCTATTAGTTATACCTTTAAATTTATAAAGACCAATTAATAATCTTGCATTATTATCTATTGCGGTATTACTAAGTTTTGCTGATATAATAATATCATCTTTACCAAAATTTGTATGTGATGTTTGTACATCTTTATCTATACAAAGTTTTTCTGTAACCGGTTTATTTTTCTTTAATATTGTAAATTCAAAAGTATTTGTATAAACATATAACTTTTTATCATCAGCAAATAAAC
>Ga0310696_10007134_pt1 | contig 13171 bp, 9 predicted proteins | sample AusTroGonzalo_MG_4_FD_203885 | JGI IMG/M metagenome (GOLD analysis project Ga0310696, IMG submission 203885) | Bovine rumen microbial communities from tropical cattle in Woodstock, Queensland, Australia - Gonzalo_02 (v2) (version 2) | ecosystem: Host-associated > Mammals > Digestive system >... | reverse complement strand
AAGGCAGGCAAGACAGGGAAGAAATTCTCTATCGTGATGCCCCCGCCGAATATTACAGGCCAGCTCCACATGGGTCACGCATTGGATAACACATTGCAGGATACCCTCACAAGATATAAGAGAATGTCAGGCTACGAGACATTGTGGCTTCCCGGTACTGACCACGCATCTATCGCTACTGAGGCTAAGATCGTTGAAGCTATGCGCAAGGAAGGCATCACCAAGGATGACTTAGGAAGAGATAAGTTCCTCGAGAGAGCATGGGCCTGGAAAGAGCAGTACGGCGGAAGGATCGTTGAACAGTTAAAGAAGATCGGTTCTTCCTGCGACTGGTCAAAAGAGCGTTTCACAATGGATGAAGGATGCTCTGATGCAGTTAAGGAAGTATTCGTTAAGTATTATAATCAGGGACTTATTTACAGAGGTGAGAGGATCATCAACTGGTGTCCTCACTGCCTTACATCAATCTCCAACGCTGAGGTTGATTACGCAGACCAGGCAGGTCACTTCTGGCACTTGAGATATCCTTTTGAGGACGGCACAGGTTATATCGACCTCGCTACAACAAGACCTGAGACACTCTTAGGCGATACAGCAGTTGCTGTTAACCCTAAAGACGAGCGTTATAAGGATGTTATCGGCAAGATGCTTATCCTGCCTCTTGTTGGCCGTAAGATCCCTGTTATCGCTGACGATTATGTTGATATCGAATTCGGTACAGGTGCAGTTAAGATCACACCTGCACACGATCCTAACGACTTTGAAGTTGGTCAGCGCCACGGTCTTGAGGTAATCAATGTTCTTACACCTGATGCTAAGATCACAGAAGATTATCCCAAGTATGCAGGTATGGACAGATACGAAGCCCGTGAAGCTATCGTTAAGGACCTCCAGGACGGCGGATATCTCACGGAGATCGAAGACTATTCACACAACGTTGGTACATGCTACAGATGCGGCACTACAATTGAGCCCCGTGTATCACTGCAGTGGTTCGTTAAGATGGAAGAACTCGCTAAGCCTGCTATCGAGGCAGTAAGAAACGGTTCCATCAGATTCGTTCCTGACAGATTCTCCAAGAACTACTTCAACTGGATGGAAGATATCAGAGACTGGTGTATCTCCAGACAGCTCTGGTGGGGTCACAGAATCCCTGCATTCTATTGTGATGACTGCGGTGAGCTCGTTGTTACCAAGGAAGATTCATGCACATGCCCTAAGTGCGGCAAGGAGATGAGACAGGATCCTGATACTCTCGATACATGGTTCTCATCAGCTCTCTGGCCGTTCTCAACATTGGGCTGGCCTGAGCAGACTGAAGATCTCGCTAAGTTCTATCCTACGACTACACTCGTTACAGGTTATGACATCATAACTTTCTGGGTTTCCAGAATGATCGTTGCCGGTATGGCACACATGAATGACGTTCCTTTCCGTGATGTATTGATTCACGGTCTCGTAAGAGACTCTCAGGGACGTAAGATGAGTAAGTCTTTGGGCAACGGTATCGATCCTCTCGAGATCATTGACCAGAACGGTGCCGATGCGTTGAGATTTGCGCTCGTTACGGGTAACGCTCCGGGTAATGACCAGAGATTCCAGGAAGATAAGATCTTGATGGGTAGAAACCTCTCCAACAAGATCTGGAACGCTATGAGATTCGTTGTCATGAATACTGATGACGATTTCACGCCTGATATGGTTGATGAATCCATCTTCACAACAGAAGATAAGTGGATCTTAACAGAGCTCCACAACCTCATCTCCGAAGCTACTGTAAATCTCGATAACTACGAGTTCGGTGTTGCTTTGAGCAAGATCGTTGATTTCCTCTGGGACAACTTCTGCGACTGGTACATTGAGATCACAAAGAGCAGACTTTACGACAAGGACTGCAAGACAAGGAACAATGCAATCTATCTTCTTAACTACGTCTTGAGCGAAGCTATGAAGCTCCTGCATCCTTTCATGCCGTTCCTTACAGAAGAAGTATATTCCAACCTTGTAGTCGCTGATAAGGCTGAGTCGATCATGATCGCTGACTGGCCTGAGGCTGACAAGGTATTGAACAGCCCTGAAGATGCAGAGATGATGAACACTCTGATGGATGCCATCAGAGGTATCCGTGCAGTCCGTAAGAATATGGACGTTGCTCCTTCACGCAAGGCACACATCATCGTTGTAACTTCATCTGATAAGATCGCCGATATGTTCGTACAGGGCGAAGGATTCCTTGAGAGGCTCGCTTCAGTAAGCAGCCTTGAGACCAGAAAGGACAAGGCAGGAATCCCTTCAACAGCTGTTGCGGCAGTATTCGGCGGCGGCGAGATCTACATTCCTCTCGAAGACCTTATCGACATCGCCAAAGAGCTTGAGAGACTCGATAAGGAAAAGACAAGACTGGATGGCGAGATCAAGCGTCTTAACGGTAAGCTTTCTAATGAATCGTTTGTAAGTAAGGCTCCTGCGGCAGTTGTTGAGCAGGAGAGGGCAAAGTTGGCTAAGTATGAAGAGATGTATGCTAATTTAGCCGACAGAATTGAAGTTTTAAGCAAATAACCAAGGAGGATCTATTATGGAAGAACTGGGGAACAAAGCATTAATCGAGAAGCTCCCGAAGGAAGGCGTGCATTGCTATCCTGCAAACCCTTCAAAAATCACACGTAACAGAATCGTTTCTGTAATCGTATGTGTTATCGGTCTTTTCCTTTTATGCTTCGGTCTTATCAAGGTTGCAAATACTGATCTGATCCTGAAGATCGCTCTGTGCTTAGTTGGCGGTCTTTCAACGATCATCAGCATTCTCGTATTTGCTCAGTCATTCCTCATCGCTAAATATCGTGTTGCAGTTGACTATAACGAGAAGAACGTTGTATTGAGATATCGTTACAGCAAGATCGCTATACCTTTCGAGAACTTCGACGGAAGAGACGGTTCACCTGACCAGGCAGAAGCTCTTATCGATAAGAACTTTAAGAAGGATGCCACATTCTATCTCGTTCTTGACGATGTTTTCGAAGACGCTTGCTATCAGACATCTTCATCAGACCTCGAGTCTGTTGACGACTTCAAGCAGCTCCGTGAAGAGTGCTTCAAGATCGCTGAAGCTTACGGCGCACGCAACAGCAAGGACAAGGTTAAGTTCTACTATGAGAAGGACGAAGCTGAGAAGGATGTAGGTTCTACAGAAATCGACGCCCTGATCGAAGAGACTAAGGCAGAGCAGAAGGCTGATGCTGAGGCAGAAGCTGCAAAGAGAGCTGAAGAGCAGGCTGCAAGAGAAGCAGAAGAAGCTGCCAAGGCTGCTGAAGAAGCTTCAGAAGAGGCAGTTGAAGAAGCTGCTGAAGAAGCAGAAGATGCTGGATCCGAGGAGAAATCCGACGAAGAGTAATCTTCAGATCAACTAAGAATCAAAAAGGTTGTCTCGCTTGAGGCAACCTTTTTAAATGTCTTTAAGTAATTCTTTCTTCTCTTCAGCCGTGAGATAACGCCACTTGCCGCTCTCTAAATCGCCGAGCATTATGTTCATGAATCTGATGCGCTTGAGCCTTGTGACTCTGTAACCTAAGTATTCGCACATGCGCCTTATCTGGCGGTTTAATCCCTGGTGAAGGATTATCTTGAATGTCTTGTCGTTGACGGGCTTGAGCTTGCAGGGAAGTGTCAGTTGTCCCAATACCGGAACACCTGATTCCATCTGCTTGATGAAGTTCTTGTCGTAAGCGCGGTTTAACGTAACAACGTATTCTTTCTCGTGTCCGTTTTCTGCTCTGAGGAGTTTATTTACTATCGAACCGTCATTGGTAAGCAGGATAAGACCTGATGAGTTCTTATCAAGTCGGCCGACAGGGAAGATGCGGTCCTTGTATCCGATATAGTCAACGATGTTGGAAGGATCTCTGCTGTCTGTTGTACAGGTCACGCCGAGAGGCTTATTGAAGGCGATGTAGACCATTGAATCATCAGGTGTGATCTTTCTGCCGGATACTTCAACGACGTCGCCGTCATTAACCTTAGTACCCTGAACAGCTACAACACCGTTGATCGTGACTTTGCCGTTCTCTATCAGAGTATCTGCTTCTCTTCTTGAGCAGAGACCTGATGAAGCAATATATTTGTTGAGTCTTATACCTTCGGAATCAGTCCCAGACATCCGGAACCTCGGCCTTTGTCAGAGTGAATGTGAAGGTTGAACCTTCCTCATATTTACTGTTAACGGTAATGGTCTCGCCCATGTATGTGAGGAGCTCCTTGGCGATAGACAGACCTAAGCCTGAACCCTTCTTACCACGCGCACGGTCTGCCTTGAAGAATCTGTCGAAGATATGGCCGATATCATATTCGTGGATACCGAGACCCGTGTCAGCAACTGAGATATAAACCTTCTTCTCGGCTTCGATATAGTCTGTTGATATAGTAATTGACTTGCCTGAAGGCGTGTACTTCTTTGCGTTATCAAGAAGGATTACCATGATCTGCTCAACACGGTCAGGGTTACCGACAACAGTAGGGAGCTCACCGTAATTGTTCTGAACGGAGAAGTTGATTCCGGCTTCCTTCATGACGGGCTTAAACCTGATCTCGATGTTGGAGATAAGAGTATTAAGGTTGAACGGGAAGGTCTTGAATGCGAGCGTTCTGGACTGGAGCTTGGAGAGCTCTAACATGTCGTCGATAAGACGTGAGAGTCTCATTGTCTCGTTCAGGATGATCTGATAGTAACGCTGGCGGTCTTCCTCTTTCTTAACCATGCCGTCAGACAAAGGCTCGATGAGACCTCTTAATGTTTGGAGCGGAGTTCTGAGCTCGTGAGAGATATTCGCAACGTAATCCTGACGGAAGCGCTCGTTCTTCTGTTCTTCGAAGATATCACGGAAGAATCCAGTAGCGCCAATGATTACAGTGTTGTCACTTGAATCGTACTTAGGGATGATCGTGCACTGGTAAGCGTAGTCACGGTTATCAATCCTTCTCGTCTTTGTCTCGCCAGTGGAGATGCATTCTTCGAAGTCCTTCCATACGTCATCGAAAGGAATGAGTTGGAGTCTTTCCGTGAACATATTGTTCTTCTCGGCACGGTCGAAGAGATTATGGATAGCCTTGTTCGTTGTAACAGGGACTGAATCCTTATCAACAACGACGATACCGTCTGAGATGACATCGAAGATATCCTGCAGCTGGTTACGCTCTGTTGTAAGGTCACTGATGGACTTAGAGAGCCTGTCTGCAAGGAAGTTGAAGGACTGGCCGAGCTCACCGATCTCACCCTTATGGGATTCATCGGCTCTGGCACTGAAGTTACCTTTACCGTATTCCATCGCTATCTCATTGATCTCCTGAAGAGGGAGAACCATTCGGCTGACGAATGCGTAGGCAGGAACGAGCATCAATGCTGCTGCCATGAGAGTAGAGAGCAGAAGGATGTTGAGGTATTTAACGACGAGATCGTTATATCCGTTGAGATATGAGATCGAATAGAGAGTATAAGTTTCGCCGTCGATCGTAACAGGCATACAAGTTACGAGGATCATCTGATCGATGCTCAGGTAGTCTTTGATAGCCCACTTTAAACCGTTGTAATCTTCGTATGACAGGGAACCTAAGCTCGTGAGTATATCCTGTGTGTCTTTGATGCTGAGGCTTCTGTGCTCAATGCTCGTGCTGTTAATGATGTAACCGGTCGAATTAACCAGATAGTAATCGTGTCCTGTAGCGTAACTCGTGTCAAAGAAGAATAGCCGCAGATCCACGCTCTCGAAATACTCGGGGTGAGACTTTAAGATGTTCATGTACTGCTCATCTTGTCTTAATGAGTTCTCGACTTCAATGGTATTTGTCGCTGTTTTACCTGCAACGATAAATGCAATGGTCGCCAAAAGAGCCGAAGCCAGGAGTGAGACTACGACGAGCGTCATTGTTCGCTTCAGGAGCGTACTTTGGAACATTTACGAGACCTCGAATTTGTAACCTATACCGTAAATGGTCTGAATAGACCAGGGAGCACCATCGTAAGCGATCTTCTGTCTGATTCTCTTGATGTGAGTATCGACGGTTCTGGAATCGCCGTTAAAATCAACGCCCCAGACGGCTTCCAATATCTGTTCGCGTCCGAAAACCTGTGCCGGATGTGAAGCGAGAAGATATAGGATCTCAACTTCCTTAGGAGTGCAGGGAACGCCTTCGCCATTGGATTTAACTGAATAGTTATTGAGATTGATTTCGAGTCCTTCGAATGTGAGGACAGAAGACTGCTTGGGAGTATCACCGAAACGGCGGAGAACGGCCTTAACTCTGGCGATTACTTCGCGGGGAGAGAAGGGCTTAACAATATAATCGTCTGCACCTAATTCGAGACCAACGATCTTGTCGATCTCTTCGCCCTTGGCAGTAAGCATGATGATGGGGGTAGCCATAGTCTTTCTGATCTCACGGCAGACATCGAGACCGCTCATCTCGGGCATCATGACATCAAGAAGGATAAGGTCGGGCTTAGAAGCCAGAGCCATCTCAAGTGATTCTTTTCCGTCATATGCGTCAGTGTGAGTGAAATTGTCGTTATCAAGATATAAGCTTAATGATTCGTGAACGACCGGATCATCGTCGCAGATAAGAATATTAGGTGCTGCCGCCATTGCCTTTTACCCCCGAATTTATATGGAATATTATATTATTCTTTAATCAAAAAAGGCAATCAGATATAGGCAATCAAATTAAATTATCAATTTTGTTGTCTTTTTACAAATTTAAAGATAAAATTAGATAATTCAAAAAATAAGGGGGATGCTTTAATGAGAATTCAATCATTGAAGAAAATTGCTTCTGTAGCTATGGCCGGTGCACTTATTCTCAGCACGACCGGATGCTTGGATTTTGGGCGCAGCAAGCAGGAAGTGTTGGATTTAGCTGATACTATCGCTTCCGACATGGCTTCTGCTGATGCAGCAGCACTTATCAAGAATTCAACACTTGATAAGAAGGACAAGAACGCACAGGCTTTGACCGAACTCCTTGGCGGTGACATTTATGATGATGACCAGAAGGCTTTCTTTAAGGCTGTTGAAGGTACCATCGAGTATGAAGTCGATGAGGAATCTGTTGAGGTTAACAAGGACGAGGCTTCTGTTGACGTAGTATTCACGATCGTTGACTATGCAAAGGTTCTTGAAGAAGAATTCACCAGCATCGATGAGCTTACAAGTGCTATCAAGAAGGGCGATACTAAGGAGCTCACAATTACTCTCCAGTTCGCTAAGGTAGACAAAGAGTGGCTCGCTGACAACGTAGGCGATAAAAAGTTCAACAAGCTCTACGATTACAGAAGTGCTACTTTCCAGCTCGCTCTTACAGGTGAGATGATCGCTGACATGATCGACACCTCAACAAGTGATTTCTGGCTTACAAGCGGCGGTGTTTACTATGACACAACATTCGTCGAATATGATCTCTACTTCAACAGCGAAGTATATGATTACTATGATCGTGGAGAGTACATCTATTACGAGGTATGGGCTGACGGAACACTCCTTTATATCAGCTCTGACTATCGTTTAGGTGAATCTACACTCATCGAGTGCTATGTTGACCTTGATATGTGCTCTGACATGAACAAGGAAGAGGTTTTCGATGAAGGTTACTACACAGTCGAGATCTACACACAGGACGGCGAGATGATCTATTCAGCTTCTGTCTCAGTTGAGAAGTCTGATCCGACACCTACACCTTCATCAGGTGTTCCGGATGCTTTCCCGGGTGAAGGCGATTACTTCCAGTTCTATGATACAGCCTTCAGAGATAAGTATGTTCTTTATGCTGAATGGTTCGACTACGACGGATACATGACTGGTGATGCTGAATACTCTACAGATACAAACATCATTGCATTCTCTATCCAGGTTTCAGATGACTGCAATGAGTATGTTGAGTACAACTACTACTATTCACCTACAGCAGAAGAGTCTGATCTCAGTGCAGCACTTGATTCACCTGTTTACACAAGTTCATGTTATCCTTCATCTTATTCAAACGGCAATTTCTATGACCTCGATTACTATGTATGGGGAGAAGCAGAACCCGGATATTACATCATCATCGTTAACTATGCTGATTCCGGTGATGCAATCTTCTTAGGTCTCTGCGAAGTCAGGTAATTTTGCCTAATTTGAATTGATCAATTCTGATATAATTATTCGGAATAAAGGTGGCGCCTTCAAAAGAGGCGCCACTTAACTGTTAGGAAATGATTTTGATGAGGATTAATAGGAAATCAATTGTATCTTTGCTTCTTACAGCAGTAATGCTCTTGTCTTTGTGCGCCTGCGATTCGAAGAACAGGAATGAAGAAGCAGCACTTTTTGCCAATTCTTATTGCGATGCGGTGAAGTCAGGAGATATCTCCAAGATAGAGCCGTTTATCACAGATTCACAGGACCTTGAAGAAATCAAAAAGCTCCTTGAACCTGAAGACCTTAACAGCGAGCAGCAAGCATATTTTGATGCAATAAGCTCCACGTTAGATTACAGTTTCTCGGAAGTGAATTACGATAAGGAACTCAAATCCTGCTTCGTCAGTTATGTCTGGACAGTAGGCAGTTATTATTCGGATGCTGCCAATAATGCAGACAATCTTGCTGATTTTAAGACCGCATTAGCTTCATCTGATAAGATTCAGATCCCGATTGTTCTTGAGGTCGATGTCAGCGAGGAATCAATGAGGATCAAAAACGGCAAGTTCCTGGTTCAGGCTTTGTATGTTTTCGAAGATGCTGAGAACAATGTCATGCCTGGTCTTCTTTCTGACTTCTACACGGATGGCGACTGGGTATTGGCTCCGAACGGAAGTTATACCAATACTAAAGAGATCGGTGTCAGGATCAATTTTGACAAAGAACTGTTTAACTACAGATTTATTCCAGGATACATGTATACCGTTGCTTACGGCAATGATGTCATCCTGGTATCTGACATTATTAAGCTCGAAGAAGAGAGCGTGAGAATGGATCTGACAGCTGAGATTGCCGGCAGTGATTACGTCAATGAATACGGCTTCCTGATCGACGGCACTTATACGATCATTGTTTTCGATGAGCACTCCAAAGAAATCGCAACGTTCATATGCGATGTCAAGAATGAAGAGATAGAGAAGGATGAGATCGAATTCGAAGACCACAAGAAGGATTACTATCTGTCGAATCTCGTTTATGAGTTCAAAGACAGCGACATGATGGGCGATTCTTATGTCTACATGACCGGCTGGTGGGACTACGACGGAACATCGGTAGGCAAGAGCGCATTTGCTTCAAATACGGCAACTCTGGGCTTCTCTCTTGCTGTCAGCAGCGATAATGAGACTGAACTCTACTACGAGTATTACTATTCCGAAGAGTCTGATTTTGAAGGAATAGAGGAAGACGGCCCCGTGTTTGAGTCGTCCTGCAAGCCTACGCTATATCAGGACCAGTCATGCTATGATCTGGACTATACGCCTTCTGAAGCATTTGAGCCCGGATTCTACGGACTTGTCGTTTACAGTGATGCAACTAAGTCTCACATTGTGCTTGTAGCTTCATGTATTGTAGTTGAAGAGACAAGTGATGATGTTATAGACTGATAAAGCCTGATATAATCTATTGGAATCGGACATTAAGAGGTTTTATGGCGAAGCGAAGACTTTATGATTGTTTAATCCTTCTTCTGGCAGTGATCATGTCGCTGTCAGTTGTTGTCGGCGTGTCTTCGTGTTCGATGATCGAGGATATATTAGAACTTGAGTTAGATGATTACGATGATGACTATGATGACCAACAATCAGGTAGAGTCACTAACGAAGAACATTCTAAACCGAAGTGGGATAACGTAACGATTCCTACGGATACATATGCAACCATGGAACCTACCGGTTCTTATACTTCTCCGACTTATGAGTCATATGATCTCAGTGCTGATTATCTGTCTCATATCTGCGTTTATTCCGTCTGGTACGATGCAGTTGACGATAATCCTATGGATTCCAGATATATTGATTCCGAAGATGCATTTGCACTTAAGGGAGTTTTCTACTTCAGTTCTCCGCTTTTTGCGACTTTTGAAGCAAGGCTATATAAGGACGGCGAACTTCTCATGACAAGAGAGATAACATTGGTCAATGAAGTTACTGCAGAATGTGATTTCAGTGCCGGACTTGAAGGCCTTGGTACTTTTGAATCAGGAACATACATGATTGAGCTTTTGTATGAAGGTGAGTCTATCTCAATAACTGATTCAATCGAGGTCGAATAAGATGTTCATATCGGGTAATTGGAAAGATTACGAATTGCTCTACTGCGGAGGCGGTGAGAAGTATGAACGCTGGGGTGACGTAACCCTCAGAAGACCTGATCCGCAGGCAGTCTGGCCCGTTATCAAGGACGGCAAAGAAATCTCAATGGATAACCTGGAAAAGCCCTGCGGTCTCTATAACAGGAGCAGTACGGGCGGCGGTTCATGGACAAAGCTCAGGAACTATCCGGCTACCTGGAAGATCAAGTACGATTCATTGGGCAAAGAGCTCACTTTCATTATCGAACCCACTTCTTTTAAGCATACTTGTCTGTTCCCCGAGCAGGCTTCGAACTGGGATTTCTGCGGAGATCTCATTGAGAAGGCCAAAGCGGAAGGCAAGAAAGACATCAAGATCCTTAATCTCTTCGCATATACAGGCGCCCAGACACTGGCTTGCAGTGCCCACGGTGCTGATGAAGTTGTCCATGTCGACGCTTCCAAGGGCATGATCGGCAGGGCAAAGGAGAATATCAAGGAATCAGGTCTCGAAGACCGTTATGTCAGGTTCATAGCTGACGACTGTAAGAAGTTCGTTGAGCGCGAGATCAGACGCGGACGTAAATACGACGGTATCACGATGGATCCGCCTTCATATGGCAGAGGACCTTCAGGTGAGCTCTGGAAGCTCGAAGATTCATTTTATGATCTGGTTAAGCTCAGTGCAAATCTCCTGTCAGACGATCCGCTGTTCTTTGTTGCAAGTTCTTATGCCACAGGTCTTACGGCTCAGGCATCAGGTCAGATCTTGAAGCTCGCCATCCCCGGCGGCAACGTAGATGCCCAGGAACTCATGCTTCCCGTATCCAAGATGGACGTCATGCTACCTTGCGGTCAGACGGCAAGATGGACGGCAAAGTGACAACGCTTCAAAGCGGTGTAGAGGTCCTTTATGAGGACAATCATATAATCGTAGCAATCAAGCCCGCGGGTGTTTTGTCTCAGAGTGACGGAAGCAACAGCCCCGACATGCTGACAATCCTCAAATCTTATATCAAAAAGAAGTACGGCAAGCCCGGAGATGTCTATCTTGGTCTTGTTCACAGGCTCGACAGGCCTGTTTCCGGAGTGATGGTTTTCGCGCGCACGAGCAAAGCTGCATCCAGATTGTCCGAGCAGATAAGGTCAAGAAGGGTAGAGAAGCTGTACAGATGTGTTGTTGACGGCGTTCTCGAAGGTTCCGGAAGGCTTGAAAACTATATCTGCAAAGATCAGGACAGCAATACTGTGACTGTCAGTGACACTGAGAAGCCCGGGTTTAAGCTCTCGTATCTGGACTACAAGGCACTTGCTTCTAAGGAAGGGCTTACGCTTGTTGAGGTTAAGCTCGGAACGGGCAGGAGCCATCAGATCAGAGCCCAGATGGCTCACAGCGGACATGCCCTTATCGGTGATCAGAAATACGGAAAAAAGGACAATCGATGCAAAGATATTGCTCTCGAAGCTTACAAATTGTCCTTCGAACACCCCGTAAAGCGCGAATTTATTACGTTTGAGGCTCCTGTGACAGATAGTTACCCCTGGAGTCTTTTTTCTTGACTTTAAAGACCGTAAAACCCTATAATTATAACTTGCTAAATTATATATAAAGGTGAAGCGGTTTTATGTACAACAAAGTTTCAAAAGACCTTAATTTCGTAGACAGAGAGAAACAGGTTCTCGAATTCTGGAAGCAGAACGACATTTACAAGAAGAGCATTGCCCCCAAGGCAGACGGTGCTCCGACTTTTACTCTTTATGACGGTCCTCCGACAGCTAACGGTAAGCCTCATATCGGACATATTAAGACAAGAGTCATTAAGGACGTTATCCCGAGATATCATGCAATGAAGGGCGAGACGATCGTCTTCAAGGCAGGCTGGGATACACACGGACTTCCTGTTGAGCTTGAAGTTGAGAAGGCTTTGGGTATCAACGGTAAGCCTCAGATCGAAGGCTACGGTGTTGAGCCCTTCATCAAGAAGTGTAAGGAATCCGTATGGACATACAAGGATCAGTGGGAGCACATGAGCGACCGCGTCGGCTTCTGGGCTGATATGGAGAATCCTTACGTAACATACGACAACAACTACATCGAGTCCGAGTGGTGGGCATTGAAGCAGATGTGGGATCAGGGCCTCATCTATAAGGGACACAAGATCGTTCCTTACTGCCCGAGATGCGGTACAGCTCTTTCTTCACACGAAGTTGCACAGGGATATAAGACTGTCAAGGAGAGATCCGCTGTCGTAAGATTCAAGTGCGTTGACGAGGATGCATACTTCCTCGCATGGACAACTACACCTTGGACACTTCCTTCAAACGTTGCTTTGTGCCTTAACCCCAACGATGAGTATTCCAAGGTAAAGGCTTGCGACGGTTATACGTACTATATGGCTACAGCTCTGCTCGATTCTGTATTGGGTACTCTTGCCAAGGACGGCGAGAAGGCTTATGAGATCCTGGAGTCTTACAAGGGTACAGACCTTGCAGGCAGATCTTATGAGGCTCTCTATCAGGGAACAGCTGACGAAGCTGCTAAGCAGAAGAAAAAGGCTCACTATACAGTTTGCGACGAGTACGTAACGATGGAAGACGGTACAGGTATCGTTCACATCGCTCCCGCATTCGGTGAAGACGACGCCAGAGTCGGAAGAGACAATGATCTCCCGATGGTCCAGTTCGTTGATACAAGGGGTAACCTCACTGAGGAGACTCCTTTTGCAGGCATGTTCGTTAAGGACGCCGATCCGGAAGTATTGAAGGACCTCGATTCAAGGAATCTCCTTTTCTCAGCTCCCAAGTTCGAGCACGAGTATCCTTTCTGCTGGAGATGCGACACGCCTCTGATCTATTTCGCAAGATCCACTTGGTTCAT
>Ga0310696_10007133_pt1 | contig 13171 bp, 9 predicted proteins | sample AusTroGonzalo_MG_4_FD_203885 | JGI IMG/M metagenome (GOLD analysis project Ga0310696, IMG submission 203885) | Bovine rumen microbial communities from tropical cattle in Woodstock, Queensland, Australia - Gonzalo_02 (v2) (version 2) | ecosystem: Host-associated > Mammals > Digestive system >... | reverse complement strand
ATCAAGAAGGGTACCTTTGGCATTTGCAAGGTGTGCGGCGAACTCATTCCCAAGGCTCGCTTGATTGCCGTGCCTACGGCCACCAAGTGCGTGAACTGTAAGGAAGAAACCAAGCGCAAGGAAAAGGAAGACAGCCGTCTTGAAATGGCTCGTATGCTCGCCGAAGCCCAGCGCCGCGAAATGCAGAAGCGCGCTGCCGGCAAGTGACACTCCGTGTCATCCTGAGCGTAATGCCGTAAGGCATGAAGTCGAAGGATCTCCACTGAAATTAAGAAAGCGCCCCTTTGGGGCGCTTCTTTCTATTCTAGAATATTTCTCACAATGCGGTGCGTTAGCCCTTGCTCAAGAGTTCCATGAGCTCGCTGTCGAGGCGGTCAGGATTGTTGTACTGAGCCAGGCTTTCGTGGAGCGATTCGCCCTTGGAAACCAGACCGAAGTCCAGGTTCTTGTAGTTCCAGTAGCTGTAACCCACGTCTGCTTCGCGCAGAATTTCCATGAAGTCGCGCATCCATGCAAGCTGGTATTTGCGAGCGACTTGCACGTACACGCCGAATTCGTTGCAGGCCACGGGCAGGTCATACTTTGCACGGAAGTCGAGGGCATTCTGGATGCTTTCTTGCAGGCGAGCCTTGTCCCATTTGCCGTATTCCACGTCGAGTCGGGTGGCGCCACCCTGTTCGGGGGCGGCGTAGTCGCCCGGCCAGGGGCGTTCAATCTTGAAGAACGGGTCGCGGATCCATTCGGCACCCTGGTGCGTAAACGTTACCGGAGTGTAGGTATGGAAGCTGTAGATGGCGTTGTCATCATCGAGCGGAGTCAGGTACTTGAATTCGCGGGCGCTGTTCCACTTGTTGGAACCAACCACAATCGTGTTCTTCGGGGCATGCTTACGGATAGCCCAGAAAATTTCGTCTTTTACTTTGTCCCAAACGAGGGAGTCGGCGGCGGCGGGTTCGTTCAAAAGTTCCATCATCACGCGCTGTTCGCCGCTGTAACGTTCGGCCATGAACGACCAAACCTTTGCGGTATCCTTGCGTGCATCGGCACTTACAAAGAACGGCTGTTCTTGGTATGAACCCAGGTGAAAGTCGTGACCCGGGCACTTGTGCAAGTCCAAAATCACGTACAGGTCGTTAGCCTGAATTTCCTTGATAGCTTTGTCCAGCAGTGCGAATACTTCGTCTTTGGGCTTGAGCGTGCCTTCGTCGAACAAGTTGAAGTAGTCTACCGGCAGGCGAACGTGGTTGAACCCCGCACCGCGGATGCGCTTGAAATCTGCGTCGCCAAGGAATGTCTTGATGTGTTCAATGATCCCCGGAAAACCGACGGGATCTTTTTCTTGGATGCAGTCAACCTGACTGAACCATCCACCCAAATTTACTCCCCGCAGTCTCTCTTTAATCATTGTGTCACCTATGTGTGCGAAAAGGCTGAATTGCCTTACTCGTTTACAATTGTGAGGTCTTCTTCGGCGATGTTCAGGCTCATGATGACTTCCATGTCATCGGGCAAGTCCTTGAAATCGACAACCAGTCCAACCTTCTTGGATTCGTCCTTTTGCTTTTCGAACAGGACGACATCAAAAATCATCATTCTTACCACCGCCTCTTGTGTGACGGGGATTTCTACAGTCATGCCCTTGCTAATGGGGCCTTCAACAATCTTGCCCTTGAACACCAGAGACGTCTGGTCGTCGCCGAGCGATGTCTTCTTTACATGAAATACAGCCATTATACCTTAGCCATTTTCGGTTATTCTTTGGTTATTTTATTTTTGACCCTGTTGTAGGTCGTGGCGAAAAATTAACTTTTTTACATGGCTTTACGAGTTGGACGAATCCCTTTTTTGGTCTGTGCGCCGTTTTTTCACGACTTCCTTGGACGAGAGTCCGAATTTAGCGATGTGGAATTTGTGGATGGGGCGCCGAGCGCGCATTGTGCGGGGCTAAAAGAGGGCTCGATTCATCTGTCGCCGGCGTCATCGATTACGTTTGCGCAAAAGCCGGACGCCTTTGTGCTTGCCCCCGATATCTGTACTTCCTGTTCTTTCGAAGTGCGTTCCGTGAAGCTGTTTTCCAAGGTGCCTATCGAAGAACTTTCGCACAAGACGGTTTGCCTTACGGCACAGAGCATGACTTCTATCAACCTGCTCAAAATCTTGCTGCAAGAGCGGTTCGGACTTTCGCCCGAATACAAGGCCGGCTCTTATGATGCTGGCGATACGGCATGCTTGCTCATTGGCGATCAGGCGCTCGAAGAAAATGAACGCCACCGTTTCGCTTACGATTATGACTTGGGTGCGCTTTGGCAGGACTGGCAACATGTGCCCTTTGTCTTTGGCGCCTGGATTATTGCAAAGAGCGCTCTCAAGCCGGATTTAGAACAAACTTTATTCAGGTACTTGCAGGCGACTCGCGATAGCGTTGAAAAGTTCCGTGAAAACCCGATTCGCTCGCTTGACCGTTGGCTAGAACGCTACCCAGTGGACTTGCCGAGATCTATAGTTGAAAACTATTACTCTGCCATCGATTACCGCTTTACCGATGATCGCAAACGCTCGCTTTCGCTCTTTTTTGAGCATGCGGCCGCCCTTGGACTCATCGAAAAGGCCCCTAAGCTTGAATTTTTGGAAAATCCATAGCTGGAAGAACAAAAAAATAAAAAATAAATAGACATTCCCCTTAAACAATGTTATTTTAAGTTGACAGTCCTTGGTTGATCGAGGAGGAATGTGATGGTAGAAGAAAAAATCCTTGTTGTTGATGACAATGAAGAAATCCTGGATAAGACCAAGGATCTTTTGGAACGTGTCGGTTATAGCGTCGTATGCTGTAATTCCGGAAAAGACGCTCTCGATTTTTTGAGCGAAAACAAAGTGGACCTGGTCTTGCTCGACATCAACATGCCGAAAATGAACGGCTTTGATGTCTGCCTCAGAATCAGGCAGCGCCACGCGTTAGACGACCTGCCTGTCATATTCCTCACGAACCGTGAAGATTCCGATAGCGTGACTAAGGGATTCCAGGCCGGGGCTTCTGATTTTGTGAGCAAGAGCGCCATTGCCGAAATCTTGCTTGCCCGCGTGAATGTGCACATTCGCTTGTGCCGCTCGCTGCACAACCTTAGGGAGATTTCTTTGACCGACGACATGACCGGCTGTTTCAATCGCCGTCATGGCATGTTCTCGTTGCGTGAGTGGTTCTCCCGCTCCAAGCGTTACGGCACGCAGTTTGCCATCATTTACTTTGACTTGAACGGCTTGAAGGAAACGAACGATCGCTACGGTCATCAGGCTGGCGACTTGCTGTTGCGCTCGGTTTCGACTTCGATTAAAGAAATCCTGCGTGAAACCGACCAGCTGTTTAGAATGGGCGGCGACGAATTCATGGTTATTTGCCCCGAGACCGATGTGAAGGGCGCCTTCGTTTGCGCCGAACGCATGGAAAAAATTGTGTCCGGAATCAAGATTGTCGAAAAGCAGGCTTCGTTTGCCTACGGTATCGCGCATTCTAGCGAAGACTACAAGGAAGTCGACGATATGTTGCACAGTGCCGACGTTTCCATGTACAAGATGAAGCAGGACATGAGCAAATAACGCTTTCGTTTGTCTTCCCCGGCTTGACCGGGGGGCTCCTTTTAAAAAAACGCCTGCTTAGCAGGCGTTTGTATTATTTACTTAATGGCGGCGAGCAATTGTGTGAGCCGCTTTTCTATTTCGTCCCATTTGTTTTCTTTCATGAGGGTGGGATTGAAAATGCTTGCGCCAAAAGAAACCAGATTCGAACCTGCCTTCAGGTAGGCTTGAACATTTTCGGCGTTTACGCCACCGCATGCCATGAGCGGAATGTCGCGGAAGGGACCGCGCAGGGCCTTGATGTATTCAGGACCGCCTACGCAGTTCACCGGGAAAATCTTTACAGCGGTAGCGCCCAGGTCGAAAGCCTTTTGCACTTCGGTCGGGGTGAGTGCGCCCGGAATAATCGGAATCCGTGCTGTTGCCGAAAGACGAATGATTTCGTTGCGGGTGTTGGGCGTTACAATGAATTCGGCGCCTGCGCCAATGGCCTTTTCCAAATCGTGGCCGTGGCGGACTGTGCCTGCACCGACGGCAATGCCGTGAGGCTTTGCTTCGGCTTTAATGGCGGCGATAATTTCTTCGGCGGCGGCGGTGTTCATGGTGACTTCGATCGCCTTGAGCCCACACTTGACGGCCACATTAACACAGGCGGCTTCGGCGCCTTGAGGAATGTCGCGGAGAATGCCCACGACCGGCATCGGTTTTAAAAATTCTAACAGTTCCATGCCCTTAAAATTAATAATTAAAAATTAAAAATGAACAATATTTTTTCCCATTTTTTCATTCTTCATTTTTAATCGTAACAAAAATTGTAAAAGAAAAGCGCCCTTTCGGGCGCCATTTTAAATTCTGCAGTATTGAGAACTACTTCACCATAATGCTCTGGGTGGCAAGAACCTTGTCGTTTTGAACGACTCTTGCAATCAGGGCGCCGCGGTGCGGAAGTTTCGCGAGGTTCACTTCGGTGCGGGTTCCGTAGAAGTCCTTGGCCATCAGCTGGTTGCCGAGCAGGTCAAAGATTTTCACGGTCTTGGAGCCCTGAGCAGAGGCAAGCACATAGAGCTTGTTCTTGTTCACCTGCATGCGAGCCTTGGCGATATTTGTCTTCGGCGGTACAAAACCTTCGCGGTCGCTGGTGGTCTTGCCCGGGCCGTAACCCCACAAGAGTTTGCCCTTGCTGCGGAGAACGATGTAGGGGGCCTGAGGAGGCTGCTGAATGTCGCCCTGGTCCTTATCCCAATCGGGTGTGCCATCGTAAGCGGGGGTGTCCTTGGTTGCCGTGTGGGCGGTGAAACTCCAACCACTTGTGACATTGACCTTGGCGGGTTTAAGAGTGCTTTCACATTTGCCATCTACGGTGGTGCCTGCAGAAACGCCTACGTCAAGTCTCAATCTTCTTCCAAAACCGAGAGTTCCGACGCCAATGGCCTGTTCCCAGGTGTAGGTCTTTTTGTCTTTGTTGTAGGAGTCATCGACCTTTTTCGGCATACTTATGTTTCTTGTCATTGTTGTTGTTGCGTCAGAACAAGGCTTGTTAAATCCGGCCATATCGTATGCTTGGCAGATGTCTACAAGGAACGATGCTCCGCAAGAAGAAATGTCTTCTTCGGTTGCGTCGAAGTAAATGTAGGCGACAACACTGTCAGCATCTTCAAGAGATTCATTGTAAAGGTTGATGTTGAAATAATCCATGCTGTCGGTGAAAGTGTAATGGTATGCCGTTGCATAAATTTCACCAGAGAAGGGCTGAACTTCTGTGGTATCGCAGTTGTCGCACTTCTTTTCGTAGTAGTCACTGCCGCCGTTGCTTACAAGGGTAAGGGCAGACAGAAGTGTTGCAGATGCATCAAGGCAAGTTTCCGAGATGTAGTAGTCTTCCCAGCTTTTATTTTGTGGAACCCAAGAGTTTGTTGCGGAGGGTGGGAGTCCGCCCAAAAGGGCACCTACGGGGCAGTTGTATTTGTAACTGAAACCCGGAGCATTTTTACCTTCGGGGTTTGCGCCGCGGTGGTGTGGGTGGGCATCATTCTTATCACCCACGCCGTACACAAGGGAAATGTCCCACGGGTTTACACCGAACATGTAGTTCAACTGGTTAATGCCGAGCTGGAACATGTCACTAGCCTTAAGGCCGGTGGTCGCCATGGTCGGGAGCTTGATACCCTGTTTTTCGATATCGGCGGCTACGTCGGCGTAGGCCAATACTTCAAAGATATTTCCGACTTGATAACGGTTGAAAATCCAGGCTTGGTCGGTCATCATGGAATACCAAGTGGGGTCATATTTAACCGTATGATATTTCCAGGATAAGCCATCTGCCGGGAGTTCAATGGATCCTGTAGACCCATAGCTCACATCGCCAAGGTTGGCAATCATGTCGGCAAGGCAGTCTTCAATAGCTGCCAGACGTTCTTCTTCGGTAAGGCCGTATTCAGTTGTAGCCTTGGTCTTGTCGGCAAGAATCAGCTTATACAACGCATACAGAGCGTAGGAGTGTGCGTTTGCCCAGCTTGTATTTTTAGCGTTCTTTAGCATGCCTTTTTCGGAAGTAGAGAACCACCCGCCTGCGAAGTAACCTACGCCATCAGCGACTGCTTGACTTGCATAGAGGTTTTTGGTGCGAATCATATCGTCGGCGTAATCCTTATTACCGGTGGCGTACAGAAGTGCGACCGATGCAAGGGCTAGATCATCGAAGTATTCGTTGTTGCCGTTGTAGGCAGGTGTACTGAAGATAGCCTTGTTGTTTGTGAAAGTCTTGCCCTGGGCCAAATCCTTGGCGAAGGCGTACATCTTTTCTGCTACCACCAAGCAGCTGTCTGCAAACTTCTTGTCGTAGGTGGCATAGTCCTTGGAAAGGATTGCGAGGCCTGCTGCTATTTCGGCGGAAATGTTGGCGCCGAGTTCACCGAGACGGACTGTTCTTGTGGCGGGACCTCCGCGGTCTTCTGCAAGGGCGGAGTTATCGGTCGGAAGATAATCCTGGGCTTCGGGGCGTCCCCACCAGCTGTGGTCACTACCGAAGTTACCCACAGAAACGGGCATGTCGTCAACGACACCCTTGGCAAATTCGTATGCTTTCAAGAAAAAGTCTGCACCGTGCTTGGCTTCGCGCAAAACATCGGGCACGCCGTCTGTCTTTACGAATTCTCCCTGGTTGTAGTCGTAGTGGTCCACATCCTTAGCGGGGTTGGTGGCAGACATTACGGCAAGGGTCATGAAGGCGTAGGCTTGCGTTTGTGATTCCTTCAGATGGTCGCCGCAATCGTACCAACCGCCTGCCAATGAACCTGCTCTAGAGGCGTCAAAGGGACCGCGAACATCTTCAGAACCGGTGACAATAGCACCGCCGCCGTCTTTGGTGTGGCTCGGGCCATGGAACCATGACTTGGAATCGCCGCTGCGCTGAACGCCAAAGAACTTAAGTGCGGCGTCTTTTGCCATGGTGTAAACGTTGTCGCTCACAATGAATGTGCTGGAAATTTCGTCACCCACCTTAATGCGTAAACGTGTTTCGGTAGGTACGCTCTGCGGGATTTTACCAACAAAGATTTTGCCGGAAGGTCCGGTAATTTCAACTTGGTAGCGTTTTTGGTCGTTGCTTGTTACGTCGGTGCCGGCAATAATGGTCCAGTCGCTTTGGGTTTCGACTTCGGTTGCCGTAAGAGTTCCGGTCACTTTAGTTTTGAGCGACTTGCCATCGGCATCCACGACTTCGAATTCCGAGGCCTTGGTGCCCACAAAGTAGAACTGACGTTCCGTATCGCTCTTGAGGTAACCCGCCTGGTTCACGCGAATTGGCGAAATCTTGGTATTGATAGCATCAAGATAGGCTTGGTCCAAGGTGTCGGGCATTATGGCGCCCGCTTTAAAACTTGCCGGCGTAGCGGGAATATTCAATACGCCGTGTTTCTTGGTCACGGTCGTGTCGAAATTTTCAAAGACCTTTGCGTCCCAGCTCAAAGGCCAGGTCGGGCGAATCAGGTCGTAAGGTGTGGTGGCGGCAAATGCTGCGGTTGCAGAAATAGCGGCCAGGGTAGAAACTATAACCCCCGTATTTTTTTTATTATGCATACATCCTCCTAGTGATGTAAGCATAATATAACATCATTTTTTTTGAGATGCAATTATTTTCAGTGCTCCCGTTGCGTATGATGCAGATTCTGTTCGCAGGGTGTTCTTCGTTTGTCGGCAAATAGTATAGTCATGTGGCGAGGATCACGTTTTTTTGTATTTCGTGACTCTCGCCCTGCGCATTTGTCTGGATTACTCGAATCTTAAGGCTTCGATGGGGTCTAGGCGGCTAGCTTTTCGGGCTGGGTACCATCCGAAAAAGACTCCGGTGGCAAAACACACGCCAAAACTCACTATCACGCTGGTGACCGAAATACTCATAGGCCAGTTCATGGCCATTTTGACCGTTTCAGAGGCTGCAATGCCAATCGCGATACCGATGGCGCCACCCAGCAGGCTAATGATTACAGATTCGAAAAGGAACTGGAGCAGAATATCGCGGCCGCGGGCACCGATGGCCATACGCAGGCCAATTTCTTTAGTGCGTTCGGTGACGGATACGTACATGATATTCATGATACCGATTCCGCCTACAAACAAACTAATTCCTGCAATCGCGGTAAGCACCAGCGAAAGCATATCCGAGGTGCTTGTGACCATCTGGATCATTTCTTCTTGGGTGAATACGCGGAAGGGGTCGGTGGGTTTTGTCCAGCTGCGGCGTTCCTTCAAGATGCCCATGATTTCTTCGGTGGCCTTTTCGGCGTAGCCTTCGCCAATGGAGTTCGCAAAAATCTGGCGGATGTTCGTGGTGGCGTTGAAGCGCTTCATGACGGTCTGGTAGGGCGTGAAAATCACGTCATCTTGATCTTGGCCGAAGTCGCCGGAACCTTTGGCTTTGAGCGTGCCGATGACCTTGAGCGGAATGCTCTTGTAGCGAATGGTTTTGCCAATGGGGTCTACGTCGGGGAACAGGTTTTTCACGACGGTTTGACCAATGACGCAGACTTTTGCCATGCGGTCAGATTCGTCGTCGAACATGACACCGTCGGCAATTTCGTAGTTGCGAATCTTGAGGTAGTCTGCCGACACGCCGCTCAAACTGGTGGGGGAGTTGTTGTTGCCAACGATGGCTTGGCCGCCTACGGTAATCATGGGCGACACACCGTTGATGTAGGTGGCGTTTTCGCGGATGGCGATGACGTCTGCTTCTTCCAGCATTTCGGAAGATTCCATCTGCACGCCGCCGCGGCGATTCTGGTTCGGCATGATGATGATGGCGTTCGTGCCCATGGCGGTCATCTGTTCCTTGATGGACTTCTTGGAACCTTCACCCATGGCGACCATGGTAATCACGGCGGCAACACCGATAACGATACCCAGCACCGAAAGGAAGGTGCGCATGCGGTTGCGCAAAAGTGCGCGGAGAGAAATTTTGATAAGAGTAAATGGAGACATAAGCTAATTCGGAATTCTGAGTTAAAGTGTCATCTTGAGCGGAGAACCGAAGGTTCGTAGTCGAAAGATCTAAAACGAATTTTATTAGAGATCCTTCGATTCCGAGGCTTTGCCTCTTCACTCAGGATGACACAGGCGATTATTCATCTTCAAATTGCTCCGGTGGAGGTAATGCTTCGAAAGCGGCTTTGGCGTCTTGCACGTTTTCGTTCTTGACATCCTTTTTGAGGAGTCCGTCGCGTAGCGTAATGGTGCGGCCGCTAAAGGTGGCGATGTCGGGTTCGTGGGTCACGAAGGCGATTGTTTTTCCTTGGCGGTTCAGCTCCTGGAAAATCATCATGATTTCGTAGCTGGTGCGGGTATCCAGGTTTCCGGTGGCTTCATCGGCCAAGATGATAACCGGATCGTTTACGAGGGCGCGGGCAATGGCCACGCGTTGTTGCTGACCGCCCGAAAGTTGGTTAGGCACATGGTTCATGCGTTCTTCTAGGCCAACCATTTTTAACGCTTCGATGGCACGGTGGCGACGTTCCGCTGCCGAAATCTTTGAATTGTACAAAAGCGGGAGTTCTACGTTTTCGATAGCCGTGGTACGGCTCAAAAGGTTGTAACTCTGGAACACGAATCCGAGTTTTTGACTGCGGATTTTAGCGAGTGCGTCGCGCTTTAATTTTTCGGTGTGTTCGCCGTCCAAAATGTACTGGCCGGAGGTGGGCTTGTCCATGCAACCCAAAATGTTCAGCATGGTCGATTTACCCGAACCGCTTGTACCCATAATGGTCACGAATTCGCCGGGGTAGATGTCAAAAGAAACTCCACGCAGTGCATGGACCGTTTCGTCGCCCATTTTGAAGTCTCGGCGGATATTTTGTATTGATAAAATCGGACTCATATCGCTAATTAGATGCCTATCAAGAACTTTTCGTTGCAAATCTACTGATTTTGGGGGCTATTTTGGGGTGTGAGCGGCGTCACATTCGGTTTTAATTTGCCAAAAATACTACATTGAGAACAAAATGTAATAAAGACATGCGAGGGATACAATGAAAAAAATCATTGCTTTGTCACTAGTCGCTGGCGGTCTTGCCTTTGCCCAGTCCGGGCTTCAGGGTGGTACCTCCGGTATTCATCAACACAACGCCTACACGTTGGGTCAGTGGGGTATTGAACTCGGTACGGGTGGAGATGTTTCTTCTGACGCTTGGTCTCAGTCCCGTGGCGGCGTGCTCTATCAGGGTGACCAGGAACGCGCTTTCCACCGTAATGCAGGTACTCTTTCGGGTAACGTTCATGCTGCAATCGGTCTGCGTGATTTCTTAGACCTCGGTGTAGCTCTTCCGCTGTACTATGACCACGCCAACTTGAAGGGCGATGGCGAAGGCGATATTTGGAAGGCTAGCCGCGGCGACGTCGATGTTTGGTTGAAGGTCGGCCTCTTTGGTGATGCTCAGAGCGTCTTTGGCCTCGCTATCCAGGGCGATGTCTATATCCCGACTGGTGATGAAAACGTGGGCGTGCGTCCCCGTCATGCTTGGTATTTGAATGACGACGGTGGCAAGACTAATCCGTATAGCTCTACTGAATTCAACTTTGCCGGAACGGTTGTGCTCTCCTTGAACTTCGGCGCACTTGGAGTGCCGGTCTTGTGGAACACCCATGCAGGCTTTGTTTATGCCGACAAGGGAACCAACACCTTGGTTTACGGTACCGCTTTGAACGTGATGCCGACCAGCTGGATGGATATCTTTGTTGAATACTCTGGCGAAATGCGCATCGAAGAAGGTGCTTACCGTCGTGACCCGATGGATGACCCGATGCTCCTTACTCCGGGTTTCCGTTTCCACCTGCCGTGGAACATCGACATTGCCTTGGGTGCAGACATTGCTTTCCGCACCTTGGCTAACCTCGGTTACGACATTGACGAAGAAATGAAGAGCGTCAATGAACACACCATTAATCACCTCAACACGACTGGCTCGGTTAGCTACGGCTATTCCCCGACCCCGACGGTTGCTGTGACTGCTGCTCTGACCTGGCGCTTTGGCGGCAATGCCAAGCGTGACGAAGACGGCGATGGCGTACCTGATGGCGAAGACAAGTGCGAACACACGATTGAAAAGGTTGTTGTTGATTCTGTTGGCTGCCCGGTCGATAGCGACAAGGATGGCCTGCCGGATGGTCTTGACCAGTGCGAAGGTACTCCGGCTGGTGCTACGATCGATACCGTTGGCTGCCCGATGGACACCGATAAGGATGGTATCCTCGATGGTCTTGACAAGTGCCCGAACTCTCGCGAAAACGCTCCGGTCGATTCTCTCGGCTGCGAACCGGACTTCGACAAGGACGGCGTACCTGATGCTCTCGACAAGTGCCCGAATACTCAGGCTGGCGTGAAGGCTGACTCTGTCGGTTGCCCGCAGGATACTGATAAGGACGGCGTGTACGACGGTCTCGACAAGTGCGAAAATACTCCGGCAGGTCTCCAGGTCGATGAAACTGGTTGCCCGGCTGACGCTGACAAGGACGGCATTGCTGATGCATTCGACAAGTGCCCGAATACTCCGGCAGGTCTCCCGGTTGACACCCTCGGTTGCCCGGCTGACGCTGACAAGGATGGCGTGCCTGATGCAATGGATAAGTGCCCGAATACCCGCGAAGGTGCTCAGGTGAATGCTGAAGGTTGTGAAGGTGACTTCGATGGCGATGGTATTCCGGATGCCGCTGACCAGTGCCCGAACACCAAGCAGGGCGTGGCTGTTGATTCTACTGGCTGCCCGGCTGATGCTGACAAGGATGGCGTACCTGATGCTCTCGACAAGTGCCCGGACACCAAGGCCGGCTTGAATGTTGACAATACGGGTTGCCCGCTCGACTTCGATAAGGACGGCGTACCTGATGGTATTGACCAGTGCCCGAACACCCAGGCTGGCGTGCCGGTTGACTCTGTGGGTTGTGCCGCTGACGCTGACAAGGATGGCGTGTACGACGGTCTCGACAAGTGCCCGGATACTCCGAAGGGTGCATCTGTTGACACCTTGGGCTGCCCGGTGGACAGCGATAAGGACGGCGTGGCTGACTTCCTCGATAAGTGCCCGAATACCCTCGAAGGCGTACGTATCGACAAGAAGGGTTGCCCGCTCAACAAGGCTGAAGACCTCGAACAGTTGAAGAAGGGTATTAACTTCCAGAGTGGCTCTACGAAGCTCACGAAGGCAAGCTACAAGACCTTGAACAACATCGTGAAGCTCATGAAGAAGTTCAACACCGCCAACATCGAAGTCCAGGGTCATACCGACAACACTGGCTCCGAAGACAAGAACAAGCAGATTTCTCAGGATCGTGCTCAGGTTGTGGTGGATTACTTCATCCAGAACGGTATTTCTTCTGACCGCGTTCGCGCCGTGGGCTTCGGCTCCGACAAGCCGATCGCCGACAACAAGACGAAGAAGGGCCGCTCCAAGAACCGCCGTGTTGAACTCGTACCGTTCTAATCGGAACTCTTGAAATAGCTAGTGCAGCTCTGCTGCAAAAAGGACGCTCGCCAAATGGCGAGCGCCTTTTTTTTATATGCGAACGACTTCCTAATTGTCTTCCCGGCCTTACTTAATTTGTCTTCCCTATAGCTGTTCTTATTTGAGTAGAAAAGGAACGGGCAAGACAAAGGACGGTTACTTTTTAAACACCCACTTCTTGTACAGCGTAAAGCTTGCAACTACGTACACGGCGTTCGCGACAATATTTGCGAAGAAGCCGGGCTTCATGAATTGCGAAATGAAGTCGGTGAACGGCTTGCACCAGGCGGTGTTGAGCATGTAAACGGTGGCCTCGAGGGTAACGAAGTTGAGGGCGTAGGCGGCGATGAACACGATGATGAATCGGACGATTTCGCTGCGCTTGCGGCCCCGGCTCTTGAAATTCCAGATGCGGTTCATCAGGTAACTGTTGATGGCGCCGAAAATGAACCCGAGGAAATTGGAAAGTTCCAGATTCCAGTCCAAAAGTTGGTGCATTACCCAGACCGATACCAGGGTAATAAGGGTGTTCATGACGCCAATCAAGTTGTATTTGATGAAATGCTTCACGGAGAAGGAAAATAAAAAAAATAAGTAGAAATGGAGATGCC
>Ga0310696_10007132_pt1 | contig 13171 bp, 10 predicted proteins | sample AusTroGonzalo_MG_4_FD_203885 | JGI IMG/M metagenome (GOLD analysis project Ga0310696, IMG submission 203885) | Bovine rumen microbial communities from tropical cattle in Woodstock, Queensland, Australia - Gonzalo_02 (v2) (version 2) | ecosystem: Host-associated > Mammals > Digestive system >... | reverse complement strand
TTATAAATATTAATATTTTTGTAATGTTTTTGTAATATTTATCCGGTTCTTGTGGGTTTTTCAACCCTTCATCACCATATTTTGTATACAAAAAGGAACCACCCTCTGATACAGAGGGTGATTCCTTGTAGGCTTTCTGAATAATGTAACAAAAAGTTTAGAATTCTACAGAACAGGCCAGGGGATTTCCTTCGGACAGAAACCGATTCCGTCGCAGGACACCGGGTCGTACCGGATCCCGCCATAGACTCCCGCAACCCCCGCGGCAAAAGCTTCCGCGTGAAGATGACCGTATACCGCCGCCCTCACCCGCGGGAATGCTTCCAGCGTCCTGGTGAAGGGAGAGTCTGTCTCATCCGCCATCCGGGGTGGAAAATGCATCATCACCAGAATCGGTTTTCCCCCTCCGATCGTTTCTGCTCTCTCCAGCGCCATCTGAAGCCGTTGGAGTTCTCGTTTAAATATTTTTTCATCTTCCGGGGAAAGCGGATTTTTTTTCGTCGGGTAGTTCCAGCCGCGTGTTCCGCAAATCACGCACGGTCCGACGTCCACGGCGTCAAACTGAAGCGCCGTCATATTGTCCGGCAAAACCGAGCGAACCCGACTGACAGAAGACCACCAGTATTCATGGTTTCCTTTACACAGGATCTTTCTGCCCGGAAGTGCCGCAATCTCCATCAGATCCGGAATTGCTTTCTCCAGCTGCATGGCCCAGCTGATGTCACCCGGTATCAAAACAAGATCTTCTTCGCCGACACATCTGCGCCATGCTTCACTGATACGCAAAAAATGCCTGTCCCACTGGGGTCCGAACACATCCATGGGTTTATCGTCGCCCCCCGGCATGTGCAGATCCCCGATGGCAAACAGGCGCATATTCCGTTCCTTCCGTCACCGCTTATCGGTAAGTTTTATTCTTCTTCCTCGTCCTCATCGGCTTCCCGTTCTTCGTCCTCCCGGACGTCCTCAAGGGAAAGCTCTTCCTCAATTTCACCGTATTCCTGGGACGGAATGGGATCATCCTCTTCCGGAATAATCTCATCCATGCCGCTGACGGAATCCATGTCGCCGATGTTGCTCGTATCAACATTCTCCCCGGAATCGGAATCTGTAGTGTCATCCGGTTTGCTGTTACTCTTATTCATCTCCTTAAGGCAGAAAAGACAGATGTCCTTGCCCGGAAGCGCCGGCTCCTCATTGCAGATACTGCAGAGTTCAACTTCGTCATCGTTGCTTTCACCCTTCAGTTCACGCAGGCAGATCTTGCAGTACTTCTCATCCTCACGGATATAGTTCAGATCACATCTGGGGCACTTAACCAGATTCATCGCATTTTCCTCCTCGTCTTTGCCGAAATCGGGATGCAGTTCCACCGCGGCAGTGATTTCAGGAATATATTTCCACAGGAACGATATTTTACCATAAAAGCAAGCTGAAAATCGTGCACCGTTCCCACTTTCAGGAACAACGGCCCACAAAGCTCTCCGCTATGCCCGTTCCCAATCCACGGAACGTGATTATACACTCTTCCCTTCTCGGATGCAATAGGTAAATATTGCCTTTTTGTACGAATCCCGTTTTTCCGTCTTCATTCCTTCAGCACCCGTTCAATCAGGCCCAGCAGCTCAGGCCGGCCGGTACCGTCTTCCCCGCTGAAGCAGAGAACCTCCCAAGGCTGAACGCTGAGAGCCCGGCAGATCGGTGCCAGATGCTTCATACGGGCACCGCGGCTGATTTTGTCTGCCTTGGTAGCGATCACCGAAAAAGGAATCCCGGATTCCCGCAGAAAGCGGTTCATGGTGATATCGTCCTCCGTCGGTTCGTGGCGGATATCCACAAGGCACAGAACGTGTTTCAATTCCTCCGCCTGGGTAAAATAGTCCTGCATCATCTTCCCCCAGCGAAGTTTTTCCTGTTTGTCCACCTTGGCAAATCCATACCCGGGAAGATCTACCAGATGAAACTCTCCGTTCAGTAGGAAAACGTTCAGAAGACGCGTTTTTCCCGGAGTGGAGCTGGTGCGCGCCAGTTTATTCCGCCGGCAAAGACGGTTGATCAGCGTGCTCTTCCCCACGTTGCTTTTGCCGGCCACGGCGATCTGTGGAAGTCCCCTGCCGGGAAACTTCCCGTAATCTGCCATGGAGGTAACAAATTCTGCCGTCCTGATTTCCATGTGTTTTCCCTTCTGAAAGCCGCCGTCAGTCTTTCTTCAGCGCCGTGTCCAGCACTTCACGGATTTCCCGTACCGTAACCACCTTGAATTTTTCCAATACATAGGGCGGAATTTTCTCAAGGTCTTTCCGGTTTTCCTCCGGGATCACCAGTGTATCAATTCCCGCCCGGTAAGCTGCCAGCGTTTTTTCTTTCAGACCTCCGATCGGCAACACACGTCCGCGAAGGGTGATCTCACCGGTCATGGCCACATTCTGCCGAACCGGAACGCCGGTAAGCGCGCTGACAAGTGCGGTGGCCATGGTTACGCCGGCGGAAGGACCGTCCTTGGGAACAGCGCCTTCCGGTACATGAATATGAATATCAAGTTTCTGGTAAAAATCCTGTTCAAGCTTCAGTTCCTCGCCATGGGCCCGAACCCAGCTGAAGGCTGCTTCCGCGGATTCCTTCATGACATCACCGAGCTGACCGGTCAGTTTGAGTCCGCCCTTTCCGGGCATCAGGGAGCATTCCACTTCCAGCATCTCGCCGCCCACCGTCGTATAGGCCAGGCCGTTCACCACGCCGACGCGCGGTTCCTTCTCCGGATCTTCCCGCAGATAGCGCGGCGCTCCGAGCAGTTCGTGCAGCGTTTTCACGCTCACGGTCATGGACCGCTTACCGCTGTCCAGCATTTTCACAGCCGCCTTGCGACAGACTGCCGCTGTCGTACGTTCCAGCGTGCGAACGCCCGCTTCCCGCGTATAGCCTTCAATCATGGCCTTCATGGCCGCTTCGTTCATCTTCAGTGCGTTCTCACGCATCCCGTGTTCCCGAATCTGTTTCGGTAGAAGGTGCCGTCGCAGGATCTGCAGTTTCTCCTCTTCTGTGTAGCTGGGAACTTCAATCAGTTCCATCCGGTCCAGCAGCGGTGCCGGAATCGTTTCCATGCTGTTGGCGGTGGTGATGAACATCACCTTGCTCAGGTCAAAAGGCAGTTCCAGATAATGGTCTCGGAAAGCGTTGTTCTGTTCCGCATCCAGCACCTCAAGCATGGCGGATGCCGGATCTCCTCGGAAATCTCCGCTCATTTTGTCAATCTCATCAAACAGGAATACGGGATTAACCGTTCCTGCCTGTTTAATTCCGGAAATAATGCGCCCAGGTATGGATCCGATATAGGTACGCCGATGACCGCGGATCTCCGCCTCGTCCCGCACGCCGCCCAGGCTCATCTGGACGAATTTACGGCCCACCGCTTCGGCGATGGCCTTGACAATGCTGGTTTTGCCGACGCCGGGAGGTCCTACAAAGCAAAGAATCGGGCCCTTCATGTCTTTTTTCAGCCGGAGAACAGCCAGATATTCGACAATCCGCTCCTTCACTTCGTCCATTCCGTAGTGATCCCGGTTCAGCACTTCCCGGGCCCGGTTCAGATCCAGATTGTCCTCTGTTTCTTTTCCCCAGGGCAGATCCAGAATCCACTCAATATATGTCTGGCTCACGGAAGCTTCCGGACTTCCGGGCGCCATGCGGCTCATCCGTTCCAGTTCCTTCTCGCATTTGGCCCTGGCCTCCTCGTTCAGAGGCGTTTCTTCCATGCGGCTGCGAAGGTCGGCCGTGTCAGCGTCGTCCCGGTCTCCAAGTTCGTTCTGAATGGCTTTTATCTGTTCGCGCAGGTAATAGTCCTTCTGATTTTTCTCAACCTGTTTGCGGATCCGGGCCTGAATCTGCTTCTCCGTATCGGCCATGTCGGTTTCCCGGATCAGAATAGCGCACATTTTCTCCAGCCGTTTCAGGGGATCCAGTTCATTCAGGATATCCTGCCGTTCTTCCATTTTTGTCAGCACGTTGGCCGCCAGAAGATCCGCCGCCTCCCCTGCCTTTTCAACAGTGCGCATCGAGTCAACCGTCTCCTGGCTGACACGCTGAGACGAGCGGGCATATTCGGCAAAAAGATCCTGACAGGTCCGCATCAGTGCTTTCGCTTCCGCTGAACGCGGAACCTTGTCCTCGCAGAGGCGGATCACAGCGCTCATGCAGGGATCATCACCCGCCGCTTCTTCAATCACACCGCGGCATTTACCCTCCACAAGCACCCGGATATTTTCACCTGGCAGGTTCATGACCTGCCGGATTTCCGCCACTGTCCCGACTTTGCAAAGATCATTCCAGGTCGGTTCCTCGACGCTCTCATCCTTCTGGCTGACCAGAAAAACCCTCTGGCGGTCTGTCATGCCCCGTTCCAGGGCCATAACGGATTTCTGGCGTCCCACGTCAAAATGGAGTACCATATTCGGAAAAAGCATCAGTCCCCGCAGCGGCAGAACCGGCAGATGAACGGTTTGAAGTTTTCTCATGTCTCCCTCTTATCGTTTGATAATTTCTCAGCTGATTTCCTTGGCGTCCTCGTTCCGGCGCTGGCTGTCCGTACGTTTGGCGCTTCTCCGGTTGCGGACGCCGGCAATCAGTTTCGGCTTTCCGCCGGTTACGGAATCCCGGGTAATAACGCATTCGTTGATGTCGGTCATTCCGGGCAGATCAAACATCGTGTCCAGCATGGCGTCCTCAATAATGGCACGCAGACCACGGGCTCCGCATTTCCGGGTAATTGCCTGTTTTGCGATCTCACGCACGGCATCTTCCTCGAAGGTCAGTTTTACACCGTCCATATCCAGCAACGCTTCATACTGTTTGCACAGCGCGTTTTTCGGCTCGGTAAGAATCTTTACAAGGGCGTCCTCGTCCAGTCCGTCCAGCGTCACAAGGATCGGAAGCCGGCCCACAAATTCCGGAATCAGCCCGTATTTGGTAAGATCTTCCGGCCGCACGTCCTTCAGTGCGTCCGTCCGTGCAGGATCCCGCTGGCTCTGCACCTCCGCGCCGAACCCAAGAACTTTCTTTCCGATCCGGTTCTCAATAATCGGAACCAGCCCGTCAAATGCACCGCCGCAGATAAACAGGATGTTGGTTGTGTCAATGCGGATCATTTCCTGATGGGGGTGTTTCCGTCCGCCCTGCGGAGGAACGGCGGCTTCTGTGCCTTCCAGAATCTTCAGCAGAGCCTGCTGCACACCCTCTCCGCTCACGTCTCGGGTGATGGACATGTTCTCGCCTTTGCGGGCAATCTTGTCGATTTCGTCGATATAGACAATACCGCGCTGAGCCTTTTCGATGTCCCAGTCCGCCGCCTGGATCAGCCGGAGAAGAATGGTCTCCACGTCGTCGCCGACATAGCCGGCTTCCGTCACGCTGGTGGCGTCCGCGATCGCAAAGGGAACCTCAAGGATCCGCGCCAGTGTCTGGGCCAGATAGGTTTTTCCGCTGCCGGTCGGTCCGAGAAGCAGAATATTACTCTTCTGCAGTTCAACATCCTCTTTCCGCTGTTTGCGGTTAATCCGTTTGTAATGATTGTATACGGCGACACTCAGCGCGCGCTTCGCCCGTTCCTGGCCGATTACATATTCGTCCAGAACCGCTTTCATCTCCGCGGGCAGCGGCAGCTTCTTCATTTCCTTCTGCTTGCCGCCCTGGCTGTCCATGAATTCCTCGTCATTCAGAATATCATTGCAAAGACTGATACACTCGTTGCATATATAAACGTTCGGACCGGCAACCAGCCGTTCCACAGCATTCTGGGTTTTTCCGCAGAATGAGCACCGGGGGCCCTGACGGTTCATTCCGCCGTTATTATTCGCCATGTCTGGATCCTCACTTCGCCTGTTTTTCGCGGGGCTTGTAAATCTCGTCGATAATATGATATTCAAGCGCCTCTTCCGCGCTCATGAAGTAATCCCGTTCCACATCCGCCTGAACCTTTTCCAGGGGCTGGCCGGTCATTTCCGCCATCATGGCAGTCATTTTTTTCTTGGTTTTCATCAACCATTCCGCGCGGATGGCCACATCGGTCGCCTGGCCCTGTGCACCGCCCAGCGGCTGGTGAATCATCACTTCGGCGTTGGGAAGCGCAAGACGCTTGCCCTTTTCGCCAGCCATCAGCAGGAAAGCGCCCATGCTGGCGGCCATGCCGACACAGACGGTACGCACCTGCGGTTTGATATACTGCATGGTATCAAAAATCGCCATGCCGGCTGTCACGGAGCCGCCGGGGCTGTTGATATAGAGGCTGATATCACTGTCCGGATCTTCCATTTCCAGGAACAGCATCTGGGCCACCACCAGGTTGGCGGTGTCGTCGGTAATCTCCCCGCCCAGAAAAACAATACGGTCTTTCAGCAGTCTTGAATAAATATCGTAGGAACGTTCCCCGCGGTTCGTCTGTTCAATCACCATCGGTACGAGCGGCATCTGGATCCCTCCTTATTTTTTGACAGGAACGGCGGCCCCGCCGGGCCGCCGCTGGATGTGTGCAATTATTCTTCCGCAGTTTTCTTCTTTGCGGCAGGCTTCTTTGCAGGCTTCTTGGCTTCCTCCGCGGGTGCTTCCTCAGCAGTTTCGGCATCTTCAGCCTTCTTGGCAGTCTTCTTGGCGGCAGGTTTCTTTGCGGGTTTCTCTTCCGCGGGTGCCTCTTCGGCAGCTTCAGCCTTCTTAGCGGTCTTCTTCGCGGGTTTTTCCTCAGCAGGCGTTTCTTCCGAGGTCTCTGTCTTCTTGGTTGTCTTCTTCGCAGCGGCTTTCTTCGCGGGTTTCTCTTCCGCCGGTTCTTCTTTCTTCTTTTCGAGAACCGTCGCGTCCTTCTTCAGCAGATCCAGCACCATCTGAATCGCGGCATTGTCCTTCAGATAATCCTTCTGCTCGTCGGTCAGATTCTTTTTGAATTCCTCCACGTCCATGCCGGAACGCTTCGCCTGGTCCTCAATGGCCTTTTCGATTTCCGCCTCGCCGGGCTCAAGGTTTTCCGCCTTGCGAATTGCCTCAATCACCAGTTCGGTCTTCACGCGCTTTTCCGCTTCAGGCTTGTACATCGCCGCCAGGCCTTCGCGGGTCTGGCCGGTGTACTTCAGATAGTCGTCCATCTTGATGCCCTGATAGCTCATGCGCACAGCCATCTCGCGCACCATGTAATCCGCCTGATCTTCGATCATTGCTTCCGGAATGTCCATCTGCGCATTCTCAACGGCTTTTTCCACCAGGGCATTCTCGGCCGCGATGGCATTGTTCTCGTTGATGCGGTCGGTCAGTTCCTTCACGATGGATTCCCTGTATTCGGCGAAAGTGTTGAAATCGCTGATATCCGCAGCAAAATCATCGTCCAGTTCGGGTTTTTCGGTGACCTGGATGCCGTTCACTTTCACATGGAAAACGGCGTCCTTGCCCTTGAGTTCTTCAGCATGGTATTCGTCGGGGAACTTCACCTGCAGATCCTTCTCCTCGCCGACATTCATGCCGACCATCTGCTCTTCAAATCCGGGAATGAAAGTATGGCTGCCGATGGTCAGGGTCTGATGCTCGGCCGTACCGCCGGCAAAGGGAACGCCGTCCACGCTTCCGGCGTAATTCAGGTTCACGGTGTCGCCCTCCTGAACGGGACGGTCGTCCACGTCGATGGTGCGGCTGGCCTTGTCCTGATCCTGGGAAATGCGGGCATCAATCATCGCGTCAGTCAGTTTCTCCTGATCCACTTCAACGGTGAGCCCCTTGTATTCGCCCAGCGTCACGTCAGGACGGACAAACACTTCCAGATGGAATTTCAGATCCTTGCCTTCGCCGATTTCGTCCAGATCGATCTGGGGCCGGTCGACGGGATGAAGGTCGTATTCCCTGATGGCTTCCTCATATGCGTCCGGGAAAAGCGCCTCAAAGGCATCGTCATAGAAAACGCCTTCGCCGTACAGCGTTTCAATCATTCTGCGGGGGGCCTTGCCCTTGCGGAATCCGGGAACATTGATCCGTCCGCGTAGTTTCAGATATGCTTTCTGCATCGCCGCGGCAAACAGAGCGGCGGGAATGGAGAATGTCAGTCGAACTTTGTTTCCGGAAATCTTCTCATAGGTATGGCTCATGAATACTGTTCCTCCTGAAATCTAGTGGATCAACCTTCGGCGCATAACACGCCGGATGGCATTGTAACACAAGTCCGGCGCCTTTGCAACGTTTTCCCTTCAATTAAATATGCAATTTCCGCCCGGAAAAAAAATGCGTATGTTCCGTCAGAAATCATACGCACGCATTTTCCCGTTTCTCTTCCGTTCAGCTGACTCCCATCATCCGGTGCAGCACTTCCTGGTAAGCCTCTGCCACGTTGTCCATGTCCCGGCGGAACCGATCCTTGTCCAGGGGTTCGTGGGTGCTGCTGTCCCAGAACCGCGCGGTATCCGGCGTAATCTCGTCTGCGACGATAATACGCCCGTGATACCGGCCGAACTCAAGTTTGAAATCAATCAGTTCGATATTGATCTCCTTCAGGTAGGCCATCAGGAGACTGTTCACCTTCAGACAGGTACTGTCAATCTGTTCCATTTCCTCCGGCGTAGCAGCCTTCATGGCATAAATGTGCGTGTGATTGATCATGGGATCCACATCCATGTCCGTGTCACGCATCACATATTCCACCACAGGCGGATCCAGCTTCATTCCGACGGGAAGTCCCGTCCGTTCTGCCAGCTGACCGGCCACGCGGTTCCGGATCTTCACGGAGAAGGGCAGCATGTCGCAGCGCTTCACCAGGCTGTGCCGCGCGTCGATCTTCTCGATAAAGTGGCTTTCGATGCCGTTGGCATCGAGCAGGGAAAACAGATGCTCGCACACGGCGTTGTTCACTTCGCCTTTCCCAAGAATCCGTCCCCTTTTCAGGCCGTGAAAAGCCATCGCCTCGTCTTTGAAATAGACGATCGCCTTGTCCGGGTCATCCGTCGCGTAAACCTTCTTGCCTTTTCCTTCACGCAAAATCATCCCGATTTCAGGCATCCGGCGTTCCTCCGTTTCTTGCTTGAACGCTTTTATTGTAACATTCTCCGTTGTTTTTCTCAAGACGTACAAATTGTGCCTTGTTTAACCCAGATAAGACAAATCGCGTACATTTCCGCATCGTACGCATAAATCGTTCGTTTCGCGCCCTTGCATCCGCCTTCTGAACCGCGTAGAATAGAAACTGTTCAGAAGATTTTCCCGAACACAGCAAGGTTTCGCAGGATTCCAAAAATGTGTTCCGTCTCTTCTGAATACAAGCAAGCTTTTTTTCGGAGGATTTAAATGGATCATTACGGAAAAGCCCGCCGTGAAGGGCTTCGAATCTATACAACGGCATTGCAGGCGCATGAGGATCCTTTCCTGCCTGTCCTGGAATCCAAAGTTCCGGACCTGTCCACCCTCTCCCGGATGTCGCTGGGCATCATCACGGTTCCCCTCTCCCGGGTGCTGGGTTCCGTTTCTCCCGGGCGCTCGAAGGCATTCACCAAAGGCTTCCTGCCCATCCTCGAAGGCGGCAGCGAGTTTGCCGCAAAATGGGATCATCTCTATGAAAGCGTGGAGTCCGAAGGCGTAAACCAGCCGGTCACAGCCCTCGAATATATGGGATACTACTACGTCATTGAAGGCAACAAACGCGTATCGGTCACCAAAGCCATGGGTGCCAGGGATATCGAAGCGGACGTCACCCGCGTCATCCCGCCGAAAACAGAGGATCCCGAGGTCGTCGCTTATTATGAATACTGCGACTTCACAAAGGAGACCGGCCTGTATCCCATTCTCTTTTCCAGGCCCGGTTCCTATCAGAAATTGCTCTCCCTTCCGGGCATGAGAGCCGGAGAAAAATGGACCGAAGATGAAATCCTCTCTCTGCGAAAGATCTTTCATTATTTTTCCGAAGCCTACGAAACCATGCTGCCGGAGGAAAACAGGCTCCCCACCGGCGACGCATTCCTGATCTTTCTGACAGCCTTCGGCTATCTGGAAGTCCGGGATGACGATCTTTCCAAAACCAGAGAACGGGTTCGTTTGATGGCGAGGGAGTTCGAGAACCATGACGGCAGAGTCAACCTGGTCATGGAGCGGGCCAACCCCGTCCCAGCTATACCGACCATTGCCAGCCTGTTCCGTCCCGGAAAGGTGAAAGCCGCTTTCCTGTTTAATCGGCCGATTGAGGACTCCGCCTGGAATTACTGGCACAATCTCGGCCGTCTCGAAGCGGAGGAAAAGCTGGAGGGAAAGCTGGAAACAGGTGCTTTTATCGTTCCTTCCCGTTCCGATTTCGAGGAAACGGTGGACCGCCTGATCCGGGAAGGCTACACCGCCTTCTTTGCCACTTCCCCGGTCATGCTCAACAGTACGATCGAACCGTCCCTGCTCCATCCGGAAGCCCGGTTCCTGTGCTGTTCTCTTCTCTCGCATTATGCAAACATCCGTACCTACTATATCCGTTTCTATGAAGCAAAATTCCTGCTGGGTCTGGCGGCCGGCATCCTGTCCGACAACGGAAAAATCGGCTATATCGCCGACTTCCCGATCTACGGTTCACCTTCCGCCGCCAATGCCTTCGCCCTGGGAGCCCGAATGGTGAATCCGAAAGCAAAGATCTACATGAACTGGTTTTCGGCCTCCTGGTATGATGATCAATTGCCCTTTGAAGATCCGGAAATCAGGGTCATCTGCAACCGGGATATCACCGCCCCGAAGTATGACGCCCGCGATGTCGGCCTCTATCTGCGTCAGGGGCGACGCATCATCAATATGGCAACTTTGATCCCACGCTGGGGGCTTTTCTACCGGCTGATCTCCGAAATGATTCTGAAGGGCACCTTCAATCCGGCGGAGAATAAGCAAAACGCCACGAATTACTGGTGGGGCATCGGATCCCAGATCCTGGATGTCGCTTTCTCAAAACGTTTCGATCCTTATGCCGCCCGAATCATTCATCATTTCAGCCAGGAACTGAAGGAAGGAACCTTCACGCCCTTCGAGGGAGAAATCAGGGATCAGAGCGGCGCTCTCCGCTGTGAGGCGGACCGCCGCCTCACGCCGGCTGAAATCCTCTGTATGGATTATCTCGTGGACAATATCGTCGGTTCCTTCCCGAAAGAAGAAGAACTGATTGAGTCCGCCCGTCCCCTGGTTCGTCTTCAGGGAATACACGGAGAACTGATGCCCGAGCTTTCCTCCTTCAGTTGGAACAGAAAGTGAGAACAGAGCAATGCGGATTTTGGCGATATCGGACGAGCCCTCCCAAAAGCTTTGGGGCAGCCGGTGCAGGGAAGCGCTGGAAGGGGTGGACCTGATTCTCTCTGCGGGGGATCTGCCTCCCTCCTATCTGTCTTTCCTGACCTGCTTCACCAGTGCGCCCGTGATCTATGTGCACGGAAATCACGACGACATCTATGAAAAGAAGCCGCCGGAGGGCTGTTTGTGCGCCGACGGCAAAATTCTGCTGATCGGCGGTGTCCGGATTCTGGGTCTGGGCGGAAGTTTCCGTTACCGGCCGGACTGCGTGAACATGTATACCGAACCGGAAATGCAATCCAGAATCCTTAACCTGCGCCGGAAGCTCCGTGCCACCGGCGGGTTTGATATCCTGCTCACCCACGCGCCGATCCGCGGCGTCGGAGATGAGGATCACCCCTCCCATCGCGGGTTTGAATGCTTCGGTCCCCTGCTGGACCGTTACCGTCCCGCCGTCATGGTCCACGGCCATATGCATCAGGCCTATACCGCCTTCTTTCAGCGGGAGCGCACCTACAACGGCGTTCCGGTCATCAATGCCTCCACTGAGTATGCCTTCGATCTTCCGGAAACGCCGGACCGCCGGGAACCCACGCCCCGGGGCATCCGCATCATGGAAAAAATGAGCCGGTTCGAATAAATCGAACCGGTCTTTTTCGGCAGCCGTCCGTGCGCCTCCGTCCTGTGTCTCTCAGCGGCTTCAGCGTTGTCCTCCTGTTCATTCGCAATACTTTGCGGTAAACTCTTCAATCCTCAGCGGTCTGTCGTAGTAATATCCCTGGAAAAGCACCCTGCCGAAGCGTTTAAGATAATCCCGCTGTTCTTCTGTCTCAACGCCTTCAAAACACAGCAGCATATCGTTCTCCTCCGCCAGCGCCACCAGCAGCTCCGCAAACTTCGGATCGTTTTCGTTTTCCCGCATATGCTGTGTGAACTGCATATCCAGTTTGATCTCGTTCACGTTCAGGTGCAGCAGCAGGTCGATGGTGGAGAAACCGGTCCCCATGTCATCCAGCGCCACCCGAAAGCCGGCTTCCCGCAGGTCGTTCACCCGCTGCTTCAGAATGTCAAATTCCATTTCCTTGCAGCGTTCCGTCAGCTCCAGAATCAGGTGATCGGCCGGATAGTTTTCCTCTTCCAAAATCTGCTTCACCCGCGGAATAAAGTCGTCCGCATACAGCTGCAGCGCGGTGATATTCACGTTGATATTGAACTCCGGCAAGGTCTGCCTGATTTTCCCTGCATGCTGCAGCGCCATCCGCAGGATGTCGTATCCCAGTTCCGTATACCCCGCGTCGCTTTCCAGGAAGGAAATGAAGCGGCCCGGCGGAACCTCTCCGTATGCCGGCGATTTATACCGCAGCAGTGCTTCCGCGCCGGCCACCTTCTCGGAGGCAGCATCAATAATCGGCTGCAGCCGCAGGAAGAAATGGCTCCGGTCTGTCAGGCAGTCATGATGAACCGTTCGGAGCAGCGTGGCGTCCTCTTCCCCGGTGCCGCCTGCCGTCCGGCGGAAAAGCACTTTCGAGCCGCCCTGTTCAAAGCCGGCTTCTTCCGAAATATACTGCATGGCGCTTCGTATCTGATCGGTATCCTTCAGGTTCGGATCCGGAAGCTCAAGCGCCCCGGCGTACACGTTCAGCGGAATCACACGGTTTCCGCCCATCACGCCGCCGGCGCAGGCCTCCCGGACCTTCCCGAACACTTCCTCCGCAACGCTCCGGTCATTGCCCGGCAGCACAAAGATGAAGTTTCTTGCGCCCTCGGAATAAACCTCGCCATGATCCTTCACCGCGTGCAGGCAGATGTCCGCCGTGGACCGCAGCACACTGTTCAGTGCTTCCGTTCCGTACAGCATCTTTGCCCGGTTCAGGTTCCGGATTTCCATCCGCATCAGGATCATCTCCGT
>Ga0310696_10007131_pt1 | contig 13171 bp, 8 predicted proteins | sample AusTroGonzalo_MG_4_FD_203885 | JGI IMG/M metagenome (GOLD analysis project Ga0310696, IMG submission 203885) | Bovine rumen microbial communities from tropical cattle in Woodstock, Queensland, Australia - Gonzalo_02 (v2) (version 2) | ecosystem: Host-associated > Mammals > Digestive system >... | reverse complement strand
GCCCAGTTTCTGGTTGTCGCGGTCCGTCCGGCGGAGACGGTCCATGATCTCCGGGACCAGGCTGTCCTCCACCGCCGTGAACAGGGCGTGGTTCTGGGTGGGCCAGGCATGGCTTCCGAGATGCGGCTCGCCGGTCTCGGACCCGCGTCCGCCGATTTCCTCCCAGACAGTATAGCCGCGCTGGCCGCAGGCCTCCAGGAGCTGGACGACCTCCTGGTTGTAGGCTTGGTTATAGACTACGAATATCGCTTTCATACGCTTAAGATTCTTTCGCTTCGCTCAGAATGACAGAACGGCGGGCCTTTCGCTTCTCACGGTGTTCCGTGATGCCGCAGTACAGGACCGGGATGATGACGAGGGTGATGAGGGTGGAGATGGACAGACCCCAGGCGACGGTGATACCCAGGCCGTTCCACATTTCGGAACCTTCGCCCCGGCCCCAGGCCATGGGCAGCATGCCGCAGACGGTGGTGAGGGTGGTCATCAGGATCGGACGGAGACGGCTCCGGGCCGCGGTGATGGAGGAATCGCGGACGCTCATGCCGCGCTCCTGGCACAGGATCGTATAGTCTATCAGCACGATACCGTTCTTCACCACGATACCCAGCAGGATGATGACGCCGATGAGGCTCATCACGCCAACCGCCTGGTCGTGGAGCATGTTGCCGAGGGCGACGCCCGTGAAGGCGAACGGGATCGAGAACATGATCACGAGGGGACCCAGGAAGGACTCGAACTGGGAGGCCATCACCATGTACACCAGGATGACGATGAGGAGCATCAGGAGGATCATGTCGCCGAACATGGACTGCTGCTCCTCGTAGTCGCCGCCGATGTCCCAGGACAGTTCGGCCGGGAGGGTTTCCTCCTCCATCAGGGCGTTCACGAAGTCCACGCCCTCACTCAGGGCGTGGCCGCGGGCCATCATGCCCCGGACGGTGATGTAGCGGTCACGGTTCTTGCGCGTGATGGTGGGCGGGACCTTGGACTCCACGACCTGTCCGAGGTCACGGACCTTGATGCCTCGGCCGGCGGCGTTGTGGATCACGATGTTCTCTATGTCCTCCACGCTCTCGCGGAATTCCGGGGCGAAACGGACACGGATGTTGTATTCCTCGCCGTCCTCGCGGTAATAGGACGCCACCGTTCCGCTCATCGCCGCGCTCACGGCGGCAGCAGCCGTAGTGGACGTGAGTCCGTTGAGGGCCAGCTTCTCGCGATCGAAATCGACCTCATATTCCGGCGTGTACTGGTCGCGGCTCAGGATGACCTGGACGAAAATCGGATTCCCGATCATCTTCGCGCGGAGCCGGCGTGCCGCTTCCTCGGTCACCTCGAAGTCATACCCGTAGATTTCCAACTCGACGGCGCTGCGGCCGCCGGGGCCCATGCCGCCTTCCGTGACAGTGGCCTTGTTGATTTCCGGGAAGAGTTTGAGGTCCTCGCGGACGAGGTCGGCGATCTCGGAGGTGGAGCGCTTGCGGTCCTCCATCGACCCGATGTTGATGTTCATCGAAATCAGGTAGGTGCCGTTGTTGCGCATGGACGCGAAGGCGTTCTCCGAATCGGCCTGGCCGAAATTGTAGCTCAGCACCTTGATTTCCGGCACGTCGGCGACGATCTTTTCATAGATGCGCGCCGCGAGGTCGCGGGTCACGTCCTGGGCCGTCCCGATGGGCAGCTCCACGGAAACCTGGATACGGCCCTGGTCCTGCGTCGGGAAGTACTCGGTCTTCATCCGGGGGACGTAGATGGCGATCACGACGCCGAAAATGACAGCCGCTGACAGCAGCACGATGCGCTTGTGCTTCATGCACCAGGCGATCATCCGGGAATAGCCGTGGGAAACGGCATCCAGCGCCCGGTTCACCGGGTCGAAGATGATGTGGTACAGGCGGCCGCTCTTGTTCTCGCTCGTCAGCAGCTGCGAGCACAGCATCGGCACGAGGGGGAGGGCGGCGGTCGTGGACACAATCATGATGATGGACACGATCCAGCCCAGCTGGCGGAACATGATGCCGGCCATGCCGGAGATCATCGTCAGCGGGAGGAACACGCACAGCATCGTGAGGGTGGATGCGATGACGGAGATACCCACCTCGGCGGTACCGTGGACGGCGGCCTCCCTGGGTTTCTCGCCCCGCTCCAGGTGCGTGGTCACGTTCTCCAGGACCACGATGGCATCATCCACGACCATGCCTATCGCGATCGACAGGGCCGACATCGATATGATGTTCAGCGTGTTGCCCGTCGCGAAGAGGTACATCAGCGAGGCCAGCAGGGCAATCGGGATGGACAGGATGACGATGAGGGTTCCCTTCCACCGGCCCAGGAACAGGTACACGATGAGCATCACCACGAGGAAGGTGATGAGGATCGTCTCCTTCAGGGAGTTGATGGTCCGGAGGATATTGTCGGAAGAGTCGATGACCGTGGTGATCCGGATGTCGGAAGGAAGGTTGCGCTGGAGTTTGGCCAGTTCCTTCTTGACGCCCCGGATCACGTTCACCGTGTTGTAACCGGACTGCTTCTGGATGATGATCTGCGCACCGCGGACCCCGTTCGTGTAGGATTCCTGGGACTTCTCCTCCAGGCCGTCCTCGATGCGGGCGACGTCCCGGAGATAGATGACGCCCCCGTTCACGCTGCCCAGCACCACATCCGAGAGTTCGGACGGGTCCTGGAACTCCTTCTTGATGCGGAGGGTATAGGTGTCGGAGCCGATGTCGATGCTGCCGGAAGGGACGTTCCGGTTCTCGGCCGCGATGACCGACGAGATGGAAGCGATGGACAGCCCGTAGGCTTCCAGCTTGTTCGGGTCGCAATAGACATGGATTTCCCGCTGTGGGGCGCCGCTCACGGAGACCGTGCCCACGCCGGTGACGCGGGCGAGGGGCGTCGCGACCCTCTCGTCCAGGATCTTGTCCAGGGCCGATACGCTCTGGCTCGCCGTCGCTGACATGATCATGATGGGCATGTCGTCCGCGCTGAACTTGAAGATGGTCGGGGAGGACGCCCCGTCCGGGAGCGTCTGGCTGGCCATCGACAGTTTGTCACGCACATCGTTCGTCGCGACTTCGATGTCGGTACCGTATTCGAACTCGAGGGTGAGGACGGAGATGTTCTCCCGGGAGTTGGACGTGATGTCCTTGAGGTTCGCGACGCCGTTCAGGGAGTTTTCGAGGACCTTCGTGAGGTTGTTCTCCACATCCTCCGCGCTGGCGCCGGGATAAGAGGACATCACCATGATGGTGTTCGACTCCACGTCCGGGAAATTGTCCACCGGCAGCCGCGTCAGGGAAAAGAATCCCAGGATCGCGAACGCCACGAAGATGAGGGCGGTCGTGACCGGGTGGTTGACGGATGTCCTGTAGATACTCATGGGACCTTCCTTTTAGTTGAGGACTTCCACCTTCACGCCGTCCTTGAGAGCCGCCTGGCCCTTGCTCACGACCGACTCCCCTTCCTGCACGCCGTCCACGATCTCGTATTCGGCGCCCATGTGACGGCCGATGGTCACGGGAACGTAACTTACGGTGTCATCGGCTTTCAGCAAATAGACGAAGCGCTGGCCGGTGCCCTCCTGCTTGACGATGCAGCGGTCGGGGAGGACGATGCGATGGTGGGTGCCGAAGTTCACGGTGACGCGGGCGAACATGCCCGGACGCAGGGCGCGGTCGGTATTGTCCACGACGACCTCCGCGTTGAAGGTGTGCGTGGCGGGGTTGATGGTCGGATACAGGCGGACCACCCGGCCGTAGAAATCCCGGCCCGGCAGGGCGTCCGCCGAAATGGCGACCCGGTCGCCCGGCTTGACCTTCGTATATTCGCTTTCGGAGATGCCCACAAGGAGCTTCACCGGCACCACCTGCTGGACGGTGAACAGCGGGGAGCCCATCGAGAACATGTCGCCCACGTCGAAGTTGCGGGCGGTCACGAAGCCGCTGATGGGGCTGCGGAGAATCGTGTTCTCCAGGAGGTTGTCGTAGTTGGTCTTCCGGACCTTGTAGGAGAGTTCGGCGGTCTCGAAGTCGGACTGGGAAACGCCGCCCTCCTCATAGAGGCCCTTCAGGCGGGCGTATTCCACCTCGTCGTTCTGGATCTGGAGCTCCAGCTGGTCCAGCTGGAGGCGGTCCATCTCCGCAAGGATCTGGCCTTTCGTAACATAGTCGCCCACTTCCACGTTGATCCTGCGGATGCGGGCGCCGGCCTGGGGCATGATATTGTTCGTGGCATAGGCCTCCACGGTGGAGGAATAGACATTCTCCTGGGCGACGTCGCGGGAAGAGGCGGTGACGACTTCCACGGTGGGGATGGCGTTGGGATCGGGCATGCCGAATCCGCCGGGGCCGGCCGGGCCTTTCTGCCCGCCGCCCCTGCTGCCGCACGAAACCACGGCCAGGGCGGCCAGGAGGGGGATGAGGATCTTGCAGTTCATATTTGTCAATTCTCGTTGAAATCATAACCGAGGGTCTGCTCCAGGCCGGCCTTCGCAGTGACGAAGTTGTAGATGGCCTGGGAGACGGCGAGCCTGGACTGGGTGAGGACCAGTTCCGTGTTATTGAGGTCCGTCAGGGTGCTCTTTCCGAGCTGGTAGGACTTGACGGCGATGTCGTAGGCCTTCTCGGCGGAGACGAGGGCCTCCTTCGAGGCATCGTAGGTGCGCATGGCGGTGTCCATCGTCCCGAGGCTCTGGCGGATGCCGATGCGGAGCTGCCGCTCGGTGTTCTCCCGCTGGATGTCCAGTTCATCGGCCTGGACACGGACCTGCTTGATGGCATGGTAGCGCTGGCCGCCGGAGAAGATCGGGATCGAGAGGCTCACGCCCACGGTGGAGGACGGGAACCACTTCCACTGGCTCAGGTTGAAGATGTCGCTCTGGGTCAGGTAGGAGTAGGAGAAGGTCAATGAGAGGGTCGGGAGGTAAGCGTACTGGGCCATCCGGATCTGCCGGGCCATCATCTCGGCCTGCTGCGCGAGCTGGCGGAGCGTCGTGTTGCCGTCCAGGGACGCCCCCTCGCCCTCGGCGATGTCGCTGAACATCTGTCCCGCATACTCCTCCAGGGTGCCGGCGATGTCGATGTTGCGGTCCAGGTCGATGCCCATAACGGCCTTGAGTTGCCAGAGAGCCAGTTCCACGGAATTTTCCGCGTTGTACAGGTTCGGTATGGCGGCGGCGACGTTGGATTTCGCCCGGGTGAGATCCAGCTCGCTGGCTTTCGCCGCGTTATAGCGCATCTCGGTGAGCTTGAAATTCTCCACCGCATTCTCGAAGACAGAGTTATACACCTTGTACGCCTCTTTCGCAAAGAGGATGGCGTAGAAGGCCTGCTTGACGGAGGCCACAGTCCCGAGACGGGACTCGCGGGCCTGCTCCACGGCAAGTTCCACCTGGTCTCCGGACAGGCGGAGGCTCTCCCACAGCTGGAAGTTTACCAGCGGCATCTGGGCGCTGAGGCCGAAGGTGACGGAGTGGGAACGGCCCATTTCCATCGGCTCGGAAGAGGAGGACGAACTCCCCTCCTGGCTTTGGTTCGGGTCCACGTACGGAACGTACGGAACGCCGGTGCCGGCATACAGCTGCTCGATGTAGTAATAGATGGGGTTCATCATGGAGGCCATCATCCCGGCCATGCCGCCGCCGGAGGAGCCACCTCCTTCGTCGTCGGTCTTGTCGGAACCAAAGTAAACCTTCTGCTTCTTGAGGGCGTAGCTGTAGGAGCCCGACGCGTTCACCTGGGGGAACAGGGAAGCGTAGGAACCCTTCTTGGCATATTCCTGCCGCTGGATCTCCATGTCCGCGACTTTCACCGACGTGTTTTCGCTGAAGGCGATCTTAAGGGCGTCCTCCAGCGTCAGGACTACCTTGTCCTCCGCCGGTTTAGCCGTCTCGTCCTGATACTGCGCGAACGCCGGCAGGGCCAGCAGGGCTCCCGCAACCAGGAAGGCAATTTGTTTCAAATACATATACTAACTAACTGATAATCTTTATTGAATCATTCCTTCCTTGCAAAAATCACGCCTAACGGATCGGCTTCGCATAATGCGTCGCCTCCTTCTTCGGCTTCACCGCCTCCGGATGCACCGCCCGCGCCGGAATCCTCCTCGAATATGCATACACGATAAACCCGATGCCCAGCAGGATGAACGGAATGGAGAGCAGCTGGCCCATGTTCAGCACCATCGACTCCTCGAACTCCACCTGCGGCTCCTTGATGAACTCAATCAGGAAGCGGGCGCCGAAGCACACCGTCAGGAAAATCCCCACGAACATCCCGCGGTACGTCTCGTCCAGCTTTTTCTTGTACAAGGCGATCAGCGCAAAACCAAGGAGCAGGTAAGTAAAGCCCTCATACAACTGCGTCGGATGTTTGGGCTCCGTCTCTCCGCGAATCTCGAAAATGAAACCCCACGGCAGATTCGTCACATCCCCGTAAATCTCCGAATTGAACAGGTTTCCGAACCGGATGAACGCCCCGGCGAACGCCACCGTGATGGCCAGATGGTCCAGCAGCCAGACGAAGTCGAAATCATGCTTCTTCCCGTAATGGGCTGCAAACCACCACATCCCGAGAATCAGTGCAATGGTACCGCCATGGCTGGCCAGTCCGCCCTTCCACGGCATGAAAATCTCCCAGAAACCGGCCCAGCTTCCCAGATAGTAATCCGGCTGGTAGAACAGGCAGTGCCCGAGGCGCGCCCCCACGATCGTGCAGATGAGGAGCGTATAAAGAAGCGGATCGAGCAGCTTCTTGTCCAGCTTCTCCCGATCGAAGAACCACGAAAAGATGAACCACCCCAGGATGAACCCGCTCACGAACAGGAGCGAATACCACCGGAGCTCGAAATTCCCGATATGCAGGATGGCAGGATCGACATGCCAATGGACGACAAGTGCATTCATACGTATCTCCGTCCGGCCTAATCCGGACTATCTTGCAAATATACGAATTTTCCGCAAGATACCCATAGCTTTCGGGGCATCCTTTCCCCATTCCAAGAAACGTTTGCGGTGGTCCAAGTGATGGACCACCGCAAGCACTTCGCTACCTCACAGTCCCGGCAAAGCCTGGGACAGCCGTTATTGTTGTGCGACGGGACGGATAGTGTACCCGGCGGAACGGTGATCGTGACTTATTTGGACTGGGGGGAGTTGGGGTTTTCCTGCGGGTTTGCGCTTGGAGAAGGAGGGAGCAGCGGATTTGGCGTTAGATGGTTGGAGGGTTAAGCTCCACGCGCGATTCTCATCGGTCGAAGAGAGGGACGATGACCAGTAAATGCCAACGGCCCCGGCACCATCGAATTCGGTATCGTACCGGCTACCGGCGGCGGGAAGGAAAATGTTGTTACCTGCACAAGGACCCTCTATGCGGGTTACCCGCATTCCTTCTATTCCATTTTTAGTTTCCCGCAACCATTCGAAGGTTCCCGTGTTGCTCAGCGCCTCCAACTCATCGTGTGTGGGCATGCGCCAGGCACCGCCCCACAGCTGCCTTGCGGCGTCATCGGCATAGTCGTCATCGGCAAAAGAGGTCAACCCGTCTGAGTCATAATACTTGGTGATGTGACCATTCGGGTCATAGCCGATGCCCTCCTCTATGAAGGATTCATCCATGAAGGGATAGTTGAGCCAGTCGTAGCCCGTCTTGCCGTCGATCCAATTCTCGCAAGGGCTGTCCTGCGCATGGCCGGGCGTGTAATATGGCTCAATGGCGCCCCATTGGAAGTAGTCGCCGTATTCCCACGAGTTGGTGGCCCCTAAGTTGCAGGTGGCCCACAGGAGGTTCTTCCTCTCGCCCCCGACGGTTACTTCGCCCATATCCACGAATGCGTGCCCGTTTATTAAGTTGCGCAGGTTGACGGTGAGGTTGATTGTGTACTGCTTGCCGGCTTCGAAGGTCTTGCCGGCGGGCACGCTGTAGGTCGCCGTGCCCATGTCGGTCTCGATGGAGAGCAAGCCGCCGTCGAGGGTCTGCGCGGGGATGAGCGCGGCGCCGATGTTGCTCACGGGAATGTCAGTCGGCGTGCCGTATGCCTCGCTGATTTCACCCGTGGCAGGATTGAAATCGACGGTACGCAGGACGTTGAGGATGCTGACGCCGCTGATGCTCGTGACACCCGTTCCGGGGGTGATGTTCAAGTTGATCTTCGCCATCTTGTGTTCAAATCCAAGGGTGACGGCCCCGGCCTGCTTCCCCTGGTTCGTGACGGAGGCGAACATCAGGTCGCTGGCCTTGTAGTCCGCATCGGTAATCTGGGTGTCGGAGACGGTGAACGATGTACCGGCATTGGCGGGATAATAGGCTGCAATGTCGATGTTCTGCGACCCTTCGGGGTAATACGGCGCAGGGTTGGGTGCAGTCATGGCCCCATTGGCGGCGGTCGTAAAGGTATAGTCCGTCCACTGATTGGCGCCCGTGTTGCTGATGCGCACCTTGATGGATTCACCGGTTGCAAACGTCCCTTGGTTCAGGTCCTGGGAAGCCTTCGTCTCCGTATCCTGGACAGTCGTATAGGCAAGCGTCACGGGGATGCGTTCCTCCACGGGAATGCGCTCCTCCATCGGGTTCTCTTTCTGTGTGCAGGCCGCCAAAACAAGGATGGCCGCAGCAATGAAAAATGTCCTTTTCGTAGGCATGTCTCTGATTCTTTTGTCCGTTCTACATATACACCTCGTCCGTCGTGGTGTCACCGTTTTCCCACGCCTTGATGGTGTTGGAACCTTGCACTTCCGAAGAAGGACCGCATATCATGCGCTCCTGCACCACGACGACGGCTTCCGCCGCAGGTGACTCATACATTTGTTTTGCTTTCATATCTATTGCATTGCTGATTATTACATGATTCTTCCCTCCCCCATAAACCATGGGCGAGCGTATCGGTTTCAATATTTTCCTTGAAACAGAACACTACCAACTAAAAAACCGGCCGCAAAGATACGCTTTTTTCTTTATAAACAAATCGGATCTTGTTTTTTTCAAGCATCCAACCACCCATAGGACGGCACACATTGCGTCGAATGGAAGTGTCTGATTGAATGAACGTTACGAATAATCGCGTGCTCCGTCTGGCGCACGCGTTTTATCGTAAGTTATTCTAAATAAACCAATTACATTCGACGGCTGAAAGGCAGCTACCGTTTCAACCGCACGAAAATGCTCAAAGGAAGGACCTTGCCGAAGGCATCGCGGAGAGCGAGTTCGCCGCTTTCGAGGGAAAGGTAGTTGCCGTCGTGGCCGGGAGCGGCCTCGAAGCCGGAGTCGGGCTTCAGGCGGAAAGCTTCGCGGACGGTGGTTTCGCCCAGCATGGCGGAGTAGCCGTTGCTGTAGAGGTTGAGGACCATGAAGGAGTCGCGGGGCGAAAGAATCTGCGCGACATTCTTCAGGAGGTCGAACAGGAGTTCGTCCAGCTTCCATTTCTCACCGTCAGGACCGTGGCCGTAGGCCGGCGGGTCCAGGATGATGCCCTGGTACACGTTGCCCCGTCTGGCTTCCCGCCGGGCGAATTTCAAGGCGTCCTCCACGACCCAGCGGACGCCGTCCAGGGCGCTGCGCTCCATGTTCTCGCGGGCCCAGGTGACGACCTGGCGCACCGAGTCAAGATGCGTGACATCGGCACCCGCGGCCCTGGCGGCCAGCGAGGCGGCGCCCGTGTAGGCAAAGAGGTTCAGCACTTTGGGGGCGGGAAGGCCGTTCGCGCTGGCGATGCGGCCGAGGCGCAGGGTCTCCCGGTAGATGAATTCCCAGTTGGGCGCCTGCTCGGGAAACACGCCCACATGCTTGAAGGACGTCAGGCCCAGCCTTAATGCAATATGCAGGTCCGAAGCGGCGTGCGTTTCCGGATCTTGTTCCCCGTTGTACGCAATGCTCCACTGATCGTCCATCCTGCGGACCTTCTCCCATGTACCGCTGTCTTCCTTGCCAGCCTTCCCAAAGCCCGCGCCAGGGCGGAACACCACGTGGCTCAGCCGCTTCCACTCATTTTCCGGGAGCGACGGTGCCCACAGGGCTTTGGGCTCCGGGCGGCGGAGCACGAACTTCCCGAAGCGCTCCAACTTCTCGCCGCGGCCCGAATCGATCAGTTCGTAGTCTTTCCAGTAAGGTGCAGGGTATTCGATGGTCATGGCCTTTGAATTTTATGCAAAGATAGTTAAATTTGCAGATTGGAAAATCATTAAACCCTTAGATATGCAACAGTTCATCGACAGTTATGACTTCACCGGCAAAAAGGCCATCGTGCGAGTCGACTTCAACGTTCCCCTCAACGAAAACTTCGAGATCACGGACGACACCCGCATCCGCCGGGCCATGCCCACCCTCAAGAAAGTCCTCGAGAAGGGCGGTGCCCTCATCATCATGTCCCACCTCGGCCGTCCGAAGAAAGTGGACCCGAAGTTCTCCCTGAAGCACATCGTGGACCACGTGTCCGAGTGCCTGGGCGTTCCCGTCCAGTTCGCCGATGACTGCCAGAAGGCCGATGCGCAGGCGGCGGCCCTCCAGCCCGGCGAGGCCCTCCTCCTGGAGAACCTCCGCTTCTACGCCGAGGAAGAAGGCAAGCCGCGCGGCCTCAAGGAGGACGCCACCGACGAGGAGAAGAAAGCGGCCAAGAAGGCCGTCAAGGAGTCCCAGAAAGAATTCGTGAAGAAACTCGCCTCCTACGCCGACTGCTATATCAACGACGCCTTCGGTACCGCCCACCGCGCCCACGGCTCCACCGCCCTCATCGCCGAGTACTTCCCGAACGACAAGATGTTCGGCTACCTGATGGAAGGCGAGATCAAGGCCATTGACAATGTCCTGAAGAACGCCCAGCGTCCGCTGACCGCCATCATCGGCGGCTCCAAGGTCTCCTCCAAGCTCGCGGTCCTGAAGAACCTCGTCGGCAAGGTGGACAACCTCATCATCGGCGGCGGCATGGGCTACACCTTCATCAAGGCCCTGGGCGGCCACGTCGGCATGTCCCTCCACGAGGACGACCTCATGCCGGACGCCCTTGAGATCCTGAACACCGCCAAGGAGAAGGGTGTCAATGTCTCCCTGTCCGTCGCGACCGTCTGCGGCCAGAGTTTCGACAACGACACGCCCCGCCAGATCTTCGACATCTACAACATCCCGGACGAATGGGAGGGCATGGACGCCTCCCCGGCTTCCCTGGAGAACTGGAGGAAGATCATCCTTGACTCCAAGACCATCCTCTGGAACGGCCCCGTGGGCGTGTTCGAGCTCCCGAACTTCGCGAAGGGTACCCTTCAGATTGCCCAGGACCTCGCTGACGCCACCGCGCTCGGCGCCTACACCCTCGTGGGCGGCGGCGACTCCGTCGCTGCCGTGACCCAGATGGGCTATGCCGACAAGGTCTCCTACGTCTCCACCGGCGGCGGCGCCATGCTCGAAGCCATCGAAGGAAAGATCCTCCCCGGCATCGCCGCGATCCTGGACTAAGGCCTGTTTCTAACACCAACTGTTGAAGGTGGTCCCAGCGATGGACCACCTTCAACGTTTTCAGGGGTAAAATGCGCAGGGTGGTCCACCGTTTGGACCACCCTGCGCATTCGGCAGTATCGACCGATGAAGTTACTCCTCCACGGCCGTCGTATCGACCTCCGGAAAATCCTCTTCCCCGTCGAACTTGCCCGTGGCGACGCGGATGAGGATTTCCAGCGAATCCAGCAGCTTGTCGGAGAGTTCCTTGTCGCCGTACTGCTTGAAGACATCGGCGAGGTAAATCAGGCAGCGGTGTGTCGATTCGAAATTGGCGCCCGCATATTCGTAGAACTCCAGGTAGAAGCGCGAGGTGGCGAGCAGGCCATCCGCCAGCTTGAGACCCAGTTCGCGGGCCTTGTCCTCCGCCCCCAGGAAGTAGTAGTTCTCCACCATCTGGATGACCATGTAGTCATTGGCGCTGAAGCCCAGGGAGATGCTTTCCAGCGGGAAATTCTCCGCAGGGAAATTCTCCTGGCACAGGTCCATGATCTCCATCGCCTTTTCATCCTCGTTCGCGTCGATCAGGGCATTCGCGACGTTCAGGAAGAGCTGGCGCTGGGACAGCACGCCCATGAAGGTATAGAGGTTCTGGTAGTCCACGAAGTAATCCTTCCGCCTCAGGGCATCCCATTTGAAAGTGCCGTCCGTCATCTTCCGGTAGAGCTCCAGTGCGTCGAGCTTGCCCGGATCGGTGGTGGCGGGCTTGTTCCTGATCGGGGTGAAGCGGTAGGAGAAGCCGTCGTACATCAGGTAATCCTTGATGCCGATGTTCAGGTCACCGCCCATATTCAGGAGGTTCAGCGGCCTGTCCCACTGATAGTTGGAGAGGAGGTCCAGCATGAACAGCTCCGGCTTGGAGAGATAGCTCTTGTCCTCGGACATCGTGAGGGTGATGGTCTCGGGGATCTCATCGGCAAGACACTCGGGGACGATGCCGTACTTGAGACAGTTCTCCTTGTTCACCGGGATGACGATCTTGCGGGCGCAGATGAAATCGACCTTCCGGCGGGAGCTCAGCTCCACGGTCATCTTCGGATCCTTGAACACGTCCATCACATCCTTGATCATCATCGGCGAACCGTCGTCGTAGGCGATGAAGACATATTCGTTGGTGCCGTACAGATACTGCGACTGCGGGACGGTGAGCGGCAGCGGCTTGGATTCGTTGCAGGCCCATTTCATCTGGTCGATGTACCAGTCGGTGCCCAGCAGCGAGGTGTTCACCACGCGGACGTCGGTGCGGACGCCCTCGATCTCCTGCGCGTACCAGAGCGGGAAGGTATCGTTGTCACCGTGGGTCACGAGCATGCCGTCAGGCCCGACGGAATTGAGATAGTTCGCCGCCATTTCCGTGGAAGTGTACCGGTTGGAACGGTCATGGTCGTCCCAGTTCTCCTCCGCCATGAGGGCGGGGACGCCGAGGCACAGGACGGAAGCGCCCACGGCCACGGCCTTCGAAGCCTTCCCCTTCGTGGCATCGTTCAGCCACTCATACAGGGAGGCGACCCCCAGACCGATCCAGATGGCGTACATGTAGAACGAGCCCGCATACGCATAATCCCGCTCGCGCACCTGATACGGCGGCTGGTTGAGGTACAGGACGATGGCGATACCCGTCATGAAGAACATCAGGAACACGATCCAGGAACCGCGCTTGTCCCGGTCGAACTGGAACACCAGGCCCAGCA
>Ga0310696_10007130_pt1 | contig 13171 bp, 8 predicted proteins | sample AusTroGonzalo_MG_4_FD_203885 | JGI IMG/M metagenome (GOLD analysis project Ga0310696, IMG submission 203885) | Bovine rumen microbial communities from tropical cattle in Woodstock, Queensland, Australia - Gonzalo_02 (v2) (version 2) | ecosystem: Host-associated > Mammals > Digestive system >... | reverse complement strand
TCCGCTTCGGCTTTTTTCACGGACACAAGCCGGGGCTTTTCCGCCTCGATCTTCGAAGCAGCCGGTTTTTCTTTTTTCGCCGGGACAGCTGTGGTCTCAGACGTTTCCTCTGCCACGGGCTTTACCGTACGGGCGCGGCGCTTGATGGGCTTTGTCTCCGGTTCGACCTCTATTTCCGGCGCGGGCTGTTCGGACGGAACAAACTCGGACGGAGGCGGTTCCGACGGAGCAATCGCGGGCGCGGGTTCCGGTTCGGCAGGAGGCATTTCAGATGCAGGAGCAGGGTTGCTGCCGCCATTTTCACCGCCGTTTCCTCCGCCTCCGTTATCCTCGGGCGGAACTTCGACAAGTTCGGGTTCGGGAACGGCGTCGGATTCGTCCAGCAGGCGGACGAACGTAATCTTCAGCAGCTTGCGCGGGGAGATCAGGATGCCGCCGGCCTTTGGGGAGCGTTCGGGCGCGTCCATCAGGGAAATCTGCTGGATCTGCTTTGCCTTGATGGGCGTGTCGACCTTGATCTCGTAGATGGCGTTCGGACGCGGCGTGATGAGCTCGAGGCGGCAGCCTTCGGGGACGATGCGGTATTCGCGATCCTTGATGAATTGCGCGATGCGGGTGCGCTTGTAGAAGGCGCGGCCGGTCTTCTTTTCGGAGTACACGACGCCGAACATGGTGCTCTTGTCGTAGCGGCGGAACTCGAATAGCCGGTCGATGAAAATCTTGTCGGGGATGCCGATGACCTTGAAGTCGCCGGATCGCTCCACGCAGAGCAGATGGTCGAACTCGTTGCACAGCACATAGTCGTCGCTCTTCACGGAGGTGCCGATGTAGCAGTTTTTCTTGTCCCAGCCGACGCGGATGTTCGTGAGAGCGGCGACGCTCTTGTCGATCTTCGCGAATGGTTCGAGGCGAATCTCGGTACGGCGCGGGAAGAGATGGCCGTATTTTTCGAGGAGTCCCTCGATGTATTTGATCGTGTACTGCTTGATGTGCTTCAGGTTCTTTTCCGCCTCGTTCAAATCCTTTTCGAGCGCGGCGATCTCCTCGCGGTTTTTGCTGATCTCAAACGCGGCGATCCTGCGAATGGGTATCTCCACGAGGCGTTCGATCTCGGAGTCCGGGATCACGCCCTGTGCCAGCTGCGCGATGCGTGCAGCATCGGCGGGCTGGGGCGGCGTGATATGCGGGCCCGCTTCGATTGCTCCGTACAGCGCCTGAACAAGCGGGAGCCATTCGTCCCGGAACTGTTCCAGGCCGGTACGGACGGCCTCAAACATGGCATCCTTGGATTTGCAGGTCTCGATCTTCTTGTAAATCTTCTCCTCGATGAAGATCTGCGCGAGAGTGCGGCCGAGGATCTTGTCGATGCACTTGGCGGCGGCGAGCTGAAGCTCCCATGTGAGGTACTGGACGAGTTTCTGCGTGTTGCGGCGGAGGATGTCGCTGGCGCACATGCGGACGGGCCGGTTGTCGCAGATGACCATGTAGGTGCAGGACACGCTCATCTGGCAGTCGGTGTAGGTGTAGAGGGCGTTGATGGCCTTTTCCGGGCTGTAGCCGCGCTGGAGGGAAAGCTCGATGTTGACCTGATCGTTGGCCGTGTAGTCATGGAACGAGGAGATCTTGATGCGGGACTTGTTGACGGCGGCTTCGATGGAGTCCATGAGCTTGGCCGTGTCGGTAGCCGCGTGGATTTCCCGGATCACGATGTCGTGTTTTTCGGCGGCGATCCGGGCGCGGAGGACGATCTTGCCGAGGCCGTCCTGGTAATCGGAGACGTCCATGATGCCGCCCTGCGGGAAGTCCGGGTAAATCTGGAAGGGCTCGCCTTTCAGAATGGAGATCTGCGCCCGCAGAAGCTCGTTGAAGTTGTGCGGGAAGATCATGGTGCGGGTGCCGACGGCGAGGCCGTTGGTGCCCATGAGCAGAAGCGTGGGTATCTTCGAGGGAAGACAGACCGGCTCCTTGTTGCGGCTGTCGTACGAATCCACGAATGTGGTGATGTCGTTGTTGAACAGCACATCGCGGCCGAGCTTGGAGAGGCGGCACTCGATGTATCGCGGAGCGGCGGCGGGAGTGCCGAGGATGATGTCGCCGAAGGATCCCTGTTTTTCGATGAAGCATTCCTTGTTCGCGAGGTTCACGAGGGCGTCGCCGATGGACGCGTCGCCGTGAGGGTGGTACTTCATGGTGTCGCCGATCACGTTCGCGACCTTGTGGAACGTGCCGTTGTCCTTCTCGTGCAGCGCCCAGAGGATGCGCCGCTGGACCGGCTTCAGGCCGTCGTCGACGTCCGGGATCGCACGGTCTTTGATGACATAGGACGCATATTCGATGAAGTTGCGGTCCATCATCTCCCGGAGGCGCTGGTTCGTGGAACCGTCGACCGCGTCGGCGGCGCCGTCGTCCTCCTCTTCGGGCTCCGGCGGATAGTGCATGTCGGGATCGTAGTATTCGTTTTCCGGCGTGTCGGACGGCGGATTGGAGGAGGTGTCGCGATCGGGTCCGGAGAAGGGCGTGATATTTTTTTTCGACATGATGGATCAGATCAGGTTGTTTTGGATGTGTTCCCAGCGGGTTTCGTCGTTGCTGCCCATGTAGAACCGCAGCATCTCATGGATGCCCTTGGTGTTCTCGAGGGAGACTTTTTCGAGGCGGATGTCGGACCCGATGAACTGTTTGAATTCCTTCGGCGAGATCTCTCCGAGGCCTTTGAAACGGGTGATCTCGGCGGACTTGCCGAGTTCTTTTGCGCGGTCGTCCCGCTCCTGTTCGGAGTAGCAGTAATAGGTCGTTTCCTTGTTGCGGACGCGGAAAAGCGGCGTCTCGAAGATGTAGAGGTGGCCGGAGATCACAAGCGACTCGAAGTACTGGAGGAAGAAGGTGAGCAGCAGGTTGCGGATGTGCAGGCCGTCGACATCGGCGTCGGTGGCGATCACGACTTTCGCATAGTTCAGGTTCTCCACGTCTTCCTCGATCCCGAGCGTCCGCATGATGTAGAAAAGCTCTTCGTTCGAGTAGATGGCGTCGAGCTTCTTGCCGAAGCAGTTGAACGGCTTGCCGCGGAGCGCGAAAACGGCCTGGTAGTTCGGGTCGCGGCTCTGGACGATCGACGAACCGGCGGAATCGCCCTCGGTCAGGAAGATCATGGTCTCGTCGGCGAACTTCGAGCGGTCGCCGAAGTGGTGGCGGCAGTCTTTGAGCTTGCTGTTCCGCAGGGAAATGCGCTTGGAGATGGCGGCGCCTTTCTTCTGCACCTTCTGGATCTCGCGGCGGACCTGCTCGTTTTTCTGGATCTTTTCGAGGAGGAGATTGGCTTCGTCCGGGTGTTTCAGGAGGCTGTCGACCACGGCCTGCTTCACGGTGCCTTCGATCCAGCCGCGGACGTCGGTATTTCCGAGCTTGTTCTTGGTCTGGGACTCGAACAGCGGTTCCTGGATCTTCACGGCGATGGTCCCGAGGATGCCGTCGCGGATGTCCTTCGGGTCGAAGTTCTTGTTGAAATGTTCGTTGATGGCGCGCGTGATGCCGCCTTTGAACGCCGAGAGATGCGTGCCGCCGTCGCTCGTGTACTGGCCGTTCACGAACGAGAAATAACGTTCGCCGGTGTCGGCAGTGTGGCAGAACGCGAATTCGAGCGTGGAGTCCTTGTAGTGGATGGGCTGGTACAGCGACGCGCCTTCGTCCAGCTTCGACTGCACCAGGTCCAGCAGGCCGTTCCGGGAATAATACCGCTGCCCGTTCAGATAGAGAGACAGTCCGCTGTTCAGGTAGGCGTACATCCAGAGACGGTTCTCGACCTCGGATGGACGGATCTCGTAGTTCGGGAAGAGTTTCGGGTCGGGCGTGAACCGGATGCGCGTGCCGGAATGCTCCGTACCGGGATCGACGTATTCCTCGTGGTCGAGGATGCCCTCGCGGAAGAGCGCGGTGCGGCATTTGCCGTCGCGCCACGAAGTGACCTCGAACTGCAAGGAGAGCGCGTTCACGGCCTTCGTGCCGACGCCGTTCATGCCCACGGAGAATACGTAACCGTCCTTGTTGAACTTGCCGCCGGTGTTGATCTTCGAAACGCATTCCACGAGCTTGCCGAGCGGGATGCCGCGTCCGTAGTCGCGCACGGTGAACGCTCCCTGGTCGGACGCAATGTCGATGCGCCGCCCGAACCCCATGATGTATTCGTCGACGGCATTGTCCACGACTTCCTTGAACATCACGTAGATGCCGTCGTCCGGGTGCGAGCCGTCGCCCATCCGCCCGATGTACATGCCCGGACGCTGCCGGATGTGCGCGAGGGCGTCGAGGGTCTGGATGCTGTTTTCGTTGTATGCGGAGCGGGCGGCGTTCGCGTCCGCCTGCTTCATAAGATCGTCTTGCACGATGTCGATGTCGTTGTCCGGTGTCATGCTGTGTAGTCCGTTCTCCGCCGCGGTCGGATCTGAGCTTGTTTCAGGAGGTCGTCCAGGTTTCATTCGGCAGGGTGTGTCTGATGTCCCGCGGCCATGCGTTCCGTGTTTTGAAAAGGCAGTTTTTCCCACCTTAATAATATAGCCCGAATCCTGAATTCTGCAAGACCGTTTCCCCTGAAAAAAAGCGAAAAAAACACCCTGTCCGGCGGAAATTCCGGGTCCCGGATCAAAGGCATGGGGGGCGGGCGGCGACAGACCTGCCTGCACAAAAATTGGAGCCGGCTCTCGGATTCGAACCGAGGACCGACGGTTTACAAAACCGTAGCTCTACCGCTGAGCTAAGCCGGCACACTGTTTCGCGGAGCCGCGATCCGCACGATTGTTCCGCGGCATTCCCGGGCGTCCGCTGATCGGGGCAATCGGCCCGTCAAGCCGGACACCGTTTCCAGCAGTCCGGAAGCGTCGTTTCCTGTTTGAACGGAAGGGAATCCATCCCCCGGGCGCGCTCCGGCCCCGTTTCCGGGCAATATAATATGGCATATTTTTTCCAAAAGTCAAACTCTTTCGCTTTCTTTTTCGCCATTTCGTGGTATAGTATGATGTTCACTTGCTCCCGTCCGACGCGGGCCGGACGCCCCCAAACACGAAAGGCCGCTTCGTTTATGTCCAAACGCTGGCTGATGATAGCCGACGCACATTTGACCTGCCGCGAGCCGGAAGAGGATTTCTTCCGGATGCTCGACGATATTTCCCGTCTGCCCGGGGACGTCGGGATCATCTTCCTCGGCGACATCTTCGACCTGTGGATCGCATTGCGCGGCTATGAAAACGCCGAACACCGCCGGTTTCTCGAATGGTGCCGCCGGGAAAAAGCGAAGCGCCAGGTCGTCTTTCTGGAGGGCAACCACGAGTTTTTCGTCGCGAAGAAGTACGCCGACGATTTCAGCTGCGCCGGCGAAGACGAATTTCAGGACGGGCTTCTGCAGTGGCTCCACGGCGACCGCATCAACCGCGAGGACCACGCATACACAGTCCTGCGCTTCATCCTGCGGAACTGCCTCACGCGCGGGTTCCTGTGGCTCGTGGGACCCACATTCGGGCCGGCGTTTGCCCACTATGTCCGGGAGCGGCTCCGTACCGTCAACCAGACGCACAAGAAGTATTTCCCGGAGCCGCACGCGCTGAAATTCCTTTCCGCGTGCCCGCCGGATTCGACCGTGTTCGTGGGGCATTTCCACGACCGGCTCACGAAAACGGCGAACGGCAGAGTGCTGGAAGTCCTTCCGGCGTATGCCGATGCGTCCGAACTCGCATATTACGACCCGGAGTCGCCGGAACTGGAAGTCTTCCCGGCGGCCAGGCTCGCCGAAGTGTGCGGCAAACCAACCATTCAGGAGGCGGCTGAATCATGAAAAGGCTCATGTATCCCGGCAGTTTCGATCCGGTCACGAACGGACATCTGGACGTCATCCGGCGCGCGTCGCGCATCGCCGACGAGGTCCTGGTGGCCGTCGCACGCAATTCGGAGAAATCCCCGCTTTTCACCACGGAGGAGCGCATTTCGCTCATCCGCACCGTCACGGAATCCATCCCGAACGTACGCGTCGTCACGTTCACCGGACTGCTGGCCGACGCCGTTTCCGCGTTCGAGGTCTCGGCGGTCATCCGCGGCCTCCGTGCCGTTTCCGATTTCGAATACGAATTCCAGATGGCGCTCATGAACCGCGAGCTGAACGCGTCCTGCGAGACCCTCTTCATGATGCCCAGCCCGGAATACTCGTTCCTGAGCTCGCGTCTCATCCGCGAGATCGCCTCGTGCGGCGGGTCCGTCGCGGCCTTCGTGCCCCCGGAAGTCGTCGCCGCCATCCGCACAAAAATGGAGTCCGCCAAATGATCAGGATCAACACCTCGCATATTCTCCCCGATACCCCGTACCTCCTCGAAGGCACGGAATCCGCCGACGTCCTGGAACTCCCCGCCGACGCCGATCCGCCGCTCGCGCCAGCCGGCGACATCGAATACCGCCTCTCCGCTGTCATGGCCGGGGCCGACCTCATCGTGACCGGCAGCGCATCCGTTCCGCTCGCCACGGTCTGCGCCCGCTGCCTCGACGACATCCGCGTCGTCATTTCCGTCAGGGACCTCTGTTTCCACTTCGAGAAGGTCAAGGATCTGGAAGTCGACCTCACGGACGACGTGCGCGAGGAACTTCTCCTCGCCGTCCCGTCGTGTTTCTACTGCTCTCCGGACTGCAAGGGCATCTGCCCCATGTGCGGCGCCAACCTCAATCACGCCGCATGTTCCTGCGACCGGAATGCGCCGGAGCCCGATACGCCTTCCGCCGCGCCGTCCCCGTGGGACCAGCTCGACGCCCTGAAACTCTCCCCCGAAAAGCCCGCGAAGAAACCGGCGAAAGTCCCGGCGAAAAAGCCTGCGAAAAAAACCGTCGAAAAATCGGCAAAAGCACCTGCGAAAAAAGCCGCCGAAAAAACGGCAAAAGCACCTGCGAAAAAAGCCCCCGCGAAGGCCCCCGCGAAGAAAGCATCCCCGAAGAAGCCCGCGAAGTGAGCTCAAAAAGCTCGCGAAGCCGTAAAAGAGACCACTATCAAACGTTTTCGACTCACTCTTGTCCTGAGCGGCCTTGCGCTTGCCGCCTCGTCTCCCGTGTTTGCCGACGATGCGTCTGAATCCAGTCAGGGTGTGAAACTGCTTCAGGAGGCCGCCGAAAGGGGCGACACCGATGCGAAAAGCAATCTCGGCTTCTGCTATTACAGTGGCAAAGGTGTCGAACAGGACTATTCCGAGGCGGTGAAGTGGTGGCGCAAAGCCGTGGAGCAGGACGATGAGGAAGCAAATGAGGAGCTGAAGAAGCTGGAAAAATGAGCCGGGGAGGACAAGCCCTCCACTGAAACAGTGCACGGCTGCGCTTGCGCACACGGCAAGCCGTGCCGGTGCAGTGTCCGGCTACGCTCGGGCGCTTACTTTCTCGGGAGGCGTTCGGTGCGGACCGGGAGAAGATAGAGCGCGGTCAGGAAATTGACGGCGGCGACGAGCACGAAAACGCCGACGGCGCTGATGACGTCGTGATTCATGAGCCAGGCCGTGACGACCGTGCCGAGGGCGATCGCGAAGGAGTTCACGATGTTGTTTGCGGCGACGGCGCGTGCGACCTGAAGCGGGTCGGCCTTGTTCTGAAGCAGGGCGTTCAGCGGCACGGAGTAGAATCCGCCGCACGCCGCCAGCAGCACGAGATCTGCGGCGATCCGCCAGGAGGCGGGGAACCGCATGATCTCGACGGCGGAGAAGAGGGGTTCCGCGTCCGCCGGGGTGTGCGTCCAGGAACGCGCCGCGAAGAAGAGGTCGAGCGTGAAAAAAGCCATCAGGACCAGTGCGGGCGAGACGAGCGGCATCACGGCCCGGCGGCGTCCGACGAGCTCGCAGAGCACGGAGCCGAGCGCCACGCCCGCGGAAAAGAGCAGGTAGAAGACCGAGACGAGGTGTTCCTGCGCGTGCAAAGTGTTCTTGCAGAATCCGGCGAGCAGCGAGACGTAGAGCGCGGCCGTCATCCAGAATGTGGAAAGGCCGTTCACGCAGTGCGCCAGGACCTTGTCCCGGAACACGCTTCGGAGGATGTCCCACGAGGCGCGGGCGAGGTTCGGATCGATGCGCAGCGCGGGCGCTTCCGCCTTCATCTCCGGGATGAGGTACGCGCCGCAGAGCCCGAACGCGGCCATGAGCAGGATGACCGCGCCGGTCACGAGGCGTCCGTGCTCGACCGTGATCAGGTAATTGCCGAGCACTGCGCCGAAGATGATCGCGACGTAGGTGCCGGCGTTCACGTAGGCGTTTCCGCGCAGGAGCTCGCGTTTCTCCAGCATCTGCGGGATGTAGGCGTATTTGAGCGGGCTGAAGAGCGCCGATTGCGTGCCCATGAAGAACAGCAGCGCGAGGAGCGGCCACACGCTGCCGTGCTGAAATGCGAAGAAGACCGGGACCATGAGGCAGAACTCCATGATCTTGTAGGCGCGGAAGAGCCTGTGGCGCGGGAACTTGTCCGCGAGCTGCCCGGCGGTGGCGGAGAATGGAAAGTACGGGAGCATCAGCAGCGCCATGGCCGTGAAGGTCAGTGCGTTCGCCCGGTCTTCGGGCAGCCCGGACTGGTAGGAGATCATGATGACCAGCGCGTTGCGGAAGAGATTGTCGTTGAAAGCGCCGAAGAAGAACGTCAGGAAAAACGGAAAGAATCTGCGTGAGAAAAACATGCCGGTCGGGGATCGTGGGTGCTGGTGCGGTTCGGATTGAGCAGAGGTTGAATCATGGAAAGCGGAAAATGGTTTTGAAGCCGGGGCGTCCTACGACAGGCGGTTTTTGAAGTCGTCGTAGCCGAACGATTTGACGAGCTTGAACTCGCCTGTGTCCGGGTCGAACGTGGCGATCGACGGGAGCGCGAGCCCGTTGAACGTGTTCGTCTTCACCATGGTGTACAGCGCCATGTCCAGGAATTCCACGCGGTCGCCGGCGTTCAGCGGCGCGGGGAACGAATAATCCCCGATCACGTCGCCCGCGAGGCAGGAATGCCCCGCCAGACGGTATTCGTACGGATGCACGCCCGGTGCGTCCGCGCCCGCCACGGGCGGCGTGTACGGCATTTCGATCACGTCCGGCATGTGCGCCTCCGCCGATACGTCCAGGATCGCGATGTCGCCGTCATTGTGCACGATATCGAGCACGGTCCCGAAAAGCGAACCGGCGTTCAGCACGACCGCCTCGCCCGGCTCCAGGTACACGGTCAGGTGCGGATAGCGGGCGCGGAACTCGGTCAGGATGCGCACGAGGCGTTCCAGGTCGTATCCGGGGCGCGTGATGTGGTGGCCGCCGCCGAAGTTCACCCAGCTCATGCCGCCGAGCAGGTCGCCGAAACGCTCCTCGAACGCCGCCATGGTGCGTTCCAGCGCGCCCGAATCCTGTTCGCACAGCGTGTGGAAATGCAGGCCGCTGATGCCGTCCAGCGATTCTCCGGCGAACGACGCCCGCTTGATGCCGAGGCGCGATTTCGGGGCGCACGGCGAATAGATCTCGCGTACCGCCTCGCCGTGTTCCGGGTTCACGCGCAGCCCGAACTTCACGCGGCCCGCCGCCTCTTTCGTGAGGTCGCGGAAACGCCGCCACTGGCTGAACGAGTTGAACACGACCGTGGTGCAGCAGTTGAGCAGTTCGCGCAGGTCGGATTCCGAGTACGCCGCCGCGAATCCGTGCGTTTCCCTGCCGAATTCCTCATGCCCGAGCCGCGCCTCGTGCGGCGAGCTCGCGCACGTGCCGTCCAGCACGGCGGAGATTGTCGGGTACACGGCGAACATCGAAAATGCCTTCTGCGCGAGCAGGATCTTCACGCCGGCGCGCTGCCGGACGCTGTTCAGAATCTCCAGGTTGCGGCGCAGTGCGGCGAGGTCGACGACGAAACACGGTGTCGGAGGGATGTTCGGATCAAGGTTTTTCATGGCGGACGGGGTATGATGCTTTGCTGTCTTAAAAGCTGGTCGGGGCAACAGGACTCGAACCTGCGACCTCATGCTCCCAAAGCACGCGCTCTACCAGACTGAGCTATACCCCGAAAAATAAGGAAATAATACTTTACCTCGTTTTCCGGGAAAAAGCAAGCGGAAACGGAAAAAAAGACGCGGGAAAGCGCGTTCGCCGCCTCGCAGAGAAAACCGAACTTCCGGAAAGGCGGGGGATTTCTTCTTATTTCCCATCGGGTCCGGTTTCTCCGGGCGCGGTCAGGACGACGCGGTCGAACTTTTTCATCGGGATCGTGAACGACATGGCTTCCTTCCCCTCGTAGACCATCGGGGTGCGTATGTGGAGTTTCAGCTCGATGTCGCGTTCCACATAGAACTCCGCCCGCGTGAGCTTTCCCTGCTTCCAGTCCGCCGAGACGACGAATCCGCCGTAGGCGCGCAGCCCCTTGAACGAGCCGTCGGGCCATTCCGGGAGGTCGACCGGGAGCAGGAAGATGCCGCCGGAATCGTTCTGCAGGAGCATTTCGCAGATCGCGCCGACGATCCCGAGGTTGCCGTCGATCTGGAACGGCGGATGCGTGGTGAAGAGGTTTTCAAGCGTATTGTAGCGCAGCAGGCTGTTGACCATTTCGGTGGCCTGTTTCCCGTCGCCGAGCCGCGCCCACAATGCCGCGCGCCAGGGCCACGTCCACGAACGTCGGGCGTCTCCGGTCAGGGCGCGGCCTTCCAGCGAAACCCGGGCGGCTTTGAAAAGTTCGGGCGTCTTGACGGCATCGATAGAGCTGCCGGGGTAGACGGCGAAGAGGTGCGAGGTGTGGCGATGGTCGTCGCCCTTCCTGTCGCGGTCGGTCTCCCATTCCTGAAGCTGGCCCCAGGAGCCGATCTTGTTCCCGAGCAGATGCTCCCGGATTTCGGCGGCGCGTTTCGTGTCGTCGTTGTCGATCTTGAGCTCGCTGGCGATGTCCAGATACTGGTCGAAGAACTCCGCCACGATCTGCTGGTCGTGCGTCACGCCGTCCTCGACCGGGCCGTGCTCGGGCGACCAGCCCTGCGGGACGACATACGTGCCGTCGTCGCGCTTCTTCAGGTGCTTGAACCAGAATTTCGCGACGCCCTCATAGAACGGCCACGCCTTCTTCTCCAGAAACTCCCGGCCCGCGCCGTACTGCCAGTGACGGTAGAAATGCTGGGCGATCCACGCCGCGCTCGGCCAGTTCCAGCGCCAGCCGCCCGCGCCGTAGCTGTTCATGCTGGTGCGGAACGTGAATCCGCTGTCCTCGCCCAGAACGGTCTCGGTGTCTTTCGCCGCGACCTGCATCGCCGCCAGCATGAAGTCGAACAGCGGTTCCTGGCACATGCCGAGGCCGGCGGGCTCCGCGCCCCAGTAATTCATCTGGATGTTGATGTTCGTATGGTAGTCGCTGTGCCAGGCGGGCGAATTGCTGTTGTTCCAGATGCCCTGCAGGTTCGCGGGGAGCGTGCCGGGCCGGCTGGACGACGCCAGCAGGTAGATGCCGTACTGGAACATCAGCGCGACCAGGCCGGGGTCGGATTTCCCCTCGCGGCAGCGTTTCACGCGCTGGGCGAGCGTGAGCTTCTCCAGCTCGGGATCGCCGGCGAGGTCGAGCCGCACGGGGAACACTGGCGCGAGGAAAAACATCTTGTGGCGGCGTTCGAGCTCCTTTTCGCCCAATTTCACGGCCTCGACGATGCGGCTGTCCGGCAGCGCAAGCTTCGCCGCCTTTTCCTTCTCCGTGAACTCGACAAGCTTGGGATTGTAGTCGGACTCCGCGGCGAGGAAGATCGTGAAGTCGCGGCAGTCCTTGAACTCCACGCCGTCCTTCGCCGTGCGGAGCCAGCCGTCCGCGACGACCCGCGCCCGGACCTCGTAGTTCAGGGCGTTCTCAATCTCGAATCTGCGGCCGAGGTAACGGTCCGGCACGTTCGCCTGCCTGAACGCCTCCGGGATGATCCCGGAGAAGGAGAACCCGTCCGCGGAGTATTTCGTGGTGCGCGTGGAAAGCCCGACGTCCCCCCATTCGGGCGGCGCGTCGTAAATGATGCCTTCGATGACGGTGATCCCCTCGCGGGCGTCGCGGTACTCCACGCGGCCGGAGACGGGCGTTTCGGAGGAAACGCGGTAGACAAGCACCTGTCCGGCGACGCTGGCGAACGCCGTGCGGGTCTGCTTTTTGCCGTCGACCTCGAATTCGACGATGTGGACGCCGGCAGTGATATCGAGGGCGCGGCTGTAGTTCTTCACCTCGGATTCCCTGATGTCGTCGAACTTCACCTTCAGCGTGCCGAGCGGCAGATAGCAGCCCATTTCCGCGTAGTTCGCGTCGGGGTTGTCCTTCAGTTTCTCGGTGGAGTACGGGCTCCCGCTCCACAGCGAATCAAGGTTCAGCTGGAGTTCGTCCTCCACGATCCCGCCGTTCAGCATCGCCCCGAGCGCGCCGTTGCCGATGGGGAAATACTGCGACTCCCAGTCCTTCGCGGGCGCGTCCTGCCGGAGCAGGAGATCGGCCGCGGATGTGGCGGAAAGGGCGGCGAGGAATGCGAACGCGGCGAGCAGGACTTTTTTCATGTTCGGGATCCTATTTCAGCGGGTGAACGTCTCATTTTCAGTAGAATATACCATCCGCGCGGGAAAAGTCAAGAGCCGCCTTTTTTTTTAACAGGACATTAACGCCGCGCAAAGACGAAAAACGCGCCCGGAGGGTTTGGCTCCGGACGCGCTGAAGTTCGATTGGAAATCGCCGGAGACGGATTATTCGTCTTCCTCGTTTTCGTCGTGGAACTTGCTGATGATGTCGTTCATGACGTTCGGCGGGACGGTCTCGTAACGCGCGAAGTCGAGTTCGTAGGAGCCCTGGCCCTGGGTCATGGAACGGAGCTCGGTGGCGAACTTCTGGATTTCGGCTTCGGGGACTTCGGCTTCGAGGACCTGGAGTCCGTCCTGCATGCTCATGCCGAGGATGCGGCCGCGCTTGTGGTTGAGCGCGCCATTGACGTCGCCGGTGAAGGCATCGGGGATCATGACCTTGATGTTCATGATGGGCTCGAGCAGCGCCGGGCGGGACTTCGCCATGGCGTCCTTGAAGGCGCGGCGGGTAGCGATCTTGAACGCCATTTCGGAGGAGTCGACTTCGTGGTACTTGCCGTCGAACACGGTCACGCGCATGTTTTCGACCACGCAGCCTGCGAGCGGGCCGCGTTCCATGGCCTCGTGGATGCCCTTTT
>Ga0310696_10007129_pt1 | contig 13174 bp, 13 predicted proteins | sample AusTroGonzalo_MG_4_FD_203885 | JGI IMG/M metagenome (GOLD analysis project Ga0310696, IMG submission 203885) | Bovine rumen microbial communities from tropical cattle in Woodstock, Queensland, Australia - Gonzalo_02 (v2) (version 2) | ecosystem: Host-associated > Mammals > Digestive system >... | reverse complement strand
CTGTGTAACGCAGCAAGGACCTACTTCGATAACGGTGCATGGAACATTCTTTCCAGCGGCATCGAAAACGGATGTCATTCCGATTTTTTTTCCTAATAATCCTGGCATTTCACTTAATAATTTAATTAAACACTAATTGTTTTCTCTTTGTAACTTCATCAGACTTTGATCTCAACTTCCACACCTGAGGGCAACTCGAGCTTCATCAGGGCGTCAACGGTCTTAGCTGTCGAACCGTAGATGTCAATCAAACGCTTGTAAGAAGAGAGCTGGAACTGCTCGCGAGCCTTCTTGTTGACGAAGGTTGAGCGGTTGACGGTGTAGATGCGCTTGTGCGTGGGCAGGGGGATAGGGCCGCTGACGGTTGCACCTGTGCTCTTGACGGTCTTGACAATCTTCTCGGCGCTCTTGTCGACGAGGTTGTGGTCGTAAGACTTCAGTTTGATTCTAATTTTTTGACTCATACTTTTTTGTTACTTTTTATTTATTAAACATTGGCTGCTCCGTTAAGAGTCATTCGCTAACGGGCTGCCGTTACTTTTCTCTTTTTCCTTGCCGTTCCTACCATTACCTTATTATAATAGTTCCACTCGTCCTCCAACACTCTCCAGTACCTGTCGGGCAATGGGTTTGCTGACGGGTTCGTGATGGTCGTAGGTCATGCTGCTTGTCGCACGTCCGCTGGTGATATTGCGGAGAGCGGTGACATAGCCGAACATTTCGGCAAGGGGCACTTTGGCCTTAATGACACGGGCACCCGACCGGCTGTTTTCCATACCTTCCACTTGTCCGCGGCGTTTGTTAAGATCGCCGATGACATCGCCCATGTTCTCTTCGGGAGTGACCACCTCAAGGCGCATCACCGGCTCGAGGAGAACGGGGGCAGATTTGAGGCAGGCATTGCGGAAGGCAATCATCGCACAGATCTCAAACGAGAGCTGGTCGGAATCGACAGGATGCGACGAGCCGTCAAGCAGGGTGACCTTGACGGAATCGATGGGGAAACCGCCGAGGACACCATTGCGCATAGCCGTCTGGAAACCCTTTTCAACAGAGGGGATGAACTCCGTGGGAATGTTACCACCCTTGACTTCGTTGACGAACTGAAGTCCGCCCTGCGTCCAGTCGGCATCAACGGGACCGACCTTGACGAGGATGTCGGCGAACTTGCCACGTCCACCCGTCTGCTTCTTATAAACCTCGCGCAGCTCAACCTCCTGGGTGAGAGCCTCCTTGTAGCTAACCTGCGGCTTGCCCTGATTGCACTCGACATTGAATTCCCGACGCAGACGGTCAAGGAGGATGTCGAGATGAAGCTCACCCATACCAGAGATAATGGTCTGACCGGTCTGGTCATCGGTACGGACAGTGAAGGTAGGATCCTCCTCCGCCAGCTTAGCAAGGCCGTTGGACAATTTATCAATGTCCTTCTGGCTCTTGGGCTCGACGGCGATACCGATAACGGGCTCAGGGAAGTCCATCGACTCAAGCACGATGGGAGCATCCTCGTCGCAGAGGGTGTCACCCGTGCGGACATCTTTCAGACCAACAGCAGCGCCGATATCACCTGCAGAGATGAAATCGACGGGATTCTGCTTGTTGCTGAACATCTGGAAGATGCGCGAAACGCGCTCTTTCTTACCCGAGCGGGGATTGAACACATAGGAACCTGAATTGACGCAACCGCTATACACACGGAAATAGATCAGCCGGCCGACATAGGGGTCAACGGCAATCTTGAACGCGAGTGCAGCGGTGTGGTCGTCTTCGCTGGGCTTACGCTCGACTTCGGCACCCGTACGGGGATTTGTTCCCGTGATGTGACCGTTGTCGAGGGGCGAAGGCAAGAAAGCGCAGACGTAGTCAAGGAGTGTCTGCACACCCTTGTTCTTGAACGACGAACCGCACACCATCGGAACAACGGCCATACGGAGGGTTCCGATACGGGTGCAGCGGATAATCTCGTCTTCAGTGAGCGAGTCAGGGTCGTCAAGATACTTCATAGCGACCTCGTCGTCGAACTCGGCGACGTTGTCGATGAGCTTGTCGCGCCACTCCTTAGCCTCAGCCTTCAAAGCCTCGGGAATTTCTTCGACAGAGTAGTCGGCTCCGAGAGTCTCATCGTGCCAGTAGATGGCCTTCATACGGATGAGGTCCACAACGCCCTTGAAGTTCTCCTCGGCTCCGATGGGAATAACCACGGGGCATGGGTTGGCGTGAAGGACCTCACGTATCTGGGTGAGAACGCTGAAGTAGTCGGCACCGTTGCGATCCATCTTGTTGACGTAGGCAATGCGAGGTACGCTGTACTTGTCAGCCTGACGCCAGACAGTCTCGCTCTGGGGCTCGACTCCTCCGACGGCACAGAATGTCGCAACGGCTCCGTCAAGTACACGCAGGGAGCGCTCCACCTCAGCTGTGAAATCGACGTGTCCCGGAGTGTCAATCAGATTGATTTTATACTGATTGCCATTCCAATTCCAATGCGTGGTCGTAGCAGCAGAGGTGATGGTTATGCCCCTTTCCTGTTCCTGTTCCATCCAATCCATAGTGGCTGCGCCGTCGTGCACCTCGCCTATCTTGTGGGTCAGACCCGTGTAGTAGAGGATGCGCTCGGACGTAGTCGTCTTACCGGCGTCGATGTGAGCCATGATGCCGATATTACGAGTGAGATGGAGGTCCTGGTGCGACATTTTCTGGTTTATAGGTTTCTGTTCGCTGCGCGAAGGTTTAGAAGTTTAGAAGCGGAAATGTGCAAAGGCACGGTTGGCCTCAGCCATACGGTGCATATCTTCCTTACGCTTGAAGGCGCCGCCCTGATTGTTGAAAGCGTCCATAATCTCAGCAGCCAGCTTGTCGGCCATTGTCTTGCCGCCACGCTTACGGGCATAGCTGATCATATTCTTCATACTGACGGACTCCTTACGGTCGGGACGGATCTCAGTAGGAACCTGGAAGGTGGCACCACCGATACGGCGGCTCTTGACCTCTACCTGAGGGGTGATGTTGTCAAGGGCTTTCTTCCAGATTTCAAGACTGCTGAGCTCATTGTCGGACATCTTGGTGCCGACGATGTTGAGAGCGTTGTAGAAGATTTCATAGCTGGTGTTCTTCTTGCCATCATACATCAGATGGTTGACGAACTTGGAGACTTTGACGTCGCCATAGACTGGGTCGGGAAGGATGACCCGCTTTTTGGGTTTTGCTTTTCTCATTGTTGTTTACTTGTTGTTTGGCTGGTCGCTTCAACTCGCCCCGCTGGACGGGTTTACTCAACCGGGAATTACGTTGAAATTACTTCTTCTTTGCGGCTTTGGGTCGTTTGGCACCGTACTTGCTGCGACGCTGGAGACGTCCACTGACGCCGGCGGTGTCGAGGGTACCGCGAACAATGTGATAACGAACACCGGGAAGGTCCTTTACACGTCCGCCACGGACGAGGACGATGCTGTGCTCCTGGAGGTTGTGGCCTTCGCCAGGGATGTAGCTGTTGACTTCCTTGAGGTTTGTCAGTCGCACACGCGCGACCTTACGCATAGCCGAGTTCGGCTTCTTGGGGGTAGTGGTGTACACACGGACGCAAACTCCGCGACGCTGGGGACAGCTGTCCAGAGCGGGGCTTTTGCTCTTGTCCTTGAGCACCGTGCGACCCTTACGCACTAATTGCTGAATGGTTGGCATTGTTTAATATTTTAAGTTATATAATTGAAATTGTATTCTTTTAGAGCGGTTTTTACATTTTGGGGTGCAAAGATACTGCTTTTTTTTTATTCCACAATGAAAGTAGAGCGTTTTTTTATAAAAAAAGCTAAAAAAAGCAAAAAAGGGCGGTTTTGAGCCCTTTTTCGCAGCTTTTTCAAGATTATTGGAGACGAATAAGGTTTCTTTGAGCCTTTATTGTCCCCCGAGAGATTGTTGTCTTAGGCCTCGCCTTTGAAGGCGCCGGCAGGAGGAACGAACGTGCCGACACGATTGTCAGGGATACGGATGGTGCCGAACTGGCTTTCGTACTTGCCGATGTTGTCCTGAAGGGCGAGGAGGAGACGCTTGGCGTGTTCAGGCGTGGTGAGGATGCGGCTCTTCACCTGACCTTTGGCGACACCAGGAAGGACGCGGACGAAATCGAGCACGAACTCCGACGACGAGTGTGAGATAATGGCGAGATTGGCATAGATGCCTTCGGCAACTTCGGGCTTCAGTTCTATCTGGAACTGGTTGGAATTGGGATTCTGAGGATTCTTGTTGTCCATGTTTTATCTGTTTTAAGAGTTTTCGATTTGCAAAGATAGTGCGAGCCGAGAGGAAAAGCAAGAAAACGAAGGTTTTTTTGCTTTTTCCGAGGCGAAGCCTATCTAAAACCGCAGGTTAAAGATACGAATAAGTGAGAGAAAAGCAAAATTTATTTTAGCTTTTCCGAACGTGAGTATCTAAAACCGAAGGTTAAAGATAGTGCAAGGTGAGCGAAACACCAAATTTATTTGAGTATTTCCGAGCAGCACCAATTTAAATAAGGTACGCGCACGGGCGCGAGAGAGAGCAGAAAGAATAGCTATTGTTTTTTACAGAAAGGTCGTTGAGATTTTGCGGAACCCGCCTCGAAAATTTGTGCAAAGCCTGTCGCGCAAAAATGGCTGCCTGCGGAGGAAAAACTATCTCCCTGAGCAGGGAACAAATTTTTCCTGCCCAGGGCGCAAAAATGACTTCTACTCGGAAATACTCAAATTAATTTTTGCTTCTTCTTTCGCTCGCACTATCTTTAACCTGCGGTTTTAGATACTCACGTTCGGAAAAGCTAAAATAAATTTTGCTTTTCGCTCACTTATTCGTATCTTTAACCTTCGGTTTTAGATAGGCTGCGGTTCGGAAATACTCAAATAAATTTGGTATTTCGCTCACCTTGCACTATCTTTGCAGTCCAAAACGTAGAACCCCTATGATTACTCAAGATCAACTGAAAGATTGTCAGCAGCGCGTAGCGTCGCTCGAACGCTATCTCGCTATTCCCGACAAGCAGATACAAGTGGAGGAGGAACAGCTCCGCACGCAGGCGCCTGGATTCTGGGACGACCCCAAGGCCGCCGAACGCCAGATGAAGAAAGTCAAGGAACTGCAAGCCTGGATTGACGGCTATAAGGAGGTAAAGGGCCTTGCCGATGAGCTGGAGCTCTCCCTCGACTTCTATCGCGACCAGCTCGTTTCTGAGGCGGAGGTCGATGAAGCCTACGCCAAGACCCTTGCTGCCATCGAGGCCCTCGAGCTCAAGAACATGCTGCGCGACGAGGCGGACAACATGGATTGTGTCCTGAAAATCAACTCCGGAGCCGGAGGTACTGAGGCGCAGGACTGGGCGCAGATGCTTATGCGCATGTATCTCCGCTGGGCCGAATCCAACGGCTACAAAACCTCTATCCAGAACCTTCAGGACGGCGACGAAGCCGGCATCAAGACCGTCACCATTCAGGTCGAGGGACCCTATGCCTACGGCTATCTGAAAGGCGAGAACGGCGTCCATCGGCTCGTCCGCGTCAGCCCCTATAATGCTCAGGGAAAGCGCATGACCTCGTTCGCCAGCGTCTTCGCCACTCCTCTCGTCGACGACTCCATCGAGGTCGAGATCGACAACTCGAAACTCTCGTGGGACTACTTCCGCAGCGGAGGCGCAGGCGGACAGAACGTCAACAAGGTCTCCAGCGGTGTCCGACTCCGCTATCAGTACAAAGACCCCTATACGGGAGTTGAAGAGGAAATCCTCATCGAGAATACGGAGACGCGCGACCAGCCTAAGAACAAGGAGAACGCCCTCCGTCTCCTCCGAAGCCAGCTCTACGACCGTGAACTTCAGCACCGTATGGAAGAGCAGGCCAAAGTCGAAGCAGGAAAGAAGAAGATTGAATGGGGCTCGCAGATACGCTCGTACGTCTTCGACGACCGCCGTGTGAAGGATCATCGCACAGGCTACCAGACCAGCGACGTCGCCGCCGTAATGGACGGCAAGATCGACGGCTTCATCAAAGCCTGGCTCATGGGCTCACAAGAAGAGTAACCGGATTGTTAAAGGTTGAATGTTTAAGGTTTAACGAACAATGGAGATCGAGAGAAAATTCCTCGTCAAGGACGACAGCTATAAAGCACTGGCGTACAGCCATTCAGAGATACTTCAAGGGTACATTGCCCGTACCGAAGGGCGCACCGTTCGCATCCGCCTGAGAAAGGAAGCATCCAGCCAGACCGCCCATGCCTACCTCACCATCAAGGGCCCCAGCTCCGACGGCATCAGCCGCTACGAATGGGAGCACGAAATACCCTACGACGAAGCCCTCGAGCTCTTCGCCATCTGCCAGCCTGGGCGCATCCGCAAGACCCGTTGGCTCGTCCGTTCAGGACACCACACGGTCGAAGTCGATGAGTTTCACGACGATAACAACGGGCTTGTCTTTGCGGAAATCGAGTTGGCAGCTCCCGATGAGCCCTATCTCGCCCCACCCTTCCTCGGCGCCGAGGTCACAGGCAACCACCGCTACTACAACGGCTACATCTCCTGTCACCCCTATTCCACCTGGGGAAAGTAGAAGGATTACATTTTAATCAGATCTGTTTCGGTGACGAAGGTCAGGTTGTTGTCGCGGACAACCTCACGTACGGCGTCGAGGTCGCTGCAACGCATCACCAGCACCAGACGCTGGGCGTAGTGGAAACAGTACATATACTCAATGCTGACGCCTCGGCGCGTGAACAGCTCGACCACACGGGCGAAGTCGGATGCCTGCGGAGGAAGAGAGATGGCTACGACGTCGTTCATCGACACCAGCACGCCGTGTTCCTTCAGTACCTTGTAGGTCTTCTGCTGGTCGGAGGTGATGAGACGCATCAGGCCGTAGTCGCTCGTGTCGGCAATCGTAGCGCTGACAATCTGCACGTCGGAATCGCGAAGGATGGCCAGCAGTTCGCTAAGCCGCCCGTACTTATTCTCCAGGAAAAGGGATATCTGTTTAATGGTCATTGTTAAGGGTTTAAGTGGTTTATCAATGGTTCTTTCTCATATCCTTGACGCGGACGGCCTTGCCTTCGCTCTTGGGCAGCGAGCCGGGGGCCACGAGGCGCACACGGGGGGTAAGCAGTATCTCGTCCTTCAGCTGACGGGTAATCTCCTTCGTCAGGCTCTGGAGCGAACCGTAGTCGTCGGTAATGGCTGCCAACTCGACCTCGACGGTCATCTCGTCGTTGTCGCCGACAGTCTCGATGGTTATCAGGTAGTCGCTGCCTAACTCGGGGAAGCCCATCAGTATCTTCTCGACCTGGACGGGGAAGATGTTGACGCCCTTCACGATGAGCATGTCGTCGGAACGGCCTTTGAAGCGGTCGAGGCGACGATGGGTGCGCCCGCAGGGGCAGGGGCCAGTGAGGAAACGCGTGAGGTCGCGCGTACGGTAGCGCAGCAGCGGCATTCCCTCGCGACGCAGGGTGGTGAGCACCAGCTCGCCCACTTCGCCGTCAGGCACAGGCTCCAGGGTCACAGGATCAACAATCTCGGCAATGTAGTAGTCCTCCCAGATGTGGAGACCGTTCTGCTCCTGGCACTCGAAAGCTACACCAGGACCGTTCATCTCGCTCATGCCGAAGCAGTTGTAGGCCTTCACGCCCAGCAGTTCCTCGATACGGCGGCGCTGCTCCTCGCTGTGGGGTTCGGCGCCGATGATGAGGGTCGTGAGCTTCGTGTCGCGATGCGGGTCGAGTCCCTCGTCGTGGAACACAGCCGCCAGACGGGTGGCATACGAGGGAATAGCATGCAAGGCGGTGGTACCGAAGTCGGTGATGAATTTGATCTGGCGCTTGCTGTTGCCTGCTGCGGCAGGAACCGTCATAGCCCCTAACCGTTCGGCGCCGTACTGGATGCCCAGTCCGCCGGTGAACATGCCGTAGCCGCTGGTGTTCTGGATGACATCGGTATCGCGAAGCCCGACCATATACATGCACCTCGCCACCTGATTGGCCCATGCGTCGAGGTCTTCCTGCGTGTGGCACACTACGGTGGGGTTGCCCGTCGTTCCGCTTGACGAATGCACGCGCACGATCTTCTCTAATGGTACTGCGCAGAGCCCAAAGGGATAGTGGCTGCGCAAGTCGTCCTTCGTGGTGAAGGGAAGTCGCCGCAAGTCGTCAAGGCTTTGGATACTCTCGGGCGTAATGCCCCGTTCGCGGAGGATAGGTTCATAGAAAGGAGACGCCATTGTCCGCCTCACTGTCTCACGTAAACGCTCCACCTGCAATGCCGTCAGTTCTGCCCGCGGCATGGTCTCATACTCTGGTTCCCAGTATTTTCCGTCCTTCATTCCTTGTATGTTTTTTTGAGTTATTTCTAATAAGCAGGTGCAAAAATACTGCTATTTGCGAAGAATTCCAAAAAAAAGCCGTAACTTTGTGCCCAATTTTACATAATGACTATTTTATGAAGAAACTCTTACTTGGCGATCAGGCCATTGCGCAAGGTGCCCTCGACGCAGGGCTGAGCGGCGTCTATGCCTACCCGGGCACCCCTTCAACCGAAATCACAGAATACATCCAGGAATGGAGCCGGAAGAACCCCTCCCCTACTGTCCACAGCCGTTGGTGCACCAACGAGAAGACCGCTATGGAGGCAGCCCTCGGCATGAGCTACGCAGGCAAACGTGCGCTGGTCTGCATGAAGCACGTGGGCATGAACGTCTGTGCCGATGCCTTTGTCAACAGCGCCGTCACGGGCGTAAACGGAGGCCTCATCGTGCTCGCCGCTGACGACCCGTCCATGCACAGCAGTCAGAACGAACAGGACAGCCGCTTTTATGGCAAGTTTGCCCTTGTCCCCATTCTGGAACCCTCCAACCAGCAGGAGTGCTACGATATGATGGCCTACGGTTTCGACCTCTCGGAACGTCTGCGCCTTCCTGTCCTGATGCGCATTGTCACCCGTCTGGCCCACAGCCGTGCTGTGGTGGAGGTTGCCGAGACTTCACGGCCGCAGAACGCCATTTCGTCTCCTGCCGACCCCACAGGGTGGGTATTGCTGCCCGCCCGTGCCCGTCGCAAGTACAATGAGCTCATTGCCGCCCAACCGCTCCTTCAGGAGAGCAGCGCCACCAGCCCGTTCAACAGGAAAACAGAGTCCTCAGAAAAAAAGGCTCTTGGTGTTGTTGCCGCCGGCATCGGCTACAACTACCTGATGGAAAACTACCCCGAAGGTGTACCCTTCCCCGTGCTGAAGGTCTCGCAATACCCCCTGCCGACAGAGGCCGTCTGCGACCTTGCCGCCCGATGCAAAGAACTGCTCATTATTGAAGACGGACAGCCTTTCATTGAAGAGCAACTCTGCGGGCTACTGCCCATCCAGACCATTATCCGAGGCCGCCTCGACGGCACTCTTCCCCGTGCAGGCGAGCTCAACCCCGACAATGTGAAGGCCGCCCTCGGCCTGCCCTCGGCACAAACGTTCGGTGCGTGCGACACCGTTACCGCCCGTCCGCCTGCACTTTGTCAGGGATGCGGTCATCGCAGCGTCTATGAAGCGCTCAACAAGGTGCTGGCCGACTATCCCGACAGTCGCGTCTTCGGCGATATCGGCTGCTACACCCTCGGCGCTCTGCCGCCCTATCAGGCCCTCCACTCCTGCGTGGACATGGGTGCCTCCATCACAATGGCCAAAGGTGCTGCTGATGCAGGCATATTCCCTGCGGTAGCCGTCATCGGCGACTCCACTTTCACCCATAGCGGTATGACGGGTCTCCTTGATGCCGTTAACGAGAACAGCCCCATCACCGTCGTCATCTCCGACAACCTCACCACAGGTATGACCGGTGGTCAGGACTCCGCAGGCACCAACAAGTTCGAGGCCATCTGCCGCGGTCTTGGCGTCGCCGACGAACACCTCAAGGTAGTCGTCCCCCTGCCCGCAAATATGGATGAAATCACCCGCATCCTCCGTGAAGAAATAGAGTACAAGGGCGTCTCCGTCATCATTCCCCGTCGGGAGTGTATTCAGACCCTCGCCCGACATACTCGCCAGAAAAAACAAAATCTTGAAAAAAACTGACAATGAAAACAGATATTATCCTCGCAGGTGTAGGCGGTCAGGGAATCCTCTCCATCGCCACCATTATCGGTCAGGCCGCCCTTGACCAAGGCCTTTACATCAAACAAGCCGAAGTACACGGAATGAGCCAGCGTGGCGGCGACGTTCAGTCGAACCTCCGAATTTCTTCCGACCCCATTTATAGTGACCTAATAGCTCTTGGAGGTGCCGATGTCATCATCGCAATGGAGCCAATGGAGGCTTTACGCTATCAACCTTACCTCAGCAAAGACGGCTGGGTCATCACAGCCACCAGCCCCTTTGTCAATATCCCCAACTACCCCGACATGCAAGCTATCAACGCGGCACTCGATGCACTTCCTCGGGTCGTACGCATTGACATTGAAACCCTTGCCAAGGCCAACAAGATGCCCAAGGCTGCCAACATGATACTGCTCGGTGCTGCTGCCGATGCCCTCGGAATGGACTTCGAGCTCCTCCGTCAGGCCGTCCGCACCGTCTTTGCCGCCAAAGGCGAAGCTATTGTAGAAATGAATCTTCAGGCTCTTACTATCGGGCACAACAACAAGACAATATGACCACTCCTTTCAGCAAGACACGCATCGACCAACTCCTCCGAGAGATGGAGATTGACGACCTCAACAAAGCCTCCATCCGCCAGATAGGTGCAATTGCCCGTACGATGGAAAAGGAGACTGGCAAGGAATACGTTCACTTCGAGATGGGCATCCCGGGTCTGCCGCCATCAGCCGTTGGCGTCGAAGCAGAAATTGCCGCCCTACGCCGAGGAGTCGCTTCCCAATACCCCAATATTGAAGGTATTGACGAGCTGAAAACCGAGGCATCGCGCTTCGTCAAGGCGTTCATCAACACCGACATTGCCCCCAAAAGCTGTATTCCCACTACGGGTTCCATGCAGGGAGTCTTTGCCGCCTTCATGCTTTGCACCCAGCTCGACCCCCAACGCGACACGATTCTTTATATCGATCCAGGCTTCCCCGTCCAGAAGATGCAGGCAACCGTCATCGGAGCCCGTATGGCTTCATTCGACGTGGCCGACTACCGTGGTGCCACTGCCCTGCGCCCCAAGTTAGAGGAGCTGCTATCAACAGGTCGCATCTGCTGCCTCATCTACAGTAACCCCAACAATCCTTCGTGGATGTGCCTGAAAGAGGACGAACTACAAGTCATCGGCGAACTCGCCACGAAATACGACGTTGTTGTCATCGAGGACCTTGCATATATGACGATGGACTTCCGCCGTCCGCTAGGCCGGCCGTTCCAGGCACCCTTCCAGCCGACTGTCAGCCGTTATACTGACAATTACATGCTAATGCTGTCAGGCTCGAAGATGTTCTCCTACGCAGGTCAGCGTATTGCCGTCGCCTGCATCTCCGACCGTCTTTTCCAACGAACCTATTCCACATTGGCCGACCGATACGGCATCAGCCGTTTCGGCGCCGTCTATGCCTACGATATGCTTTACACCCTTTCGTCGGGTGTCAGCCACAGTGCACAATGCGCGATGGCAGCCATGATGCATGCGGCTACTGAAGGCAGCTACAGCTTTGTTGATGATGTACGTGAATATGCTCGCCGCACAGCCCGCATCAAAGAGATTATGCTCCCCTATGGATTCAACGTCGTCTATGACAAGGATCAGGACGAAATCGTATCCGACGGACTCTTCTTTACCATCGGCTATCACGACATGGAGGGCGGTCAGCTGCTGCGCGAATTGCTATATTACGGCATTACGGGTATTGTCCTCAGCACGACAGGAAGCACCCGACAGGGCATACGTGCCTGCTGCAGCACCATGCAGGAGCACCACTATTCCCTCCTCGCCGAACGCTGCCGGCTCTTTGCCGAGAACCATCCGTAAACAACTTACCGTATCCTGCGAGAAATCTGGTCGGCAGGTACGACATCAGCCCGAAGCCGATAAAGTTCTGTACCCGCCAACAAGAAACAGCCTGTGCCATAGTCCTCGAAGTCAGGCACCTTGTCGAAGGTGACAGGCTGGCCTGCCGAAGGATCCTTACCTGTGCCCTGAACATAGCCGAGGAAACCGTTGGGATGAACCGCCTCTGTCACCAATCCATTCCAAGCGCGAGCAACTACAGGCAGATAATCCTTCTCTTTAAGAAAGCCCCTGCGGATACCCCAAGCCATTCCATACACAAACAGCGAAGTTCCCGTCGTCTCTTTACCGCCATAGTGAGTGGGGTCATGAAGACTGACGTTCCAGAATCCGTCCTCGCGCTGTACGGCCTTCAGTGCACGACACATAGCCTTAAAATCCCTCAAACAAGTCCTGAAGTAGGGATGATTCTCCGGCAGTTCGTTCATCACACGCACTAATGCCGCCAACACCCAGCCGTTACCTCTACTCCAGTAGCAATCTTCACCGTTCGGTTCGACGTAAGGAGCATCAAAATCGTGATCGCGCCACCAGAGACCGTCCTTCGTATTATACATCCCTGCACCCCCGTGCACGTCGCGCGTATAAAGGTAGTAAGCCATCATCTTGTCCCAGTATTTTGCATCGCCCGTGATGCGTCCCATCTTCGCATAGACCGGCATAGCCATCTGGATAGCGTCAATCCACCACCAATCGTGTATCTGCGGGTCATTGACACACGCATCCAGAGTAAGCTTCACATGGGTCATCATACGGGGCTCCTGTGTCAGTTCGTACATATCGAGATACGTCTGGAAGCAGCATTGATTGTCTGCGTTATGGGTGGTATCGCTACCACGAGGACGCCATTGGTGGGCATTTCCCCATGCCATCGTATAGTCAAAAAAACGCTCGTCAGGATAGATGCCCTGTAATGCCATAAGTCCCTCGTAATAAACGGCTCGTGTCCAGAGATTACTGGTGCGTTCCTTGCCTCCTCCGAAAGTGGGCAGGCTGGGGTCGGGAACGGACTTCATGAAGTAGTCATTCACTTTCAGCAGTTGGCCGAGGATTTCACGCTGCGTGGGCAGTACCTGCCCTTTTGCTGTTCCAAACTGCAAGGACAACACGATGATTAAAACGGTACGGATGATTGGTTTCATAAGGTATCGGAATTGGCTTTTTTACACTTTGCGTGCGGCAAAGAT
>Ga0310696_10007128_pt1 | contig 13174 bp, 14 predicted proteins | sample AusTroGonzalo_MG_4_FD_203885 | JGI IMG/M metagenome (GOLD analysis project Ga0310696, IMG submission 203885) | Bovine rumen microbial communities from tropical cattle in Woodstock, Queensland, Australia - Gonzalo_02 (v2) (version 2) | ecosystem: Host-associated > Mammals > Digestive system >... | reverse complement strand
TGTAAGAATAATCACACAGCTCTATATCGAGATCAGACTCGTGCGCTATCACTAAATGCAATCCATACAATTAATATTTGCCGCAAAAACAATATAAATCCAGAAACTGAAATAAATCAAATTGCAATTGCATTATATTATTGGTTTGTTCGCACCGCGGCTGAAAATCCTACTTATATACAAGATGCTTGGGATGGCGCTAGAATATTTTATAAGTACTTTGAAAAAGAAATTTACCCTAATAAATTATCGTTAGGAAATCAGCGTTTAAAACAATGCTTATATTATAGGGGAAAAGTATCATTTACAATAAATATATTAAGGTTTGCACATGATATTTTAACTAATGAAATTATACCAAATAATTATTTGACATAAATTGAAATTTCTGATATAATATATATGTAAAGAGGGAAACCTCATGGAACATTTAATCACTCGTTCCACTTCATATGAAGTCTTTGGGTGATAAATATATCGCAGACAGGACAAACGGTTAAGTCACGAGGCTCATAACCTTCGAGGATTGGGTTCGACTCCCAAGTCTGTTACTATGGGTAGCGTTGGAGTCATGACCAACGAGGTGAAGATGCTCCTATCATCGGCCATAATTTTAATTCATAGGAGGAATTAATATGAGTAAACCTAAAGATGTAAGTAATTATCGTAGAAAGAGAAAACAAAATCTTATTCAAGTATTAGGCGGTAAATGCCAAATATGTGGATTTGATTTGTTTGCAGATGCTTTAGAATTTCATCATGAAGATCCCAGTCAAAAAGAGTATGCTTTATCGGAAAAAGGTATTTGCCATGATATCGAAGCAGATTTAAATGAAGTTAAAAAATGTTTCTTATTATGTGCTAACTGTCATAGAGGAGTTCATAGTGGATATTATGAAAATCCTACTGAACACATATTTGATAAAGCACTAGCACAACAATTAATTTTTGAGCGTAATGAACAAAGTATCATTCATCCAAATTTTTGCATAGATTGTGGATGTGAAATTGATAGGCATGCAACACGATGCGTTAAATGTAATCTTAAATATCGTCAAACTTGTGAAAGACCTACACGACAAGAATTAAAACAAATGATTCGTACTATGCCTTTCACACAAATTGGAAAACAATTTGGAGTTAAAGATAATAGTATTCGTAAATGGTGCAATAGTATGAATTTACCACGTACCAAACAAGAAATTAATTCTTATTCCGATGAAGAATGGGAAAATATATAATCCACATACGTGGATTTATGGCCACGTAGCCTAACGGTCAGGCAGCTGCCTGTTAAGCAGCCTTAAGTAGGTCCGACTCCTACCGTGGCCGCGTGGGAGCCTGTCCCTAATTTAGAACAGGTGGGCGCATCGCAGGTTCAATCTGCGTAGTCGAGAGGAAAAGTTATATATATTACGAGGTTCGAATCCTCCATAGTCTTAGGCGAGTAATATATGTAACCTGCAGTAATTAAGCTACTCTTGCCAGGGCTAGACGCGTATAGTTCTGCTTTAGGTTTTGTCCGTTCGCCTAAGCAACGGAGCGGTTAAACTCCGCTTTCTTGTATCGCTGAAGTAAAATGCGATGTTCGGTGTTGGCAGACCACGTAAAACTGCCATATGCCCTGTGTGGCAGCCGGTTTAAGCCGTTGGCCCTTCAAGCCAAAGTACCGGGTTCAACTCCCGGACAGGGTACTTTGCGTTATATAACGAACGCATCCGCGCGATGTTATATGGCAGTATACGTACACTTAATAACCGAGAAGGAGACCCTTAACGTTTAGTAATACGAAAGAAAACTCGCGGAGTATGAATAAGGGGTGTAGAGCAAACTTGAGCGTAGCAAGTGAACTACGCACTTATGCCCTATGGGGCAGGCGGTTAAGCCATCGGCCTCTCAAGCCGAAGTGCCGAGTTCGACTCTCGGATAGGGTACTCTAGAAGATGGGGATTCGAGTTCCCCACTGTCCCGTGAGGGGCGGTTAGTTTAATAGGAAAAATAGCTAGTCCATAGGCGCTCCATCGCCTATTAAGATGAACCGATAACACGGATTTAGCACTTCAACTACCACCGGCACGAAACCTGCCGCATGGGTAACCATGCAAATGACTATTCTTGAAGCTAGGGCGTAAGACAAGGAGGCAGGTCAGTAGTGATATGTGGCTTAGCGGAAATCGGTATATAAAGAAGCGAAGTAAAGTGCAGTTTTATTGACAGACCGACCCAGTATTACTGGGAGGCACCACAGAACGACCTAGGCGACGTCGTGGTATCCATTTAGGCGCGTACAGCAAATTTTATACAATAGGAAAAGATTTGATGTTTAATCTCTTAAAGTTGCGCCTAGTAGTTTTGGTAGTATGAGCCGTTGTACCGCTCGGTGCTTGCACCGGTCGAGGTATTCTACCATATGAAACGGACACTTGTATGTTGAAGTCCGGATCAGGCCACAAGTAAAATAAAGAGAGTCCGTACTACCCGCAGTAGGGGTTGAAATAAATATACTGAGTGCTGGTCAGATTGGCGTTGCAGAAAGCACTTAAAACACGGGGCTGCCTATTGGGTCGTGTTTAATGAGCACCACCCCATATCTTCGGTGCCGGAGCCGATAATGACTCCGCTTACTAGTTGCACTGATCGTTTATGTCTCCAGCGAGAGGAAAAACCGCCATTGGGCTGGGTGAGATGCCCCGGGTCCATCCTGGTCAGATCTTTGAGTCAGACCTTGAGTTACTCTTGACTCTGGGAAGTTCCCTAAATAAGAACGGAATGAATGTTCCGTAACTATAGAGCTGCCGACGCCTCTGAAGCGCAACCCGCTTGGACAAGATCCAAGAACGCCTCTCAAGCGTACCACGGGGCCGCCGCATTGATGCGGGATATAAATATATGCCGTGACCTATAGGCACGGACATGAAAATTGGGAGTCCTGAGTACGCTATTGGACTTAATATTCAGCGGTATGGCCTAAACAAATCCCAGTTTTCTTTTATGCCCGAGTGATGGAATGGTAGACGTAGCGGACTTAAAATCCGCTGTGCGCAAGCACGTGCCGGTTCGAGTCCGGCCTCGGGCACTCGCCTTATTAGGCACGATGTCACAGATAGAGATGCGAATAAGGCGCATCTCTTTTTATATTAACGGATAGTGCTGCCAGGCACTTGATATATTTAATCTTTAAGGAGGTAAAAATATGAAAAGATTTATGGCTATTTTAATGACATTATTTCTTATTCTTGGAATGATGCCGACGACCTATTCTGAAGATTTAGCAACGCCAACTGATATTGTAATAGAACAGAAAGATTATTCAATTAATCTATCTAATCTATCTAAATATAGTTTAGTTGCGCTAAATAATTTAACATTAGGTAGTCACACCCGTGGTTCTATCTGGGTAGGTGGAACTCTAAATGGTAACGGGAATTGTGTTGATGACGGTTCTCTTAATCATGAACTTGGGCCATCAGATAGTTATGTAGCGATAAATAACTCCAGTGTTCAGTTTAAAGGTCGTACTGGAGAACAGAGCGAAACAGCCTATTATGGATTAACTGAAGGCGCGATTAGTAATACTCGTTCTTATTGGCGTAATTTAGTTAATAATGCTGATAGTAATGAGAATTGGATTTATCTCGCACCAGATGAAAATGGTTATGTAGATGCGACATACTGGGATTATCAGTGCCCGGGTAGCGACGAATCTCAATCATCTATTGAAAAAATCTATTGGACAGATGCCACATCTGTATCTATGGGCGGCTTAGCCGGTCATCTAATTGCACCATATGCAACTGTAAATATTACTTGGTGTAATCATTGTGGTTCTATTGTAGCAAATAATATTGTATCTAATGGTGAAGCACATATTAATTATTGGAACCCACCTTCTCCTCCGGAAAAGCCAACACCTACTCCAACGCCAACACCTACACCAACGCCTACTCCAAAACCAATTACAGTAACCAAGATATTAAAAGGTGAAATTTGGTCTTTACGTTGTGATACAATGGATAATACTACTTTCCAGGCTGGTGGTGGTTATTGGATGGCTGATATTAACAACCCAGCACATAATACATCAAAAGAAGGACATAGATCCAATCATTGTGGCAATCGTGAAAATTGGGTCTTGTTTGTAAGTGATGAAGGTGTTGCGATTAGTTTGTATCAATTAAAGAGCGGATCTACTGGTGGTACATTACCAAGCATTATGTATCGCGCACCGGCGGATTTAGCTTCTATTCCAGAGGGTCAATTTATATATGACCCAACCGATCCAAACGATGCAATGACTAAACGCTTAATTGAAGAAGTATTTATTCCTTCTAATGTCATGCCTTTTAGTGACATTCATCTTGTAGAAGGTGAGCGTTTATTCTGGATCAGCCAAAATGGTAAACAAGTATGGCATCATACTGGCGTCTTAAAGAAAACTACACCAAGATTTGCATTTATTATTAATGGTGAACCATATACTCTTGGTGTAGGTGAAACTATAACATTAACTGAAGTTGAAGAAGGATTACTTGAAATTGAAGAAATTGCAACCTCTAATTATAAGATGGTTGAAATCACTAATGATGAGGAAGGCAATTATGTGGTTATCAATGAAATTGATCCGCCTAACAAGCCAACTCCTACTCCGCCGCCTCCAGTTGTAACACCAACTCCAACACCTACTCCAACTGGACCTACTCCTACGCCAACTATAACGCCTACTCCAACCCCTACTTTAACTCCAAGTCCGACACCGACTGAATCTCCAACACCTTCTCCAACTCCAATTACTTATTGTGATATTACAATTAAGAAAATTGTAGATCAGTATGAAGGTATGGAACCTGCAATTTTCTACTTCAAAATTACAGGCACTGGATTAGATGAACCGTTATATGTTGAAGTATCTGTAAATCCAGAGACTGGTATTGGCAGTGAGACTGTAACAGGATTAAAAGCAGGTAAATATACCGTAGAAGAAGTCGATGTTCCTAATGGATATAAATTAATTTCTGATGGAAGCATAACACAGTATTATAAAGATGATGGTGGGCAAGTAGTATTTAAGAATCAACTGATTACTCCTACTCCTTCACCTACACCGAGTCCAACTCCGACTCCATCACCTACTCCAACAGCAACTCCTACAATAACACCAAGTCCTACACCAACAGCTACTCCAACTCCAACACCTAGTCCGACTCCAACCGCGACGCCTACAGCAACACCAACTGCTACGCCTACTGCGACACCGAGTCCGACACCGACATCTACTCCTACTGCGACTCCAACTGTTACTCCAACACCGAGCCCGACTCCAAGTCCTACGCCTACAATAACACCTAGTCCGAGTCCAACTCCCACTAGTACTCCAACAGTGACGCCAACAAGTACGCCTACTACTACTCCTACGGTGACACCAACGAGTACTCCGACTATTACTCCTACGACTACGCCAACAGCAACTCCATCACCGACGCCTACTGCTACGGCAAGTCCAACGCCAACAGCGACTCCTACTATAACACCAACGAGCACGCCAACGGCGAGTCCGACCCCAACTGTTACACCTACTATAACTCCAACTAGTACACCTACCGTTACGCCAAGTCCGACTCCAACAGTTTCTCCTACTCCTGTAGTAACTGAAACTCCTACTCCAACTCCGGAACCAAAAGGTGGATTCCTTATTAGAAAAATTGCTAATGTAAAAGAAGATACAGTATTTTATATTTCTATTGAAGGTCCAAGCTATCCAGAACCTACAATTATACCTTTTGAAATTAGCAATTCTTGGGGTAAACATGAAGAATCTATTACTGATATTATTCCAGGCGAATATATTGTAAAAGAAGTAGATATTCCAAATTCTTATAGATTTGTATCTGTAACTTCTACTATCGCTAAAGAATTAGAAGAAGATGAAAAAGAAGTTGAAAATGGTATTAAGATTATTGTGCCAGAAAATGGTGGTATTTCATATACCTATGATGATAATCATGAACGCGTAGAAGCTTGGCTTGTAGAATTTAATAATGAATTAAAGCCAGTAGTAACTCCTACTCCTACTCCTAAACCAACTGAAACTCCTACTCCTATTCCAGAAGTCACAGAGACACCGGAGCCTGAACCTGAACCGGAGCCTGAACCTGAAGTAGAAACTATAACGATTGGTATTCAAAAAGTATGGAACGATAATGGAAATGAAGTCTTGCGGCCGCAATCTGTAGAAATGCAGCTAATCGGCAATAATGAAACAGTTACAATAATTCGTCTTTCAAAAGAAAATAATTGGTTTGCAACTATTGATGTACCACTATATAATGAAGATAATGAATTAATTTCCTATAAATGGCACGAACATGAAGTTGCAGGTTATCTTGAAGAGAATAGACGTACTGAAGATGATATTACTATTATTACAAACAAACCCGTTGATATACCAGAAACAAAGGCTAAAACTGGCGGAAAGAAATGGACTCGTAGTGAAGAATTTGAAGACTATGAGACTGCGTTAGGTGGTCAACTTCTAATTAATCATGTCGGAGACTGTTTCGATTAAGGAAGTGATACTATGGAATTTATTATGCAAGTTTTATTTAGTACTGCATGGGGCGCCGCAATAGTCGGTGTACTTATTTTCATAGCATTAATTATCATATTTTTTGATAATAAAACTCCTAAAATTTAATATTTGACATAATATAAAAATTTTGTTATAATATTAATGTACCGAGGGGAAAGATGAAAAATCCTGACGAGGACATTGCGAAATGACAATAAACGGCTCGCGCGGAACACCATCGCGCCATCTTTCCTCTCATACATGCCTCTATCGTACAACGGCAGTACTATTGCTTCGTAAGCAATGTATGGCGGTTCGAATCCGTCTGGAGGCTCTTGTCCTGGAGTCTCACAATGCAGGGACATAAATGAACAAGCGTGAGCGTTGGCACCGATGATGAAAGGGCACGGCGATTATACTTTAGAGCCGGGAGCCACCGAATAGAGTGGAAGAATAGGCGCTGCAGAGCCTAACAAAGTATATGCACGATTGCTGGAACTGGTAGACAGGCATGACTAAGGATCATGTGTCTTAAATGGCGTAAGGGTTCGAGTCCCTTATTGTGCACACGTTGAACTGACAATGTTAGCACTTGATTCATGATAGAGTGTATCAGTCCGAATTTCACAGAAAACTACTGTCACGGTTAAGACAGGCCATATGCCAAGTTAGTGTTTGATACATATGGCGCAAATCCTAGAAATAGGTCGGGGTCGCTCCCCGTTTTATGCCCGCTTAGCTTAACGGAAAGAGTAACCGGCTACGAACCGGTCGATCAGGGTTCGATCCCCTGGGTGGGTACTTAGATGACGGACAAGGCTTGGGCGCATGAGGAACTGAAGAGGTAACGTTGTATCAATGTAGCCGTATTCACGAACGACAGGGCGGTGGGACGCGAGTGGTCATCTTATTAAGAGTAATACCTCTGAGCCACAGGCGCGTGTGGGGTGACGGTTGGAAGTCACAATAGACGTAGCAGCTTCGGCTCCCGTATGGGCGGAACGCACGAGGAATTAAGGGAAAAGATGCGCATATTCTCAAAACTCTTATAGCATATGGAACTAACTTTTAGGAGGGTCTATCCGGAGTTCCTGCGATTCAAGGGTAGGGCCGCGGCAGCCTAACGCCGCACTTATATGCGTCAGTGTGACTAGTAGCGAGGTCAGGTGACTGTAAATCACCCACGTAAGATACACCGGTGGTGCAACTCCATCCTGGCGCACCATTTACGCCTTGATCCAGGCCGTACAAGAAGGAGCAAGGAACCCAGTTCCTAGGATCATTTTATGACCGTTTTGGTGTAATGGTTGGCTAGCCACAAAACGCGGTAGCACGCCCTCGGGTCGTGAGGGAGGCACGGTTCAATTCCGGAAACGGTCGCCACTATTTTGATTATAAGAAAGGTAATATTAGTAATGATTAGTCCCGATTCAAGTTTTAATGTACATATGACTGAAGAACAGGTTATTCATGGATTATCTTGTTGCGGATATAATACAATTAATCATGGATGTGTTCAGTGCCCTTTTAAATATATTCAAGATGAAGCAGATATAGCAGAGTGTACGTCTGAATTATGTAAAGCGGCATATATGTTGATTACTGGAAAGCAACCTGATATAAGTGAACTCTAATGCCGTTGTAGCACAGAGGTAGTGCAGTCGCTTGGTAAGCGAAAGATCGCGGGTCCGAATCCCGCCTTCGGCTCATTCGGTCTGACATATGCCGAGCCAGTATATGTCTAAAGCTAGATGTAAACCAGCCGATTAGTATTTTCAGGTGTAAAGAAAATACCCCATAGTCGTGGAAGGGTGAGGACACGATCATAGGCCATGGACAGGTAACGGGTTTGCTCAACCCTTGGGCGTCTAAAGCAGTGGCAAGCAGAGCATTTCATGGGGTCGTTTTGGTTTCGACAGCTATGGGATGTATTGAAATCACGGGTATGCAGCTATCCTTAAACTGCAAAAGACAAGAACTGACGAAGATTATTTCGATTGCGAATTACAGGCTGCTTGATTCAGCCTTCGCGCCAAAACAGTATCCTGCCAAGAGGTAAATACTTGAGGTTCATAGAATCCTTGGCTCGAGCCGATTTCTTGCTTTACGGCTAATAAAAGCAAGTGGTGGTCTGGATTATCCCCTAATGCGCGCCAACCGCCTAAGTTGGCTATCGTGTAAGTAATTTTCAATATTGAACGTAGTTTGGACAGGGGTTCAACTCCCCTCGACTCCACCATATAAGGGTAGTAGCTTGGAGAGTAAAAATGCTAGGCTCCAGTTCCTAGTGAAGAAAAGTACAATCTTCCATACATGGAACATTAGTAAAGCGGCTCGCATGGCAGTTATAGGTGCAAATCCTATCTCCCTTACCAAATAGCGGCTAATCTTTACGGAGATTAGGAAGGATGCAAACCACTTCCGCCGAGATGTCGGTAGTAGCAAACACCTATACGTAGGTAAAGGCAAACATCTTATGGGTAGTTTAAATCAAAACCACGTGCTAGCCTACGTGATATTGGGTCAGCGACCGGCGCCAATCCCATACATAGCATTCGGGTCGACGACTTCTACTTGGTTAGATGCGTTAAGGGAACCAAGTCTGGGCAAGCAGCGGCAAACTGCTACAGGAAAGGTAGCCAGGCTTTCCATTATGCACGCTTAGCTCAGTTGGGAGAGCGCCTGCCTTACAAGCAGGAAGTCGGCGGTTCGAGCCCGTCAGTGTGCACGTATCCGCCGAAGGGCGCCATTCAATTTGATCAATCGGTGAAAACGTAAAGCCGAGGGCGGTAAAATTAAATTGAGCCCCTGCGTGTCCTTGGAATGGCTGGGAGCGCAAATATGCCGGTGTAGCTCAGTGGTAGAGCAACGGACTCATACCCCGTAGGTCGGTGGTTCAAATCCACCCGCCGGTACCAGGCCAAAGTAGCTACCGATAAGGAGATATCGAAAGAAAAGGCTTCGGAGATATTCAGTAGGTTAAGCTCCAGAAATCAAACCTGCCGCCGCCAATAACCGTTGCTACGCGGGAAAATCGGACGCCCTTTAAAGTTGTTCGCGGTAGTGAGAATAACCTTTGCCGTAGCAAAGTAAAATATCTACGGAATATACCCGTGTAGCACAATGGTAATGCAACTGACTCTTAATCAGTGGATTGCAGGTTCAAGCCCTGTCACGGGTACGAAAATATTTATTGAAGGTGATTAACATGAAAACTATTAAAGATATTTTTGACATGATTGATCTCTTCTATGCGAACAAACATTACCACGACAGGCTAAAACATCAGCATGAGAAGAGAGAAAGAGAAAATCATGCGCGCGTAGCCAATCGGTAAGGCACCAGATTTTTAGTCTGGATACGATGGATTCGAGTCTCATTGGTGCACTTTTAGGAGTATATTATGAAAGTATTAGAAGTAAGAAAACGTAAGCCGTATCATATTTATTGCACTTGTGGAGCTTTACTTGAGGCAGAATACACAGATATACAAACAACTTGGCGCGTAAACGGTCGTGGACCAGGCACTGTTACAAATTATATCGTTTGTCCAATATGTAAAACAACTATTGATTTACCCGAAAATAAAGATCATTATTTTCCTTGGGTACAGGAGGAGGTATCACAATGAAACGAAAACATAAGCATAGGAAATTACATATGTTTTAAATGCGCGTGTAACCAAGTGGTAAGGTAGCGGACTTTTAATCCGCGAGTCGCAGGTTCGATCCCTGTCACGCGCACTTGTGACTCCTCATAGCCCAACGGAAAGGCAACAGTCTTCTAAACTGTAGAGTGTAGGTTCGAATCCTACTGGGGAGACTGTGCTAGAAGTCGAAGTGGATAGGCCGTAGATTGTGGCTCTACGCGTAGTGGGTTCGAGTCCCATCTAGCACCCTATATGCCCAGGTGGTGAACCGGTGAACACTGAGGACTGAAAATCCTCCATTGGTTGGTTCGACTCCAACCCTGGGCACATTTAATAGAGAAGGATAATAATATGGATAATGTAACAGTTGGATTTATTTGTTTTATGCTTGGTCTTATGATTGGAGCCATACTTATAGCAATAGAAAATCGGTAATTATTTGACTTTTAATATAAATTATATTATAATTTATATGTAAGAAAGAAAGGAGTCAATTATGAGAGATCCGAATCGTATTAATAAGTTTTGTGATGAACTTAAAACTATTTGGCATCAGGTTCCAGATTGGCGTTTTGGTCAATTTATTTTAAATATGGAGCGTGCTTGTCGTATGAATACTGAAAAAGATGTTTTCTATCTTGAGGATGAGGATTTTTTCAAATTTATGCATGAATATATGAAAGAGATTAAAAATACCTAAAAAGGTATAGTAGAATAATTATGCGGGTGGTGGAATAGGTAAACACAGGCTGGTACAGGCAACTGCTGTGATGAGACTTCACGGAAGGTGGACAGTGCGTTCCGATACACGCTGTATGGCTAACTGTCATGTAAGGTGCAAATCCTTGCCCCGTGTCTTTGAAAGGAGACTATTATTAATATGGAATGGATTTATAGCATACCGGAACCATTTGGAACAATAGTTGCATCAATTATTGCAGTTGCTATATTTTTACTGATGTTTGGAACTCCAATATTTATTTTTATTCTTGGTACTTGTGCGATTCTTAACTCCGAATCAAATAAAGACAAAGAATGATTTAACGCAGAGGTGAAACATGGACGAACCATTGGTGTTGTACACGGATTGCGACTTGATATCGGAAACGCAAGAATATGATTATTGTATTCAATGCTATCGTTATGAAACGTGCAAAACGGCATGGGAAAAAGAACATAAGAATTGCACAAAATAAATGATTTAACGAGGTAAATAATGAACGTAAATGATTGTATGAGAGAAATAAGAAAAGCAACTGATGCAATAGATACACTTGATAGATATTTAAGTGGAGAAATGGGAGCGATAGCGGAACAGCATATAACACCCATAAAAGAAATTCTTTATAAATACATAGATTTAATAGGAAACAAAACGGTGGAATGACTTAAAGATTGATTTAATCGTAGAGGTTTAGAATGAAAATTCAATGGTGGATTATTTCTCTTGTTATTCTCATTATTCTTCTTTACATAATATGTAAGTAAAGATTAGATATAAATGCCCGAACACGAAGAAAGAGATGAAACATTATGTTTACAAATCGGTATTGTCATAGAAAAGCCATAGAGGTATTTATCAAGGAAACGATAAAAAATGAAAAAATGGCAATAGATGAAAAAGTATATCAAATAATGAACGCAAAAAAGATCATTAAAGAAGAAATTAAAAGAAATGATGTAAGGGATAAATACTTATCCAATGATTAAAGAAGGATATCACAGGTGGCGAAATAGGTAGACGCTTGAATAAGAATTATGATAACAAGATTGCGGCACCCAGCAGGGTACAATTCCACAATGTCGTAGTCGTTTACTTGGACTAATTCATGTAAGGTGACAGAAATTCAAATCCTTACCCTGTGATTGATTTAACGGAGGCTAATGTGATATTTGGAAATGAACCTGTACCGGATTGGTTTAACATTGTGTTGCCGATAGTAATAATACTGATTTCATTATTTGGTATGTTTATGCTTTGGCATGAAAATCATAAATGATTTAACAAAGGAGGTACTATATGAAGCCTGAAACAGATGTGTATCAACGATTTCATTCAAGAAAATGTTACAGAAAGGCAAGATGGATTAAATCAAGAGAGCGAGTTTTGAAGCGGATTGGTTTATCGCATATTACCCCTAAAATAGGCCCATTTTGGAATTGAGTTAATTAACTCATCATGGGTGGCGGAATAGGTAGACGCTAGGTGAGGGACGATTGTGAAGCTGAGATGCAGCCGGGTGGTTGGCTGGAACTCAACTAGTTTTGAGTGTTATGCGAGGTGACAGAAATTCAAATCCTCGCCCCGTGATTGATTTAAAGGAGCAAATAGTGAAAACAATATGTAGATGGATAGCAAAGTCGAAAAGTCTTGACAAAATATTTTCAAGATTTAGTTGGTATAACAGAACTCATGATTTAATGCTTCGATTATGGGAAGATGAATGTTGACTTGCACATTTAGGTGATGGAATGAAATGGCTTTCAGATGTAAACAGAGAAAGAGCAAAAGCAAAAGAAAGAATATTAATTGTATAGGATGTAAATGGTATCAAAAAGTCAGATGGGAAAAAGGGTATGTCGGTTGGAGATGTACTTGTTGACTTAAAGGATAACCATACAAGGTATAAATTCTTATCCGTATTTTAACGGGATGTAGCACAGTCGGTTAGTGCAGCGCTCTGATAAGGCGAAGATCAGTGGTTCGAGTCCACTCATCCCGACTTTAGTCCTATGGTGTAACGGCAGCGTGTCTGACTCTGACTCAGAAGGTCGAGGTTCGAATCCTTGTAGGACTGCTTAAAGACCTGTCAGCAAACCTTTCAAGCATTGGACTTTTAATCTAACTAGCTATACAACAGGTCTTGTATTTGCCCCGGTAATAGAAATGGCATATATACCGGACTCAAAATTCGGGTTTTGAGGGTTCGACTCCCTCTCGGGGTACGACGCGTGGATTA
>Ga0310696_10007127_pt1 | contig 13174 bp, 9 predicted proteins | sample AusTroGonzalo_MG_4_FD_203885 | JGI IMG/M metagenome (GOLD analysis project Ga0310696, IMG submission 203885) | Bovine rumen microbial communities from tropical cattle in Woodstock, Queensland, Australia - Gonzalo_02 (v2) (version 2) | ecosystem: Host-associated > Mammals > Digestive system >... | reverse complement strand
GCTCGAAGGTAGGCTTCCGCGAGGTAAGCATCGCCAGCAACGGCGCCCTGCTCATCAACGGCCAGCGCATGGTGTTCCACGGCGTGAACCGCCACGACTTCTCGCCTGTCAACGGCCGAGCCATCACACCCGAGGAGATTGAGCAGGACATTCTGTGCATGAAACGTCTGAACATCAACGCCATCCGCACCTCCCACTACCCTAACGACCCCGTGTTCTACGACCTCTGCGACAAATACGGTATGTACGTGCTGGCCGAGGCCAATGTGGAGTGCCACGCCAACCAAAAGCTCTCGTCTGAGACGAAGTTCAAGAACGCCATGGTGGAACGCTCGCAGAACCATGTACGCTGGATGCGCAACCACGTCTGCATCTTCATGTGGTCGTTCGGCAACGAGAGCGGCAACGGCAACAACTTTGCATCTGTGCAGACGGCCATCAAGGCGCTGGACAAGACGCGTCCCACCCACTACGAAGGCGGCAGCGACTATGCCGACGTCACGTCGTCGATGTATGCCAGCTATGAAAGCATCCAAAGCATCGGTTCCTCGCGCCAGGGCAAGACCGGACAGAAGCCGCATATCCAGTGTGAGAACAGCCACTCGATGGGCAACTCGATGGGTAACGTCCGCGAGATGTTCGACCTCTATGAAAAGTATCCGTGTCTGACGGGCGAGTTCATCTGGGACTTCAAGGATCAGGGACTGCTCACCAAGAGTTCTACCGGCAAGGAGTATTGGGCCTACGGCGGCGACTTCGGCGACAAGCCTAACGACGGCAACTTCTGCATCAACGGTCTGGTACACCCCGACCTGAGCTATACGGCTAAGACTTACAACACGAAGAAAATCTACCAGCCATTGGAATGGGCAGCTGTCAGCGGCAAGACCAACGTCTTCCGCATGAAGAACAAGCTGGCGTTCCTGTCAAGCAGCACCTATGACATCAGCTACAGTCTGATGGACGAGGAAGGCAACATCCTCGGCAGTGGTGCCGTCACCGACGACGCGGCTGCCGGCAAGACGAAGGATATCACCATCGACTTCAGCGCCCTGAACGACCTGTCAACCGACAAAGAGGCGTTCATCTATTTCTGCGCCAAGCAGCGTGAGAAGACGGCCTGGGCCGATGCCGGCTACGTGGTGGCAGAAGAGAAACTGCCCGTGAAGACAGCCAAGAAGCCGATGAAGGACCTCAATTTCGCAAACGCCGCGGCGTTGACTGTCGATGATGGTACTACCGCTGTCACCGTCACTGGCTCAAACTTCACAGCTACCTTCACCAAGAGCAAGGGCACGCTGACAGGCTACACCTACGACGGCCATCAGATGATCAGCACGAGCAAGGGACTGTTCCTTAACGCCTACCGTCTGCCCACCGACAACGACAACGGCTGGACAGGAAAGAGCAGCAGCTGGTCCAACATGGGACTTCCCAGACTAAGCGCAACTGGCAAGGGAACAGGCACCACGGTTTCGAAAGCCGACGACAGCAAGACCGTCACCGTAGCCATGACCAGCACCTACGGCAGCGGCTCTAACACCTTCGACGTGAGCCTCAACTTCATTGTCTGTGCCGATGGTACCATCATGGTCAACTCGTTCATCCGTCCCAAGAACCTTGGCGCAGTCCTGCCTAAGCTCGGCTTCCGCTTGGAGATGCCGAAGGAGATGGAGCAGCTGGCGTGGTTCGGCCGCGGCCCGTGGGACAGCTATGTTGACCGCAAGGAGGCCTGTCTGCCCGCCATCTACAAGAGCACCGTCACCGACCAGTACGAGGAATACATCATGCCGCAGGAGCACGGCACGAAGCAGGAGGTGCGCTGGATATCGCTGACCAACAGCGACGGCCAGGGACTGCTCTTCGCCGCTCCCGACCAGATGGCTGCCTCAGCCGTCCACTTCCGCCCTGAGGACAACTACACCAGCGCAAAGCACACCTATCAGTTCAAGTCATGTGACAACAGCATCGTCAATCTCGACGCTGCCACCCGTGGCTTAGGCAACAACTCGTGCGGCCCCGACGTAATGGACAAATATGAGCTGAAGGCAAAAAACACCGCTTTCCGCTTCTTCATTATCCCATTGTCGGCAAACGACAACGCTGCTGCCAAGGCCCGCATCGACATGCCCGTCTGCCAGCCTGTCAGCGTGGAGCGTCAGACGAACGGCAAGCTGAAGATGACGACCACGACGAAGAACGCCACCATCTGGTACAGCATCAATGGCGGCGAATACCAGAAGTACAGCTCGGTCGTCACCATCAACGATGCCTGCACCGTCACCGCCTACTGCACAGCCGACGGACTGATGGCTAGTCCCGCCATGAGCTACGACTTCGACCTCTACATCAACAAGAGCGGCTGGAAGGTGGTGAGTGTCGACAGCGAGCACAACGACAACAAGGCCAGCCTGGCCATCGACGGCAACACCAACACCTTCTGGCACACGAACTGGTCATGGGGCGGCGGCGACCCCACCTGTCCCCACACCATCGTCATCGACATGGCCCGCACCTATCAAGTCACCGCCATCACCTATCTAGCCCGTCAGGACGGCGAGGTCAACGGTACCGTCAAGGCCTACGAGGTCTATCTGAGCACCGACGGCAAGACGTGGGGCACGGCAGCCGTCAGCGGCGAGTTCCAGAACACCAAAGCCCTGCAGGTGGCTAAGCTGAAGACGGCAAAGGCCGCCCGTTACATGAAGTTCGTGGCGAAGAGCGAGGTCAACAACAACGCCTGGACCAGTGCTGCAGAAATCAGCATCCAAGCTGCTGCCGACGTGACGGCCATCACCGGCATCAGCCAGGACAAGACCGTCAACGACACCGCCTACGACCTGCAGGGCCGCAAGGCCAGCAATACCACTAAAGGGATTCTTATCCAGGCCGGCAAAAAGGTTGCGGTTAAGTGAGCTTATCAATAAGTGAGCGAAGCGGGCTGTGAGGGCGTAGTGGCACTCAAGTCCTGAGCCAGCCAAACGCGCATTTTCCCCGAGCCACGATGGCACCAAGCATAGTAAGGAATGAGAGTCAACATCTGATCTTTCACCGTGAGCTTACCCTGCTTGTCGAATTCGAGTGTCTGGGCGTCGGTCTTCAGCGTGACTATTGGCGTACCTGCAATCTCGGCTTTGCCTAATTGGAACTGCGGCTCTTGGTTGACGAGTGCCGAGAACACGTCAAACGGGTTGTCGGGATGTTCAGCGCAGTAGACCAGCGGTCCGCGCTCTACGGCTATCATGCCGCGGTCGGCTTCCACCTTATTATTAGCACGCACGATGCGCGGCTCCATATCGAAGTGTAGCTGAATCTTGTCGCCCTTCTTCCACTTACGTGTAAGAACGAGATACCCGTCGGCAAAGGACGCTTTGGCGTTGTAGGTACTGCCGTTCACGGAATAGGTATAGTTTAGCCTTTTGTTGTCGGCATAGCGATAGAGGTCGGAGGGAGCGGGAACGACACTACCCTGCAACCAGCCGGGGATACGTACCTTCATGGCAAATTCGCCCGCCGTGCTTTTATCGATGGCGATGGTGATGTCGCCGTCCCACGGGTAGTTGGTCTGCTGGCTCAATGTCACACGCTTGCCGCCCACGTTCAGCGTTGCCGTGTTCGACAGGAACAGGTTGACGTACACCGCCGGAATCCCATCAGTGCCGTCCAGTCCGTCCAGCGCATTAAACCTGTTCTTTCCTTCCTTCACCGCATACACGTAACCCGGCAGCGAGGGAATGAAGCGGCAGATGTTCGAAGGACAACAAGCACAGCCGAACCATGCCTGCCGCTGGTGCTGGCCCATCGACTCCAATGGATTGGGATAGAAGAAGCCATCGCCCTGAAGCGACACGCCGCAGATAAGGCCGTTATAGAGTGTACGCTCCAGCACGTCGTAGTATTTCGAGATGCCGCGGAGCAGGAACAGGCGGTAGTTCACATAGACGTTGCCAATGGCGGCGCAGGTTTCGCAGTAGGCGCTCATGTTGGGCAGTTCGTAGTTCTTGCCGAAGGCCTCGCCACTGCTGGTGGCGCCAATGCCGCCTGTGATATAGAGTTTCTTCTCGACAATGTTCCACCAGATGTTGTCAATAGCCTTGATGTAGTTCTTGTCACCTGTCAGAGCAGCCACATCGGCCATACCGGCATACATATAGGCAGCGCGCACGGCATGGCCCACGGCCTCGTCCTGCTCCGTAACGGGTTTGTGACTCTGTGAGTATTCCTGCCTAATCTGTGTCTTACCACGATAGTCCAGAAGGAACTTGGCAAAGTCGAGGTGACGCTGCTGGCCGGTTGCCAGATAGAGGCGCGCCATCGCCATCTCTGCTATCTGGTGACCAGGCACCACACACATTTGTCCAGCGTTGGGGCCCACTTCCTTGCAAGCCACATCTGCATAACGACAAGCAACATCGAGGAACTTGCGCTTGCCCGTAGCCTGCCAATAAGCCACAGCACCCTCAATCATGTGGCCGAGGTTATATAGCTCATGCGACAGATCTTCCTCCTTTACCCAACGACGGTCGCCTGCCCAGTGATGCGGGTCGGCAGGGTTTTGCGTGCGTGCTGTATAGAGGTAGCCGTCAGGTTCTTGGGCCGACGCAATAATATCTATCACCGAGTCACAGTAGGCTTCCAGTTTCTTATCTGGGTAAGTCTGGAGGATATAGGCAGCACCCTCGAGCGTCTTGTAGGGGTCGGTATCGTCGAAAGAATAGCCCACCCCATTGACCTTAAACACCTTCGACGGGTCTTTCATGTGTGCCGCTGCATTTTCAAAATTCTTGTAGCGTCCCTCGCTCTCACACTTCGAGAAAGCCAGGGGGATGGTTGTATTGCGACTCGCTTCCAGACGTTGTCCCCAAAACGTGCCAGGCGTCACCTTTACTGCGGTAAAAGGTACAGGCGTAATAGGATAACCCGTCTGCGCTACGCCAGTAATCAGCGACAAATAAAAAGTAATAAATGAGAACAAAAATTTCTTCATCTTGTTGTTGGTTTTGCATGCAAAGATAGCGATTATTCCCAATAATCACAAGATTTTTGCCGATATTATTCACTTGGGGAATAAAAACACCGGTTTGTTTCGCATCTTTAACGTAATCATCGAACACTATTCCAAGTTATTTGCTTACCTTTGCCCACAATTAAACTAAAGTAGCAAAGAACAAATGAAAAAGACGCTTGTTTTTGCGATGCTCATTGCCTTCATGACAGTAGTATCGCCCATATCAGCACAGACCGTCGTCAAGGGGCACGTGGTCAACGAACGGGGCGAGAGCATCGAATACGTTAGCATCGGATTCGAGAACGATAGTGTTGGCGTCATCTCAGACGCCAAAGGACACTTTGAACTCACGATTCCAGCTGGACGGAAGACAGACCTGTCGTTCAGCCACGTGTCGTATCTCACCACAGAGATTCCCTACAAGGAATACGCCAAAAGCAAAGAGCTCACCGTGGTGCTGAAAGACAAGATCGTTGAACTCGCAGAGGTGACGATTGGCAAGAAGAATAAGCCCAAGACCATCGTGGGCAAAGGCATCCCCGCCCCGGGATTAGTCGGCACCTCCGGGCACGGATCGGATTTAGGGCCTGAGGGCGGTGTCGCTTTCACATGTAAAAAGAGTTATGTCATCAGCGACATTCTGGTGAAAGTCTCCAGCTGTACCTTCAAGCAATGCAAGGTGAGCATCAATGTCTATGAGAGGAAAGGCAATCAGTTCGTGAACATCCACCAGAAGCCGATATACGAGACACTCACCAACGACAAGAGCAAGTACGTCTTAGACATCCGCCCGGAGGAGAACATCGTGCTGAAGCCCAAGACAGGCTATTACGTCAGCATCCGCGTGGTGGATGGCTTTGGCGAGAAGGGCTATTTATATCTGAATGCCTATATGAAGAACGGGCTCTATCGCAATGCCGTGAAGGGAAAGACCAAGAAACTCCCCGTCTGCCCAGCCATTCTGGTAAAAGGCTACGAAATGGAATAAAAACACCCCCACAAGCTCTGATGCTTGCGGGGGTATTTTGATAGAGAGGAAAAATGTCACAACGGAGACAGTCCCCATTGGGACACTTGGCCAAAAGAGAAAAACGGAATGCAATGCAATAACGCAATATGGGTTGCTTTGTTACATCAGCTTCTTGTACTTGCCCTTGTCAGGTCCCTTGGTGATTTTCTGCGCCATACCATCATCCACAAGACGCTTTATCTTGCTGCAGATGCTACCCGTCTTGCCTTCATAGCCGAAGCAGATGTCAACATCTTCCGACGTGAATACACTTGGCAGTCGACGATAGCCTATCCACGTCTTTTGCTGGTGTGAACGACCAGAAGCCTGCTGAGACTCCTGATTGTCGTAGTATTGTTCGCCAATGGCCAGGAAGAAGTGCTGCTGGAAGGCATAGTGGGCATTGACAATAAGCAAGGCCAGCTGGCGGTCGAACTTATCGGTCTTGAAGTCGGCAGGACACTTATAGCGACCACCTTCCTCAATCATCTGATCCCAGTGACGACTGACGATAAATGGCAGAGAATAGTTCATGCCGTGCCAGTACGGACGCTTCACCATATCCTCCAGAGCAAGGTTACGTCCGTTCTCCTCGGCGTCAGCCATACGGCGCTCCGTCCACTCACAAAGGGCAAGGTCAATGTCGTCGCAAGGAATCTCGCCCTTACAGGCATCAAACTTATAAGCCCATTCCAGCAAGGCTTCCTCGTTAGCACGGTCTTTGTCATCGTACTTATGACGCTTGCGGGTCTTGAAGTCTGAGTTGGCCAGAGGAACGGCCGTGATGCGGAACAAGCGCCCTTTGACAAAGTTCTCCTTCGTGGTCTGCTTACGCAGGGCATCGGGCGTTCCTGAGTACACGGCATTAAAGTGAACGTCGTACTCACCAATCATCGAACTTGACGTTTTAAGATAGGCACCGTCCGGCTCGTTGTGGAAGCCTTTGAGGAAGAGTTTCTCAATGTTCATGTAGCCCTTCTTCATCTGATCTATAAGGTCATCGAGTTCACTATTAAAATGACTGACATGCAGGGGCCATTCCTCGCCGTCAATCAGCTCCTTGGCGTTGAACTCTGCCTCGCGGATGGCGGCAGCCGAAGTCTCGGAAGGCATACAGCGGAAGATACCTTTCGGACGCGGTGTCTTATTCTTCTCACCACCCGACTTTTGGTCGCGTTCTTCGTTCCAGCGGTTCAGCGCAGCCGTCTGTGCTTCGTCGGACTTCTTGACAGGAGTCATCAGTAATTTGTAGAGGTCAACAGCGATATGCTTTCCGCTGCCTGAACGTCCTATCAGTTCCAAGACACTATTAAGACGGCACTTGCGTCCAGGCTCATTGCCCGACTGATACCAGCAGCGGGTCATCAGTGTCATGCAGAAAGCACCGCCCACAAAGAGTGCCACAACGTAGTACTTACGCTCCAGGCGATGGCAAAGCAACTTTATCAGCGGATAGCGCGGAAACAGTTTCTCTATTTCACGACCTATGCGCTCCAGCATGGCCGTGGTGTCCTGCTGTTCCGCCTCCGCCATACCACCCAGAGCCTGCTTCTGCATCTCCTTCACCAGTGCCAAGTACTTACGACCTGTCACCGACTCAATGGCACGGCGCATTTCCTTCGAGGGCTGCAAATCGTAGTAGTTCTCCGACTCGCGCTTGTGCTTCAGCTTCTGTGCCGACTCCATGATGTCGTCAATCTCCTTCTGGCCGCGCTCTGCCACCACGTCCTTCACCCACCCGAGTTGCATCAGCAGCGAACGCACCTTCTCGGCATCGCCATCGCACACCACCAGCAGGTCGTAAGCCAGTTTGATGGCCGACTTGTGGCGCGAACCGACAGGCGCACCGTTGGGCAACAGCGCATTGGTGAAGTCTACCAAGGGATAGCCGTAGGCCGTCAATTCGAGGTTCACTGCGGGCGTGGTCACGCTCGCTGCCAGCTGCTGGGCTTCGGTGGGCGTAGCCGTTGCAGGGGTCGTTACCTGACCATCAGTCGTCATCTTCTCGCAGTCGAACCGATGGTTCTTGTTGGTGGGGTCGCTCAGCTCCTGCTGATACGACCCGAGGAATTTCTCGTTGAATTCCTGGCTTTTATTTTCTGTTTCCATATAAAATAAATATTAGAGATTAAACAAATGAGTTTCGTCAATAAAGTAAATATCGCACATACGCGGAGCATAGCTAATGCGAGAAGCATCAATGCACGAGTCATCACAGATGGGCTTGCCAGTAGAGCCGAGCTGACCAAGCAGACCCAGTTCGCGGCCGAGTTCAATCTGATTGTCGGCTATGTTGCCTACATCAGGGTTTGCCTCACATACCAGACGCAGACCATGTCCCGACGACGTGTTGTGTGCCAAACGCACCTTCCAAGGAAAGTTCGGGCGCAGCGTGCGTTCGTAAATCTCGCGAGGGTCGCACGTCAGATGGTCGCCGTCGAACATAAACAGTCCACTCAGTTCTCTGATGCTACTCTGCAAACGGCGACGGATAAGTTTCTCTTTTCCTTCAGCGTCGTACACCAAATTGCCCTGCTTGTCCACCATGGGAATGGCAGCAAACTCCCTGACTGCGAAGATAAAACACGGCAGCCACATCTTCTGTGAGTTCGTCCACTGCTGAAGTTTCTGCTCCACAGGCAGCGCGGCAAAGGCTTCGCCAGCCCGAGGACGTGCAGCCTGCTTCAGGCAGAAGTTGCGGAAGTTGGCGCAGTTAATCCAGTTGTCCAACGGCAGGCCGTCGTCAATGGCCTTCTCGATGGCTTGGCGCGTCGTAATGGTGTTGTTAACCGATGCGCTGTTAACGATGGTCTTAAACGTGGCAGCCGTGCAGGGCAGGCATTCGCCAGTAAACTGATTCTCTTGAGTTGTAAAACGATACGATTCCATACACATTATTTATTAGAGTTGATAACTAAATCCTTGCGGTTTCTGCCCAGCACGACGTTCATCTGAGCCTGCGCTTGCAACAGCTGGCGCTCAATCTGCGGCGAGCACTCCAGTTCCGTAAGGATGCTCAGTTTGCCACGCTCGCTGTCCAGCCAAATCTTCAGACCCTCATTGTCGAGGAGCATACGGCCCTGCGAACCTTCAGGAAATTTCGGTTTCTGCTTCTGTTCACCTTCAGTCAAGAAAAGGAACTGCTCATGGAGTGCGGCCACGGGGTCGGCACAATCCTTGGCATCCACATTCAGATGCAGCGACCACGAACTGTCCTTCTCGCCCTCGCTCTTATAAAAAGAGGAGCCGCCAAGCTGTTTCAGCATGGTGCGGTTAGAGGGTTTACTACCTGCTGGAATAAATTCGGCATAGCCGTTATTCCACTTGTTCAACTTGCCTTTCAGGCTCTCGTCCGGCTTCCCTTTGGGGCGGGCGACGTAACTGATGTTTTCTGTCTTGTCTGCCATAATCTTTTCAGCATTTTAATATCAAACTTGCTGCAAAGGTACGGCTTATTTTTGGGACTGCCAAATATTGTAACATGCTGATTTTCAGAATGGTACCACAGGATTTTATGGTACCACAAAGCTTGTTGTTTTGGTACCACAAGTGACGAAAATGGTACCACGCGGGATACAATCAACCGTAAATAATAGTCGTTATTTAGTTGTAGTGAATTCTATTTTTCTTGTAGTAGATATCCTTATCCCCCCAATCGCCATCAGGCTTTGGTTGCTGATATGTACTTCTTAATTCTGAGGATAAAGCACAATAATTTTTATCCGTTTGGTTTTCCTCGGGCCACTCTTCAAAATGCTTCTTAAAACGCGGATTTATACGTTTGAAATCTTTCCTTTTCCATTCCCATCCGAAACAATGTCGAACCCAAGCTATAAACTTAGTTTGCTTAGGATTCTCTCCGTTTGGGGCGGGGGCAAGCCAACCGATAGATTCGAAGAAATTGTATACAACAAACCAGAAAGGAATTCCCGAAACCGATTCTTCTTTGTTTTTGATTTTAAACAGTTCTTCGTATATTTTATCAGGATTCAGGTTAGGCTTAAATATAATAGGTGTGCCAGGGGGTAACATTCGTCGTGCTTCGGGGCGTGTGTTATTATCGTCAGCGGCACCGTTTTGTCTATATGTATTAAACTTGAAGGGAAACTTTATTTGACTCTTTCTGCTATTAAGAGCTCTCATCAGAGTTGCATCTTTTTTTTGTTCAGCCAATATCAATAAAGCATCAATATAAAGGAGTGCATGGTCAGACTGACCATTAGCCATCATGTTATCGATAGCCTTCAACGTCTCCGCTGGGGTTTCTTTTTTGCCAGTGAAAACATTCAAATATTCTTCAACTCCTTTATGCGTTGGCATTATTCCTCTTTGCTTTCGTCATCTGAAATTAGCCCCAATGCTCCGTCGGGAGTAACTCCAAACTTTCTTTTTGAGCGTTTATTCATTTCATCAACTATTGGTTGAAGGTATTCCTCGTCAGTGGTATATTCAAGTTCCCATCTCTTTTTATAATTACCACTGAGTATCATTATCATTTCATACTTCCATACCTGGCCCAATAGTTTATCTGCCATTTCCTCAATACAAGGAAAATAAACTGTATTTAGTGCTAAGATGTCATCACGAGAGGTGCGTAGCATATAACCAGGATTGTCATCACAATAAGACTGAATGTGAAGTATATGTTTGGTTGGAGGAAGAGGTGCTATATCAACGCCTAAATCAAGCAGATCTCTCAAAGAGTCAATATGAGGGTCTGCACGCTGTGAGGTCCTGGCAATATCTTCCCATAGAGAATCTACAAATTCTTGCCATTCAAGATGGGAGTCGGATAGACAAATGGTACTGACATCACGTAATTCAACACGATTCCAGACAACACCCTCCATAAAAACCTTTCCAAACAAATGTTTGTCTTTCGGTGCCCTTTCTTTGCTGCCATAGGTTACAACGGGATAACTATGAGTTTCTACTTTAAAAGGTTGGTCTTTATCCCCTTTTAACTGACTCGTAGCAATTAGAGTACCTATCTGCATTCCAACATCTTTACCGTACTTGATAATCTGGAACGGCGGTTGCAATGGTACGTAAGTGGTGCTAACAATCTTATTATCCATAACTGTCTGCGATTTGTAAATTTGCCTGCAAAGATACGACTTTTTCTGGGATTATTGGTGTCTTATATTGCAAATTGATTTTATCGATATTGCAGGCGCTCGGCAAAGTTGATACAAGCATCACTTTGCACTCACTTATTGCAAAATTGCATTGCATTGCATTTTTGCGGAAATTGAAGGAGATGGAAATGGGTAAATAATAGGTAATTTTTAATATAACTTATTAATATATAAATACTTATACTATATATACTCTCTTTCCTTACTTTTCTCACGCTGACCTAAAAACAAATGCAATGCAATAATGCAATAGAGCTCTCCCGAATACTCGGCGCTTTTTGAAAAATACTCGGCGAGTATTGCGCAAAAGTCGGCGGGTATTTACGGATATTCCCGGATAATCTGGATTATCCGGACATTACGGAATGTCCGGAAAGAGCGGAATATCCGAAAAAAAACAGCCAAAAAAAACAAAAAATCGGCGGAATTGTTTGGCGGTTCTGGAGAAATGGCATACATTTGCACGCAGTAATCAAACAAAAAGCCCATAACCAATAGCCCGAAGACCATCATGGACGACAGCCCCATATACCACCACGAAAAGACCAAGACCAACAGTCTCAAGACGCCTCAGATACGCCACTACGAAGACGGCACGGCCAGCGCACTGCGTAAGCCCGTGGTATTCACGGAATTGCGATTCTACCAGCGCAGCGACGTGCTGTACCAGTTGACACAGGTGTTCTGCCAACGGTACTTGCCGCACTATGGCGACCGCACGGTGGACCAGATGGTACAGGCGGCGCGCAGCACAAAGCAGAACATTGCCGAGGGCAGCACCGACGGGCAGACGTCGTCGGAGACGGAGCTCAAGCTGTTGGGTATTGCGCGCGGCAGCAACAAGGAGCTGCTGGAGGACTACCAGGACTATCTGAAACGTCGCGGTCTGACGGAGTGGTTCGGCAAGAACGAGCGTTTCGACCGTCTGCACAGGTTCTGCCAGGACCACAGTCGCTATGAGGACTATCAGCCACTATTGGCGAAGATGGACGACGAGGAACTGAGCAACATGGCCATCTGCCTGTGTCATCAGGTGGACAGGGCGCTGGCCAAGTATATCGAGCGTAAGGACCAGGAGTTCACCACGGAGGGCGGCGTGCGCGAACGCATGACGGCAGCACGGCTGGGACAGCGTGAGACACAGCGGCAGACCATAGAGCGGCAGGCGCGCGAGATAGAGGCGCTGAGACAAGAGGTGACTAGGCTGAGAGCGGTCATCGCGAAAATGGGCGGATGAGCAGAGAAGCCCGGATAATCCGGAGAAGCCGGAATGTCCGGAGTATCCGGAAAGACCGGAAAGACCGGATTATCCGGGAAAAGGCGCGAAAAAGTATGAAAAAAGTTGAGGAAATATTTGGTGGTTTGAGGAAAATTTAGTAACTTTGTAGCATAGAAAAATAATGAAAAACACAAGCGGGAGGGGCCACCCGGAGTAGTTGGTCCGAAGAGTTTCTAATACCACAAAAAACACGATTATGGTAGAATTAAATGTTTACAAGAACACGAACACCACGAGTGCGCAGTACGGCAAGGCGTATGCCCGAGTAGATTACAAGGAGCAGTTTGACGTCTCGAAGCTCGCGAAGCACATGAGCGAGCACAACACGCCTTTCAGCGAGGGTACCATCCGCGGCATCCTGACGGACATGGTGAAGTGCATCCGCGAGCTGACGCTCAACGGCAACACCGTCAAGATCGAGAACCTGGCTATCTTCAAGGCGTCGGTAACGGCGAACGCCTGCTCGCGCTACGGCGTGATGCGCGCCACCATCGGCGCTAAGACGGTGCGCGTGGGCGGACAGCCGATTGAGACGGGCAACGCGGTGAAGTCGATGCGACTGGTGGCGCAGGCCACGGGCGAGTACACCACGGCAGAGCTGAACAAGGACGCTGTGCTGGGGTGGACGAAGAAGGCGCAGGACGCGATTAACGCGGACAAGGCGGCCATGCAGCAGGCGCAGGGCGGCGGCCAGGGCTAATTTGTCACCGATTGGACTGATTGACACTGAAAGAAAAAGA
>Ga0310696_10007126_pt1 | contig 13175 bp, 20 predicted proteins | sample AusTroGonzalo_MG_4_FD_203885 | JGI IMG/M metagenome (GOLD analysis project Ga0310696, IMG submission 203885) | Bovine rumen microbial communities from tropical cattle in Woodstock, Queensland, Australia - Gonzalo_02 (v2) (version 2) | ecosystem: Host-associated > Mammals > Digestive system >... | reverse complement strand
CACACAGTTTTAGCGGAATAGTTCCTTAATCTCAGCCAGATTTGGCATGCGCCACTTTGCACCCCAATTCACACTTGCAGCATCGTCCCCCATTTCAAGTTCAATCAAGCCATCAACACCACGATGAGATGTGTTCAATGGATACTTTATCATTTTAGGCGAACCAGGTTGATACCATTTATAATGCTCTTCGCCATGTACTTTCTTCGGCTCAGTTTCTCCCCAGAAAAAGTAATCCCCACGACCCTCGGGTGAGGTGGCCCCCAGATTATATGTGGCCCATTTAACACTTAATCCTAAATCAACGGCTTCTGGTCCCGCAACAGCCGAGTTCGAACAACTGACGATCGTGATTCCGCAAAGAATAAGCGCTGGCAAAGAAAAAATAGCCGAACAATAGCCTTTTTTACAGTAATTTCAATGCTATCGCGGCGCAGGCTTCGGCGTCGGCGAGGGCGTGGTGGTGGTTCAGGAGGGAGTAGCCGCAGGCGGCGGCGACGGTGTGGAGCTGATGGTTGGGAAGGCTGCGGCCGAAGTGGCGGCGGGAGGCGGCCAGGGTGTCCAGGAAGTGGTAGCCGGGATAGTGCAGACCGTAGGCTCCGAAAACGGCTTTGAGGCATCCTTCGTCGAAGCGGGCATTGTGGGCTACGAAGGGGACGTCGGCGGGGAAACGGTCGGCCTCAAAGGCGGCCAGGATGCGGTCTTCCACCTGGTCCCAAACGTCCGGGAAAAGCGGAGCATCTTCGGTGTCATCGGGGCCCAGGCCATGGACCTGCTGGCAAAACCAGGCATAGTAGTCCGGATAGGGATGAATCAGGCTATAGAAAGAGTCCACCACTTCCCCATCGCGCACGATGACGATGCCCACGGAGCAGACGCTGCTGGGGTCGCCGTTGGCTGTTTCGAAGTCGATGCAAACGAGGTTGGATACCATAACCAGCAAAAATACGGAATTCTGGCGAGAACTACTAACTCCTTAGGAGGAGTTTTGTGGAGTTAATCCCGGGATTGACTATGTCCCATCGGAAGCATACCATCTTGTTCATGACCAACTGATTTCCAAACTGAGGAAAGAAGAATAATTATTTCTTTTCATCCCCGCCACACTTTTGCAAATCTTGAAAGTGGGAGGGGTGCAACGAACGTCTCGCCTATGTCAAAGGTTCAGACTATTGGGATCTTTCAGGAACTGGATAACGGGAATGATGGTGATTCCGTGTCCAGACGGTGCTCCCGGTTCGTGTAACATTTCGTATGATTCTTGCATCTATAAAAGCAGACCAATCAACCACAATCATGAAACCTAAGAAGAAACAGAAGAAACTGCGGATTACAGAGGCCGACTATATGCTGGCCCAGCGCAGAGCGGCTCGGATGGAAGAGATTGCCGAGCACGGGAGGCCGGTTTCTATGCGGACGGCGCTCCACAAATCGAAGAAGGTCTATGACCGCAAGCGGCTGAAGAGGACGGGCATCCATCTCGATGACTCGTCCTCTTTTCGTAATGAGTTGAAATAATGGGGAATAATTGGATTAAGAGATAAATGTGCTCCTTTGATGCGCGGCCTGCCACTTCTTCTCGTCTTCAGAGCCGGGACGAGTGTAGAAATAGTCGCAGCAGGGGTCGCCGGTGGCGAGGGTTTTGTCTCGATGTAGGATTACCCCCATCTGATCGGCTACAGTGTAATCCGTGGCGCACATAATGGGAAGGATGTCCCTATGCCCGGTGCGGGTAGCCAGGGCGCAAAGCCCACAGGTAGTGAAGCATACGCGCATGGAGTCCGGGGTTTCCCCTTTCTCAATGATGGTGTTCCAATTGTACTCCGACTTGATGCGGTTGACACGTGCTACTTTCTTGATATAGTTATTCTGATATTCCTCGCTAAAAAAAGGCGTGGAAGCGTAACGCTTGGCCATCATCGGCATCGTAATGGTAGCGTTGCACATCCGGCTATATTGTTCATCCGTCATCTTGCCGTACAACTCTTCCACTGCCTCATAAAGGGCGAACCAGACGGCCCCACCCACCAGATTGAACTTCCAATGGTTTTGGGAAAGTCGGCCGATTGAGGGTGTCTCCTTCAGCATCTTGATGAATCGCCTACGGGCATTGCGCTTGATGGCCTTCCCGCTCCACTCCGGATGCTCCTTCCGTAATTCCTTGATACAGACGGAGGATATCACCTGGAACATAATTCGGTCAATCAGTTCGATTTGCATAGTCTATTACTTTTTAGGAAACCAAGGCCATGTGCGGTTGACACGCCTACAGTAAGCGTCATACTCGGCACCGTAGAGGTCGCGCAGCCACTTCTCTTCCGTGGGTTTAAGCATTATCGCCATCAATGCCCAGAAGATGAAGGGCAGTACCAGTAGCCAGAGATTGCCGAAGCAAAGCGCCACTCCGATGATGATGAACATCCAGCCGGTATAGAGCGGATTACGCATCCATGCATATATGCCGTCGGTCACCAGGTGATTGTGCAGGATACCGTCATCTATCTTGGAGCGGAAGAAGGCATATCCCCAGATAAAAACGCCCAACAGAGCCACCAAAATGCCGATAATCAGCATGGGGATTCTCAGTTCAGGGATAAGTCCGCTGTCCAGATAACCTTTCTTTGAAAGGAGGATCCCAACAACGGCAATGACGGCAATCGTGCCTACGTAAACCGGGCCGATGCCGAAGATGGGAAGATGTTCTTTCTGTTTCATGTCGATGCAAAGATACAGCGGATTCCGTGCAACCGGGTTGCGAAGTGAGAAATCCCCATTTTTAGTGATTTCACAGGAGTAAAATGCGGGGTAACTTTGCAGGCGGAAAACAAAATACACGAGATAAGAAAAGTGCATTGCAGCCCTTCAGACTCCCCTGCACCTTGTTCTGGTCATTGTCCTGACTGCCGCCATGGGTGTATTCGGCATCTGGATCTGCAACAAAGGCATGAAGAAATCGGCCAGTCTTCTGGCATAACTAGTTAGCGCTCAATCTTAACTAGTTCCAAGTCAAATATCAGCGTGGACCAGGCGGGGATGTCGTCCATCTTGGCGGAGCCATAGGCCCACTTGGCGGGAATGATAACTTCCCATTTATCGCCTTCGTGCATGCGTGTGAGGGCAATTTGCCAGCCCATAATGAGGTCGCGCACCACGAAAAGTGCAGGTAAGGACTCCCCTTCCGTCGTGTCGAAGACCGTTCCGTCAATCAGTCGGCCGGTATAGTGGACATAGACGATACCGTTGGGCTTGGGGCATTTGGTGCCGTGACCTTCTTCCAGTACGCGGTACATTACGCCGTTGTCCAGCACGTGCATGCCTTCTTCCTGCGCTTTATCGCTAAGGTAGGCCTCGTTAGCTTCTTTGTAAGGGTTGGGGCGTTTGTTCTTGCTCATACCAGATTCACTTTTTCAAACTTATAGCCCAGTCGGCAGAGTTCGATGGCGGCGCCTATCTTGAACACCACTTCCACAGTGGCCAGGAACATCCGGTAGGCTTCGGCCGTGCCGGGTTCGGGGCTTTCGCGCATCAGAAAATGATAGGCCGACGCGGCAGTAGACTGCATAGCCGGGACGCTGTGCTTGCGGTCCCGGAGGATGCTATCTGTGATATGGTCGTCCATATCGTCAAATCCCCTCTCGCCTTGGAAACAGGAGTAGGGTTCATCACAGTGCTTCGCCCAGTCCTCGTCCCAGTAGTAGGCTACGGCCATACCCAGATAGCCGGCGCAGCCCAGGCAGAACTCAGGATATTTGTTGAATTCTCGTACGGCATCACCAAAGAAAGACGGCGCGTAGCGCACCCAGGCCTCGTCAATGTCGGGCGTATTCAGCAACGTTCCTTTCAGGTATCCGTTGCCGGTGCAGACCTCGATGAGATGCTGCGTGAGGCCCTCGCGGTATTGTTCTATGCTTTTTTCCATATGCAGTAATACGCAGCGGAGGTTTCGGCCAAGCCCAGTACAAAGAAGACATTACTGAGGGCCACGAAGCCCCAGACGTACCATTCCAGCACAATCCAGAGCATCAGGATAATACCGCAGGCAAAAGTGACCCGGTAGGCCCACGGGTGCTTCTTGAAGAGCATCACGGCTGCCAGAATCTGCGGGAGTCCATTCACGGCCAAAAGGACATAGCCAGAGGGAATGAAGTCCTTGAATAAGATTTCCGGCCATGGCATCTTGGCTCGTAGAAGGTCCAACATCGGCTCCCCTCCCCAGCTGACGCCAGTCGGGTCCATCCACATCATCACCGCTCCGCCAATGGCGCCGATGGCAATGAAAATGGTAAGTATTTTAAGAAATGTTTTCATACCCATTCAAAGTTTTCTTTACCGGCACCGATTTCAAAGTGATACTTTACAATGCCGATGTCAATCTGAGTATAGCCCCAAGGGGAGAAGAAGGTTTTTGTGGCCACTTTATTACCATCCTTTAGGATGAACTTGAACTTCTGCTGGTTGACTGCGGTGGGTGCCAGCATGGCAGCCTGGACGCCTCCCATAAACCAATCCGGCTTGGGACCGTCTGGCTCAAAGAAATCGCTGGAAGACTTCTTCTGCGGATGCTGTACGCCCTGATTGGCACCGTAGCCAAGGGAAATCATGCAGTGGACGATATCGCCGTCACGCAGAGTGAAGGTTCCGGGGATCTTCTTATAGGTAAGTCCAGCCCAGCAGGTATTCAGGCCTAGAGTCTGGGCCAGGAGTACTAACTTCTCGCCATAGTACCCCACCTTCTCTTCCCACTCTTTCCCCTTGGACGCGGCCAATACAATGTAGTTCTTTACACCTGAGAACTGGCCGTAGGTGCTGATGAAAAGGCCGTTGAAGCCTTTGGGCTCGTTTACCACCAATTGGATATTCAAGCCGCTTTGGGCGTTGACTTCGTCTATTGCTTTTCGGAGAGTGGCCAGTTTGGTCACTTCTATGGGCTGGTCCGTGTACTTACGGACGGAGTGTCGGGTTTGTATGGCTTCGATAAGGTCCATGGCGCTTTGTTCTTAGCACACAAAGATAATGGAAATGGCGGAGAAAATGAGTATATTAGCGGTACGAAAAAGACAATCGCCATTTTTACTTGCAGCAATTGACATTATGAGTTAAGGACTGGCTGGAAGTGTCGGCCGTAAAGCAAGGGAATATGAAACTGTTAAGAATTATAGCTTGTACATTGATTGCTCTTGCGGGGATTTATTCCTGCAAGGGCCCCAAAAACGGATGTCCATCCATTGACGGTACACAGATTATGACAGTAGAAAACGTATTGGAAGAGCTGAAGGGCCAGGATGTGGTCCTTTTTGTGGCCGATGAAGACGAGATTTCCCAGGCCGACGTTCCCTTTCCTGTGGTTTATACCGGGATGGGCAAGATGCGCATGTTCAGCGCCCTGGTGAAGTGGTACGAAACCAGGGCCGATGGCGGAAGCCCCGTCATCCTGAACATCGGTTCAGCAGGATCGGCCAAGTATCCCATCGGCACCATTTTGAACTGCACACACTTTGTCAACGGCGGCAGTGAGCTCATATTTGACCAGATTGATGTTCCAGGAGATGGGTGTTCCGTCTTTTCCGGCGATTATTTTATGAGCACGCAGACCTTCAGCCCGGAGCAGGTAAAGGCGCACTCGACTCAGTACGACCTCTTTGACATGGAGGCATACGCGGCAGCGCAGTTCTGCAAGATGCATGGCATCCCCTTCTACTGCCTCAAAGCCGTTTCCGACAATCTGGACGGTTCCCTTAAGGATTGGCGTTCCATCCTCTCAGAAATCCGGAGCCATTTCACATCGCTGCTTAAGAATCTGGGAGAATGAAAACAAAAAAGGCAAGTATCGTTCACTATTCCTTCATGATGCCGGAGTTGGCTTCATGGATATCAGTATACCCAAAGAAAAAGCTGACTATATTTATGCCGATAAAGCGAGATTGGCCGGGCCAATAGCCGTCGCTGAGACCCCGTGCACGGAAAAAGAGCAAGATAACTGATAAAATGGACCATCTGCCGCTGGATGACATACCGATGCTGGTTTCCTGCATCAATTTTGTTCGCAAAGCGAGATTTGAAAGGAAGAAATAATAGACGAGCTATGAGAAACGCAGTAGGTTATATCCTTGGATTCCTGGTCTTTGTGGCCGGGATTCCCGCATTGATGTGGTGGGTGTCCGGGAGGCCTTTCCCTTGGATGCCGGAAGTGCCCTGGATGATTATCGCCCTTGTTTTCATGATTCCTGGCCTGGCCCTCAGCATCTGGTCCATAGTCCATATGAAAAAGGTTGGCGAAGGCAATCCCTTTGATGCTTATAACCACGAGGTAGCCCCGAGGACCAAGCATCTGATGACGGACGGGCCTTACAGATTCACCCGGAATCCCATGCTGGTGGGCGTGTACATCTATGATGTCGGTGTCCTTCTATGGCTTCAAAGCTGGTGGCCGATAGCCGTATTCGCCGTGGAAGTCATCTTGCTTACGCTCCAGGTATGCTCCGAAGAGAAGCGCTTGGAGAACGACTTCGGCCAGGAGTATTTGGATTATAAGGAAAGGGTTCCCCGCTATTTGAGCCGATGGCCCCATGAGAAATAGCAGCTTGCTGACAACCGCTGATCTGGTAACAGATGTGTAAGGTTCGGAAGATACATCTTCTGGCCATCAATGGCCTGATGTGGACGGCTATCGGAACGAAGATTTCGATAACGGGTATCAGCCATTATCTTACTACCCCGACGGAGAAACTGTGGTGGATGATTCCGCTGTCCGTGCTGGTGTTCGCGGGCTTCTATATGATGTTCACGGGCATTGTGCGCAAGTACTCTGAACGAATATACGCTCTGCCCGGGCCGAAAGAGCCCATCTACAAGACGTTCAGCCTAAAAGGGTATCTCATCATTGCTTTCATGATTACACTTGGCATTTCTCTCAAGCACATTCCCGGCATTCCGGAATCGTTCTTTGCCTGGTTCTATATGGGATTGGGGCCCGGATTACTATCGGCCGGCATCCGGTTCTTAATACGCTGGTGGAAAGCCAAGTAAGCTAACGCTCAATCTTTACCAATTCCAGGTCAAATATTAGCGTGGACCAGGCGGGGATGTCGTCACGATATTCTTCTATGCCTTATTCCATATGCAGTAATATGCCGCGCCGGTTTCGGCCAAACCAAGTACAAAGAAGATATTGCTGAGAGCCACGAAGCCCCAAACGTACCATTCCTGCACAATCCAGAGCATCAGGATAATACCGCAGGCAAAAGTGACCCGGTAGGCCCACGGGTGCTTCTTGAAAAGCATCACGGCTGCCAGAATCTGCGGGAGTCCATTCACAGCCAAAAGGACATAGCCAGAGGGAATGAAGTTCAAAAGAGTCTTCATTGCTCACTCAGCTTTCAGGATATCCTGTGAAACAATAATTTCAGTGCCTTGGCCACTTGATTTGGCGAGGCGTATCATAGCGGCGGCGACGGCTTCAGTGGGCATGGGAGTGTAGGCGCGCATGAGGCCGATGGCGCCCGTTGCGCCGAGAACTAATGCTTTCATACCCAAAAAGATAATGGAAATGGCGAAGAAAAGTAGTATATTAGCGCTATGAAATCTAAGACATTGCTTTGGACGCTGGCAGGGATTGCTGCTGCGGTGGTGCTCCTTCTGGTGGGCATCAAGGTATTTGACGGAAGATCGGTCAAGGCTATTTTTGTGAGACAGGTGCTGGGATTCCGTGCGCTGAACTCGGCCAAATATGACTTTGATAAAGCCGATATGACAGATAAAAGTACCATCGAAATGCCCGATATCAAGTTCCCCAGGCCACTGCGGGAATACCGCGTTGGCGGGATGCAGGTCTTCGAGGCCGATGCCGAGGATGACACCAAGCCCATTCTGCTCTATATCCACGGCGGGGCGTACTGTCACATTTTTACCAAACATCATTGGAAGGCAATGGCCGAATGGGCAGCCAAAACCGGTTGCGGTATAGTTGCGCCCAACTATCCCCTTTTGCCGCTTCACACGGCCACAGAGGCTCACCCACTGATGATGCAACTATATGAGTCCCTTCTGGAGCGCTATGACGCAAGACGCATCGTTATTTCCGGAGATTCCGCTGGGGGCGGCTTCAGTCTGGCCTTGGCGCAGGTGATTCGTGATGCCGGACTTCCTGTTCCGGCGCACCTTGTTCTCCTTGCTCCATGGGTGGATATGATGGGCGGCGACGCCTCTCTCCAGAAGTATGACAACTGGCTAATGGTGGACACGCTCCCCCGCTTCGGCCAGGACTGGGCCGAAGGCCTTGATATCCAGGATCCCAAGGTCTCACCCCTGTACGGCGATATGCACGGCTTGCCGCCGACTGACTTCTATGCCGGAACCTGGGATGTGCTTTATACGGACGTTGTCACTGCGTACGAAAAGATGAAGGCCGAAGGTGTGGACGTTCGTCTGCACGTAGGCGAAAAGATGCCGCACGTATATCCCATACTGCCCTGCCCAGAAGGCGAGGCAGCCCGGAAGGAGATAGCCGGGATTCTGCGGGCTTTATGAAGATAGAAGAGGCCATAGACGGCGCCCCAGAAATGGGCAGTGTGGCCGATGTTGTCGGCATTGCGCTTGGCCATATACCAGCAATAGAGCAGGTAGAGCGGCGCGAAGATGTAGCCGGGTACAATGCAGCCCGGCCGAGTCAGAGCAAATATAAAGATTTGGCAGGAAGAGAGAAAATGATTAACTTGCAGAGTATTAGATAATAATCTCATGAAGAAGTTAAGCTATTTTCTCGCCGCATTCATCTTCGTAGCCTGCGGTGCACACCAGACAACGTCCCCTACCCTTGACGAAGTATTCGCTTCCCGGCGGAGCATCCGTGCCTATGAGGCAGGAAAGACCATCTCAGAGGCTGAGGTCCGGGAGCTTCTCACGGCCACACAGAATGCACCCTCCTGGGCCAATATGCAGCCCAGTAAGTACTACGTAGCTATTGGCGAGGAAAAGCGCCAGGCCGTACTGGAAATGATAGGCGGTAATAAGGAGCGCGTCATCAATGCGCCTATTCTCATTGTATCTACGTTTGAAACGGGCAAATCCGGCTTCTTCAGGGGCAGTCCGGTCGATGCGACTGGAGACCTGTGGGGCGCTTATGACAACGGCCTCAGCAATGCATACCTCATCCTCAAGGCGCGCGCCATGGGGTTCGACACGCTCATTATGGGTATGCGCTATGCCGATCAGCTGCGGACGCTTTTTGATATCCCGGAGGAAGAAATCATCCTCGCCGTCATTGCCTTAGGCTATCGGGCGCAGGAGCCCAACACGCCTGTGCACCGGCCTCTTGATGAAATAGCCAAGTTCTATTAATAGATTTCCTGATATGACGCTCAACGAAACTTACACCCTTTCCAATGGCCTGGCCATCCCTAAAGTGGGGCTGGGCACCTGGCTCATTCCCGACAACGAAGTGGCATCGGCCGTCAGAAGCGCCATTGAGCACGGTTACAGGCACATTGACACGGCGCAGGCTTATGGCAACGAGCGCGGCGTAGGAGAAGGCATCCGCGGCTGCGGCGTGCCCCGCGAGCAAATCTTCATTACCACCAAGGTTGCAGCAGAGAACAAGACTTACGAATCGGCCGCGGCATCCATCGACGAATCCTTGAAAAAGCTGGACTGCGGCCCGGCCGATCTTATCATCATTCACTGCCCGCAGCCTTGGGCGGAATTCAGGGGGGCCAAGCGCTATTTCAAGGAGAATAAGGAGGTATGGAAAGCCCTGGAGGACGCTTATCTCGCCGGAAAGGTGAAGTCCATAGGCGTGTCCAACTTCCTTATTGACGACCTGGTGAACATCCTGGAAGACTGCCGGATCAAGCCCATGGTGAACCAGATTCTGCTGCACATTGGCGAGACGCCGTCCTCCCTGGTGGAATTCTGCAGGCAGAACGGCATTCTGGTAGAGGCCTACTCCCCCATCGCCCACGGCGCAGCGCTGAAAAACGAGGAGCTGGCCCAGGTGGCTGCAAAGTACAATGCTACCATCCCGCAACTGTGCATTCAGTATACGCTCCAGCTGGGAACCGTTTCCCTTCCCAAGTCTTCCAATCCGGAGCATATCCGCTCCAACGTCCAGCTGAACTTCACCATCTCCGATGAAGATATGGCGGCTTTGGAAAGCATCGGACAGGATTATGGCAAAGACAAGAGAGAAAATGATTAACATGCAAGATAATATATTTACCACATGAAGAAGTTCAGCTTTATTCTCGCCGCACTTATTCTCGCGGCCTGCGGTACCACCAATAACTCATCCGTCAAGGATGGAAACAAGTATGTTCCCTACGCCCAGCGGGACGGAGAAGAAGCGGTTGTTTACTTCACCCGTAATCTGTCGGCTGAAGGACTGATAGCCGCTTATGAGAAAGTGAACGGTGATATTGGCGGAAAGGTTGGGGTAAAACTCCACACCGGTGAGCAGAACGGGCCCAATATCATTCCCCGCGAATGGGTGAAGGCCTTGTTCGAAAAAGACCTCCCGGATGCCACCATCATCGAAACGAACACCTACTATAAAGGTGACCGGTACACCACTGAGGCCCATCGCAAGACCCTACAGGTGAACGGCTGGACCTTCTCCCCCGTCGATATCATCGATGAAGAGGACACCCTTACCCTTCCTGTCAAGGGTGGTAAATGGTTCCAGAAAATGTCGGTAGGCAGCCACCTCATCAATTATGACTCCATGGTGGCGCTCACCCATTTCAAGGGCCATACCCAGGGCGGTTTCGGCGGCTCCAACAAGAACATCGGCATAGGTTGTGCCGATGGACGTATCGGCAAAGCCTGGATCCATACCACGCCCGGGCAGCCTAACCAGTGGGACATCAAGGAGGAAGAGTTTATGGAGCGTATGACGGAGAGTACAAAGGCCACCATCGATCACTTCGGCAAAAAGGTCACCTACGTGAATGTGATGCGCAACATGTCGGTATCCTGCGACTGTGAGGGACTTGCAGCGGCTCCGGTAGTCACGCCCAACGTCGGCATCCTGTCCTCGACGGACATTCTGGCCGTGGACCAGGCCTGCATCGACATCATCTATGCTATGACGGCCGAGGAACACCATGACATCGTAGAGCGCATCGAGACGCGCCATGGCCTTCGCCAGCTCTCCTATATGAAAGAACTGGGGATGGGACATGACAAATACATCCTCATCGACCTCGACAACGGCGGGAAGCAGATTACTGCGGCCGATGCCGCCAAGGGTCTGAAGCCGTTTGTGAAAGAATAGGGCAATGGGGCTGAGCTTTCATAAGAAGAGGTTTGACGAACTTACCACGCAGGAGCTCTATGAGCTGCTGCGTATTCGCACGGATGTTTTTGTTGTTGAACAGAACTGTGTCTATCAGGACATGGATTACGACGACCAGGCTGCCATCCACCTGTGGCTGACGGACGAAGCTGAACGGATTGTCGCACTGTGCAGGGTGTGCCCCGCCGGGACGCATATGGAGGAGGTCTCCATCGGCCGGGTAATTACGACGGAGCGAGGCAAGGGCTATGGGAAGCAGATTATGCTGGCCGGAATTGAGGCGGCGAAAGAGCATTTTGAAGCCAAACTCATAGAAATCGAGGCGCAGGAGTATGCGAAGGGATTCTATGAGCAGGTGGGGTTCCGGCAGTCCTCGGAGCCGTTTATCCTAGACGGGATTCCACATATAAAAATGACCTGGAAACAATAATAATCTATAATATGAACTTAGCAAATGGATACATGATTCCGGACATTGGTTTCGGAACTTTTCAGACTCCTGATGGAGAGGTATGCGTGAATGCTGTCCGTGAAGCAATCGCTGTAGGTTATACCCACATAGACACGGCGGCCATTTACCAGAATGAGGTATCCGTGGGCGAAGGAGTGCGTCAGAGCGGTAAAGCCCGGAACGAACTGTTCATAACCAGCAAAGTATGGAATTCGGAGCGAGGCTATGACAAAACTCTGCGCGCCTGTGAGAAAACGCTGAAGGACCTTGGGACGGACTACCTGGACCTTTATCTGATTCACTGGCCGGCAAACAAGCTGCAGTTCGGCGAAAAAGCCGAAGCCATCAACGTGGATACCTGGAAAGCCATGGAAAGACTGGCCGATGAAAAACTGGTGCGCTCTATCGGCCTCAGCAACTTCTATCCGCATCACATGGAACCCATCCTGGCGATGGCTAACATCGCTCCTACGGTTGATCAAATTGAGTATCATCCCGGGCTGCTGCAGGAGGACACGATTGAGCTATGCCGGAAGAACGATATCCTTGTAGAGGCCTGGAGCCCTCTGGGACGCGGCCATCTGCTGGACAATCCCGTTTTGGCAGAGATTGCCGGACATCACGGCAAGTCCCCCGCCCAGGTCATACTCCGTTGGGTACTTCAGAACAATGTCCTCCCCTTGGTGAAGTCCGTCCACGCCGAAAGGATTCGTGAGAACTACGATATCTTTGACTTCGAACTGACCCATCAGGAGATGAAGGCTATTGATTCTCTGCCGGATGCACGTTTTGGCGGTAATCCGGATACGGTAGAGTTTTAAAGGAGATGACAGCCCTATGAAGAAACTGATAGTGTTATTGAAATTGCTGTTCTGTTTGTCTCTTTCGGCAACAGAATACATCGGAACACTGCAAATGGCAAGCGGCTACACGCTGAAAGATGTGCGCGTCTGCTTGGATGAGCAAGGTAACCTGACGCTCTATCATGTCAAGTTCGCTCGTATGATGCCGATGCGGGTGGATGTGGTTCTTCCCACAGTAACACTACGGCGGGACGACAGCGTAACCGTTTTGTCTGGGGATGGTATCGTTCCCACGATGTACGGCAAACCCAAGCCCGAACGCATTGTCACGCAACTGCAAGGCAAAGCCGACGGCTCTGCCATTGAGTTCCACTGCCTGCTCGGAGGAAAAGCGATGCAGTACCAAGGAATAACCGCCGCTAAAGAATAGCCACTAAATCGTAATTAATCGTATCTTTGTAAAGTCCTCGGAAGGAGACGCCGGGTATTGCTGCAGCCCTCGGGAAGGACCCCTCACAAGTTATGAATTGGATTATACTTGTTCTGGCCGGGCTGTGCGAATGTGGTTTTGCATTCTGCCTGGGCAAGGCGAACATTGCCACCGGCGGCCGCTACTATGAGTCCGACCACGAGC
>Ga0310696_10007125_pt1 | contig 13176 bp, 10 predicted proteins | sample AusTroGonzalo_MG_4_FD_203885 | JGI IMG/M metagenome (GOLD analysis project Ga0310696, IMG submission 203885) | Bovine rumen microbial communities from tropical cattle in Woodstock, Queensland, Australia - Gonzalo_02 (v2) (version 2) | ecosystem: Host-associated > Mammals > Digestive system >... | reverse complement strand
AAGAAGGTAGAGGGCATTTCCTACATCAACGACGAAAGTTCGCGCGGCGAAACCCGCGTAGTCATACGCCTCAAGCAGGGCACCAATTCCGGTGTTGTACTTAACCTCCTGTTCAAGTACAGCCCCCTGCAGTCCAGTTTCTCGTTCAACAACGTTGCACTGGTAAAAGGCCGTCCCCGCACCCTCAGTCTCAAGGAAATCATCAAAGAATTCGTGGATTTCAGGCACGAGGTAGTAGTACGCCGTACAAAGTTCGAGCTTGACAAAGCCCAAAAGCGCGCCCACATCCTGGAAGGCCTGCTCAAGGCCATGGACCTGATTGATGAGATTGTCCATATTATCCGTTACGAGGCCAAGAGCATAGACGAAGCCCGCCAGATGCTCGTGGACCGCTACCAGTTCACAGACGTCCAGGCCGCCGCCATCGTGGAAATGAGACTTCGCCAGTTAGTAGGCTTAGAGCGTGAAAAGCTACAGAACGAATACGACGACCTTATGAAGTTCATCGACCGCTGCAACCAGATCCTTGGTTCGGTCGAGGAACAGTTCAACGTTGTAAAGGCCGAAACCATGGACCTCAAGGCCCGCTACGGCGATCCCCGCCGCACGGAAATCACGCTTGCCGAGGACGAATTCAATCCGGAAGACTTCTATGCCGATGAGGATCAGGTAATCACCATCTCCCATCTTGGCTACATCAAGCGCACTCCGCTAACAGAGTTCCGTACCCAGAACCGCGGCGGAGTTGGCATGAAAGGATCGGCCACAAGAGACGAAGACTTCATTGAACATATCTATATTGCCAATACCCACAGCACCATGCTCCTGTTCACTCAGAAGGGCAAGTGCTACTGGCTAAAGGTTTACGAGATTCCGGAAGGCAACCGTACTTCAAAGGGCCGCGCCATCCAGAACATCCTCATGATAGATCCGGACGATTCGGTACGCGCATACCTGAATGTCAAGACTTTGAAGGACGAGGAATTCATAAACAACAACTACATTATGATGGTAACCCGCAAGGGCGTTGTGAAGAAGACCTCCCTTGAAGCATACTCCCGTCCCCGCACTAACGGCGTTAACGCAATTAACATCAGGGAAGACGACGAACTTCTGGAGGCAATCCTCACCAACGGCAACTGCATCATAATGATAGCAGCCAACGGAGGCCGTTGCGTCCGCTTCGACGAGCAGGAAGCCCGCGCCATGGGCCGCACCTCCACAGGTGTACGTGGCATCAATCTTGATGAAGGAGACTTTGTGGTTGGTGTAGTATGCATGGATCCCCAGGCCCCGGATGCCGATAAACACCAGGTTCTGGCAGTGTCGGAGAACGGTTACGGCAAGCGCTCGGCCCCGGACGATTACAGGCAGACTGCACGTGGTGCCAAGGGCGTAAGAACCCTTAACATTACGGAAAAGACAGGCTCGCTGGTAGCAATCAAGAATGTGACGGACGAAGACGACCTTATGATTATCTGCCGCAGCGGAATGACAATCCGCATGCCTGTAAGCACAATCCGCATTGCCGGCCGTGCAACCCAGGGCGTAAGGCTAATCAACATCCGTGAAAAAGACGCCATTGCGGCAGTTTCCGTAGTAGCCCACAGCGAGGATGAAGAAAGCCAGGCCGCCGAAGGCACGGAACTTGAAAATACAGAAACAGTGGAATAATTATTTAAACTTTATTGATATGAAAAAACTCTTTGTAATTGCTGCGCTGGCATGCTCACTGCAGCTTGCGTATGCCCAGAAGCCGGATGCAGAAATGCAAAAAGGCGTAGACAAGGCTCTTGCCGCCGCACAGGATACCAAGAAAGCAGCCAAGCCGGCAACGTGGATGGCCCTTGGTAAGGCCTACCAGACCGCTTACAGCAATCCTACCGCCAATATCACCCAGGGTATCGACAAGACCACCTTCCTGATGATGAACAAGAATGCCGTTTCTGCCGGTACTGTTGTACTCCAGGGCTCTTCTTTCGAGAAGTATGATCTCCCTACCGCAAGTGTTTACTTCAGCCCTGCCGGTATTCTCTCCATCGTAGAGGTTACCCATCCTTCCGTTCCCGGAGACCTTCTTGGAGAAGCTGCAGCAGCTTATGTGAAGGCCTTTGAACTTGGCGCCAAGGACAAGGACGTGGATCCCAGGCTCCAGGAGATTGTAAACGCTTACTACAACGACGCTTTCGTAGCCTATCAGCTTGGTGACCTCAAAAAGGCCAGTGACCTGTTCAAAGGTGCCGCCGACTGGTCGGCCACAGCTCCCTGCAGCGTACGCAACGACGATGCCGCCTACAACAGCGCCTTCACCGCCATGGCAGTAAATGATTACAACCGTGCCGAAGAATACTTCAACAAGTGCGTTGCAAACGGCTATTTCTCGGAGGGTAACATCTATGCTAACCTTAGCGAGTGCGCCCTTGCAAAGGCCGATACCCTTGCTGCAAAGAACTACCTTGCCACCGGTCTTACCCAGTATCCGGACAACGCTTCCATCCTCACCAACCTCATCAACCTGTACCTGAGCACCAACGAGGATCCCAAGAAGATCGTTGAACTTCTGGACGAGGCTAAGAAAGCCATGCCGGACAACCCTTCCCTCTATTATGTGGAAGGTAACATCCTCTCCGGTATCAAGGATTACGACGCCGCCACTGCAGCCTACAACAAGGGCCTGGAGGTAGATCCCAACTACGACATGGCATACTATGGCCTGGCAACAGTAGCCCTGAAGAAAGGCGAAGACATCGTAGAAGAGATGAACGCCCTTGACGTTCGCGAGTACAGAAAGTACGACGAACTAAGCGCCAAGCTTGTAGAGGTTTACGCCAGCTCCATTGAGCCCTTCGAAAAATGCTACGAGGTTAGCTCCAACCCGGATGTGAAAGCAGCCGCAGCCGACTACCTCAAACGCATCAACTTCCAGCTTCGCAGCGTAGATCCCAAATACAAGGAAGCCTACGAAAAGTGGAACGCAATTGTTTCCCAGTAAACGCTGGATAATTGTTTAGAACTAGCCCTCGGCTTCGGCTGAGGGCTTTTTTTGTGCGTCGAAGGCCCGGACGATTTTGGTTACCAGAGGGTGGCGCACAATGTCCTGGGTGGTGAAGCGGATGGTGGCTATGCCCTTGATTCCTTCCAGGAGTTTGATGCCGGCAAGGAGGCCGGAATCCTCACGGTGGGGGAGGTCTATCTGGGTGGCGTCGCCTGTAACTATGAACTTGGCGCTGGTACCCATGCGGGTGAGGAACATCTTGAGCTGGCCAAGATTGGTGTTTTGGGCTTCGTCAAGAATTACGCAGGCCTTGTCCAGGGTGCGGCCGCGCATGTATGCCAGAGGGGCTATCTGGATGGTGCCGTCGGCCATGAATTCCTGCAGCTTTTTTGAAGGAATCATATCGGCCAGGGCGTCGTACAGGGGCTGGAGGTAGGGATCCAGTTTGTCTTTGAGGTCTCCGGGCAGGAAACCCAGGCGCTCGCCGGCTTCTACGGCGGGGCGGGTTAGGATAATGCGCTTGATCTCTCGGTTTTTGAGGGCGCGCACCGCCAGGGCTATGGCCATATAGGTTTTGCCGGTGCCGGCGGGGCCGATGGCAAAGACAAGGTCGTTGCTCAGGTATGCTTTTATAAGTTCCTGCTGGGTTTTGTTGCGGGCGCGGATGGGTTTGCCGTCTGTGCCGTGGACTATTACGGCATCGGCCGAAAGGCGGAATCTGTCGGCCCCTCCGCCGCCTCCGGCGAAGATGTCTTCTACGTCGTACACGGTGAGGTTCATTTTGTGGTGGCGGCGTTCTACAAGCTCGGCAAAACGGATGTTGAATTCCGCTATGTCGCTTTCTTTGCCTTCCAGGATTAGTTCGTTACCCCTGGCTACCACTTTGAGGTGGGGGAAATAGGAGCAGAACTCCGTTAGTATCTTGTTGCCAACCCCGTAAATTTCAATGGGGTCCATGGCTTCCAGCTTGACAGTTTTCTTCATATATACGTTTGTACAAATATACAATATTTATTTGGCAAAATCTTTGAAAAAAGCGTATTTTTGCAGATTAAGGAGAATTATGTATGAAAAAGAGGATTCTTGTCATATTTGTGGCGCTTTTGCCCGTCGCTCTGCTTTCCGGCTGTGACTTTGTTCGCACCATCGCCGGCAGGCCCACGGCTGCTCAGGTAGAAGAGATACGCCTGCAAAGGATAGCAGAGGAAGAGGCCCGTCACCAGGCCCGGATAGACTCTTTGGCAAGAGTAGAGCAGCATTTGGCCGATTCCCTGGCCGCGCTGGAAACTCACCTCCTGGACTCGCTGTCGCAGTCCAAGGGCACGCTCATAAATCCTTCCAAGCTTGGCGGCCTTTACACAACCAAACTGGAAAGCAAGTATTACCTTATTGTGGGCGCCTTCCGTGGCCGCTCGTATGCCGAGCGTAAACTGAAAGCCTGCAACGAAGCCGGTTTCACCGCCACCATAATAAGCTTCCGCAACGGCCTGCTGGCTGTGGGAATATGCCCGTCAAACAGCCTTGCCGAAACCCTGGAAAACAGGAATAAACTGCGTGGAACGGGTGTTTGCCCTCCGGAAACCTGGATCCTTATCAACGAATAGTGATGTTCAAGCGCCTCTTTACATTTTTGGCCGCCCTGCTTGCAGCCTGCGTCCTTAATGCCCAATACCGCACCACACTTGAAGACCTGGACGATTCGGAAACGGTCCGCGCCTTCAAGGAACACGTGGGGTATCTTTCCGGCGCTCAGATGGAAGGGCGCAAAGCCGGTTCGGAAGGGGAGAAGATGGCGGCAGCTTATCTGGAAAAAAAGCTAAAAGAATACGGAATAGACGTACTGACCGCCGGTAATGAGTTTGGAATATCCTCTGCAGCAGATACACTTACATCTAGCAACGTGGTGGGTATGCTCCAGGGTTGGGACAAGAGTCTTAATAAGCGCTACATAGTTGTTGGCGCACGCATGGATAACCTTGGCATGGATTGCCTTACTGTAAATGGCGAAAAAGTGGACCGTATTTACTACGGCGCCAACGGCAACGCTTCCGGCATGGCCATGCTGCTGGAACTTGCCCGAAAGCTTTCATACGCCCGCACCCTCATAAGGCGCAGTATTTTGTTTGTGGGCTTTGGCGCTTCCTGCGAAACCTTTGCCGGAGCGTGGTATTTCCTTAACCGTACCATGGAAAAAGATGCATCGGCCATAGATGCCATGGTGAATCTGGACATGCTGGGAACGGGAAATAACGGTTTCTACGCATATACCGCCTCTAACGGAGATTTAAATACCATAGTGCAAACCCTTCAGGGAGAGTTGCTTCCGGTCCAGGCGCAGCTTACTTCACAGGAACCTTACCCAGGGGATCACATAGTATTTTACGGAAGTGAGATTCCATCGGTCCTGTTCACTACGGGCCGATATCCGGAGCATGGCACCGGCCGTGACACCTTCGACATAATCAATTTCGAAGGCATGGAGAAGGAACTGGAGTACATTTACAGTTATGTGGTGCACCTTGCCAACGGTGCGGCCCCGCAGTTCCGTAACGTTGTTACAAAGAAATCCGACGTGGAAAGCGGCGTATATGCCTACAGCGACGTGGAAACCAAGCCCATGTTCCTGAATTCCCCGGATCCACGCACCTTCATGGAGCGTTGGGTGTACCAGTATCTTAAGTATCCAAAATACGCCATGGACAACGGCATTCAGGGCCGTGTACTGGTGGATTTCATAATTAACGAGAAAGGGGAGGTGCAGGATGTAAAGGTATCCCGCGGTGTTCACAGCGTGCTGGACGACGAAGCCGTGCGGGTTATATCGGCCTCGCCCAAGTGGAAACCCGGCCGTCATCGCGGTAAAAAGTGCAAGGTTGCCCTTACGGTTGCCGTGGAATTCCAGCTCACTAAGGAAAAAGGCAAATTCGGCATTAACGGAAAGACTATAAACTAAAATATGGAATACAATTTTTTAGAGATTGAGAAAAAATGGCAGCAGTGGTGGGCCAAGAACAAGACTTACTGCGCAAACGCCAATTCAGATAAACCCAAGTACTATGTCCTTGACATGTTCCCGTACCCCAGCGGCGCAGGTCTTCATGTGGGACATCCTCTTGGATATATTGCCAGCGATATCTTTGCCCGTTACAAACGCCTGAAAGGCTTCAACGTGCTTCATCCCATGGGGTACGACGCCTTCGGCCTTCCTGCCGAGCAGTATGCCATCCAGACCGGCCAGCATCCGGAGGTGACAACCCACAAGAACGTGGCCCGTTACAGGGAGCAGCTGGACCGCATTGGCTTCTCATTCGACTGGGACCGCGAATTCCGCACCTGTGATCCGGACTACTACAAGTGGACACAGTGGGCATTCCTGAAGATGTTCGGCAGCTGGTACGATAATAAAACGCAAAAGGCTCGCCCGATAGAGGAACTTGTAAAGGCATTTGAGCAGGGTGGCTCTGCTGCGGTGGACGCCGCCTGCAGCGAAGGACCTTCCTTCTCGGCCGATGAGTGGAAATCCTTCACAGAAAAGGAAAAGGCCGATACTCTTATGCGCTACCGCATCGCATACCAGGGAGAAAGCACCGTTAACTGGTGTCCGGCACTTGGAACCGTACTTGCCAACGACGAGGTAAAGGACGGCTTTAGCGAGCGCGGCGGTTTCCCCGTTTTCCAGAAGAAAATGACCCAGTGGCAGCTTAGGGTAAGCGCATACGCCGCCCGTCTGCTTGAAGGCCTGGACCGTCTGGACTGGACGGAATCCCTAAAGGAAATGCAGCGCAACTGGATAGGCCGCAGCGAAGGTGCCGAAATGGTGTTCAAAGTGGAATGCGACGGCGTGCAGCACGACGTTACCATCTTTACCACAAGGGCCGATACCGTCTTTGGCGTAACCTTCATGGTACTTGCCCCGGAAAGTGAGTGGGTAGATAAACTTACATCGGCATCCCAGAAGGCCGAAGTCGAGGCCTACTTGGAGCAGGTGAAAAAGAAGACCGAGCGCGAAAGAATTGCAGGTAAGGCAGTTACCGGCGTATTCTCGGGCTCATACGGAATAAATCCTCTAACCGGACAGAAAGTGCCGGTGTGGATTTCGGAATACGTCCTTGCCGGCTACGGCACCGGTGCCATCATGGCCGTTCCCGCCCACGACAGCAGGGACTACGCCTTTGCTAAAAAATTCGGCCTGCCCATTATCCCTCTCATTGAAGGGGCCGATGTCAGTGAACAAAGCCTGGATGCCAAGGAGGGCATAATGTGCAACAGCGGTTTCCTTAACGGACTTACCGTGAAAGAGGCCATTCCCGCTGCCATCGACTATGTGGAAAAGATGGGTATCGGCCACCGGAAGGTGAATTACCGCCTGCGCGATGCCATTTTCTCTCGTCAGCGTTATTGGGGCGAACCATTCCCCATTTACTATAAGGACGGCATTGCAACTCCGGTAGATTTTGAGGACCTGCCCGTCATGCTTCCGGAAATTGATCAGTACAAGCCCACCGAGGACGGACAGCCGCCGCTTGCCCGCGCTAAGAACTGGACTTACAAGGGTTATCCGCTGGAAACCAGCACTATGCCAGGTTTCGCAGGTTCAAGCGCATACTATCTGCGCTATATGGATCCGCTCAATCATAATGAACTTGTATCCAAGGATGCAAACGAATACTGGCGTAACGTGGATCTGTATGTAGGTGGAACCGAGCACGCAACCGGTCACCTTATCTACAGCCGTTTCTGGAACAAATTCCTCTGGGATCTTGGCTATATCTGCGAGGACGAGCCTTTCTGCAAGCTCATCAACCAGGGTATGATCCAGGGCCGCTCCAACTTCGTTTACCTTATTCCCGGCACCAACAAGTTCGTATCGGCCGGCCTTAAAGACCAGTACGAGACCATTCCGGTGCACGTGGACGTGAATATTGTGTATAACGACAAACTGGACATTGAAGCTTTCCGTGCCTGGAGGCCGGACTACAAGGATGCCGAATTTGTGCTGGAAGACGGGGAATACATCTGCGGATGGGCAATCGAGAAGATGTCCAAGAGCATGTACAACGTGGTTAATCCGGACAAGATCTGCGACACCTACGGTGCCGATACCCTGCGTCTGTACGAGATGTTCCTTGGCCCCATCGAGCAGGCCAAGCCCTGGGATACAAAGGGTATTGACGGCGTTAACCGTTTCCTAAAGAAGTTCTGGCGCCTGTTCTGGGATCGCGAAAAGTGGCTGGTAACAGACGAGGAACCCACCCGCGACGAACTCAAGGCTCTGCACAAACTGATTGGCAAGGAACAGGAGGATATAGAACACTTCTCTTACAACACCACCATATCGGCCTTCATGATTGCTCTCAATGAGCTGGGCGGCTGTTCCAAGCGTGCAATACTGGAGCCCCTTACCGTGCTGCTTAGCCCGTTCGCCCCTCATATTACAGAGGAACTGTGGCATCAGCTGGGACATGAGAGTTCTGTGGTTTATGCCTCTTTCCCGGAGTACAAAGAGGAACTTGCGGCCGATAATATGGTGAAGTATCCGGTATCATTCAACGGAAAAACCCGCTATTTCCTGGATGTGCCCGCAAGCGAGACTCCTGCTGCCATTGAGGCGACGGTGCGTTCCCACGAAAAGACTCCCCAGTATGTTGGCGACATGGAAATAGCAAAGGTCATTGTAGTTCCAGGCCGAATTGTGAACGTGGTTCTTAAGAAGTAGGGTATGAGCAGTAAGAAGTTTTTGCTAGGCGTTTTTGACTACCTTGTCATCACGGTAGGTGTAATCCTGTTTGTGATGGCGTGGCAGAGTTTCCTGCTCCCCAACAACATGATTGACGGCGGTCTTACCGGTGCATCGGCCCTGCTGGGCATGGTCACCGGCATTTCCGTGGATATATGGTACTTCAGCATAAATGTCCTGCTGCTTATCCTTGCCTGGTTCATACTGGGTAAGTCGTTTGGAATAAGGACCATTTATGCAATAGTGCTGTCGTCTCTCCTGTTCCGCCTGCTTGGCAACGAGAGCATGCGCTGGCTTTGGTCGGTGGAAGGTGAGGCACTGTATGTGGGGGACGGTATCCTTGTCCCCATCATCGGCGGTCTTCTGGAGGCAGTTGGTCTTGCCCTTATCATCATGCGAGGCGGCTCAACCGGAGGCACGGACATACTTGCCCTCATCGTGAACAAGTTCTGGCCCATTTCCATCGGCCGCTTCTATGTCTATGCCGACTTTGTGGTTATCACCCTCCTTATCTTTGTGCCCGGACATAATTTCACCAATGTGGTGTATGGTTACATCACCATGGGCGTATGCGCTTATGTGCTTGACCTTATAATGCTTGGCCGCGAATCTTCGGTGCAGATACATATCTTCTCCGACAAGATAGACCAGATTGGGAACTTCATTAATAATGACATGGAGAGGGGAGTCACAGCCCTAAAGGCCATTGGCTGGTACACCAGGGCCGATAGACTTGTACTTATGGTGATGCTTCGCAAAAACGAACTTCCTCAGCTGGTGAAAGCTGTAAAAGAGATTGACCCCAAGGCCTTTGTGACCGTTGTTCCTGCAAACAACGTGTTTGGCGAAGGTTTCGACGAAATGAAAACAGGACTTAACAAGAAAAAGAAGAAGGATTAATTATGCCCGAAACACTAAAAAAGTCTACATTTGTTACAATCAAGGAATGGGTACTGGTAACCTTAGGTATCCTTATCTATGTTACCGCATGGTCCATTTTCCTTATCCCCAACAACCTTATTGGCGGAGGCGTATCAGGTATTTCGTCCATGATACAGTATGCAACTAACGGACACATACAGATGGGTTATACCTATTTTGTAATTAACGGAATACTGGTTGCCTGCGCGTTTTTTATATTGGGTATGGGCTTTGGAGCAAAGACCATTTATGCCATTATACTGGCGTCTGTGGCACTGCGTTTCCTTCCGGGACTCATCCCTGTGAGCATAATTAAAACGCTGGCTATCGATAACGGTAAGCTCCTTAGCGTGCTTATGGGCGGCACCATGGCCGGTATCGGCATCGGCATGAGCATATCCAACGGCGGTTCAACCGGCGGAACGGACATCATTGCCCTCATATACACCAAGTACCATAACGTCTCGCCCGGAAAGGTTATTCTGGCGCTGGACTTTGTAATTATCGGCTCGTCCATCCTTATCCCTTCTTATGTGAACCAGCTGGATCCCGTTACAGGCCTTCCGGTACTTGACGCCCTGGGCAATCCCATTACCTTCAAGATGCCCCTTGCCGAGAAAATTACCACCATCCTGTATGGCCTTCTGCTTGTTACGGTGAACAGCTATGTGCTGGATATGTATATATCCGGTTCTCAGCAAAGCGTGCAGCTGTTTATCCTTTCCAAGGAATACGAAAAGATTGCCGATGTCATTACCAAAGATCTTAAGCGCGGTGTAACCGTGCTGGATGGCAAGGGCTGGTACACCAAGCAGGAAACAAAGGTGCTTATGGTGCTCACCAGGAAGTCGGACCTTAATCTTATGCTTAGGTATATCAAGCAAATTGATTCCACTGCTTTCCTTTCCGTGAGTTCGGTTAACGGTGTGTACGGTAAGGGATTCGATACAATTAAAAAGTAAAGTTCTTTGAAATAAGGGAAACGCGCCCCTGTTGGACCGCTTTCAAAAACCCATGGACCTGCTTACTATTTTCCTGGGCTTTTTGTGTATTCTGGTTCTGGCAGTGGTAATATTCCTGCTGGTGCACCTGCATCGCAAAAACGTCCAGCTTAAGTCTCTCCTTGAGGATTCCTCAGGGCAACAGGCGGGCTCTAAGTCCGCATCCTGCGAAGTGACGGCAATCGATCAACTGCTGTATGACAGGTGCTGCCGGTATATGACGGAACGCAGGCCATTCCTGGTGAAAGATTTTTCGCTTCAGGATTTGGCAAATGCCGTCTATACCAATAAAGGTTATTTGAGCAAGACGATAAACCGGTTTTCCGGGAAGAATTTTCGGCAGTATGTAAACTATTACAGGGTTATGTACGCAATGGAACTCTTCCGCAACAATATGAGCCTGAGGATTACCGATTTATCCGAACTGTCCGGATTCCACACTGTGACGTCGTTCTTCCAAAGCTTTAAGAGCGTAATGGGAGAACCGCCCAGCCACTGGTGTTCCCGTGTCAGGCGCAAATACCTAAAGAGTATGAAATCAGATTAAACCCCGGCAGGGGCGCGTTAACCTTCTACTCCTTTCCAGTCCGTTGGAACGGGAGCAGTTACATCCACCCCGGTCTTCTTGACGGGGTGGATGAATTGTATATGGCGGGCCAGAAGGCTAATTCCGCCATCCGGGTTGGAGCGTTTTGCTCCGTACTTGAGGTCTCCTTTGATGGGACAGCCCATGTGTGCAAGCTGGCAGCGTATCTGGTGATGTCGGCCTGTATAGAGCTCTATCTCCAGAAGATAGTACCGGTCTGTGGTTTGGATCAGGGTGTATTTCAGGCGTGCCTCCTTGCCGTTTTTGCTCACGTATGACTTGTTCTGCTGCTCATTACGGGTTAGCATATCCGTAAGCGTGTCGCTGTCTTTTGGCGGCTTGTTTGCCGTGAGGGCCCAGTAGGTCTTGTGAATCTCTCCTTTTCTTAGCATCTCGTTAAGACGCTCCAGGGCCTTGGAAGTTTTTGCAAAGATGCAAACGCCGCTTACAGGCCTGTCCAGCCTGTGCGGCACGCCCATGAATACCTGGCCCGGCTTGCTGTCCCGCTGCGCAATGAAGGCTTTGAGAGTCTCTGAAAGAGGCTCGTCCCCGGTCTTGTCTCCCTGCACAATCTCTCCGCTCCGCTTGTTGAAGATAATGATATGATTATCCTCGTACAGGATTCTGCTCTCCAGATCCTGATACTCTGAGGCCGATATTTCCCTGTAAACGCTCATAACTTTATAGCAGCAGTTTAACGCGGAAACCCCTTGTGGTGGGTTCCTCTATTATGTCTTTGCAAAGGGAAAGCAGTTTTCTGCGAAACTCATGGTCCTTGATTGACGAAGGAGCCTGATTGTCGCCCTCCCGCATGAAATCCAGCGCCGTCTCGCCTGAGAGTTCGCTGTAAGTGATGCGCACTGTAAGCTGGTCGCCGGTTTCAGTATAAACAGGTACAACCAGGCGGCACAGTTCTATTGCCTTCTCCATCTTGCCGGCGATATTGTATTTGATACAGAAGCGGTTGATGCGCGTTTCCATGTCAAGGAAGTCGAAGTCCTTGCCGTCAACCTCGAACACGTCTTTGCGTATGCGCTGCACAAATGCTTTGGTGGCGCTGTGCTTGGGATTGTTGAAGATCTGGTCCGGCGTGCCGTCCTCGTGGATGTAACCATTGTACATAAAGAAGATGCGTGTGCTTACGTCGCGGGCGAACTTCATCTCGTGGGTGACTATAAGCATGGTCATTCCTTCGGCGGCCAGCTGGCGCATTACGCTAAGCACTTCTCCCACCATGGTGGGGTCCAGGGCCGATGTGGGCTCGTCAAACAGAATTACCTGAGGTCTCATGGCCAGGCAGCGGGCAATTGCCACACGCTGCTTCTGGCCGCCGGAAAGGCTGGAAGGATAAACATCGGCTTTCTCGGCCAAACCAACTTTGCGTAGCAGGGTAATTGCCTCCTCCTGTGCCTCTTCCTTGCTCTTTTGTATTATTTTAACCGGCGCGTACATCACGTTCTCCAGCACGGTCATGTGCTCGAACAGATTGAAACTCTGGAACACCATGCCCATTTTCTGGCGAAGCTTGTGCACCGGATATCCTTTAGCCAGGATATTTTCCCCGTCAAAGAGGATTTCACCGCCTGTGGGAGGATCCAGCAGGTTAAACGCACGCAGAAGGGTGCTCTTGCCTGTGCCGGACGGGCCGATTATGCTTATTACCTCGCCTTTCTCAATTGTGCAGTTGATGTCCTTGAGTACCGTAAGGGATCTTCCGTCCGGGTTATGGTAGGTCTTGCTTAGATGGTTTACGGTAATCATAGTACGATCTTTTTAGGGGTTAAGAGTTTGATAAGGGTGCCAAGGAGCAATACCAGCAGGAAATAGAGGACGGTTACCAGCAGTAGGGGAACAATGGCGTCGAAGGTGCGTGAGCGGATGATGTCGCCGGCCCTTGTAAGGTCCTGGATGGCGATGTAGCCTACAATTGAGGTTC
>Ga0310696_10007124_pt1 | contig 13177 bp, 13 predicted proteins | sample AusTroGonzalo_MG_4_FD_203885 | JGI IMG/M metagenome (GOLD analysis project Ga0310696, IMG submission 203885) | Bovine rumen microbial communities from tropical cattle in Woodstock, Queensland, Australia - Gonzalo_02 (v2) (version 2) | ecosystem: Host-associated > Mammals > Digestive system >... | reverse complement strand
ATAGTACGCTATTCAAAGATAGAAGAGATTGCGGAATATTACGGGATACCCCACGTCGAGGTGCTCAGAGGGGCAACGCTCACGTCCGTGCTTGAGCATAACAAGAAATCGTCAGCAAGGGAAGAGGAAGGCTTCGTGGCGAACATAGACGGATACCTCCTTAAGCTGAAGGGCGACGATTACCTGCAGTGTGCCGTCAAGCTCCAGAGCCTGACCATGAATGCCGTGATAAGGTATATAGCGGAAGGCACATATGATTCGATGACGGACGATTTCGCAGACAAGCCCGCAGGCATATACGCGAAGCAGATGGCTGATGACGTAAGGTCGTTCATGTCGGAGATGCAGGGCGCGATAGACGACATCCTCGCAAGATACGGACATATCGGCAAGACGGAGTTCTTCAACGTGGTAGACAGGGAAATCCCCAAACCGCTCCTCAGGTGCGTCAAGCTGGCTTACGCCGGCAAGCCGTATGACCTGCTGAAGAAGGGTCCCGAAGGGAATTACCATTATACGACAGAGCTTGAAATAAACAGGATGAGAGACGCCATATCGGAATACTACGCATCCGTAAGGCAGGCAGGCCAGGATGAGAAAAGATAAACGGAGAAATATATGAAAACACAGGGCTTATCATTTAAGGATAAGCCTTTTTAATTCCAAACCACGGTAAAAGACCCGGCGGACTTGTGGTATATGCTTATAGTATATACTAAAAGGTTAGAAACACTCACGGCATTTTCCACAGGCGCGTCTGTTACCGTCCTGACGGACGGGCGTGAATGGTTCGGTTTCCGTGTTTTACGGTCCTGCAGGAAGGCTCGTCTCCGGGCGAGGCTTGCCTGTCCGCTTCAGTCAGGCCTGCCGGCAGGCGGAGGCAGACAGGCTTGGCCCTTCGCAGGAAAGGCTTGCCCTGCATCAGACCGAGGACTGTAACGGCAGACGCATCCAAGCCTGCATAATGGGAAGCATGGCAGGTGTTGTCCTGGCATCCGGCAAAGGCAGCCACCCCGTATGATGAAATCTGAGGCAGTGGCATATTCTTGTATCAGCATAAGAGGAGGACAATGCAATGAAAAATTATATCGTAGACTTCAAGTTCTACGCCGGTTCGGACGACCCTGAAGATATAGACAGGAAGAACGTGCTAGTATCTGTCGATGACTCAAGGACGGGGCGCTGGAAGGCCCCGGATGACATCAGTTTAAGACGCCATCCCGCAGAAAAGCTCGTAAGGGCACTGTCAAGGCTTGCAAACAAGTGGCTTGATCCGTACCAGGATACAGACGTCCTTGAAAAGTCCCCTATAGAGTTTACCTACAACGAGGGGCTTAACCTGGATACCCTGGTTGAAGGCATGAACATCATAGGAGAGAAGAAAGGAATAAAGGTCGAGATACTGGATAAAAGGTTCTTTAAGCCTATAGCCATCGACGGGATGTTTTCCGTAGAGCAGTGGCAGTAGGCTTTCCCGCCCACAAATAACAGCATAAAAGCTTGCCTGAAACACAGGCAGGCTTTTTGTTTTGCAGAATTTGTTGAGAGTACATATTGAGGATATTACAAAAACAAAAAAGGAGGAAACACAAATGAAAGAACACGAAGTGCGAGAAGGAGATATCGTACGCATAGAGTACGACACAGAATTCACAAAGGAGCATGTTGACGAAGGAAAGGCCTTGATCCTGTGTAAGGGCATAAACCGCCAGCCGCTGGTTGTAAAACTGGACCATCTGAAGAATGGAAAGTACAATCCCGTCTGGACCTGTTACGAGTATATCGCAGAGGTTGTTGGGCACATGTCTATCGTGGACATGTTGAAATCCCAGTGCGGACTTGGAACATTGGACAGTCCTACTACCAACGACGCGACATCAAGTGAAGAAGCAAAAATATCCATTGATTATCTTAAGGATATGCAAGAGGAATATATCGAAGGTGAGGGATATGAAAGACATCCGCTCCCCGAATGGTATGCCTTGGACTACGCAATCGCCGCCATCCTCAAAGCCGAGAACTGCAAGGACGCTATCAGCAGACGGGCGGTGGTTGATACAATTTTAGAGAGTAAGTCAAGTTTTGAAAATAATCTTGCACGTGGATTTTTTATTGACAAAATCAGAGACTTACCGCCTGTCACACCACAGCCATGCGAGGATGCTATCGGCAGAGCAAAGGCAATAGAAAAATGCAAATGGATTAAATATGACCATAGAACCATGTGTCCTAAAGAACATGACGTTGACAGCCCATATTGGAGAATACCTGAAAACAGAATGGAAACATTAAAATACTGCCCTTATTGTGGCAAAGAAATAGAGGTGAGCGAATGAAAAATTATGCGGTATTAGACGAACTGATCCCGAAAACCCAGGAGCTTCACCGGGCAATCTTTGATAAGGGCTACGAGCAGGGATTTAAGGATGGTGCCAATTCAGAATACGAGCATGACCATGATGTTGTAAAAGCCTACAATGACGGACAAGCATTTATTCTGGATAAGATAATGGCAGAGATAGACCATGATGCATTTAAGGACGTGAATGGTTCGAAATATATATCCGTTAATCGAATCAAACAGATAATCGACAAGTACAGAGAGGTAAGTGACTGAAAAATTCAGGCATTTAAGTATCTCTATGTAAACCTAAGAAAAGGATCTGTAAAAGGCTCCTTTTCTTTTTTTTCACAAATTCTGTTGTATAGCATATTTTATGTGTTACAAAAATAATTTTATAAACAAAAGGAGGTAACAATGGAAATATTTACATTGGTTTTAACCGCAAGCACATTGTTCGTACTTGCAGGTGTCGTTGCGCTTATCGCGTACGACGACGGCCATGAAAAGATCGCTGTTGCATTCGGTATTCCAGCCCTGTTAGGCTGCGTATGCGTAGCTGTTTACACAGTTCTGGTCGTAGTCATTGACGCGGCAATAGCAATCGGGCTGTTCTGTCTCGTACAGTCACAGTTCAAGACAAGGCGTTAAAAAAAGAAGAAGAGTCGAATCATGTATCGGCTCTTCTTTCATTTTATAGGATTCGTATCTTAGATCGCATCGTCTCCGACATCTTCACGGTTATCCTTATCGGCAACCTCAACAAGCTGGTCGTGATATTCCTTTATACAGAAGTGCGTAGCAGGATCAAGTATCGCACCAACCTCGCCCCTGCAGATAAGCGCTTCGGTACCGTTTCCCTTTGTGTCGGGCTCATAGGTAATCTCATCAAGCCCGATCCCGTACTTCTCACTGATTCCGAGGGCGGTCTCCTTAGCTCCGAGAGGAGCATTCCTTAAGGATTCGTTTGTCTCTGGTATAAGCTTGTCGATAAGCTTTTCCTGTACGGCTGTCTTTGTCGCGCTGACTGCTGCATAAAAGTCGCCCATCGTCATTTCCTGCCCACGAGGTGAGCCTGCGATGCCCGCGCGGCTTCCTGCAAGAGGTCCCCAGAGCTTCTGGACAATCTCGCATGCGTTAAGCCCGTCCCTTTCCGCATCAAAGAACGCTACCGTGATAGCCTGGGTCTTCTTGTTAAAGGTAACTGTGGCCGGAATGGGTTTCTCCATCGTAGGAGAGTAATAAGATCCCGCACAGAACACTCCGTCCGAAATAAAAGCACGGACAAGGTCATCTTCCTGATAAAGGCAAGCCTCTACAGCCTTGGTGGCATTCTCAACCCAGTCTTTGCCTGCCTGGATCATCTGCTTCTGCTGAGGGTCCCTGGAATCACAGATAAGGCTGATCGTCGCATTAGCAGCATTTACCTTGTCAGTAACGTCCGTCAGCTCCGTATATCTGACTCTTCCCTGCGTTTCGCTCCATGCATAGAAAGCATTGAGCATATCCTGTACGTTCTGAGGAACCTCGTACATATGCTGAGGGCCGTTCACGTCGATGAATTCGGCGTATTTCCAGAACTCAGGGCTGTCAGGCTTGATACCCTCGAGCGCAAGCAGTCCGCCGAGAGTGTCAAGGTCGAGGTGTGACACGAGCACCACGTCGCCATCGTTAAGCACGGGCACGTTCTGCGTGTTACAGGGCGCAGGGTTCATGCTGCGGGGCCCGTGATGGGCAAGTGTTACGAGCTTGCCTTCAACGCAGTCATCGCCGTATTCGGCCTCAACCGTAGCAACGATGTTATTCTGCTTTGCAGCCTGAGAAGCAATCTCAAAGGTAGGTGCGAGCAGAATCTTCAAGTTTTTTCCTTCCATATTCATCCTTCCTTTCCCGCAGGCTCAGCCTGCAGACTGTGCAGCCCCTAAGGGGCTATTTTTACGCCTATAATATGGTTCCCCGCTTGTTTTTGGGGCATACGGGCAATCCCTCCTTCCGAATCCTGAACATGACTGCATATTAGGATTAAGACATCTTAAAAGGAGATAACAAAGAAAGGAGTTGAAAACAATGGAAACAAAGAAGGCAAAGCCACAGGAGGCTTTCATCCAGCTGCTCACAGGCAGGGTCAAGAAGTTCCATCCGTACGGCAATCAGGGACTTTATACAGGACAGTGCCCTTCATGCAGGCATCAGAGGCTTGTGGCAAACCCTTCTAACGGGTTATGGAAGTGCCTGGACTGCGGTATCTACGGCAACGCTGCAGACCTTGTGATGAGGACAGACCTTGTCACATATGCAGACGCCTTGAAGATCGTGAACGGACAGACACCTGAGCCTATGCCTGAAAACGAGCGCATCTATTACGAGATGAACTCGAAGGCAGCCCTCTGGTTCCGCCAGCAGCTGCTCGGCCCTCAGGGTGCTGAAGCCATGGCGTACCTGAAGAAGAGCAGGCAGCTTACAGATGACACCATCCGTAAGTTCGCACTCGGATATGCGGGAAAGTCCCCTAAGGGCTTGCTCACATATATAAAAAAGCAGGGATACACAGAGGAACAGATAAAGGCAAGCGGGCTCTTCCAGGAAGGAAAGTTCGGCCTGTATGACCGGTTCTACGGAAGGGTCATGTTCCCTATCGTGGACGAGCGCCGAAGGGTGATCGGTTTTGGCGGGCGTATCCTTGATGATGACCCCGACAAGCCTAAGTATTTGAACTCACCCGAGACAGGCCTTTTCCACAAAGGGCATCATCTGTTTGCCATGAACTATGCTAAGGACTCGAAGGAAGACTACACCATACTCTGCGAAGGGTATATGGATGTTATAGCCCTTCATCAGGCAGGCTTCGACAATGCTTTTGCATCCCTCGGAACCTCGCTTACGTCCTATCAGGCAATGATGATCGCCAGGCAGGCGCCCACCTGCGTCATATCATATGATGCTGACGCGCCCGGAATGAAGGCAGCCGCAAGGGCAATCCCTTTGCTCAGGCAGAGAGACGTTGTCACCAAATGGGTATCTGCAGCACCGGCTAAAGACCCCGACGAGCACATCAAGTCATTTGGTGCCGATTCGTTCAGGAAGAACATAGCCAAGGCACAGGTATTCGACTGTGTAGACAACAAGCTCATAAACGAAGCAGGTCAGAGCATCGACCTGAGCAGCATATAAGTACAAAGGATCCATGGGTAACCCCAGGGTCCTTTTTCTTTTGACTTCCGCGGGCTTCCTCATAGGCATATTAAAGGTGCAGGCAGTTATCTGCCGCAGACAGGAGGGAATAAAATGGAACAGAAGACTGACAATGGCCAGACAGAAGACCGGCTGAACATTCCGATAATCGTAGGCAAAAACATAGACCTCTGTGCAATAAGGTCTGATGAGGAGGCCATCTATTATTATACGAAATGGATGAACGACCAGGAGGTCGCCTATTGCATAGGCAGGACCGGAATTATCGTGACGAAGCTTGACGAAAAGGCGTGGGCTGAAAAGAAAAGGGGAGACAATGAGCATTACTTCTGCATCGTCGAGAAACTGCCCGACGGGAAGCGCAGGCTTATAGGCACCTGTACCTGTGTTGGAAGCTCGGGGGTCGGAAGGTTTGAATATACCCTTGGCATCTGTATAGGAGAAAGCGATGGAAGGCAGAAGGGATACGGGAGCGAGGCAATGTCCCTTATGACGGCATATGCCTTTGAAAGCCTTGGCGCCCACAGGGTGTGCCTCAGGGTGCACGAGGATAACGAGCGCGCTATAAGGTGTTATAAAAGAGTCGGATTCATGGAATGTGGAAGGGACCACGAGGCGATATACAATGGTGAAGGGTTTTGTGACAGGATACATATGGAGATAACAAGATCAATGTATGACAGCCTTACTGACAATTCCCCGTGCATGGAACTCGGAATGTGACACGTTAGGTCCGTCCGCAGGCATATCGCGACCTTTCGGGGAAGTCTCCCGATTCAGCACGGTATGCATATTTAACAGGTCAGAAATGACGTGGCGAGCGGAGAGATTCTCCATGCCGTTTACGGCAGCAGGCTCGGTTCCTGCACTGGCCATCGCCCTTTTAGGGCGTAAACACAACCGCTTCGGCGGGACAAAAAAGAAAGGAAAAAGGATATGAAGAAAATCTTAACACTGCTCCTCATACTTGCAATGAGCATGTCCCTGGTACTCACCGGCTGCAGCAAGGACGAGGAGCCTGCACCTGCGCCCACGGCTGAAGTCACATCGACTCCCGAGCCTACGGCCGAGCCTACAGCAGTGCCCACAGAGGTTCCCACCGCAACACCCACACCTGAGGTTACGGAAGAACCTACCGAGGCACCTACAGCTGAACCCACGGCAGTTCCCACAGAGGAACCCAGCCTTATAGAGTACGAGTCTCCCGACCACCCTATCGGCGGTGACGTGGAGCCTACCGAAGAGCCTACTGGCGAACCCATCCAGGATCCCACTAACCCCGTTACACCCGATGTGACGGAAGAACCCGAGCCTACAGAGCCCGAGATCGAGCCCTTCACGGAGATAACGACTGAAGGCAGAAAGCTCCTCAGCACAGAGGCTTATCAGATATTCAACGCCATCGGAAATCCTTCGCAGGCGATAACCGGAAGTGGAGACATTAAGATGACCATGCAGTACCAGGCAAGTACCGTCGAGCTCGAAATGCAGATGTCGATACTTCAGAAGGACGGCATCCAGTGCATCGGCGCTGACGTGGGCCTTTTCGGATCAGGGTACTCGACAGTGACATATACCGTTGATAACGGAGACGGCACAAGCACCGTATATTCAAACTCACTCGGTACATGGCTCAAGTATGACGTGGAATCTGACATGGCTGACAGCAATGTGAGCTCAATCACCAATGTCGATTCATTCATGAACGGAATCATAAAGAAGAATCCTGAAGGCGGATACATCATCACGGGCAATCTTATGATACAGGGGGCACAGCTCGACTGCGTCATCGACCTTGACAATAACTTCGACTTCAAGGAATTCAACGTAACGCTTCCCGAGGAGGCAACAATCACTGGTGACGACGGCAATCCCCAGACGCTCAGCCAGTTTACCATGACAGTCAAGGCTGGATGCGACGAGATCAAGCTTCCCGAAGAAGCCCTGAACGCAGAGACCTACGACGGAATCAGCCCTACAGGTACAGGCATCGGAGGCCTGTTCTGATCCTTGTAAACCAAATAAGGCAAAATAAATTTCCCCGCATTATGCGGGGGTTATCATGCAGAAACAGAGACGGACCGTCCGGCATAGCCCGGAGAGCCCGTCTTTATGCTGAATTATAAATCATAGGAGGATGCGTTATGATCAATGCAGAGAGAAACGAATTAAGGAAAAGGTTTAAGAAGGACTGCTCCATAAGCAGGCTTGCCCTGTGTTATGTTAACTCGGAGAAGGAAAAGGTCGTCGTACAGCATGAGGCGTTCCTGCAGCTTCCCGAAGAGGACATGTTCAAGTACCTTGATATAGCAAAGAAGTCGCTCGGGGGAACCGTAGGCGACAATCTTATAGAGATACCCTATACGAGCAAGCAGGAAGCTGGAGCCGAGTATCAGCTGCTCATGACGCTCCGTGATACAAGGCTTGAGGATGAGGAAGCCACAGGCAGGCTCTTTGATGCCATCATAGAGAACTACGTGCATGAAGGCAACTTCCTTATCACCGCGCTCTACGACAACTACGACGTGCCCCGCAAGGGTACCGACAAGCTGTATGATGACGAATCCGAAGAGGTTTACACATATATCCTCGTAAGCATCTGCCCCGTTTCACAGACAAAAGGCGGGCTCGGATACCTCGAAGACCCCGGGAAGATGGGCTCAAGGTTCAAGGACTGGGTGGCAGGCGCACCTGAGACCGCATTCCTGTTCCCCTCATTCTCCGACAGGGGAACTGACCTCCATGCCGTATGCTATTATACAAAGAATGCAGGCGAGCCCCGTCCCGAGATAACCGAAAATGTATTAGGGGCAGACTTGAAACCTACGCCTACACAGCAGAGGGAATCCTTTGCCGAAGTGTTCGTGAGCGAATGCGGTGCTGACAACGCCGAGACAAAGCTTGTTGACGTGCATGAGACGATCCTTAACATGCTTGAGTCCATGGACGCTGAAGAACCCGGCAGTTCCGAAAGGCTCGTCCTCGACAAGGATGTCTTAGCGGAAGCAGTGAGCGAAGTGATAAAGGACGAGGATGAGGCTAAGAAGCTGATAGACGCCTGCACGGAAGCCCTTGACGGAGAGGAGCCTTTGGCAACCCTGTTCGTGGACAGGAAGGCCGTAAAGGCTACCGCACCGCAGAGGCGCGAGGCGGAACTTATGGGAGAGATCGTGGAGCTCAAGCAGGAGCTCGCAAAAGGCGGCGCCCCTGTTCCCGACAATGGCAATGACGACAAGGCCGAAGAACTTGCCGAGAAGATAAAGAAGACCTGCGGGCTTGACAAGAAGCCCGGAGTCGTAAAACAGGGCGGACGCAGATACATCATGGTGCCCGCAGACTGACAGGAGATCATTCAGTATGACAGAATTTATAGCAAAATCAAAATGGGTTCCCTCGGAGCTCAACGACAGGCTCCATCGGGGCGCATCTAAGGTCGAGATACAGATACTTGAGCCCGACCTTGACCCGTTCCTCAGGGAGTCGTGGTGGGACGGCACTTTCGTTCCCCACGTAGCCGCAGTGCACACGCCCTTAGTGACCGCAGGCGACGTGACCGACGATTACAGCATCGACACGAAGAAAGGCAGGGAGATAATCCTTGACATATGCAACAGGGCGGCAAGGATAGCCGAAAAGGGACAGCGCCCTGTGTCGATCATAACACACCTCGGGAAAACCATGAACGAGCTGAAGGCCGAGGGAAGCCTTGGCAAGCTCATAGAATGGACAAGGAACCTGTGCGTGAACTTCCCCCAGCTTGAGATCATGATAGAGAACACGATAATGTCGGGAGAAGACCCTTGTGCCTGTGCCAAGCTCGCAGCAAGCGTAGGGTGCAGGAATACAGGCACATGCCTCGACATATGCCACGCGCAGATGGTAGAACACAAGGCAAGAGTCATGTCCTTCCGTGACGGATGGCGCGGGCCTGAGCCCATGTCACTCTCAAGATTCTACAGCAACATGGCATCCACGCTGAAATGGATCCATCTCAGCCAGGCTACCGACTGCGGTACAGGCCTCGGCTCAGGCAAGGGACACGGCGCGGCTTTCCGCAAGGCGGACTTCAGGGACATGCTCCTCCTTGAGCAGATAATATGGCTCAACAGGAAGTACGGGTTTACCGGTGGGCTCTGTGTAGAGGTACAGGAGGACGACTACGGTAACGCGGTCAACTTCACTTCGACAGTCCTCGCCTACGAGACCGCTCTTCAGCGGATGTCCGAATATGAAATATAGGCACATGAGAGAAAGGAAAAATGGGATGAACAAGAACAGAAGGAAAGGATGCATGGCGGCATGCATGGTTCTCACGATGGCCATGATGACGGCTTGCGTCAACAAGAACAAGATATACCCGCCCGACCCGACGAGCACTCCGGCTCCCACTCAGGCGGTTACGGCAACCGAGGCTCCCGTGACGCCCACGGCGGTACCCACGCCTTCCATAATGGAGAAGATTGAGGGTTCATGGCGCACATCGGGAATGTACGCTAACGGCATAGAAGGCTCTGACATCTTCGGCGGGAAGATAGACTACGACGAGCTTGCCAAAAGGGGGATACTCTGGACCGTCGTCACCTTCCACGAGGACGGCAAGGCGGAATATGACATAAGGAAGACCGTGCTCCAGTTCACACATAACGGATCCGTCATGACGGGCTCGGACGGCGAAGGCGGAGTCACCTCGATAATGTTCAAGCTGAGTGATGACGATGTCCTCACGCTCGACTTCGTTGAAGGCGGGAAAATGACGCTCGTAAGGGCTACCGAAGAGGAGCTTGCCCTTTATTCAGAGCTTACAGAGGAATACATAAACGGAGAGATACAGGCGATAATGACCGACAAGCCCAAGTATGAGGAAGACGCCAAGGCTCTTCTTGATATGGTCGCAGGCTCGATGGAAGGGATGCACCTTACCCTTGATGCCGACATCGCGTACGGGGAGGACTACAATGTGGACTTCTCCATGGTCTACGGCGACGGAAGCTCTCACCTGCGGATATCTACGCATATCGGTGAGGAAAACCTCTCGGCAGAGGCATATACGGCTCCTTACAGCAATGGTTTCGTGACCTACAGCAGCACGGACGACCTTTCGGTATGGAACCTGCTTACGAGCGACTACGACAAGGCTTTCAGTCTGTTCCAGAACCTTTGCTCGGAGACTGCTGCCGCCTGCCTCAAGGAATACGAGGTAACTGAGAAAGAGAACGGATATGAAGTGAACGGCACTATGACAAGCTCTGCGAGGATGGTCGCCGGAGCCCTTGGGTACAACTTCCCCGGTGAACCCGAAGATGACGAGATAACAGCAGACTTCGCCATAGCCATAGAGGACGGAAGGCTCGTATCCTATACGATACTCCTTAACGGGGTATCCTCATGCAGCATGACGATAGAGCCCACCGATGAGACAGTCAGCGTCCCTGCCGAAGTCATTGAATCAGCCGTCAGCACGGCAATAGACGAGATGGAGGATGCCGACGGACAGGAGGCACAGGATGAGGAATAAGCATTTAGTGCCCGTGATAGCGATTATCGCAGCCCTTGCCCTTGCAGGATGCTCCAGCGAGGCTGCAGGCGCCGACAGCACAAGGAATGATTTTGAACAGGAACAGGCAGCTTCAACGGCTGCCGCCACTCCTGAGGTAAAGACGGCTGAAGTCGAGATACTTCCGCCCGTCCTCGGAGGAGGAGTGATGTTCGATATAAGCGGGATAAGGTCCGTCTTAGGTCTGGACACCATATCCCACATATACGCCTTAAACAACAGCACCGAAGCCGAATGGATAGGTTATGACGAGACAGGCTATGTTCCCGTCAGGGCTCTCAAGATAAATACGGTCAGATGGCAGGGGACCCTGCCTGATCCGTACACCGACGATGACTTCGACAACCTGTTCAGGAACACGGGGCTCACGTTAAACAGAAGGAGCATAGAAGAACACGAGGGAAGCGACAGGATAGGCTTTGCAGACCTTGCTTCCTTTGACGGCCAGGAATGCTACATGGCCTGCAGCCCCAATATTGACGGATACAGCGTTACGGTGACATACACCAGGAATGATGTGCCCGTAAGCGATATGGAAAAGTCAGTCATCAGCGGCATCATAAAGGGATGCGTGAAACTGGATGACGGAAAGGCTTTCGAGAATGACGACAGCGTGCTCCTTGCAGAGATGAAGGACGAGACCTATCTAATGGAACAGGGAGACAGGTACTACGACTTCACCTGTACTGCAGACAGGATGCTCATGATGAGCCAGGCTTCGCTGATAAAGGAATGCAATGCCGGAAGCTATACGGACGCTGCGGGCATGGTGCACTACACCTTAGAGATCGAGCCCATATTGTTCGACATGAGGGTGTTCATCAGCAGTGCGAGCAGGGACTTCTCGTGGAGCACCGACAAGAACGCCAACATAGCCCATGCAGGTGAGAAGACCACGATAGACATACCTATGAGCGAGATAGAGGCTGTCCTCGGCAAGGTCCTTATAAGCGCCGAGGATGAGGCTCCGACAGCGGCATGGCACCTGCTGGTACAATAAGGGAAGAATACAGAATAGGACAGCGGAGGCATATTATGGCACAGAACCCGAATAAGTCTTACAACGGAATCTCTGACAAGAAGCTCCTGCACATGAGAAGCGTGGCAGAAGAGTGCTACAGGCTCGCAATAGAGTCAGGAATGACCGAAAGCGAGGCAAGGGCAGCCTATACTATGGGATTCATCCACGACATAGGTTATGCGTTCTCGCCCGCAAAGGGCCACGCCGCCGTAAGTGCGGAGATGCTCTATTCATTAGCTGGAGGAAACCTGACCCATGACATAGTCACTGCGGTCAGATTCCACGGCAAGCCGTCAGGCAAAAGGATAGATGAGATAACCCCGCTCTCAAGGATACTCGATACCGCAGACCTTTCGGTAATGCCCGACGGGAGCAAGGTAAGCGTAAGGGAGCGTCTGGATGACATAAAGGCAAGATACGGTAAAGATTCCGAGCAGGCCATAAATACCGAAAAGCTGGCCAAAGAACTCGGTCTTATATAAAGGAGGAATATCAGATGGGCAAGAATGCGCATTACTGGACAAACAGGAGTCCCCGTGCCGAGCAGGCAGTCAGGCATACGGAGGACATGGCACAAAGGTATGCTGACGACATCACAGCATGCGTAAGCAACACAAGGCTTTATGACGGCACAAACTTCACAAGGACAAATGAGCCCACCGGTTCTATAATCCAGCCGAAGGTATGGCAGGCTACGACCGACGGGGCGCTGTTTACCGCATCGGACGGTACGGGTCCTAAGACGGCACTGCTTAACTTTGCTTCATACAAGAACCCCGGCGGAATGTTCATAGAAGGCTCGATGGCGCAGGAAGAGGCTATCTGCCACAAGTCATTTCTTTATAACGTGCTTTCGGCTCCTGAGCTCGCATCGTATTATGAGTGGAACAACAAGCACCTCAACAAGGGTTTGTACCTTGACAGGGCGCTCTACACTCCCGGAGTGGTATTCGAGGCTGAAGACGGTGGCATTACAAGAGCCTGCCGTGCAGATGTGCTTACATGCGCAGCTCCCAACAACTCGATGCCTTTCAACGTCCCCGGGATATTCAGCGAGGATCAGAACCGT
>Ga0310696_10007122_pt1 | contig 13178 bp, 11 predicted proteins | sample AusTroGonzalo_MG_4_FD_203885 | JGI IMG/M metagenome (GOLD analysis project Ga0310696, IMG submission 203885) | Bovine rumen microbial communities from tropical cattle in Woodstock, Queensland, Australia - Gonzalo_02 (v2) (version 2) | ecosystem: Host-associated > Mammals > Digestive system >... | reverse complement strand
GAAGCGATGCTCAGGGAATACGGCGTCGTATCGGTCACCACCCTGAAATCCATAGTATCCAAGGCACGTCCGCAGGACTGCTCTCCTACCATCAGGGCAGTTGAGATACTGATATCATTCGACGAGGTGGTCGCGGCCGCCGAGATCCTTTCTGAAAGCGTTTCCAAGGACATGTTCCACAGATATCTGGCCGAGGCCAAGCTCTATCATGTCGAGGGCGACAGGGAGAACGCTGTCGTCAGCGCTAGGAACGGATTGGATCTCGATCCCACGGACAGGGAGCTGTATTCCATCCTCGTAGACGACGACCCGGACGGCCCCTGGCTGGACAAGCTGTCGGTACAGCAGGCCTACGAGGGCAAAGGGGAGAGGGTGCCGAAGGACCAGAGGTACAAGGAGCTCTACCTGTTCTACAACGATTGGTTCAAGGGCAACAGGGATTCCGCCACGGATCATCTGGTCAATTCGAAGTACTACTCGGACGGCGATTGGGAGTTCATGCTGGCGTCCGCCAGGGCTTCCATGGACGAGAGGGACTGGCGTTCCGCGAAGATGGTGTATCAGAAGATCACCGGCGGGGCCCCCGGCTATGTCCTCTACGAATCGGCCGAGGCGCACATCGCCGGAAGGGATCCGGAGGAAGCGCTCAACCTATACGACGAACTGGACCAGACCTCCGTGAGGGCAATGAAGGGAAGGATCGCCGCATACTCGGAGATGGGCTCACAGAGCGACATGATGATCGCCATCTACGATTATCTGGACAGCGAATACGCCGGCACCGCCGATTACTCCACTCTTATAGACTCTCTGATAGATGCGGGACAGATGGAGGATGCGAAGCAGCTCCTGGATCGCATGTCCCATTCGAACAAGAAGGATCCGACCTACCTGCTGGAATTATCGAAATACCATCTCGCCAAGGGCGAGGTCCGCATGGCGCAGAAATACTCTCGTGAGGCCGCACGCATGGCGAAGGGAGAGCCGTCCGCCATAATCCTGGCGGCAAGGACGCGTTTCACCGCAGGCGACATAAAAGGTGCCGAGAAAGAATGCCAGAAGGTCCTGAGCATCGATCCCGATAACAGGGATGCATTGATCCTGAAGAAGGACATCCTCATGCTCAACGGGGAGACCAAGGAGGCGCTGGAACTATGCAGGAAGCTCCTGGACGAGGACCCTACGGATATCGATACGATGATGTCCCTGTCCATAGCGATGAACAAGGACGGGGACAGCAACGGCTCCATGATGATGCTGAGGAACATCCTGCAGTCGGATTTCAGCAGGGACAATGCCGTCAAAGTGGTCAGTTCCATGGTGGAGTCGGGGATGTACAGGGATGCGATGTTCCTATGCTACGATCTGGAAAGGGATCTGCCGCCCGACCCGATCATCAGGAGGCTCAGAGGGAACGCGGAGTTCAACATGGGCGATTTCAGCAAGGCGTCCGCGTCGTATCTGGCCGCGGCGGAGCTGGATCCCCACGACCCGATCATATGGCATTCCAAAGGAATGGCCGACGAGGCCCGCGGAGATCTGGAATCCGCCGAGGTATCATACAACCGCGCGGTGCTGCTGGACCTCAACAAATCCGAATACTGGATTTCCAAGGCGGCCGTCCAGGAGAAGCTGGACGACCCGTACGGGGCCATAGAATCGCTCAACCGTGCGATAGAACTGGATCCCCAGTCGATATTCCCGATGGTCCGCAAGGCGATCATCCTCGAGAATGCTGGCAGATACGAGGAGGCCATGTACTTCGTGGAGATGTGCCTGGCCACCGAGCCGCAGAACGTCGATGTGGCATTGACCAGATGCAGGATCCTCAGGGAATCCGGAAGGACGGCCGATGCCATCAGGAGCGCAAGGGCGATCCACGAATCGGTCCGCACGGAGGATTCGGCGTTGGAGATGGCCGCATGCTATGTGGCCGGAGGCCAGAGATCCGATGCCGTGAAGACCATCGAGATAGCTATCAACATGAGGGAATCGCCCCGTCTCGCGGCCGCATTGGCCGCCATCGAGGAAGGTTCTACCGAACTAATCGAAGAGAGCAAGGATATGCCGGAGGCGGAAGTGGAGGACGATCCCGAGGCGCTCGCATCCATGGCGGAATCCATGCTGGCACTTGAGGATTACCGCGGTGCTCTCAAGTCGATAGACCGTGCGATGGCGATCGAAGAGGACCCCAAGTATGTGTGCATCAAAGTGACCATTCTGCTCGATATGGGAGACAGCAAGGCCGCCCAGGACCTCCTCACCGAAGAGCTGAAGAAGAATCCCAAGAGCGGTATCCTGCACGAGTACATGGGCGACGTCAAGCAGGCCAGATCAGAATACAGGGCCGCGCTGCAGGAGTACGAGAAGGCCATGTCTCTCGGCCTTACGATCCCCGAGATCTTCGCCAAGAAGGGAGATGCCCAGCAGGGCCTCGGCTACTACGACAGATCCATCGATTCCTACTCAATGGCAGTGAACAGGGATCCCGAGAACAGGGACCTCCGCTACACGCTGGCACTTAAGATCTACAACCGCGGATACATGTCCCGCGCCGAGGAGCAGGTGAGGGAGATCCTCTCCAGATTCCCGGAGGATGCGGACACGATAATCCTTCTCGCGAGGATAAAGAGGGACTCACGCAAGGACGGCGGGGTCACCAATGCGTTCAAGCAGTTCAAGTCCTGCCCCGATGTCACCGAGGAGCAGGTGAAGGAGATGATCGGCGTCCTCGAGAGTGCAGGTCACGACGATGAGGCCAGGAGCCTGATGAAAGAGGATCCGGAACCGGTGGAGAGCATCAAGGTCAAGGCCGCCGCCGGAAAGGTCCTCAACCGTGCGTTCGTACTTAACATGCCCCCGGACGATATCGATCTGATCGAATCGCTGGGCTACGAGGAATCAGTGGCCGAGGATATCCAGTTCTACATCCAGAAGGACGCCCCCTATGGGGATATCGTTCCCGGCTCTATGGACTTCCAGAATATGGAGAAGGAGTCCCACAAGGTCATCATGGACCTGAAATACAGGGATCTGGAGACCAAGCCGAAGCTGGATCTCAGGGAGGTCTACATGAAGGGACGCTACAGGGATGTGGATGCCGCCAAGCGCGTGATTTCCTACATCAACAAGGCGATGCAGTCCGATGTGGTCCGCGATGATTCCCTGAAGATGGTCCTGGACAAGGTGCAGGGGACCTCCCTTTACGAAATAATCAGGTCATGCAAAGTCGGCGTATACCAGGCAAGGCAGATACAGCTGCTCCTGGGTGTTCAGTAATCGTTCATATCCGACTTCATGAACTCTCTCAGGAGACATGTGGCATAGTTCCCTTTGGGAAGCGAGAATTTGAGTCTGTAGCCCTCGTCGGTGATCTCGTGATCCAATTGTTTCATGGGGCAGAGGATCTCCCTCCTGCTCCCTTTCGATGTGCATCTGGACAGTTCGGGGATCACGAAGTCCTCATGCTTCAGGCGATTCTCCTCGATGACCTTCCTCTCGATCTCGCCCATCTCTCCCTCAGCCAATTCGCCGTCGGAACCGAACAGGGTAATGGTGACGAACGCCCTTCCCGCCCTGACCTGTCTGGTCACAAGGTCGATGTTCTTGGCGGTGGTCAGGACCGGGTTCTCGTGCTGGGGTATCTTGTTGGCATCCAGCGGGATGACGATGTCCCCTTCCACAGGCGCGTTGAGGGGCATGCCCGCATCCATCCTCCTGCTGAGCATCTCATTGAACAGCCATGACTGGTACGCATGTACGAACATCATCTGAAGGTTGGTCGGCAGGATCTCGATGGCCCCCACCCAGTTCTCCGGATCGTCCCTGAGCACTCCGACCATCATCTTCTCGAACGCCATTGCCGGCGGGATCGTGGGGAATATCCTGCCCCATTCAGAGATGTCAGTTTCCTCGAGCTCCTTCCTTTTCTGACGGAGCTTCTCGTCCTCCAGGTCGGTGGTGAAGGAAATGTATGTTCTTACAGCACCCTCGATGTCTCCGCGCACGAGCCTCTCGCCCACCAGGTGGGTGACCGGCCTGACAGCCCCGAATCTCTGCACCCCGAAATAGTTGGGGAATCCGCCGGTCTTCCTGATAATCTCGGAATCCGTCTGGATGACCTCTTTGATCATGGACGGGTCCATATCGCAGTCCTTGACGGTGATCTCGAACTCGTTGCCGATGAGATCGCCGATGCTGACTCCTCTGGACACCCTGTAGATATCCTTGATCTCGATGTCCTTCAGGTCGACCTTCTGCCACAGTTCCTCGGTGCCGTACACGGACATCAGCTGTGTGGTGACCGCCCTCTTGTCCTTGGTCCCTGCGAATCCGATGCGGTCTCTGGACACGCCCATGCTCCTCGACATGAGCCTGACCATGCGGTTGGTCTCCCAGTTCCTGGCTGTGACGGTAGCGACAGTATAATCGCCGTTGTCCTTCCTCCTGGGGGGATCGGAGATCTCCCTTACGACGAAGTCCTCCGGAAGTGTTTTGAGATGTCCGCCGGTACCGTCGGTATCGCACAGATAGTTGTGCATGCCGATGCCGGTCTCGGCGGTGGTGCATCTGCGATACATCTCAGTTGATAGAATAGTATTCTGAAACCGATTTGGCGGCCTTCTCCACGGTCTTCATGACGTCTCCCTTGGAGACCTCGACGTAGAGTGCGCGGTCCACGAGCTCGGGGTGCTTGTCGATGTATCTGACGAGCACGACATTCTTGTCCTCGTTGAGGACCTTGATAAGGGGCGTGATCAGGGTCAGATTGGCATCCTTGAATCCGAGTTTGACCGATTTGTCCGTCTTCTCGATGACGTAGGTTTGCATGGTCTTTGGCATAGGCTCGGTATATTAATAATTTAATAGGGGCGGTCAGCTTAGGAAGGTGGACATCACCAGTATCGTATAGGTCACGGTATCGAGGGATTTTGCGTCCTCGATTGAGGCCCAGACATAGGCTTCGTTCTCCTCGTTGAGCACTGGTTCCTGACCTTCGGAGTCGAAGTGGAACGGATAAACCTTGAACAGAACCTTGCCCTCGCGGACGTACAGCGGATCCATGGATCCCAAGGGCTCTCCCACCTTGATCGAGGTCTCTTCCATGATCTCCCTTCTTGCGGCCTCTACCGGGGTCTCGCCGGCCTCGATCTTCCCTGCTACCAAGGACCAGTAGCCCGGATAGGAACGGCTCGTCGACGGTCTCTTCTCGAGGATGCATTTGCCGTTCTTGGATACGACGGAGGACACGACCTCCTTGTAAGAGATGCCTTCGATATCAACTGTGCCAGCATCGGCATCCACGCTCACGATGTCCCCGTCCTCGAATAACCTAACGGAAGGGATCTGGTCGATCATCGGGATCGATGAGATGACCGCTCCCGTGGCGACTATGGTCTCCGCATTCTCGTTGATCACTGCGGCAGGCTCCTTACCGTGGACCATCAGGTCGTACATGACATAGGAACCGACGGTGCTTCCCTTCCCTTTCGGGAAAACCAGGATCTTGCCGGCCACATTGCCCTCTCTGACCCTCAGTTCGCCGGTGGATCCGTCGACGCCTCCAAGGAAGCTCAGGGGCTCATCCAGTTTGATGACCTCCCCTTTGGCCTTGCCTCTGCAGATGCAGCGTCCCTCGAATTTCATATTACCAGCTCCATAAGGGATGAGATGTCCCTGCACATCGCTCTCTGCGAACACAGGGTGGGCAGATAGTTCCCGGCCTTGGCCGAGTTCGTGCCGGTGCGCTCGAACGTCCCCTCGATAGGGGCCACCACCATACAGGTATCGGCCAGAACGGGACCGAACCTCTCCATGATCTTGACATCCTCCGGACACTTGTCCCTGACCTCCGCCGATGTGCAGAACCAGATCTCGATGTCCTTGTTCTTCTTCTCTTTGTCCTTCAGGAATCCGGCGATCTGATGCATCTCCTTCTCCGTGAGATGGGGACAGCCGATGGAGATCAGCTGGACATCGTCGACGGTGTTCAGCTTGTCGTAGGCGTTCTCCAGCTCCTTCTTCCCGATATGGATGACCTCGAGCTCGGAGACGTCGTAGTTGCCCGCTTCCGGTGTGACGCCCTCGACGTGATACAAGGCTATCGATCCCGATGCCGCCATGGCCGCGCAGAGCGCCTTGGCCTCCTCGACTTCGGGATGTATGCCTCTGAAGTACGGGATTCCGGATCCAATGGCCATCCCGACCGCCTGGCCCAGCAATGAGTGAGAGAATATCGAACCGTCTATGTCCGCATCAATGACGACTGTAGGCCTCCTCTTCTCGTCCAGATGGAGCCCGTAGTTGGCGGTCTTTCCCAGTATGGCCGCGGCCAACGCTCCGGGTCCGCCCTCCCTGTTGGTCCTCGCACCGATGTACGAGTTGACGAAGCTGAGTGCGGAGGATTCCGCCCAGGCCACATGGTCGCCCATCGAAGGAACGTTGGGTCCGACGTAGGGTGTGCAGGAGCAGGTCTTGGCGATCCCCATCTGACCGTAGAGGTCGATTATCTTCAATTGTTTCTCGGCGAACTCTTCGGAGATGTGCATCTCCTTCCATCTGGTCCTGTCCATCCCGACGGGGTTTAGAGTCGACGGGACCGAAACCTTGGCCCCTCCTCCGACCAGATCCTCCAGGTACTTGAGGCCGCCGTCACCGATGGTCTTGTAGGATGCCCCTGAAAGATGCGCCGATGTGATGTCTATCAACGAGTCGGCTCCGTAGATCTTCCCGAGTGCGGTGACCAGTTCCATGGCCTTCTGTCTGCCCTCGCCTTCTTCGCCGTTGAGGATCGATTCCTCCTCTCTCGTTAGATACATGCTCACGCGATATCAGTCCGACATAATAAATAATAACCAGGGCATGGAGTGTAAAGAACCGGGGAATCAGATCCTGATCATCCACACTGGCACATGTTTTTGCCAAATCAGCGGTTCCGACCGCAACCCGTTAATGCAAGACTGGATATCGGCCGTCCATGGCATTCGGATTGTTCGAGGCCGCGATGCTGATATGCTTCGCGTTCTCTTGGCCGTTCAACATAAGGAAGTCGTACAGGGCACGTACCAACATCGGAAGCAGCATAATGTTCATGGCGATAGTCTTCATAGGGTACCTGTTCGGCATCGCTAACAAGATCGTCAACAACGATATCAGCTACGTTCTGGCGTTCTATCTGCTAGACACGGCATTGGTATCGGTCGCGATACTGGTGTACTATAGAAATCATAGACTGGAACAGTCGTTAGACTCGTAAAAAATTGGACAATCCGACCATATCTTTATTATTGCGCCCGGACTTCCATTATTCCAATGCAATCCTTAGAGCAATTGACTTCTTTGGCTGAAGCGGGGGACGTGCAGTCCTGCTTCAAGCTTGGGCAGATATTTGCTATCGGAGATGGGGCGGAGCAGAGCGATTCTGCTGCGTTCGACTGGTATATGAAGGCGGCGAAGAGGGGGCACCCGATGGCCGCTTTCGTTATCGGATTCTGCTACGACAACGGCATCGTTGTCGGAGAGGACAAGGAAGAGGCATCCATGTGGTTCTTCCGCGCATCTCTGAAAGGCAACCTGGATTCATATCTGGTGCTGCTCAACTACTACGAAACGCACGACACGCCCGAAGACGGAGCGGTTTTCAAATACTTCTTAGACAGGGCAGAAGAGGATGCCGATGCGGCATGTGTCCTCGGAAGGCTCTACGAGCTCGGCGTCGGAACCGATTTCGACCCGGCTAAGGCCTACGATTCATATTGCAGGTCCGAGATCCTCGGGGATCCCGACGGTGCCTACTACGTGGCGCTGTCCACCTTGAACGGCACCGGTGTGAAGAGGGACCGTCCGGAGGGGGCGAAGCTCCTGCAGGAACTCGTCGACAAGAAGTATGTCCCGGCGTACATGGCATTGGCCAAATGCTACGAGTACGGGTTCGGCGTGGAGCGCGATTACAAGAAGTCGTTCGCTCTGTATGACGAAGCGGTCTCGCTCGGCTCATCCGAGGCGATGTATCACCTGGGAAGGTGCTACATGGACGGAATCGGGGTCGACAAGGACGGCAATTACTCCAATGCATGGTACACGGCCGCCGCGATGAGGGGCTGCCGCGACGGATTCTACGGCCTGGCGAGGTGTTTCCTCGGCGGTGTCGGAGAGGACAAGAACAGGGACAAAGGTCTCGAATATCTGCAGAAGGCAGCCGCCATCGGACAGACAGATGCAATGATCATGCTCGGTCAGCTGTACGCCAAAGGCAAACAGGTCACCAAGAACGTCAAGACCTCCGCCGAATGGTTCAAGAGGGCCGCGGACATGGGAGACGGATATGCCCAGCTGATCACCGGGGACAACTATGCCGAGGGCAACGGGGTCAAGAAGGACGCCAAGACCGCTCTGTACTACTACAAGCAGTCCGCGGCGCACGGCAACACCATCGCCTGCTACAACATCGGAACGGCATACGCTCTGGGTAGGGGAGTCGAGAAGGACAACGAGAAGGCGTTCGATTGGCTCAACCGTGCCGCAGAGGATAACTTCATGAAGGCCATGTTCTCCGTTGCGGAGGCATATTCCAAGGGAAGGGGAACCGCCAAGAACCCCGAGAAGGCCTTCGAGATCCATCTCAAGCTCGCCGAGAACGGCTTCGGGAAGTCGCAGTATCATGTCGCCTTCGCATACTTCGAGGGCGTGGGCACCGCCAAGAACGAGAAGCTCGCATACGAGTGGTTCGTTAAGGGCGCAGAGAACGGAAACGTACTGTGCCAGTACTACACAGGATACTGTCTCGCCAACGGAATCGGGACCAAGTCCGACGAGAAGAAGGCGCTCATCTGGTACACCAGGGCCGCCGAGCAGGGACATGTGGTCTCCAGGGAGATCGTCGAAGGGGCAACCGGAAAGAAGATCGAGCTCAAAGGCGACGAGTCGCCCTTCCAATCCTATCTGTTCTCCGCCAACAACGGCGATCCCGACGCGATGTTCATCGTGGGACGCTGCTATCTCGACGGAGTCGGAACCGAGAAGGATCCTGTCGAGGCCAAGAGATGGTTCAACAAGGGTGCCGCCGGCGGAAACCTGGCATCCAAGAGGGCGCTCCTCCAGATGAGGAACGCCGGTCTCTGAAAAACTTCAAAATAACAGGGGCGAAAGCCCCTTTTCTCATTCTTTCGTTCCTACGTAGATGTTCACGGCGCCCATGGATTTCACGTAGAAGTGCGCATCCTGGAATCCTGCCTTCTTGAATATGGCGACCATGTCATCCCCGTATGGGAATCCCTCTATGGATGTGGTGAGCCACTCGTAAGGCGAGAATTTGCCGTCGATCTTCCTGCCGCTGTCACGCTTGCGGCCGTAGGCCTTGACCCTCTTCATGTAGAGGTTGTAACCGATCTTGACGATCCTGTTCTTGGGTTTGGAAAGCTCCGCGACGACGACCTTTCCTCCCGGAGCCAGGACCCTGTGCATCTCCGATACCGCCTGCAGGATGTTCGTCACATTCCTCAGCATGTATCCGGAAGTCACGAGGTTCACCGAATTGTCCGGGATGTCCAGAGCTAGGGCGTCGCCCTCGCGCCAGTCGATCTTGACAGGCAGGTCCATCTCGGCCTCCTTCCTCCTGGCGAGCTCCAGCATCGCAGGGGTGATATCGACTCCGATGACCGTCGATCCCGGTCCGGCCTTCTTAGCGACATGGAACGCGATCTCTCCGGTACCGGTACCGACATCCAGACAGGTCTTACCGCTGATATCGCCGGCCTTCTTCATCATGAACCTGTGCCAGCCCTGCACCATGTGCATGGACATGACCTCGTTCATGTCGTCGTAGTATTCAGCGATCTCGGTGAAAGCGTCCTTCACGAACTCCTCTTTTCCCTCGAACTGGTTGCCGGTCTTGAGGTCCTCTGTCATTTCAGATCAATCCTGGGATGATATTCATGTCTAAAAGGTATCCTACGACCAGCAGGACACCGAAATGCCAATTCAGCTTGAAACAGAGCGGGACCAGCATGAAGCTGGCATGCGGATCGGTAGGAGCGGCCTTGCTGTTCTTCCACAGGATGTAGGCATCGTAGAGTGTGATGAACGCCAACGCGCATCCCAAGGGGGCCACTCCGGCTATTATGAGAACGATTAGGATGGGGAAGGATACGAACGCTTCGAAGAGGTAGACCTTCATCCCGGTCTCGTATTTGAAACGGCCCAGGAGGGTACCTGCGCCGGCCTTCTTGTCCTCCCAGTAGTCGCGCATCTCGTTCCCTGCGAGGACACCTGTTATCATGAAGGTGTTGGGCAGGCCCAGGAGCAGAGGCTCCCAGTCGAACAGTTCTCCCGTGAGGACGCAGTTCGTTCCGAGAGGCATCAGCATGCCCATCATCACGAATACGCTTGCCTGACCCATGCCGTGGTACTTGTAGGACAGTCCCACTGTGTATGTACCAGCACCTATCAATCCCAGTATGCCGTAGATGAGGATCCCCCATCCGGAATACCAAATGAAGATGAGCCCGAGGAGGGCCGTCACGCCTAGGCAGGCCAATCCTGCGAACAGGACCTTCTTGGGTTTGAGTACGCCTGTCACCAACTCGGGTGAACGCGTCTCGTTCTCAACGGTGTCCACCCCGGTCTTGAAGTCCCCGTATGTGTTCAGGATGTTGGCGGCGGATTGCAGAAGGCCTCCGCCGATCAGAATGAGGATGAAGATGGTGACGCTCAATACGTTGACTTCGGCCGTTTGGAAGGCCACGGCTCCGCCTATGAGCACGGGCACCACGGCCCCGTGGAGGGTCCACGGCCTGAATACGTTCCACCAGCCTGCCGTAACAGGCTTGACATCCGCCATGATGTTCCATCCTGTTCATGTTATTTATGAATTATTTATCGATAATCGATAAATACCAATATGAGGATGGATGGCCGATGAATGCGAAGACCCTCCTGACCAGCAGTGCGTTCATGATGATGGCGGCCATGGCCGTGGCCCTGATAACGAATTTTGGCGGATTCTTCCCCGGAGACGTTCTGAATGCCGGATTGAGATCCAATCTGACCATACTCACGTTGGTCATCATGCTCACCCTGTCCATGTCCAGGATCCCGATGGAGAACCTCAACCCCCTGAAGTTCGGAAGGTCCATCGGAAGGGCGGTCCTTCTCGGAATGGTGATAGCTTCAATCATCCCGTTAGTAGGTTATTTCCTCCTGAAAGATACCGAATTCTCCAAGCAGGCCGCAGGATTGGTCTTCATCGCAGCGACCCCGTTCGCAGGTTCTGTCCTCCCGCTCTCTATAATCCTCCGCGGGGACCCGGAACATGCGGCAAGGGGAACGATCGTCGTCTACATCCTTTCACTCATCTGGATACCGTTCATAGTCTGGCTCGCGCTGGGAGATTCGGTCGATATGCAGTTCCTGGTGATCACGGTCATCGAACTCATCGGAATCCCTCTCGTCCTCTCCAGGCTGCTGACCAAGCTCAAGATCGACAAGGATGTCCTGGCGATCTTCCTGAACTGCTGTATCTTCTTCATGGTGTGGCTTTCAGTCGGATCGACCCCCTTTGCAGGCAATGCGCTGTGGATATTCGCCGTATTCATTCTGATCGCCGTGCTCAGATCGTTCGGTCTCGGTATCTGCGTGGAGATGGTTGAGAAGAGGCACGGCATCCACTGGGGTCAGAGGGTCACCGACATCCTGATGGCATCCTACAAGAACAAGGGCGTTGCCATCGCATTGTGTGTCGCCGTATATCCGGCCGGAATGGTCGCCATAGCGACATCGATCCTAATCGAGATCACCTGGGTCGCCTTCATGGACTCCGTATTGTTCTCGAAGAAGAGGATGGAGAGGGAGCTGGCATCGGAATCGGAGTGATCGCTCCTCTTCCTCCACATACTCCAGGATATCGCCCGGCTGGCAGTCGAGCGCCTTGCAAATCCCGTTCAGGGTAGAGAATCTTATAGCGCAGATCTTCCCGGTCTTGATGTTGGAAAGGTTGACATTGGATATGCCCACCTTCTCCGCGAGCTCGTTGAGGGACATCTTCCTGTCCGCCATCATCCTGTCCAGTCTTAAGATTATCATGGTCACAGCGTATGGTCGGATTCGTCCTGAAGCATCGATCCGTATCTGAAGATGATCGTAAGGCAGTACATGACCACGGAGATCAGGAGGCATACCAAAAGGACGCAGGCCGCCAGTATCGGTCCGCCTCCTGTAAAGTATTCCAGGATGGAAAGGGGAACACTGACGACAAGGAACGTGAGCGAGACGATCTTGAAACGGTCCGCGTGGGCCTCCATGAAGGGGCTGTTATCCGAACGTATCGATACCATGATGTCATGGATGACCTTCACCGTGACGAACATTGCAGCGAAAATAATGGTCAATTCCACAATTCTGGACGCAAGTGCCAGATCGGTATCATCGCACATGACGATCTTCGTGAAATTCTCACGTATGCCGGCATCTGCGAACGACCATCCGCCGAATATGAGCGTGGCAAGAATGAGGATGATGAATGCGATCTCTCCGGCGAACATGACGACGGATGCGTAGTCGCAGACTTTCCTCAGGGTATGGAGGTCCCCCCTCATGTCCTCTGGATTAATGTATTTCCAAATAATGATAACGGTTATATGGGCCTCAAGGCTACTCACCCAATGCTGTGATGCGAAATGGGCGACCATCATTATCCCAAATGTTTCGTAAGATCCGTGCTCGCCGGTATGGCCATCGGCCTGGGCGGAGCGGTTCTCCTGGGATGCATGGGGATCAATCCCGAGCTGAAATGGGTCGGAGCGATCCTGTTCTCGATAGGTCTGTTCACCGTGTTCACGTTCGGTCTGGACCTTTACACCGGCAAGGTCGGGTACATGTTCGACGACAAGCCCTGGACCTACGGAATCGACCTTCTGATAATGCTCGTTGGGAATTTCATCGGTACGCTCTTCGTGGCCGCCATGATGCCCATGTCCGATGTATTCGTTCCCGGATTCATAGATGCCCGCCTGGACATGCTGGGCAACCCGGTCATGGTCGTTCTCAAGGGAATATTCTGCGGTATGCTGATGTTCATCGCCGCGGATGTATACAAGAAGAAGCAGAGTTACCTCGGCGCATTCATCTGCGTGCCTGTTTTCATTCTCGCTGGTTCGGAGCACAGCATCGCCGACATGTACTAC
>Ga0310696_10007121_pt1 | contig 13178 bp, 5 predicted proteins | sample AusTroGonzalo_MG_4_FD_203885 | JGI IMG/M metagenome (GOLD analysis project Ga0310696, IMG submission 203885) | Bovine rumen microbial communities from tropical cattle in Woodstock, Queensland, Australia - Gonzalo_02 (v2) (version 2) | ecosystem: Host-associated > Mammals > Digestive system >... | reverse complement strand
TCATAGGCATAGCCGTCGCCCTCGTCCTCGTACAGGACGAAGTCGCCGTTCGCGCCCGCATAAATCCGCACCTGGATGTCGTCCCAGGGCTTTTCGGCGGCATATTGCACGTCCGGTCCCACCGGCAGGACCGTTCCCGCCTTGACATAGACGGGAATCCGGTCGCGGGGGACGGTATGGTCGAAGGAGACGCCGCCGTTGATCTTGCGGCCGTCCCAGAAGTCCTGCCAACCGCCTTCCGGCAGATAGACGCGCTGCGAGTCGTCCTCCCGGAACACCGGGGCGACGAGCAGTGCACGGCCCAGCAGGAATTCTTCCTCCTGCCGCCAGGTGGCGGTATCCTCCGGCCAGTCCGCGAAGAGCGGCCGCATCAGCGACGCGCCTTCCGTAGTAACCTTCCACGCCTGCGCGTACAGATAAGGAAGCAGCAGGTAGCGCAGCCGGATGGCGGTTTCCTGGCTGTCAAAGTCCGCGTCGCCCGGCTCGCCGAACCGGTAGATCTCCCGGGGCGTATGGGTGCCGTGCGAGCGCATCATGCCGGTGAACGCCGCCAGCTGCATCCAGCGGCCGTACAGCTGGTGGAAGCGCGGATCCTTGTACCCCTCCGGGTAGTTGCCGGCGCTGAAGAAGCCGCCGATGTCGGAGTTATGGTACGGAATCCCGCACAGGGACATGTTCAAGGCCGATGCCACCTGGTCGCGGAGCGAGTTCCAGTCGGACTCGAGGTCGCCGGACCAGACGTGGGCGCCGTAGCGCTGCAGGCCGGTCGTGGCGCTGCGGGTGAGAATCATCACCCGGCGCTCGTCAGTCAGCTTCCGCTGATGGTCATAGACGCCGCCCACGGTGTAGAGCGGGAAAGAATTCCGCATCAGCCGGAAAGAGCCTTCGGGGCTCTCATAATCATAGTCGGTAGCCTCCACGGGCTGGTGTTCCGGCTCGGTGGCGTCCAGCCACCAGGCGTCCACACCCACGCCCCAGAGGTATTTCTCCATGTATTTCCAGAAGATTTCCCGGGCGCGCGGGTTCCAGGGGTCATAGACCTTGACCCCGTTGCCGACCGGGAACGTGCTGATGGGCAGCAGCAGGTTTTCCGCCTCCAGCTCCTTCCGGATGTCCGTTTCCGCGCCGAAGGAAGGCCACACGGAAATCAGCGCATGGGCGCCCAAGGCGTGTATTTTGTCCATCAGGCCGGCGGGATCCGGGAATGCCGGGTTCAGGAACTGGACCGCGTTCCAATGGGCGTTGTCGCCCCAGTACTGCCAGTCCTGGACGATGCCGTCCAGCGGAACGCCCAGTTCACGGTACTTTTCGACGACGCCCAGCAACTCCTCGGCGGAGGCATACCGCTCCTTGGACTGGTGGAAACCGAAAGTCCAGAGCGGGTTCATCGGCGCCTCGCCGGTGAGACGGCGGATGTTCCGCACCACGGCATCGGCATTACCGCCGCCCAGGAAGAAGTAGGAACAGTTCTTACCGGCCGAGGAGGAGAAAGACACCCAGTCCTCACCGCTCTTGAACTCGGTGGGAGAATAGTTGTCCCAATAAACCGCATACCCCTTCACGGAATGGATGAGCGGGATGGCGATCTCCATGTTGACATTCTCCAGATGGTACTGCTTTCCCCGCTGGTCCAGGCCGCTCCCCCGGTGTTCGCCAAGGCCGTACACCGCTTCGCCGTCCTCCAGCAGGAATCCCTGATGGATTTCCTCGTGTGAGACGGCCTCCGGCTGCTCGCGGACGAGCAGGGTGCCGTCGGCCCGCCAGAACGAGAAGGTGCCGGCCGCGATGTCCAGTTCGATCCGGAGCGAGTCGGTCACGAGGCAGGGTTTCCCGTCCTCGTCCACCCAGAAGTCGAAATCCACTTTCTTCGGTTGGAGGACCACCGAGGCTGTGGGGGTCGGGTCCACGTTGCCGTACAAGGGCGATTTGACCACCTGGATGATGTCCGGGGCGTAGCAAATCACGTCAAAGCGGGACAAGGCCCCTTCGGCGTGGAATCCGCGGGCGGTCTTCTGCACGGGACCGCCGCAGGCGGCCGCTGCGAGAAGCGCCGCCAGCGCTATCAATATCCTTTTCATATTCCCCAGTTGACATTCGGTTCCGCCCCCATCTCCAGCACGAGCTTGCCGCCGGCCATGAGGGTTTCGTGGTCGATGAAAGGCTTGTCCAGCGGCTTCCCGTTCAGGGTGGCGGACTGGATGTACTTGTTGTCGCGGGATGCGCCGTTGGCAATGATATCGAAGGTCTTACCGTTGGCCAGGCGCATCTTGGCCTCGCTGAAGACGGGGGAGCCAATGGCGTATTCGGCCTTGCCCGGCGTCACGGGGTACAGCCCCAGGGAGGACCAGACCACGAAGGAGGTCATGCCGCCGCCGTCCTCGTCGCCCGGCACGCCCATCAGGTCGTTCCGGAACCAGGTGTCCAGCAGCTGCCGGATGCGCTTCTGCGTCTTCCAGGGCGCGCCTGCATAGTTATACAGGTACGGGATGTGGAGCGACGGCTCGTTGGCCATCGAGAACTGGCCCACGTTGCCGGTATGGTCCGGCAGTTTCGCGAAGAATTCGAACTTGCTGCGGCCCAGGGGCGTGGCGAAGGTCTCGTCGAGTTTCTTCACGAAGGCGTCGGGGCCGCCCATCAGCGCGATGAGTCCCGGGATGTCGTGCTGGACGTCCCAGCGGTACACCCAGCCGTTGTTCTCGTCATAGTAGTCGCGGGCGCCCATTCCGCCGCCGAAGCTGTAGTCCATCGGCTCGATGAAATTCCCCTCCTTGTCCCGCGGGTGGAAGAAGCCCGTCGCCGGGTTGTACAGGTTGCGGTAATTCTGGGAGGCCTTCCGGAAACCGGCGCCGTCCGGGAACTGCTCCACCGCATCGGCGATGACCGCCATGCACCAGGCGTCGTAGGACGTGCCCAGGGTGACGGCGACCGGCTGCCGCTTCTCGAAGGAATGGACGTTGGGATCCGTCTCCTGCTCGCCCTCCCGGAGGGCGGGGATGTAGCCCTTGGTCCAGAAGAAGTCGTCGATCCAGCCGGCAGGGTTGCCGCACCAGGGGGCCAATGTCTTCTCGACCAAGCACTTCCGGCAGATCTCATAGGCCCGCTGCTTGTCCACGTCCAGGCCTTTGACGATGGCATCGGCAAAGGTCGCGACCGTATGGTTGGAATTCATCCGGCGGGAGTCGCCGTCCACTTCCGGGAAGGTCGGGGCCCAGTCGCGGCCATTCTGCTCAGCCATCCGGATGAAGGAAGCGAGGATGTCCTCCTCGATGTCCCGGTCCATCACCACCCGCAGCGGATGGGCGGCGCGGTAGGTGTCCCAGATCCAGTCGTCATTATAGAAGGGCGTGCCGCCGTCCTCGTGGACCTGGTTGTCGAAGGCGCTCCAATAGCGGCCGTCCTCGCTCATGCACACCGGACGCTCGAAAGTGCGCCAATAGGACGTGTAGAACACGGTCTTCTGCTCCTCCGTTCCACCTTTCACGGCCAGGCGGCCGAGTGTTTCGTTCCAGATCCGGCGGCCTTCCTTCGCGACGGCATCGACATCAAACGTGTCGATTTCGCGGCGGAGATTCCGGAGGGCCTGGTCCGCGCTGATGAAGGAGACGCCGTAGCGGAGGCGCACCTCGGGGACGTCGAACTGCATCGCGATGCAGGCATTGCGGCCTTCGTCGGTCCGGGTCTCCGCCAGGGACCCGCGCCAGAGGGCGCCGGCCTTGGCGGGCGTCTGCTCCAGCTCCATCGCCACATACACCCGTGTCTCCCCCGACACCGTCTGCCAACCGGTCAGGAGGTTTCCGTCCAGGACGACGGCCCCGTTGCCGCTGGTCAGCAGGAGGGTTCCCTTCCCGTCCCGGAAGCGGATCCGGTACACGGCGCTCTGGCGGGAGACCGCATACTCGGCGTGGACCGCCCCGTCCTGCAGGTCGATGGCGAAGCCGTACGGCGTCAGGTGTTCATTGTCATACGTCACCGGAATGACGGGCCGCAACTCGGTGCCCGTGGTCACCCCCAGCTTGAAGGCGGACCGCTCCCGGTGGTTCGTGACGATCACCGGCAGGCCGTTCACGTACTCGGACGTGTAGTCGGCCCGTTCCGGATACACGCGCAGCATCGAATTCGGCAGCTGCACGGTCGGGAACGTAGGCACCAGCAGGTGGCTGATGTTGCCGATGTAGGGATTCACATAGTCCACCGGTTCTTTCCGTCCGGACTCGGAACAGGCCGCCACGAGGGCGGCGCAAAGAAGCAGGACAATTCTTTTCATAGGCGAGGAAGATAGGAATGATGACGCTGGCGGACCTTGCGGATCGTACCGTCGTCGTTGTAGTAAAGCCGGTCCACGCAGATGGAACGGAGGTTCCCCATCTGCGAGAGCTGGCAGCCGTGGTAGAACAGATACCACTGTCCCTTGAATTCCACGATGCTGCCGTGTGAAGTGTCGCAGTCGGTCTCGTCCAGGATGATTCCCTTGTATTCCCAAGGGCCCAGCGGGCTGTCCGACATCGCGTAGTGCATCCGGTTGTACTGCTTTCCGTCCGGGCCGATGTGGTTGTCCGGATAGGAGAGATAGTACTTCCCGTTGTATTTGTGGACCCACGTTCCCTCGTGGAAGTCCACAAGTCCTTCCATCGGAACGGGTTTTCCCTGGAGCTGCGTCATGTTCCGCTTGAGTTTCGCCCCGAAACACTGTCCGCCGCCCCCGTTGTAAATGTATGCCTGTCCGTCGTCATCGACAAAGACGCACGGGTCGATGTGGGAGGTCATCCCCTTGATGTAGCCACCCACCTTGAAATCGGAGGCGGGCTTGTCCGAAACGGCTATGCCGATCTTCCAGGTCGATCCGGTGTGCGTTCCCGAAGGATGCGGGAAATAGAAATAATACTTTCCGTTCCGGTACGCGCAATCCGGCGCCCACATGAAACCGCCCTCCTTGCGCCCCCAGGGAACGTCGGAGGCCCGCAGGATCTCGCCGTGGTCCGTCCAATGGATCATATCGTCCGTGGAGAACACGTGGTACTGGTCCATCAGGTCGCAGCCCCGGGGCGGGTCGATGTCATGCGAGGCGTACACGTACAGACGGCCGTCTTCCCAAACGTGGGCGGAAGGATCGGCCGTGTACAAATGCGTGATGAACGGGTTGTCCGCCATCCCGTCGATCGTCATGAACTCCGCCGGCTTTTCCGGATAAGTCTCCAGGTACCAGGCCATTTTCTCCGCCATCAGGCGCGAACCCTCCGTGCCGGGATGGATCCGGTCCGGCAGCAGCTCGGGGCGGTCCACCAGGACGGGCCACATATCCAGCACCTCCACTCCCGTCTGGCGCGCCGCCTCATATAGGGCGGGACAGACCTGCTTTTGACAGACATCGTCGCTGATTCCGAACTGTTCGGGTTTCACGAACCAGGTGGGTGTCATCAGGATCACCCGCGGATGGCTGGGCAGCGACCGGAACAGCTCGACCATGAAAACGGCATCTTCCGTGAACTCCTTGTCGATGTAGACGGCGTTCTGCGGCTTGCTGTCGTTGCCGCCCAAGTCGATGAACACGATGTCGGGGTTCGAAGCCAGCGCCTCGCCGAGGCGTCCCTTGGTCCAGTACGGATAATCCCCGTGCCGGAGCATCGTGCAGCTGCTGATGCCGAAATTCCGGACCTCATACCCGTCCCCGAGCATCCGGGCCAGCTGGGCGGGATAGGCGTCCGTGGCGATGTTGTCGGTGATGTGCCCGGCCGTGATGCTGGCGCCCACGCAGGCCACCTTCTTCGGCCGCCCTGCAGCGGAGGCCGTCGTCAGGACAAGCAACGCGGTTCCGAAGAATAAGAGTCTGATTATCCGTTTCATATCACTTGATGTTTCATTCGACAGGCCGGGTCAGGATGCCGGGCTGGTAGATGCCGTCGTCGAACCGGGCAAAAGAACCCGGACCGACATCGACACAAGGAACTCCGGCATGCTCCAGAAGGGTGTGCAAAGCCTTCCAGCCCTTCTCGGAGGACAGGAAGTCATCCAGGGTGCTGACGAACCGGTTTCCGTTCTTCACGAAGACCGGCAGCGGGGCGGTACATTCGTATTCGCTGCGCAGGAGGGCGGCGGTCTTGAGCTCCTCCGCCCGCTTGTTCCAACGGCGCCAGTCGGTCCGGCAAGCTTCGAGAAGCACCTCGCCCTCCTCTACGAACGGGCCGCTCACCGTGTAGCGCGCGGCATCCTGCCGTTGCACCTCGCAGAAATAGAAATCGGCATTCGTCATCCCCCGCGTCCAGGAACGCTGGGAGGGCAGGAACGACGAGCGGCTAAGGGGTGTCAAAACGATGTCCAGTCCATAAACCGGCGCCGTCTCGGGATTGATGCCCCAATACCAGATATCATTCCCGTCCGAAGGAGGGAGCGCGCCGGACGCGGCGTCCACGATGTACAGCGTCCGTCCATTGGCTTTCTCCGACAAGACCACCCCCTGCGCGTCCAAGATCCGTCGCAGCCGGCTGTCCGAAGCCCCCACATACACAACGGTCCGGTAAGGCTCTGCGGGCATAGCCTTTTGCGTCTGTTCCTCCGCTTTATCCGCCCATTGACACCAAGCGCTTCCTTCCGGGGCGTTCGCAGCGCGCATGGCCCCGTACAGCGGCCAAGGGTCGAAGAGCGGAAGCGCGGGATCATAGCCGGGATTGAAGGTGGTGCCGTAGGGCCCCAGGCGCTCGGGTTGGACACCCGGCACGCCTTCCTCATACGCGCCAAAGAAGATGCCGTCTTCCAGAGTAGGGGCGGAGGATAGATCCGCCTTCCCCAGCGGAAGAGGTTTGAGGGCATACCAGGCCATATTGAACACGGTGCTGTAGGATGCTCCCGCTTCCCGCATGGACCTAATCAGATGATAGCACTCATAGGCAAGGCCTTCCATCCGGCCTTCTGCCGATTCGTAAGCGCGGTTTCCGTTGTATTTCGAGACCTCCACCGGCGTGCCGTAATAGGCCATGCTGTGCTCGCCGACGCCCCAGGGCTTGCCGATGGCTTTCCATTCGCGCATCGACCCTGCATCGCCATAATGCCCCATCGTCACGGGCAGGATGCCCGAACCGTCCTCCTCCCCATCCGAAGAAATCCAGGGCCGGGAGGGGTCGCAGGTCCGGACGATGGACGTCCAATCGCGCCAGGCCTGCTCCTGGAGCGGCATCAGGTCGGGACGGTGATGGACGTGGAGAATGACCGGTTTGTTCTCATTGGACACGCTCCAACCGAAGATGGAGGCGTGATTCCGGTCCCGGAGGATCATCCGGCGAAGATGGTCGTTGGAGTGCTCCCAGAACTGCGGATTCTCCAGGGCAGGGCCGCCATCGCTCGCCCAGTTCGCGGTTTCCTCCAGCACGCAGATGCCCATCTCGTCGGCCAGGTCCAGATAGAAGCGGGGATAGACCTGCGCGTGGGGGCGGACGGCGTTGCCGTTCATCCCTTTGATGGCCGTATACCAGGCCCAGGCGTACCGCCGGGTCATCTGCGGAATCCCCATAAAATGCCAGGAGTCGCCCCGGAGCGGATACGGCTGGCCGTTCAGGCATAACTGTCCATCCTGAAGACTCCACTCGCGCCAACCGAAGCGTTCGTATTTGTTGTCGATGGTTTTTCCGCCCTGCCGCAGCGAAAGCTGGAGGGCGTACAAGTTGGGATGTTCCGGCGTCCAAGTCCGCAGGTCCACCGGGATGCGGTGCACGAGCGTCAAGGTGTTCCCGGCGGGAACAGCCACCTTCACGGACGGAATGTCCAGCGCCCTGCGCCCCAGGCTCCAGGCCGGAACCGGCGCCTCCCGGACCGTTTTGCCGGACCGATTGATCCATTCGTCCACCTGGCCTTCCAGCTGGACGACCGCATTCCGGGCGCGGTCATTGCGCAGCCTGACGGTCAATTCCAGGATCCCTTCCGACACCAAAGGCCGGATATAGACGTCCTCCACCCGGACCTCCGGCTCGCGAAGCAGATACACGTCCTGCCAGATGCCGTCGATGTAATAGCCCCACATCGATCCTGCCGGAACAATCCTCCGGCCGACGCCGGAATGGTCCTCGAAGAGTTTCTGGGACTGGACGAACACACGGATATCGGCCTCGGCGCCGGGCACGACGAAATCGGTGACGTCCGCTTCGAACGGAAGGAACAGATCGAAGTTCTCCGCGACTTTCTCCCCGTTCACGAACACTTGCGCCTTGCCGGCAACCGCCTCGAAATGCAAGCGTATCCGGCTCCCGGCCCAATCGGCGGGAATCCGGACCATCCGTTGCATCCAGGCCTCGCGGACCGCGTTCCAGGAAGGCGGGTAGGACGGATAATCCCGGTGGTCCGGTCCCTCGAGTCCGTTCCAGGCGAAACCATTGACATTCCAGGGGGACGGAATCTTGATCCGGACGTCATCCCACGCTTCCGTGCAAGTTTCCCCGGGTTGAAAGTTCCAGAACCCGTTCAGGCAGATTTCGTCCCGCCACGGTTTCTCCAGCCGGTTCGTGAACCCTTCCGAAGGGGCGAACCGGTCCGGGAACGGAACCCCGGCCGACAGGACGGCGGGGAAAAGCAGGCAGGCAGCCAGAAGAATGCTAGGAATCCGTTTCATCGCGGGCGTTTTTCAGGACAAAAGTAACTCCACCTCCTTTATTCCTGCTTAACACCCGCATTAAGCCTGCTTAAAAAAGTCTTAAATCGCAAGAAGGGGCCCTAATTGAAGTCAACCCGGAAGACCAGCGCTTCCGGAGACGGGACGGACGCGGGTTTTTGGATGGTCAGACCGTCCGCGGCCTGCGTCCAGGCAAGGTTTTCATCGCTGCCGAGGAGGGTGACCGACTTGATTTTGCGCTTGTTCTGCTCCGTCTTGGTGCCGAGCGACTTGACCACGACATCTTCCTCGGGGACGCCCAGCGTCGTCACATAGAGCGTCTTGTCACCCTTCTTGTTGATGCGGATGTCGATGGAAGAGAAGCGCAGGTTGCCCTCGTTGAAACCCTGGGACCGGATGGGGTTATTGGACTCGGCCGTCGGGCCTTCGCCGAAGATGACCCAGGGGCGGGTCTCGTAGATGCTTTCGCCGTTGATCTGCATCCAGTGGCCGATTTCGCCGACGATGCGAAGCTCCGTCGGGTCGGGCGTGCCGTCGCCGCGCAGCGGGACGCTCAGCAGCAGGTTGCCGTTCTTGGACACGATATCGACCAGCATCGTAATCACCTGGGCGGCCGATTTATAGCCGTCGTTGTAATAAATGTGCTTGTTGTAATGCCATTCACCGATGCAGGTGCAAGTCTGCCAGGGAAGCTCCTGCAGGGCATCGGGCGCGCCGCGCTCCACATCCCACAGCAAGGTCTTCTTCTGCCAATCGTTCATGCCCTTCCCCGTGAACACGATCTCGGACTTGCCTCCGTGCTCCGCCGCGCTGCGGTTGTAACCATGGGCCAGAATCTTGAGGCCGACGTCGGAAACCGGCCACAGCGGGAGATACGTGTCATCGAAATAGAGCACGTCCGGGTGATAATCATCGATGAGCTGCACCGTGCGGTTATAGAGCTTGTCGCAGTACGCCTGGTCGGGGGTCGTCACCAGGTCTTCCTCCCAGGTCCATGCGCCATTGTTCTTGCTGAGCACGTGGCGCTGCTCGTAAAGTTCCTGCGGATCAAGGCCTTCCCACCAAGTTCCTTTACCATCCTCCTTGGTAAGCCAGCCATCGTAAGGAACACCCGCCAGCGGGCCGGTCTTGTCCGCGCCACGGGATGTCTCGTACCAGCTCCAGGCGTGGGAGGCATGCACGCTCACGCCCAAGCGGAGGCCGTACTTTCGGCACGCGGCCGCCCAACCGCCCACGATATCCTTCTTCGGGCCGATATCGACGGAATTCCACTCCTGATACTTGCTGTCATACAGGTCGAAATTGTCGTGGTGGTTCGCCAGCGTGAAGAAATACCGGGCGCCGGCCTCCTTGTACAGCTTGACCAGCGCGTCCGGATCCCAGTTCTCCGCCTTCCACTCGTGGATCCAGTCCTTGAATCCAAAGCGGGAAGGATGGTCCCGCGTGTCGATGTTATACTGATACTGCTGGCTTCCCTGGCTGTACATATGGCGGGCGTACCAGTCGCCGTCCTCCGGCTCGCACTGCGGCCCCCAGTGGGCCCAAATGCCGAATTTGGCGTCCCGGAACCATTCCGGGCACTCCCAGGCCGACAGGCTTTCCACGGTCGGCGCCCAAGGCCCCGGGCCGATGGGCTCGCGGTCGGTATTGACCTTCACTTTGAAATTCGGAGCCGGATTGCCCATCCGGTCATTCTGCGCCGCCGCCGTCACCGTCAGCAGCAGGCACCCAAGGAGAAGATACGGTTTCATCGAAGGATCGGTTATCGTTTCGATTCAAAGATACGGAAAATACAGGCCTCCGTCAAGGTTTCATCAGGAAACTGACGATGGTGTCGCAAGGGGACAGGGAGTGGGGATGGTGGCCGATGCCGGTTTTGCCGATGATGGAGAGCGCGCGGCAACCGGACAGGTCGAAGGTGCCGAACTGCTGCTCGAAAGGGACCGTCGGGTCGGCGGCGCCGTAGACGACGATGATGGGCATCTTCTTGACACGCTTGAAGTTATCCTTGGCGTAGATGCGGAACTTATCGACAGGGATGCCGGCCGCCGCCCATTGTTCCGCGGCCCTTTGGATGTGCTCGTTCCGGAAGTTCGTGAGGTCGCAGAGCGGGGCGTCCAGATAGAGCTTAGCCACGCGCTTCGGGTTGTTTTCGGCATAGACCAGGGAGAACCAGCCCCCGCGGCTGAGACCTTCCAGGACGACTTTCTTCGACAGGCCGTATTTCTTCCGTCCATAGTCGCAGAAGGCCGTGAACGCCTTCTGCGCATCCGGCGTGGCATATTCGTCCATCAAGTCCAGAAGGCCGAAGGACCAGCCGGCTTCGAGCAGGGCGTCATCAACCTGGGCGAAGGCACCGATGAACGCCGGCCGGGCGATCCAGCGCCCGTTGGCCTTCTGCGGCACGACGAACACGGCCCTCCGGCCCTGGATCATCGTATCTTCCACGGTATATCCCTTATCGGCATATTGCCGCTCCCAGGACTGGGCGAAAACCGGACTGCCGGCGAGCAGCAGTGCCAGGACGAGAAGGAATGCTTTCATGGTCGTTTTTTTACAAAGATGGACGGAAACCGTTTCCGCCTCCCTTAAATCATCCTTACAACACGCTTAAAAAGGAATTAAAACGCTACGGGTGTATCCGGTTTGTACAAGTCGTGTCCGGAAGATTCCTATCTTTGTAAAAGTTTGATCCGACCCTTCTATGCTGAATCTTTCGATGATGAAACCCGTTTTCGCCCTGTCGGCCCTTTGCCTGGCCGCCTTTTCCTGCGGCAGACCGTCCGTGGAGACCACCGCTTTCATCGGCAACCCATATATGCCCCTTTGGGAACACGTTCCCGACGGGGAGCCGCGCGTTTTCGAGGACCCGGACAATCCGGGGAAGTTCCGGGTGTATGTGACGGGCTCGCACGACACCCGGGTCGAGAGCTATTGCGGCCAGGACGACCGGCAATGGTCGGCCCCGGTGGAAGACCTCTCCGCCTGGCGGGACGAGGGCCCCGTGTTCACGTACTGCGAGAACGGAAACTGGAGCACCATCTATGCGCCGGACCTGGTGGAAGTAAACCGGCGGGATAACGGGACGCGCAAGTATTACCTCTATCCGCACGCTTTGATGCATTCGCCGATGGTGTGCGTGGGTGACCGGCCGGACGGGCCCTTCACCATCCTGAACGTACAGGACGGCCGGCTGCTGCCCGGCAGCATCATGGGCTTCGACCCGGGAGTCCTGATCGAGGAGGTTAACGATCCTTCCGATCCGGACTACGCAATCGGCTTCCGGGCCTACGGCGCCTGGGGCATCATCCGGTCCTCCGCGACCGAGCTGGATCCGAATACGATGTATTCGCCCCGCCACGGAACGCCCGACTGGCCGTTCCTGGCGCCCTCGCAGACGCTGCTGGATTTCCTGGATCCGACCAAGGGAGAAACGCCTCAACAGCGGGAATACCGCGGCTGGGGCAACGTGCGTGATGGGGAGACGATCTCTTTCCCGGCCATCGCCGAAGGAGAGTCGCTGGAGGATTTCAGTTTCTTCGAGGCTTCTTCCTTCCGCAAGATCGGAAACAAGTACATCTACCTGTACAGCGGTCACTCCGGTCCGGACTACGGCCTTTCCCTGTCCAACGCAACGCTTCGCTATGCCTATGCCGATTCCCCGCGCGGCCCCTGGAAGAGCGGCGGCATCCTCGTCGATGCCCGCGGCCCGGTCCTGTCCCGGGACGGGTCGCACCTGGAAACCAGCTTCGACGGAAACAACACCCACGGTTCCCTGGCGGAAATCAACGGCCAGTGGTATGTCTTCTATCACCGCGCTCCGCGGGGCTTCGGCTTCGCCCGGCAGGCGATGGTAGCTCCGGTCGCCGTCCAGGCCGATGAAAAGCCGGTTTCCGAAGGCGGAGTCGTGCGGATTACCGCCTTTGATCCGTACAAGGGCGCCTTTACCCTGAAAGTCGCGGACGGCGCCGAATACAACGGGGCGGAAGTGACTTCCGAAGGCTTCTATATCTACGGCCTGCCTCCTTATCGCTACTATTCCGCCGGATACGCCTGCTATATGTCCCGTCCGTCTTCCATGCAGGACAACTGGGACGTTTGGGACAACCGGATGGACGTCACCGGGGTCCAGTCCGGGGACATCCTGGGCTTCAAGTACTTCGGTTTCGGCGGCCTGCCGGACGGCACGGCCGGATTGCCGGCCTTCGAAGGTTTCCGGAAAGGCAACGGTACCGCATTCAACCTGTTCGTCGCCGCACGGTCGTCCCAGGCGTTCAAGGTGGGCGTCTGGATCGACGGCCCCTGGGAAGGCGGCGCCTGGAACGGCACGAAGATCGCCGAAGTGGAAATCCCCGCCGGCGCCCCGGCCGATGTCACTCGCTATACGGTGCCTCTGGGTGATATTGTCGATGGCCTCACCGGCAAGCACGCCCTGTTCCTGGTAGCGGAAGGCCCGGCCGACGAGCCGCTCTGTGACATCATCGGCCTGGGTTTCACCCGGAAAGGACAGAGGATGGTTTTCCCGGTTCCGCCTGCCATTACCATTTCAGTCGGCGGCCAAGTGCTTGAATTACCGTCCCTGCCG
>Ga0310696_10007120_pt1 | contig 13182 bp, 11 predicted proteins | sample AusTroGonzalo_MG_4_FD_203885 | JGI IMG/M metagenome (GOLD analysis project Ga0310696, IMG submission 203885) | Bovine rumen microbial communities from tropical cattle in Woodstock, Queensland, Australia - Gonzalo_02 (v2) (version 2) | ecosystem: Host-associated > Mammals > Digestive system >... | reverse complement strand
TTCCTGTAATTTGACAAATCTTAGACATTTCTATCTACTTTTTACTTGTGATTGACACTTACTTATTCCAAACAGGGTGCAAAGGTACACATATTTTTTGAGATAGCAACACCCGTTATCTCGGAATAGCGACGAATTATAGTTTTTTAACCATTCACGGCATCAGAGGGCTGAATTTCCTCTTTCAAGAAACTCAAAAACAGCTCCATAGCCTTGTTTGTAGCGATGGCCAGGTTGATGTCACGGCCATGGTCTTCTTCCACCTTCAGAGTCACCACACGGTCGGGACTGCCACAGGCCAGCCAGATCGTTCCGACAGGAATATCCTTCGTGCCACCCGTAGGACCGGCAAAGCCTGTTGCGGCAACGGCATAGTCGGTCTGAAGGGCCTTACAGGCACCCTTCACCATCGAGATGGCCACCTCCTCACACACAGCGGTCTTCTCCTCCAACAACTGATGGTCCACACCGAGCAGCCGTTCCTTGATCTCATTGACATACGAAATGATGCCACCCTTGAAATACTTCGAGGCACCAGGCACGGCAATCATGGCCTCACCAATCCTGCCACCCGTACAACTCTCTGCCGTACTCACTGTTTTCTCTGCTTCCCAGAGGATCTCACTAATATCCTTGCTGGTTATCTTACTCTCAAAATCCATAACTATTCACTTTTCAATATCCACTTTTCAATATTCACATAAACGTCACTTTACTGAACGCCGGGGCATCGATTGAACAAAACGCTCCATCCAGATACTTGTAATACCCCACGATACCGATCATCGCGGCATTGTCCGTCGTATAACTGAACTTCGGAATATAGATCGTCCAGCCATAGCGCTTTTTGGCATCATAGAACGCATTGCGCAGACCGTTGTTCGCACTCACGCCACCAGCCACGGCCACATGTTTGATACCTGTCTGTTTCACTGCTTTCTTCAGTTTCTTCATCAGGATATCTACGATGGTCCACTCCAACGAAGCGGCAATGTCCTCCTTATGGTGCTCGATGAAGTCGGGATCCTCTTTCACCCACTTCTGCAGCGAATAAAGGAACGACGTCTTCAGACCCGAGAAACTATAGTCGAGGTCGGGAATGTTCGGCTCTGCAAACTTAAAGGCCTTCGGATTCCCCTGACGTGCCAATTTGTCGATGATCGGCCCACCGGGATAGCCCAGTCCCATCACTTTCGAGCACTTGTCTATCGCCTCTCCAGCCGCATCGTCAATGGTCTGTCCCAGCACCTCCATATCGTTGTAGGCATTCACCTTCACTATCTGCGAGTTGCCGCCTGATACGAGGAGACAAAGAAATGGCAAAGGTGGACATGATTCTGCACTTGGAGCATTTCCACTTCCCTCTCCTTGGGAGAGGTCGGGTTCTAATATAAAATGCGCCATCACATGCCCCTGCAGATGATTCACATCGATTAACGGAATGCCTAAGCTCCTGGCAAAGCCCTTGGCGAAACTCACACCCACAAGCAACGATCCCATCAGTCCGGGGCCTCTCGTAAAGGCCACGGCCGAGAGCTGTTCCTTCGTGATACCAGCCCTTTTGATGGCCTCATGCACCACAGGTACAACATTCTGCTGATGCGCCCTCGACGCCAGTTCCGGCACCACACCGCCATATGCCTCATGCACCGCCTGCGACGCCGTCACGTTCGACAGCAGAACCCCATCCTTGAGTACCGCCGCCGACGTATCGTCGCAACTCGACTCTATACCTATTATATATATATTCTTATCTGCCATTCAACTTATTATATAAAAACAGCGGATTTCGAAATCCGCTGCAAAGGTAGCGCAAATCGAGCGAAATGCAAAATAAAATGCTATTTATTTTCATTCCCAGGATGCCGCCTACCTTCGAAACATGTCTCAAAAGTACGAATAAGTGAGTAAAATTCCAAATATATATGAGAATATTCGAACGTAAGTACCTTCGACATTTCATAGTCAAAGGTTGATCTTTGAGAATGCAGAAGCCTCACCTTTATAGCCAGAAGCAGTATTTACATCATCCACGGAGAAGCTTTCCAATAATTGGTAAAGTGAGAAAATTTTTATAATACAAATTAATAAGTCAGGATTTCCACACCGTGATCGGTCATCAGAAGAGTATGCTCCCACTGTGCACTGGGTTTCTCGTCTTCGGTGATGACCTCCCAACCATAGGGATCGTCGGCATCGATGAAAACGCGCCAGGTACCCATGTTGATCATCGGCTCGATGGTGAACACCATACCCGGCACAAGCAACATACCAGTGCCACGATGGCCGTAGTGGTTGACGTCGGGCTCCTCATGGAAGGCATTCCCTACCCCATGGCCAGCCAGGTCGCGCACGATGCCGTAACCATATTTCTTACAGTGCTTCTCGATGGCGTGGCCGATGTCGCCCACGAATCCGTAGGGCTTAGCTGCTTCCATGCCAATCTCCAGACACTCTTTCGCCACACGCACCAGCTGTTCCTTCTCAGGCGAGGTCTTACCGATGATGAACATACGACTAGCGTCGGCATAATAGCCATCAAGGATGGTGGTGAAATCGACGTTGATGATGTCGCCTTCCTCAAGCACATCCTCTTCCTTGGGTACACCGTGACAGACCACCTCGTTGATCGAGGTGCAGACCGACATAGGGAACGGAGGTGTGTCCTCGTCGCCACCATAGTTCAGACAGGCGGGGATAGCGTTATGCTCCTCACAATACTTGCGGCATATCTGGTCGATCTCCAATGTGTTCATGCCCTCATGGATGGCAGCAGCCACGGCGTCGAGTACACCCGTGTTGACGACACCCGCCCTGCGGATACCTTCTATCTGTTCGGACGTCTTGATGAGGTCGCGCGTAGGCACTTCCTTGCCTTTGTTCTCCCAATACATGATGGTCTTGTCCATCTCCGTAGGCTCCTGCCCACTCAGACAATGCCACCGTCTTTTCTTTTTAAATGCGTGCATATAGCTATTTATATCAATTTACGTATCTGTTGCTCCGTGGCATTGGGCAGCAGGGCCTTGATGTGGGCAAAGAGTCGGTCGAAAGACTCCTGCGGGCTCCGCGGACACTGGCAGGCCTCGCGCCCCATGAGCCGTTCAGGGGTGGTGAGCAACGACCAACCCCAGCCATATTCGCGATTGTGTTTGTCGCGGGGATAGACAAAGTCTTCCGTCACGATGCGGCAGGCCATCTGCAGACGGGTGATGTAGCCGTCGAAACGGCTGCGCATCTTAGGGCCTGTGAATCCACAGGCGGCACGCAGCTCACGGGTAATCAGGCTGCCGTGCTCCTGAAGCGTCAGCAAGATGGCCTCCTCGATGGAACCCTCCTGAGATGCCGGATAACGGCTGCGACGATAATTACAGAGGTCTGGCCACCACTCACGACTGACAAAACCCGCCTTGCCAGCGAAGAACTTGCCATAAACGCAGTTGCCATCGGTTACCACAGGCCCTTTCCACTTCCACAGCGGCCAGTCCCAGCCACCGTCGGGCAGCATCACGTAGCGGCAATCATCATCGACGAGTTCTTCCGCAGAGTAACCCCTAATGCCGCTGTCGAGCAACGGCAGAAACCCCATCTGCTGGATCGCTTCCATCAGCTCCGGGCAGGAGTGTATCTCGATGGTTTTCAAGAGTTAATCCTTCTTCTCTTTTTCAGGGACGAGGAACTTGTCGCCAGTCTGACGGATGAGCTCACGGGCGTAGGTCTCAGGAAGCCCCGGACGCTTGACCTTGGCACCACCACCATATTTATTGCGCTCGAAACGGCCGTTCTCGTCGGTGGGCTTCACCACGATGTCGTTGTACTTCACGATGAGGAAGAAGGCGAGCTGTTGCCAGCGGCTGATCATCTCGTCGCCCTTCTGACAACTGTAGTCAGTGAGGAATTTCACGCGCTCCTCGAGTGTGGCCAGCGCCAGAGCCTTGGCCTCAATCTCGGGTTGCAGAACCGAATAGGAGGCGTCGAGTGAGTCGCGCACGGCCTTCAGGCTCGGGAACATCATCGAGTAACGGGGATAGACCATGTTAGACACCCAGTTGCACACCCAATAGGCGTTGTCCATCGAGAAGGTCACATCGTCGGCACCCTCCTCGGTGAAGCACTTCGGACGGCGGGTGATGCATGAGTACATCGGCGTGTAGGCCACCATGTTGCCGTCGTCGTTGCCAAACCAGAAGCAGGCACCCACCTCACGAGGCTGTGAGCTACGCATCTGCGAGATAAACGACCAGGCTGTCTGGAAGGTGGAAATAGGACGTTCGTTGAAATATTCCTTGCCATCGAGTTTGAACGACAGCGGAGAAACACGGTAGGGCATTCCGAACATGCCGCCGCCGATGTCACCCTTCTGGTCGAGGGCAAAGGGAGTATCTTCGTAGTGGTCACGCATGGCGTCGCGCAGATCCTGAAGGGTCACCAGCTTGTTGGGGATGATCCAAAGAGGCATCTCCTTGGTATTCGGCTCGATGCCGGCAGCGTAGGGCACGTATTCGGAGAAATCGTCAGTGAAGCGGTTGAAGAAACTCCACACACGGGCCTCACAATAGCGACGGCCAGAGAAATCGGGGAAGGCATAGGCAGCGTTGTAACTAAAGTCTTCGTCCTTGCCCTCGTACCAGCCCATTGCACGGGCATAGCTCACCACATTGTCGGAACAAAGCATCAGACTTTGGGCATTAAGCTTGGAGTTTTGAAACTTTTTCTCGATTTTAGCCATTGCTTTGGGATTCAGCAAATCCTTCATCTTCACCTGCAGATAGCGTCCATCAAGGAACTTCGTGATACGGCTCTGGTTTGCGTGGGCGGCAATGGCGTCGTCGGGAATTCGTACAGCCACCCAGACCACACGGCCCTGCTCCTTCGTACGGTCAGGACCACAACCCATCATTTCGAGCATCCATGCCTCGTCCTTATCGGCCACAGAGAAGGTTTCTCCCTCGGAATAGTAGCCGTATTGCTCAGCTAGCGAGGTCATTACCTGCAAAGCTTCTCGGGCTGTCTTCGAGCGTTGGAGGGCGATATAGATCAGTGAACCATAGTCGAGAATACCCGTAGAGTCGACCATCTCCTCACGGCCTCCGAAGGTGGTCTCGCCGATGGTGACCTGCCACTCGTTGGAATTGCCGATGACATTATAGGTCTCTGCGGCCTCGGGGATCTCACCGAGGTATTTGTTGGTGTCCCACTCATGGATTTGACGCATCTCCCCTGCCCCATGGTTCGCTGCCGGATAGTGATACAGCGGCATGAAGGCTCCGTAAGAGTCGGCATTGTAGGTCACAAACACCGAACCGTCAGCACTGGCCTTCTTGCCTACGATGAAGTTAGTACAGGCGGAAAGTGGTGAAAGGTGAGAGGTGAGAGTTAAGAGAATACTCACCAACGCAGACAATACAATAATCTTTTTCATATTAAAAAAATAAATTAACCACGAATGTCACGAATTATTTCAAATTAGTGGTCTTTATTATCTAACAAGCTTTAAATGACATATCAAGTCCTTTGACGGAGTGCGTGAGGGCACCAACGCTGACGAAGTCGACACCCTGCTCGGCATAGTCGCGAATGGTGTCGAAGGTGATGCCACCAGACGATTCCGTCTCATAACGGTGGGCAATGAGATCGACAGCCTTCTTCGTGTCGGGCACGGAGAAATTGTCGAGCATGATACGATCCACGCCACCGTGCTCCAGCACCTGATTCAGCTCGTCGAACGAACGCACCTCGATCTCAATCTTCAGGTTCAGGCCTTTCTCGTCGAGATACTTGTGGCAACGGTCAATGGCGTTAGTGATGCCTCCGGCAAAATCGACGTGGTTATCCTTCAGCAAGATCATATCAAAGAGTCCGATACGGTGGTTACAGCCGCCACCGATCTTCACAGCCTGCTTCTCGAGCATACGCATGCCAGGAGTGGTCTTACGGGTGTCGAGCACTCGGGTACCCATCCCCTTCAGGCGCTGCACATACTTATCAGTCATCGTAGCAATGCCGCTCATGCGCTGCATGATGTTCAGCATCAAACGCTCTGTCTGTAGCAGCGAGCGCACCTTACCTGTGACGATCATCGCCACGTCGCCCTTCTTCACCCGCGAACCGTCGCCCATCAGCACTTCCACCTGCATGGTGGGGTCGAAACGACGGAACACCTCCTTGGCAATCTCCACACCAGCCAGGATTCCGTCTTCCTTGATAAGCAGGCGCGACTTGCCCATGGCATCCTCAGGGATACAGCACAGGGTGGTATGGTCGCCATCACCGATATCCTCGGCAAACGACAGATCAATCAGTCTGTCAACGAGTTCCTCAACGCTTAACATATCATCTATAAACTATATACAGTCAACTATAAACTAAAAATAGATGCCGAGACCAATGCGGAGACCGAAGCCGGAGTAGTCGCTGTCCTTAAAGCTGTGCTCATAATAAGCCTCTGGATCCAAAGAGATATGATGGCCAAGGAAGAAGCAATAGCCAACATGAACCTCAGGACGGAAGTCGCTGAAGCTAGTTTCATACGCCTTTACATGGGCATATTTCGCAATTGCACCCAGATAGATACCATTGTTCTCAAAATAATAACGAGCACCACCGCCAATCTGCGTCGTGACTATATCGAAATTATTCTGACCACTAAACTCCACAACACCCAAGACCATTAGATTGTCCATGAACAGATAACCGGCCTTGGCGTTGAGACCAAGCTTGAAGTCCGTGTTCTTGCTGTAGGAAAACGATGCACTCGAGGCCGAAGCACTCACATAGAATTTACCTTCAGAAAACGGTGTCCCAGAATCATTCAGATACTGGGCGTTTACACTCACTGCCATCATCAGGCCGATGGCCGCCATCATCATTTTTTTCATATTCATATAATCTTTCACTATTCACTTCTACACTTTTCACTTCTTCACTTCCTTCCTGTACCAGATGCAGAACCATACTATGGCCACGACGAGACAAGCGCCACCTAACATATAACCAACATTTTCAGGCAGATGAAGCATCTGCTTCGAGACAAAGATGAAAGTCGAACAAACGGTGGTCATAAAGAGTGCGGGGATCAGCGTGATCCAGAAAGCTTTCTTCTGACGCACCAGATAGACGGTGATCGTCCAGAGCGTGAAGACACTCAAGGCCTGGTTCGAGAAGCCGAAATACTGCCAGATGGTGTTAAAGCCATCAGGATTCTCTACCTGCCAGATGAGCATGGCGATAGAACAGGCGAATAATGGGATACAGATATACAGGCGGTTTATGATGGAACGCTGGTTCATCTTCAGCCACTCTGCCACGATCAAACGAGCTGAACGGAAAGCAGTATCACCAGAAGTGATAGGCGCAGCCACCACACCCAGCATAGCAAGGACGGCACCAGCTACACCCAACCAATCGTTGCACACCAGGTTCACCACCGCAGGTGCCGAGGTATGGAAACCAGCCGTAGCCTTGGCAATCAATTCGTAGCCGGGAGCCGGATCACCATAAAAGAACCAGGCCGAGACCGTTGCCCAAATCAGGGCCACGACACCCTCGGTGATCATGGCTCCGTAGAAAATAGGACGACCCATCTTCTCACTTTTCACACAACGAGCCATCAGCGGGCTCTGTGTGGCGTGGAAGCCGGAGATGGCGCCACAGGCCACTGTGATGAACAGAGCGGGGAAGATACTGTCAGTCCACTTATCGGGTTCAGTAGCGGCACCCATGTTATAAAAATGTGTCCAAAGCTCTGGGATCGTAGGCCAATGCAGAAAGAGCCACACCATCAGCGCTCCCGCCATGAACAGCAGCGAGAAAGCGAACAGTGGATATACCTTGCCGATGATCTTGTCAATGGGCAGCATCGTAGCTATGATGTAATAGCAGAAGATGATAGCCACCCACATCATCACCTCGCCGCTGAGACTATGCAGAATCTCCGCAGGCGAGTACACGAACACCGTACCCACCATGATCAGCAGCAGCACGGTGAAGACAAGCATCACCGACTTTGTGGTCTTCCCCAGATACTTACCGATCAGCTCAGGCAGTCCGGCTCCGTCGTGACGCATGGAGAGCATACCAGAGAAATAGTCGTGCACCGCTCCGGCGAAGATACAGCCGAACACAATCCACAGATAGGCCGCAGGACCGAATTTCGCACCCATGATGGCACCGAAAATGGGCCCCGTGCCTGCAATGTTCAGGAACTGAATCATAAAAATCTTCCAACTGGGAAGGACGACATAATCCATACCATCAGCTTTCGACAAGGCAGGTGTCATACGGTTGTCTGGTGCGAACACCCGTTCCACAAAACGTCCGTAGACAAGATAACCCACAATAAGCGCTAAGAGACTTAAACTAAAAGAAATCATCTTCTAAAATATTAATTATTAATTTTTGCATGCAAAAGTACAAATAAATTGTGAATTATTTAGTAACTTTGCACCAAAATTTTAGTTAAAAGGATTATTTTGAAAACAATTATAAGTTTTTTCATCATATTCACACTGGCACTGGAGGTCTTAGCACAGACGCCGAAACATGAGGTGAGGGCCGTGTGGCTCACCACCCTTCAGGGTCTGGACTGGCCGAAGACCACCTCGCCTGTCCAACAGCAGCGCGACCTGATTCGCATCCTCGACCAACTGCAGCAGGCCAACATCAACACCGTACTCTTCCAGACCCGTGTCCGTGGCACCACCGTCTATCCCTCGGCCATCGAGCCCTGGGACCCCATCCTTACCAACAACCCTGGACTGGCGCCTGGCTACGATCCCCTGCTGTTCTGTATCAACGAGTGCCACAAACGGGGTATGGAGTGTCATGCCTGGATTGTTACCATCCCCATCGGCAAGGCCAACAACTACGGCTGTCAGCAGCTCCGCAAGAAATACCCCAAGCGGATTGTGAAGATCGGCGAGGAATATTATATGAATCCTGAACTGCCAGAGACGGGCGACTACATTGCCGGCATCTGTCGTGAGGTGACGCACCGCTACGACGTCGACGGCATCCACCTCGACTATATCCGCTATCCAGAGACGTGGAAGTTCAAGTATTCGCGTGAACAGGGCCGCCAGAACATCACCAGTATCGTCCGCAGGATCCACAGGGCCGTGAAGTCGGAGAAGCCCTGGGTGAAGATGTCGTGTTCGCCCATAGGTAAATTCGACGACCTGAGCCGCTACCGCAGTAGTGGTTGGAACGCCTATACTGCCGTGTGTCAGGACGCCCAGGGCTGGCTGCGCGAGGGACTCATGGACGAGCTCTTCCCTATGATGTACTTCCAAGACAACCAGTTCTATCCCTTCGTGCCCGACTGGAAAGAACACAGCTACGGCCGTATCGTGGCCCCAGGGCTGGCCGTCTATATGCTCCACCCCACCGAAAGGAATTGGGATCTCAGCATCATCCGTCGTCAGATGAACGTGCTACGGCAGGAGGGCCTCGGCTACGCCTTCTTCCGCTCGCAGTTCCTGACGGACAACATCAAGGGCATCTATACTTTCACGAAGGACCTCAATCAGACGCCAGCACTCATTCCGCCCATGACGTGGATGGGGAAACACGCCCCTGCGCCTGTCACCATCTTGCAGGTGGAACGCGGCAAGACCTCCGACAAGTTGCTCTGGTATGGAGCCAGGGACTACTCGGGAGGCAACTACCTATTATATAATATATACGCGTCAGACACATGGCCCATCGATACCGAGGATCCTCGTAACCTCATCGCCACCCGCCACCGTGGACAGTCGCTCCAGGTGCCCCACCATGGCCATGCACTCTACTATGCGGTGACGGCCTCAGACCGCTACGGCAACGAGAGTGCACCCAAGAGTATGCACGACAGGCTTCAGGAGCCTCAGCGGAAGATTGACTTCCGACAGCTGATCGTCGGCAAACAGGCAAAACAAGCGAAACAAACAAAGCAAACGAAACGAACGAAGCAATCAAAACGTCAAACTCATTTCAAATAAACAAACAGTCTATATGGAAAGAACATGGAGATGGTTCGGCAAGAAAGACAAGATTACTCTTGCCCAACTCAAGCAAATTGGTGTGGAAGGCATTGTAACTGCCCTTCACGACGTACCTTTAGGCGAGGTGTGGACCCGTGAGAAGATCCGCGACCTGCGCGAGTATATTGAGAGCTATGGTATGCGCTGGAGCGTCGTTGAGTCGCTGCCTGTCGTAGAAACCATCAAGTATGGCGGCCCAGACCGCGACCATCAGATCGAGGTCTACAAGGAGTCGCTGCGTAACCTCTCGGCAGAGGGCATCCACTGCATCTGCTACAATTTCATGCCCGTGCTCGACTGGGCCCGTACCGACCTTGAGCACAACAATCCCAACGGTGCTACGAACCTCTACTTCAACTATGCCGAGTTCGCCTACTTCGACATCTATATTTTGAAGCGTGCCGGTGCCCGTGAGGAGTGGGCCAAGTTCAAGTTCCCCGAGGGTGTGGGCGAAGGCCGTAACGTGCTGGCAGAGGCCGACGAGCTGGCCAAAACCATGACGCCCGAGAAGGATCACCAGCTCGTGGAGACCATCATCATCAAGACACAGGGCTTCGTATCCGGCAATTTCAGCGAGAACGACGAGGCTCCCGTACAGAAGTTCCGTGAGTTCCTCGACCTCTACAAAGGTATCGACAAGGCACAGCTGCGTGCTAACATGAAATACTTCCTCGAGGCCATTATGCCTACGTGCGAGGAGTACGGTATGAACATGTGCGTCCATCCCGACGATCCCCCCATCGAGGTGCTGGGCTTGCCGCGTATCGTGCGTACGGAAGAGGATATCCAGTGGTTCCTCGACGCTGTGCCCAACAAGCATAACGGTCTCACCTTCTGTGCAGGCTCTCTCTCGGCCGGTGCCTATAACAACGTGGTGGATCTGGCCAAGAAGTTTGCTTCGCGCACCCACTTCGTGCATCTGCGCTCGTGCCACATCTTCCCCAACGGCGACTTCACGGAGGCCTCCCACCTCGGTGGCCGTGCAGACCTCATTGAGCTCTGCCGCATCTTCGAGAAGGAAAACCCAGAGCTGCCTATGCGCGTCGATCATGGTATGACCTTCACCGATCATGAAGGTGGTGTCTTCGACGAGTCTTCCCACGGCCATAATGCCGGCTACACGCTCCTCGGACGTATGTTCGCCCTCGGTCAGGTGCAAGGTATCCTCGCCACCGTCGACCGTGAACTCGGAATCGAATATAAACAACCCGGATTCTTTGATTAACGACAACTATGACGTTGTAGTTTAAAATATAAAAGGTATGAAATTAAATGATATATTAAATTCGAATTTAAACGTGAGTGAATGGGAAGCCAAAGGCTATCAGCTTCCCAAGTTTGACATCAAGGCCATTCGCGAAAAAACTGCTAAACTGCCCACATGGGTACACTTCGGAGGCGGTAACATTTTCCGTGCCTTCCCTGCCGCCATCCTGAATGACGCCCTGAACACAGGCAAGTACGACCGTGGCGTGATCGTGGCCGAGACCTTCGACTTCGAGGTGATCGACAAAGCCTACGCCCCTTACGACAACCTCTCGCTCTGTGTGAACCTCTGCTCCGACGGCTCTATCGAGAAGAAGGTCATTGCCAGCATCACTGAGGCCCTGAAGGCAGATCCCCAGTTTGAAGACTGGAACCGTCTAGTGGAGATCTTCCGCACCCCCTCGCTCCAAATGATCTCGTTCACCATTACCGAGAAAGGCTACACCTACAACGACGCCGACCTGGCGCGTGGTCTGAAGCCCCTCTTCGCCATGGGTAAGGTCTGCGCACTGCTCTATGAGCGTTGGCAGGCAGGACAGCGTCCCCTCACCATCCAGAGCATGGACAACTGCTCGCACAATGGCGACAAGGTGAAGGCCGGCATCATGGCCTACGCAGAGAAATGGGTAGCCGATGGTCTTGTGCCTGACGATTTCCTCGACTATCTGAAGGATGAGACACACATCACCTTCCCCTGGTCGATGATCGACAAGATCACACCCCGTCCACACGAGAAAGTGAAGGAGATGCTCGCTGCCGACGGCTTCGAGGACAACGACTATATCGAGACCGAGAAGCACACCTTCACAGCACCCTTCGTGAACGCTGAGGAAGTGCAGTATCTCGTAATTGAGGACAACTACACCAACGGCCGTCCCCCACTCGACCTCGGAGGTGCACTCTACACCACCCGTGAGACCGTCGACAAGGTGGAGACCATGAAGGTGACCACCTGTCTGAATCCCCTCCACACGGCTATGTCGATCTACGGCTGTATGCTGGGCTATACCTTGATTTCTGCCGAGATGGCCGACGAGGACCTGCGTCCGTTTATCCAGAAAATCGGTTATATGGAGGCAATGCCCGTGGTCACGGATCCGGGTGTGCTGAACCCCTACGAGTTTATTGGGGCCGTCATCAACCGTCGTCTTCCGAATCCCTTCATGCCCGACGCTCCCCAGCGTATCGCCATGGACACCTCGCAGAAGCTGCCCATCCGTTTTGGTGAGACGCTGAAGAAGTATATCGCCCGCAAGCTCGATATGTCGAACCTCGTGCTGATCCCCCTCACGCTGGCTGGCTACGCCCGTTATCTGAAGGGTATCAAGGACGACGGCACAGCCTTCGAGCCCTCTCCCGACCCCATGCTCGCAGAACTGCAGGCTATTGTCGCTCCATTAGAGATTGGCAAGCCTGATCAGGACTGGAGTCCGCTGAAGGCCCTCTACAGCCGCAAAGACGTCTTCGGCCTCGACCTCTACGAGGCTGGCCTTGGCGAACAGATCGAGGGAATGGTTCGCGAACTCTATGCCGGCCCCGGTGCCGTGAGAGCCACACTGCACAAATATGTGCAGGCAAGATAAAAGTAAAGCTCCCAGCCAATCGGTTGGGAGCTTTCGTTTACAAAAACATATTTGATTATTCCTCCGTGATGGCTGAGAAGGTCAGCTTCTCGTAACCCTCAAAGTCGTCGAACTGCACCTGGAAGTTAGCATACTGATAATAGTTGCCGCCCGTATTGTGCGTGTCCTTGATCGAGTTGCTCTTGGCGAGGGCATTAAGGATCTTGTTGTAGATTACCTTGTCGTTGTTGTCGTCGGCAATCTGAATGGCCATAGAGGTCACCACACCGTTCTCAATCTTGTAGGTATAGTCACCAGCAGCATAGAGCTGGAAG
>Ga0310696_10007119_pt1 | contig 13183 bp, 12 predicted proteins | sample AusTroGonzalo_MG_4_FD_203885 | JGI IMG/M metagenome (GOLD analysis project Ga0310696, IMG submission 203885) | Bovine rumen microbial communities from tropical cattle in Woodstock, Queensland, Australia - Gonzalo_02 (v2) (version 2) | ecosystem: Host-associated > Mammals > Digestive system >... | reverse complement strand
TTTATGCAGGTGAGCCAGGTGCCTCAGGTGCACACCTTTTTTTGTAGCCTATATACTCTTAATATTCGTGCTCTATTTTCTTCTGGTTATGCATGTCATAGATGAAATATAGCACTCCAGCAATTGTCACCAAACCAAATAATATAATCAGTCCCATATCTTAAATTGTTTTATTACCTTTATTGAAATAATAGTTTCCTATTCCCAAGACTCCATTTCTTTGAAACATCCAAATGTTTGAAGCATATTTTATGGACTCATAACTTTTTCCCTTGAAGGTTCAACGTGGTGTTGATTTATTGTTTTTTCTTCAGTTGTTTGCTAAATCTATACACGACATAGGAACTGGCGTGTTACTTTTGATTGTTGTTTTGTTGAATGATTTCCTGTGCCCGATTCAATATTACATCTTCGGTAGAGGAGAAGATTTCTTCACGGGTTAGCGGTACTTCATAGTCGGGCAGCAAACCACGACCGTATGGAAAACGTTCAGAGACATCTGAGGCGGTAACGGCTTTGATGAGCGGTAGCTGATATTCAATGTGACTATGCGGTAGGAATAGGTGTGCGAATTTCAGTGCAGTCATGTAGTGATAGGCAGTGGCGGTTTCGCGTCCAATTGTGACGGCACGTCCGGCACGAACGAGATGAGCAGGGAAGTCGGTAGCTGCACTGGCAGAGTTCTCGTTGGTTAGAACATAAAGCCTTCCCTTGTAGATGGCATCAGTCTGTAGGGACTTTGCATTTTTCTTCTTCGATAAATGCTTCTTTTGATGCTGTGCTGTCTTCAGCTCATTGCTGATGTCTCGGTTATAGAATCCTTCCATTCCATCCACTTTCACAAATTCTTCAAACGGTTGCATGGCTGCTGACCAGTTATCGCAGTTGGTAAAGCAAGGATAGGTTGTGTTGCTCATTACTTTTTGGTAGGTGAGGTTTGAAGGTCCTGATTCTGTGAGGAACCATTGCACCATCTTTGCCTCGCAACCTGCATCACCACCGGGGTTGTCACGTACATCCACAATCAGATTCGCTACGTTCGCATGACTGCGGAGTGTATCGGCAATAGCATCCATTTGTACATCGTTCATGTGGAAGTGGGCAAGTGTCAACAGTGCGATGTTGTCGTCCAGCAACTTGAAACTCCAATCCTCTCGTAGGTTCTGACTCCGATGTACATTGTAGGCGATGGGCGCAGTGGCTCGCGGTATATACTTTTGCATTTGATTGGACTTCAGGAAAGGAACTTCCACACTGGAACCGTCGGTAAAGGTGAGATGCGCAGGCTTGTCGCAATTGTTGTCACGATACTGTATGGACCAGTTCGTGAGCATTTGGAAGGCACCTGTTGACTGCACCTGTGCATCAAACAGATTGGTTCGCGAACGGACATAAGCAGCCTGCTCCTTGGCAGGGATGCCATCGATTGTTGCTACTTCTTTGCCAATATATTGCTCATAGCCAGGCTGAACAACACGGACATACATGCGGTCACCCAACGTACAAAGTGCCAATGCAGGGTACTGCGTGTCAGTACGGGCGTTGAAGAACGGATTAGGGGATTGTCTCCATGCATGGCTGTCGTGAAGGAAGTCGGCACAGAAGGCATCGCCTATCAGATTGTAGAGCGTGGTGAAGTGTATCTCGGCAGAGTCCAATCGAGCCTTGCCTTTGCGTATGAATTCGGCCTCGCGTTCAGGCGAGATGATGTCGCGCAGTGAGGGATAGCATTCGTGGATGCTCTGAATGAAGAAGTCGAAATCCTCGTTGGCCTGCTGGCGTGTGAGAATGGGTGACGGCTTAAACGGCTCAATGACTTTAAATGTGGTAGGCAGTCCGAAGGGTGTCATCGGGTCTATGTTTTCACGATTTTGCGAAATAGAAAGGGCGATATGCGGTTCGCCGATTTGTTGGTACACATAACTGACAGTGCCAAGTACCGTGCCTGCCTTTACTCGTTCGCCTGAACGAAAAGAAATATTGCCTCTCAAACCTTCAACGTTTATTTTGCGCCCGTCATCCAACTTCAGACTTATGCTCCCGTTAAATAACTTGATAGGGTCATGCAGGTTGGGGTCGGCCTCTAACTTGCGCCGCATACCATCGACAGTCGTTTCGTCATCGAAATTGCAGCCTCTACAGGAGTTAAGATTCGAGTAATAAATGAGACTGATGTTACTCACCTCGCCGTCGGCAGGGGCTATGACTTCCGTTCCTTCTTTAGCACCAATCACAAGTTTACCATAATTTGTCTCATGGTCCAACAGGTCTTGCGGACGCAGAAGGATTTTCGTCCCAGCTTCTTGTCCTTTGATAGGCCAGAGGAGAGGACTTTGTCCTTGTGCCCAAACTCCGCCACAAATTGTGGCGAAGGTGAGCGCCAAAATGATTCTTTTCTTTTTCATGCTATTGCTGTATAAGTTCGTAATTTGTTACGTTGCACTCCTCCATTATTTTTTTGATGCGGTCAATATGCTTATTCGAGACCCCTTTGCATATATTGATGCGCACATGATGTTTTTTGCTGATAGCAACTTCTTCCAAGTATTTCCTGACATTTTCAGCTTGCCCCGACCATGAAGTGTATTGATACTCCTTCCAGTCAAAGCCTTCGTGAAGCCCCCTCTTGACGTAGATAGACGAACGTGCTGTCGCATTTTGGGGGACCACACTTGTAAGTAATATTGTCAGTTCTGGATTGATATTTCCCTTTAAGTTAGCAGGGATCTTTACAGGTGTAGTAATGAGGTTTGCAAAACCACGTCCATCTTTGCGGCCTATTTCCATCTTTTTCAATGCAGATGCGGGCAGGTTGGGGAGCATGTGGGCATCAAGTTCCATGCCGTCAAGTTTAACGGTGGTACTCTTTAATCTAAAACCGAATGAGTATGCAGGATGTTCCTCAATATATGAATCATCGCCATTTTGAATCCATGTTCCTTTACAAAAGTTCACAACGATTGCGACGATTGCGTCCCCGTCATGTACAGCCGTAAGCATCTTCTGTTCGGAATTGTCTGCGTTCTTAGTATTCGAGGGCGAAAGGATGTGGACGGCTGCAAAAGCTATGCCCGATATCATTAATATACCAATGAAGGTAGCTGCGGCCTTCCACCAATTGCGTGAAGGGAGTGAAGCATTTTGGTGATTGTTTTGCTCGAATTTCTGCCATGCTGTTCCTATATCTGGCATTTGGTCGAGTTCATCCATCATAGCCTCAATCTGCTCTTCCGAGTACTTTTCGGGATGTTCCTGCATGTCAAGAAACATCAGCTTCTTTTTGTCTGGGGTTTGCATAGTCTTTACTTTTTAAATTGTTGTCTGATGATGTTTAAAGCGTGCGAAAGATGTTTCCATACGGCAACACGGCTAATGTTCTCGTCTACAGCAATCTCCTCGTAACTGTACCCGTCGTTGAAGCGGAGATGAAAAATGCGCTGCTCCTGTACAGACAGATGGCTGGCAACAAACTCGTCAATATCTATTAACCGATTGTCTTCAACATCGTAGTTGTCTGTAGGCTCAGTGTAGCTGCTACTTCCAAGAGGCACCGAGACGTGGCGTAACCGCTTGAAGCACTGGTTTCGGACGCTCGTCAGCAGGTAGCGCTCTTCTGTGTCGGGTATCAAGACTGTCTGCTTATGAAGTAGGTGTTCGAAGATGTCGCTGACCACATCCTCGCTTTCCTGCTCATCGTAGAGAATGGTACGTGCCACTCTCAGCATCTTGGCGTAGTGCTGCATGAACAGCTGTTGGATCTCTCGTCTTTCCATCACGTCTTTTATTGTAATACCCTTCAGACGTTTAAAATGCTAACCCCATACCCATTATTTTAAACTAAGACATAAAAAAATACTTTTGTTGCCCATTTCATCAACAAAAGTACATAATTACACGCAAATGTTACACCTCGCAGCGCGACTTTTACGAATTATTAAAAGATTGCCCTCAACGTGAAGACTCCACAGGTGTACACGTACCTTTATAGCGCATAAGGAAATCGAGTTCTACACCACCATCTTTGTGATAATAATACAGTTTGCGCCCCATTTTTCCAAATACGTCGGCCACAAGGTTCTCCTAGGCTATACGCCAGACTTTCATAGCCCTCCGTGTCTTCGCGAAATTTCCGATAGGGATAGCTGCGCGTGCAGTGCTGCCCCACTTGTAGGCACACCCTCATCTTGTCTGTCACCATTGCTCCAATAACATAATCTCCAAAAATACCCTCCTGTAGCGAGCAGCCCCGTCACGTCATCACGACGAGACGGGGCTTTGGAACCTATAGGTCTTTGAACAAAAAATTACTTTGTTTCGCTCGGCTTTGCCGCTTGGCTCGTCCAAGAACTAATCTTCTTTATGTTGTCTTTAACTGCTTTACAGTTTGAATGTCAGTCTCAGCATTGCGGTGCGACCGCAGAGGGCGTAGTCGTAGGTGTAGGTGTTGATGCCGTCGAAGAGGGTGTAGGCGTAGCTGCGCTGGTTCAGGAGATTGGTGAGTTCCAGGCGGAGGACGCACTGCTTCCATTTGTACTGCGCGGAGGCGTTGAAGAGGGACATGTTTTTGTACTGATCGGTGGTGATTTGGCGGCGCACATGGTCGTAGTCCAAGGAGAGGTCGAGGGTGGCGATGGGGAATACGTGGATGGCTCCGCTGTGGGTGAGGGAGGTCGTGGTATTGCTTTCCTCGGCGTAGCGGGAGCGTGACCAACTGTAGCGGATGTCGTAGCGCAGTTCGAGCCAGGGAACGGGGGTGACGGCGGCATTGCCGTGGAGGTTGTAGTTGTTGGAGCGAATCTTGATGATGTCGGCAGTACCTTCCGAAGAAGAGATGGCCTGCTCACTGTCGCCGAAACCGTAGGTGGCATCTGCACCGAGTTTGGCGAAGATCGAGGGGAAGTTCTTCGTGCTGCTGACGGAGAAGTTGGTGGAGCGGCTGCGGGTGTCGCGTTGCAGGGCACTGCTGCTGATGTCGATGCCGCTGACACTCTGTGAGTAGAGCGTGTTGCGCTTGCCCTCGCTGTGGTTGGCGGCGAGGCTCAGCGTGAAGTACTGCATGGGCAGTTGCCACTTCCAGTCGCCCGACGTATGCCACGTGTTCGACTTGCCGATGATGCCCGACGAGGTGCGCACCGTGCGGTAGTCCACCTGCATCGGCTCCGTCAGCAGCGTCATCATGTCGCCAATCTGCGTCGTGTAGCCCGTCGAGAACTGTAGTTTGCTATTGGCCGAGAAGGTGTAGTTGATGCCCATCGAGGGATTGAGCACGGGCTTAGTGTAGTTCATCTTATTATAGTACAGCCCTTTCAGTGCGACACCGAGTCCGGCACTCAGATAGAAGCGGCGGTTGCGCGAATGAATCTCGAAGCCGGGGTTGACGCTGGGGGTGAATGACCAGCCGCGAATGTCGTTGACCTCCCCCGTTGCCACACGATAGGTTTCCACATCATCGTACATCGCATTCACCCTGACAGGCAGACTGAGCCGGAATGTCTTGCCGATGGGGATATTGAACGACGAGCCGACGTTCATAGAGAGCGTTGACGACTGCGCCGTCTGGCCATAGCCCTGTCCGTCGTTGACGAACGACAGCCTTAATGTCGGTGTCCTCCTGAACGACACCGACGCATTGACGTGTCGGCGAGTGCCCTTCTCCGTCCTGCCCATCCAGAACAGGTCGTTGCCCACTTCAAACGATGACGTCTTCCTCCGCTGCTCCACCAGTTGCTGATTAGCCAACACATCCCCCTCGTTTTGCTCAAACTTCCCCTTGACCTTCGGTCGAGCCTGCTCACGCTCGTCAGAGCCGATGTGAACATCGCTCTGATCTCGCTCAATCGCAGCCTTTATCACAAACGTCTCGCTGAGATACACGCGGTCGGCGTTCTTCAGGTAGTTCATCGTCAGCTTGGGCAGATGCACCTTCGAGAGTGGCGAGGTCTGTTCGCTCACGGTCACATAGCTGCCATCGCCAGAGAGATACGTGCTGCTCTGGCTGATGTCGTGCGTGGCGCGGTGGTAGCTGTAGTCGGCATTCACCTTGACCGTCGTGGCCGAGTCCAGCTTATGGATGCCGTTGAGCGTCGCCATGCCGTTGCGCTGGTAGAGGTATTCGCCCTGTGGAGGCGCACCACCATCGAAGCCGCCGAACAGGCTGGTGGCGGGTGTCGTCACGTCCGAGCCGCCAAAGTGGTCTATCATGTCGGCCCGTGCGAAGCCCTTGTAGTTGCCGCCCTTCAGCGAGCAGATGGTCTGGAACTTGTCGGTGAACATCATGCCCGTCACGCCGAGCAGGGCCTGGAGCCTGTCGTTTCCGTCCTCCATATATCCAGCACCCGCTTCTTCCTGTCCGAAGGGCTTGAACTTCGCCTTCTTCGACAGCTTGATGTTCATCGACACCTCGTTGCTCGGCACGTCGCGCTCCACCCGTCGGCTGTGGTGGTTGCGCACTATCTCCACGTTCGTCACGTAGTCCGCCGGAATGTTCCTCGTCGCCAGGTTGTACTTGCCGCCCAGCAGGTCCAGCCCCTCGATGTTGAACTGCGAGATGGGCTTGCCCATGTAGCTGATGGCGCCGCTCTGTGCCACGTCCACGCCCGGCAACCGCTTCAGTCCGTCCTCCAGCGTCACGTCGCCCTTGCCGAGGAACGACGCGAGGTTGTGGCTCAGCGTGTCGCCCTTCTGCCGCAGCGGGTCGGGCTTCACCGTCACCTCCTTCAGGCTGATGCTCTTCGGAGTCAGAATCATATCCACCTTTCGTTGGAGGGGATTTGTAATCCCCGACTGCTTTAGCGTCAACCTTTCCGACTCCTTCTCATAGCTGATATGGGTAAACTGTAGCGTCACCTCCCCCGTCGGAGCACTCTTCAGCTCCAGACTATACTCGCCCTTCGCATTGCTGCTGGTGAACGCCAGCGTCCTGCTGCCGCTCACCAGTTTCACAATCACGTCACTCACGGGCTTAAGCCCCCCTCCGGCTCCCCCCGAAGAGGGGGAGAGTGCCATCACCCGTCCCGTCACCCGCACCTGAGCCGATGCTATAATTGATAGTGAAAACGCAAAAATGGCTGTTAAAACATATCTTTTCATAAATAATTCGTTTATAATGACTCCTATCTCAGATTATTTTTGTACTTTTGCACCGTAGAACCAATAAACGATTACGATTATGACAGCAATACAACTACGTGAGGAACTGCTCCGCGAACTCAACCCAATCTTCGATAGCGAGGTGGCTATGCAGAAAGCCCTCACAGCCCTGCGCGACATTCGCAAAGTGGTCTTCACAGAGGTACCTGTCACCAAACCCGCCGTAAGGAAAGGATGGTCTGCCGCAGCACGCAAAGCACACAAACAAGGCGATGACCAACTTGTGGCTGCAGACATTTTCGAAGATGACAAGGTGGAGGACTGGCAATGGTAAATCAGTTTGATGTCTACTGGGTTGACCTTAACCCGACAGTCGGTGCAGAAATGCAGAAAGTACGTGGCTGCGTAGTGGTGAGTCCAAAGGAGTTGAACCAATATCTTGCCACGGTAATCATCATTCCCATCACATCGGCCATTCATGGCTATCCCTTTCGGGTGCCATGCCATATAGGCGAACGCGACGTTGAGATTGTCACCGACCAGATTAGGACGGTCGATAAAAGTCGGCTGAAAAAGAAAATAACGACACTTTCTTCCGACGAACAAACCGCTTTGCAGGACGTGCTCCGTCAGATGTTCTGCGAATAGCTTTCCCACTTCTCGAGTTTTGTTCGCCGCCCCATACACCCTCCCGCTCCCCCTCACAGCCGAGCGGGCTTTTTGTCTCTGTTTGTCTCGTTGGTACGTCATTCCTTCTTACTCTAATTCCAACGGTTGATAATACCGCACAGTCTCCGCTTTGGGTATACTGCGCATCGGGTCGTAGAAGTTATTTGCGTCAGATGAATCTTCTTCGTCCCAGAAAAGGAAAGAACTTCCATCATTGTAGCTAATCCCGACCATACCTCTCTTGCTGCTTAGATAATAAGTGGGGTCTTTTGCATAGCGTTTGTTACAGCGAAGCTTGTTTCGCTCCTTGATGAATTTGTCACGCTTTTCGCGCATATCCTTGGGGTCGCTAAATGATAGCATTGCCACGGCTTTCTGTTCTAAAGACCGAAGGCAGAAGGTATGTATGCCCTGGTTATCCGTTGCACGGACAATCAGTCCTGGCAGCCCGTTCAGCTTCCACGGGCCGGCGGTCGAGGGGATGTCCTCTGTATAGCATACCGTCCAACCCCTGCCGGCATATTCGCAAGTAGCCATCTTGCACGCATAACCCATCACCGTCAGCGTGTCGTCAGTCAGTGTCCATTGTTGCGCGTTCATTGGCTCTTCGATGACGTACATTCTTGGAGCAAGGAACTCCCGTGTAGTCATCATGCCATCTGGATAGTTGCCGTAAATGGTTGGATAGAGGTGTATGCTATTGCGTATCATCTCGATTTCCACGCTACGGTCGCCCAGACATTGGCACACATACTGGTAATATTCCATCTGCATCGTGTGGCCTGTGCCCACCATGAGGGCAACGCAGCAGGAATCCACAATTTCCCTGTCGTCTTGTCCCATCTTGGTTTGTACGGCGTAGTCGTAGGTGACTACAAATTTGCTCGTGTCAATGGTCTCTTCTTGTCCTTGCGCTCCTATCGTCAGCACAAAGGCCATCACTGTCAATAAAATCTTTTTCATTCTCCTTGATGTTTTATGGGGTTAATAAGAATGATTGTTTAGAAGTTCGCTATTATCTGGTCAAAGGATACAGTGGGATCTGTGATGCCAAACCCTTCCTTCTTTAGTTTCTGTTTTCGATGTTGTACGGCAGAGATTGAGATAAGATAGATGGCAGATAGTGCGGTATTGGAGAGCTGCAGTCGGGCCAACATACACAGGCGGATGTCCTCTTCGCTGAACTGTGGGTGCTCCGCTCGCAAACGGCTGACAAAATTACAATCGGCAGTATCAAGGGTCATCTCTATTTCGTGCCAGTTACGGGCGTTGATGACAGTGCGCTTGCCAGCTGTAGGCTCCAGCATATCGAGTATTTCACTTTTGTCCATAATATGTCCGCGCAGCATGGAAATCACCGTGTCTTTCTGCCGTAAGCGTTCTGTCAACTGTTCTGCCTCATGCTGATGGGCTGTCTTTTCAGTTTCATGCTTGCGTCGTACACTATCCAGCCAGTTTCTGAGAACGAGAAGAAGGACAATCACAGCCAACACAATAACAATAATAACCGTTGTCATAAGTCGCAGCTGAAGCATCATGGATTTCTTTACATAACCAGGTGCTAAATAGCTATCGCGTTGGATTGCAAAGTCCTGCTCAGCCTTTTTCATCTCGCTTTCATACGATGACTGCTGATACTTTGTGTCAGATGAATGGTGCTCTCGTTGCGCATCTTCATACATGTCAACAGGCACACCAATTTCCATTATAGTAGAAAAATCAAGAGACCCACTGGTAGCGCACATGTATGAAAAGTCGTCGTGGGGCAATGTCCAAAGCGAATCCAGTCCCTGATATACGGAATCCAAGACTATTGGGGGCAAAGGCGCTTTACAATGCTTGGCTGTAATGTCGGTGATGCGCACCAAAGAGCCAAAGTGATGCAGGTCGAAGGGTGAACGGTTGAGTACCGCACGTCCGTAGTCATTAAGCATCGTCAACAGCCAGTATGGCTGACTGGGCAACTGGCGATAGTGTTCCAGTGCGTAGCGCAAGTACAACTGCAATTGAACTGCGTTGTTATGAGGCAAGTAATCAGCAAACCTATCATAGGCACGGTAGGCCAAAGCATAATCTTCAGAGGTCTCGGCACAATGGATAGCCAAATGAAAGAGCTGGTTTTTCTGCAGAGGAAGAATACTGTCACTTGGTTGACGAGTTAGCACAAAACAAATACGCCCGAAGCGGCGAAGGTCACCCTTGTCATCACTCGTGCCACCAAGACTCACATGCTCATAATAATGGAATACGCGCAGAAGGGTATTCCCATCAGGAAATGCTTGGTCACCCGCATTCTGATTGCCCGTTTCGCGTTTGAAGCTCCAAGTCTCTGTATCCGCTGAGAGGCAAGATGTTGTGTCAGCATGATTCAGATACCATCGCTCATCGTACACCAATGCTTGCATGAGATCATAGAGCATCCGTGAGCTTTCTGTCAGCCGCATTGTATCTACCTGTGCCAAAAACGATGCCGCACTATCCACGTCAATGAACACCGCATTTTCTGCAGCATTGAGAAATCGTTTCTGTGGCAAGTCCCGCATGTTCCATCCGATGCCACCCACTAAGACCAGCACCAGTACTGCAACAATAATTCCAATTGTCTTTCTTTTCATATTTTTTTTCGTTTTGACGCTGCAAAGGTACGGCAATTATGCAACCTCCACAAGGAAAAAGGGTGGAAAACCCCATTCCGACCTTTATGCTCTCTTATTCAGAGTGTTTTGCTCCCATTTTCCACCCAATTTCCACCGCATAAGGTGGAAAAGATACATTCAGCGAACCCCTTGTACCCGATAAGTAGCGACGCTACTTATCAGTGATGTTTGATCGTCTGAAAGCTCAGAGGCAGGCCAGGAGGGTGTATGATGCCTGTTATTTTATTTCCAGCGGTTGACTGCGTCTTCCGCTGTCACGACTCGGCAGAGTTCAAACTAGTTTGACTCTGCTCTCACTGCTCCAGTGGTTGATAAACATGCGCCTTGGTCAGCAGCGGTTGACCATTGGCAAAGATGAACGGCTGGCCGTCATTTTTATAAACCTCCATGTGCGAGATGCTTCCCTGCAAGTCGGGAATGTAGTACGTGGGATTCTTGCCATACCGCTTGTGCCCATAGACCTCGTTGCGATGCTTCAGCAGTTTATCGTAGGCTATCCGTTGCACGTCGGGCTTCCGCTCGTAGGTGATGGGCGATGCCTCCATCCGTAATTCCGCAAGGCAGAAAGTGTGGGCCTCGCTCTCGGCCTTGAACTCCGTTCGAGCCTGCTCACGCTCGGCAGAGCTGATGCGAGCATCGCTCTGCACTTGCTTACCCACAGCCTTGACTATCAGTCCCGGCAGACCGCGCAGTCGCCACGGCCCAGCCGATGACGGCACATCCTCGGTATAGCACACGTGCCACTCCACGCCACGGAAGGTCGTTGTGGCCTGTTGGCAGTGGTAGCCGCTCACCGTCACAGTATCTTCCGTTAGCATCCACGCGATGTCGGGCGTCGGCTCATGTCCTTCAAACTCATGGGGGAAGATGAACTCGCGCACGGTGGTCTGACCTTCTGGCCAGCCCGTCCACACCGTCGGCATGTGGAGGATGGCCTCTTGGTGTTCTGCCCTCAAGTCGGCGATGCTCTTCTCGTCCGTCAGTCTGTAGCAGGAGGCTGGCATCGACTTCGTCACCGTACGTCCCACCTGCACCACGACCTGCATCCTGTCCGTAACGGGCGCATCCTCGTCGTCCAGTGTCCTACACTCGTAGTCGTACACGGCCACGAACTGCGCCGTGTCAACAGTCTCTACTTGTCCCTGCGCTGCTATCGCCAACGCGAAGGCCATCGTGGAAAGCAGAATCCGCTTCATTCTTTCTGCCTTTATACACGAATTGCCATTAATTGACCACAAATTATTCATAAATTATTCCGTTTTGAGTTGAGTTTCAATTATTATTTGTATCTTTGCGGCGTAGAACCAATAAACGATTACGATTATGACTGCTACAGCACAGCGAATCAAGGAGACCCCGATGGCACCATATATTGGGCTAATGCGAGGTATGAGCCGCCATGACATCCAGATTGTTGTGACGTTCCTCAACGAAGTTATGGAGGAGGCCGAGGAATCTGAGACAGTTCCGATGACCAATGCCGAGATCATCCGTGAGAAGTATAAGAACCTGAGAATATCCCCTCGTGCCAAAGCACTGGTAGAAGGGCTTTCGCTAAGTGAAGAGGAAATGGAAGATGAACGTACAAAATACATTTTGGGATTATGATGAAGGTCTTTCTTGACACGAACATCCTTATAGATTATGTTGACCACAGGGAGAAGCGTGTTTATGCAGGTTTGATTCTTAGCATGGCCGACGAAGGTCTTATCACTCTGTATGCTTCCTATCTTTCTTACGCGAATATGGGCTATATCCTGAGAAAGCGTACACAGGAAGAACGCTATCGTCTGATACAGGAAGCCCGAAACATGGCAACGGTTCTTCCTTGTGGTGCTGAGCAACTGGACATCGCTTTGACACAACCAGTCAAAGACTATGAGGACATGCTGCAATACCAATGTGCGTTGGCTGCTGGCTGCGATGTGGTGGTGACGAACAACAAGAAAGACTTTCATGAGTTCTGCAAGCTGCCCTTCCTCACTTCGGAGGAATTTCTTTTGCAATTCGACTACCACGAATAACGTCCCTATATGCATCCCGCTCCTACCCGAGCGGGCTTTTTGTCTCTGTATGTCTCGTAGGTATGTCATTTCTTCTCCAGCGGTTGATACTGTCGCGGATTAGATACTAAGACTACCCCAGCGACACTGCTTATATTTTCGCCAGCAGAATTAAAACTATTCTCCACATAGCCGAAGGTTGTCATGGGGGCGGCGGCATAGTAAGTGGGATTCTTCACGTAGCGACTATTGCCCAGCACTTTCTTTTTGTATGCAAGGAATTTGGAGGCTTTCATTTCTTGGTAGTCCACTCGCTGGGCTGCAAACTTTCCCCGGCCGTCAGGAACAATCCAATTGACGTATTGGGTGAATATTATTGGCGTTTCCTCCTGATGGAAGCCATAAAGCGTGAAGGTATGTATGCCCTTCGCATCGGTAGCCTTCGTGATGAGACCAGGCAAGCCTCCCAACTTCCACGGCCCGATGCTGGCTGGCACATCTTCCGTGTAGTACACGTTCCAAGTCAGGCCATGATACTTAGCAGTGGCCGACAGGCTGGCATAGCCGCAGATGCTGTCCTGTGAATCCGTCAGTTTCCACTCCTGCTTTTCCAATGGCTCGTCCGTCATGTAACGATAAGGATAAAGCATTTCTTGCGTTGTGATTTGTCCTTCGGGGTAGTTCGTGAAGATGGTGCCCATGTGCATCTGGGCGGCCAGATAACCGTCAGAAATACGAGAGCCACCCTTCTTCTGCCTGTCATAC